>Ga0310344_10000051_pt1 | contig 107410 bp, 110 predicted proteins | sample HC15DNA20200_MG_FD_203801 | JGI IMG/M metagenome (GOLD analysis project Ga0310344, IMG submission 203801) | Marine microbial communities from station ALOHA, North Pacific Subtropical Gyre - HC15-DNA-20-200_MG | ecosystem: Environmental > Aquatic > Marine > Oceanic | place: Pacific Ocean... | reverse complement strand
TTGGGTTATTCCGTAATCCGCCCAAGTTTTACCTGCTTGTTGTGAATAGAAATTAACATCTGGATAATGAGTCATCCAATTGTGTGCTGTCGATTGGTTAGTTGTATACCATGCGTCAAAACTCGCTTGGTCTGGCCACAGGCTATCTGCGATAAATGCCTCAGGATTAAAATTTTGAAGAGCATCCTCGAGGGCAAGGACTGGATCCCCTAGATCCTCTACAGAACTATAAGGCCAAAAAAAGTTGCACCTTGCAAAGTGCTCGTAAATAGGAAAGCTTTCGAATTGACCTGTAGATGGATTGTAAAATTTGCATTCTTTGTAACCGCTGTTCTCGAAGTGATCTCGAAGACTTTCATCGGTCCAGCTCGCTAAGCCTACGTTTTCTAGTCTATAAATATCTGGAACAAACGCCGCTACAGCTTCGTCTTTTGTTCGAAAATCGCTTGGGCGACGAGGTGCTGGGTCTTGTCGAGCTATATACTTACGGCCCGCAAAAACGTATTCGTCTCCAATCTTGGCGTTTGGTGGTAAATCGAAAGGCATACTGGTTTATATTACACCAATATGCCTTTAAATCAATCATTTATGAGTTTCAATAAGACCCTAGCTTCCTTTGCTGGGACATCGTCAAATGAGGCCCATTTGCCTACCTCTTGATTGTTGTATTTCTTTTCTTGCCACCAATTCCTTAGCACCTGCTTAAAGGCATCGAAGTTTCCGCAATTTAACTTATCCCTAACCTGACTCTCTAGGATGCTGGAGGGGGTAAGTGAGGATGGTGCTGATGCTGTAATCATTGGATTGTTGGACTTGTCGATTTCATCATCGCCAACAATGTGAACATTTAAAAAATTTCTAACAGCTCTAACAAAAGCTCTGTTGCAGGCAATGGTTTCTAGGAATTTAGTTGCAAAACTGCTTGTGTTTTCTAGCGTTGCATTGGCCATATCTTCATATGAAACGCAAGCTCCTCCTGTTTCGTAATTTGGTATAAAACTTATGGTGCAATTTACAGCAACATGATTCTGTTCGCATTTTTCCGTTCGGTAACTAATGTGATTAAATCCCCTAAGTTTTGCAAGCTCCTTAATTCCACTTAGTTTAATCAAGAGTTGATGATCTGCCAGGCCTTCCGCTGAAGAGGGAACCTCCCTCTTTCTGGATTCAAACCAGCCTTTATTGGGGAAGAGGTGCTCCTCTTTAATCATCGCCCTCCAGTTTACGGAGCCGTCTTCATTAAATTCGTACTGAGTATTCTTTAGCAAACCATTCTCGTCTCTTTGGAATAAAGAAGGGCCAAACGAGTTATCCACCCCTGCATCTGAAATTGTTACGCTATTCTCTACTGTGCTCTCGCTGGTATTTTGTGTTTTCTTCCGTGCCATCTTCTATTTCTCCGTTATATATTTTTAAGTAATCTTGCTCTTCCCAAAATTCTGAACAATCTAGAATCGGGTGGTCGGAATCCACTCCAGGAAGGTCTCTGAGCCACGCAGCCTTGGAGGGATATTTTTGTCCATTCGATAATAGTATTTTTGAACTTTCATAGTGGCTATTATCACATAATTCGGAGTAATTGTCAAGCATTTTTTTTGTTTTAGGTTCAAAATACTGAACCTGCCAATCGAAGAAGTCTAATCTTATCCTTTTTAGGTTATCCCTGTCTTTTGTGTGAAGTACTACATTGAAGCCTAGGGCTTTTAATTGGGATATATATTCTGGGCTGGAGTCAACCCCTACTTCGTAGGTAATGCCCATTATTTGATCTTTTATGGCTACTAAATAAGTTGTTTCTATTTCCTTGTCTGTGAAAATGTTAATTTTTTTCTGTTGGGCCCAATGTGCTAAATTTCTTTCTTCAAAAGCAAGGTCCATTCTTATATTTAATACCGACCCAGACATGAAGCCTGGATCCATAATAAAATTTGGAATAACCTCTATGATCGGCGTGTGAAAAAAGCTCCCGATGTGAACTGTTTTTATTCTATGTAAGTTATGTTCTATTTTTAATTGATCCAAAACGCTTCTTGCTACCTCCTCTGGGAGAATCTCATTCACTCTCTTAGGATTCTCTTTATCGGAAAAGGAGCATTTTTTATTAGTCATGTCTGGCTCCAGCATGACTTGTATGTCTTTGTCTCCAAAGTAGGGCCCGCAACACTCCTTGTATAAAACGCTATATAGGGAAACTATCGGCTTATTATATCCTGATGCAACATGAGTGCTGAATGAATCGTTCCCAAAGTGCAATAGTGAATTTTTAATTAAATAAAAAGTTTGCTTAAGGGTTGTCGTCCCTCGATAACTATGGGCATAAGAGATGGGCGCATCTGATTCCCCTCCTATTTGTATTACTTCGATCCCCTCTTTTTTTAAATAGGGATAAATCATTTTCATTACATCATTGTAATGATCGTAGTTTTTTGCCGCCATTCCGCTACTCGCGTGAAGTGTTATATATTTCTCAAAAGGTACTGGGTAAAAGCTCTCTTCAACTTGAGGCTGATCTATTTTAACTCCACAGTTAAGTGCATATTGTTCTATTAAGTGCATATATCGAATTGTATTTTATCTTTTCCGTTGTGCATATAATTTAAAATTCTCTGGGTTCCAATAAATGGAAGGAATGCTATTTCAAAATAACCCTTATGCTTTCCTTGCCCTTCTAGTATTGCAAGGTTTTCCATTTCTTTTGAGTATGGAATAACCTTATGGATGTGCGGGTTCCCGTCTAGTATTTCAAAGTATTCTTGTTTGGTCGCATAATATATGTTATACTCTGGATAAGTTTTTTTAATATTTGAAATTAAGGAGGTTGTCAGGAATACATCCCCAATTGATTGAGGCATAACACACAGGACACGCTTGCCTTCATCTTCTTTATCTAGAAAGTCTTCGATTTTTAATTTATTTGCCGCCTCATGATCCTTCTCTGCAACCTTTTTAAAATACCGAAGGATGTCATTCCTGCTTTTTCCTTTTTTTAATTCTTTTGTCCAATGTTTGTGTCCAGATTCCTCTTTATCTACATTCATTTTTAAGATGTTGTGATAGATGTCAATTAGCCATTCTTCGTCACTCTCTATTTCTGGTGGATTGTAGGTTGGGTCTGGTTTTAGGGAGTCAAAATTAAAATCCCAATCTGAGAATGGCATTGAATCAAAAATGTTTTCAAGGCGCTTGCCTATTACTTCTATACTGTAATTATCTACGACATATTTTCTTGCTTTTTGTCCCATCCTTCTTCGTTTATCTTTTGGCATTTTGTGGACTTTTGTTAATTGTCTTGCAATGCTGGATGGGTGTGTGCTGGCTTTTATGAATTGAGTTCCTGGTTCCCTGTACTCCGCCCACTCTAAAGGCATTCCTCCACTTTCTTGATTGCAGCCATCCTCTCCGCAACTATAGTTTGTAACTAAAGTAATAAGCTCCGTTAGTTTCGCTTCTTGAATTGGAAGCTCTTGCCCGCCACTGGTAAATGGGTGACAGTAAACATCCATAGCGTTATATATCTCATTCAGCTGCCTTTCGTTAACTCCAGATTTAACACTGGTTGTATTCATACTATTTTTCTCTCCGCAAAATTTACAAGGCTGGCGCTCTCCGCTATTCTTATCCTCGCCCTCGAATGGTTTTATTTCATAGGCATTACAATTAGAACAGAAATATGTTGTTAGGACTAAGGACTTATCTATCCCTTTTTCATGTAGTAGCCTTGGAATGTCCCAACCCTCTGACCATGAAGTATGCAACAATAATTTTCCTTTTGCTTTTGGATTTCTTTGTAAAAATTCCTTAAACCCATCTAGTAAATTGGGCGCACTTTTCCTTAATTGATTTCTGAATACAAAACCTATTATGAAATCATCATCCGAAATGTTATTCCCTTTTCTTATGTCTTTTCTTGCCTCATCAGGATATCTAAAGAAGGTCTTTGTGTCTACGGAGCCATGTAAACACTCTACGTGCTTGTGACCTAGTTTATTTAACTCTCTTGTTGCAAATGTTGACCAGGTATAATAGTGCTTTATTTTTTCTGCTGCCTTTACTGCGTCTGGTAAAATTGGCAAACTGTCCAGGGTTGTCCAAACCATGCAATTTAGTTTATTCCACCATTTTTTATCCCAGTATTTTGAGAACGCCCAAATGTCCTCTACTCCTAAATATATATCTGGCTTTTCTCTTTCAATTATATCATCAATGCAATTTGCCCCATAACCCATTTGCCTCGCTCTTGTCTCGTCTTTCTGTATTTCTTGTATCAACCTATCGTTTTCGGGTATTGATCCTTCGCATGTCCAAGGGAGCATTTCTAGATCTTTATTTCCCCACTTAACCCCATTGCAAAACTCTACTAATTCATACTTACCTGTTCTAGATAGGTAGGATAATATATTTTTTGCATTTTTTCCAAAGCCCGTAAACGCCTTGCAGTAATTGCTATGATATAAAATTTTCTTTTTTTTCATAGTACTAGACCCTTTGTTATCAGACCAAGTCTCTGCTCGCAATTTTGAAAGGTCATGTATTGCAGCGCCTAGGATTGGCATTTTTGCTTAAAACGGGGGTAGGTCGCCTGCTGGCTCTTTAGCTTTCGCCTGACTTACTCGATCTTGTTCCTTTTTATATCTGTCATTCATTAAATTTGACAAAAACATTTTGAGGAATTGTTTTATCGTCTCTACTTCTCCCGCCTCAATTGGGATTCTAAAGCTTTGGTTTCCATTTCGAGTAAATACCATTCCGAATGCTGGAGAAATTACCGTCTCCTCCACATACTTCTTGGTTTTAGGATCCTGCTTTTTGACCTTAACCTGTTTATCCCATGGGGTAAATTTGATGGTTGTTTTATTTTCCTCAAACGCATGAAATGTACTATACTCCGTTCTATTATCGAACGCGCTTATAATGCTTCCAACTTCCCATTCATTAAATTTTACATGGATGTTTTTATCAGTATCATCCTTGTTTCCAGAGAAGTTTCCAGTATTTGTCTTGGGGTCCCAGCTGTGCTGCTGGATAGAGCTGACGTATAGTGTCGGTTCGTGTTTTTTACTAGTGCCAATCTTAAAATTGAATGCGCAACCAGTATTTTTACTATTAGGTTTATAAAGCGAAAGTGACATTTATATATTATACGTCACTTCCTCCTTAAGTCAACTACTTATTTCTTACTTGTCTTTTTAATTAAGAATGGGAACTGGTCCGCTGGAGAGGAAAAGTTTTCTTCTGAGCCTTCGTGTTCTCTAGTTTTCTTTTCGTCAGAATTTCCTTCAACGGGTATCTTTTTGATTTCATTGAATGTTGGCATTTTTACTTTTGTGTCAATTGCCCAAAGTATATTATTTTCTTTCGCCCAATCTTCCATGCGTCGAATTGGGACTATGAAATTAAATCCTTCTCCTGCGCCACGAACGACCATCCCTACATATTCCCCATTTTCAAGAAAAACTCCACCGCCGCTGCTTCCTGGGAATGCTGTGACTGTTGTTTGATCAAATTCTGCGCCCCGAGCAATATCTCCAAGAACTCTCCCTACTTGAGAAACTATTCCTGTAGTCATGCTGTTGGAGCCTACTTGTCCCAAGAGACTTCCTACGTGATAGAGGCGAGTGCCGATTGGAACAATTTTTTCATCTTTTGTTTTTTCTAAGAATTTGGCGCTATCTTTTCCATAATCCCTTGCTCTTACCATTAGTAGGGCTAGGTCGTGGCCATTTTCCGCATCACTATATTTAATTACTGAAGCGTCCATTTTTATTTCTCCTACGCGTCTACCAGATTCTACAAGCTCTTTTACTATTCTGGCATCTCTAAATTCTACAAGCTTTTTTGTGTTCCCTTCGCTGTCTACAACCTCTCTAATTGTCCTTAGGTTATCTATGACATGCGCAGCGGTCCACACAAAAGTTATTTTCTCTCCCTCTATCTCTCTATTGACTAAAACGCCAGAGCCCTCAGATTTAGACCAACGACCTTCAGATTTAATTGTTACAGAGATGTTTTGCAAATGGTCTGCCACCTCTTTTCTGCTCTTACCTTCTCCAGGCAAGTAGGTTGTTAGTAATAGTATGCTTAATATAGTAGTGGTAAGATATTTCATAATGTATAAATGTACACCCTCTATTTGAATAGTAGTCTTAAAAACAAGAATTTCAACGAAAATTATATTGCACTTATATCCTGGCACCACCCCAATTCTGGCTGTTTTAATCCCTCATACTTCCTATAGCTTGAAGACCATGTAAAATCTTTTAATAGACGAATAGGTATTATATCAAAATACTTTTTCATTAATTCCTTTGACCTGCTTTTCTCTGCACGAATAAAGCATTTGGCTTCAGGATCCCAGATCGTCTCTAAAAAGGATTCGCAAATCAATCTTTCTGGGAAAGCGTATTTTTTTTGAATTTCTGCCCTTGCATTAAATATAGCTCTCTCGAAACCTCTTTTTAATTGATCTCTTTTGCCTGCGATTATATGATCTGATGGGTGAAATGGTTCTTCCCTATCGAATCTGAAATAAATATCTGAGGTTATGAATTTTGTGGAAAATTTTGTATCCTCATTCCAGAAATATAATTTATGAATTATTGCATTAAGGTCTGGATACGACTCATCCGACCTTAGTTTAATCGCAAAGAATCCATCTGCCGCACTTACTCCGTGATATGAAGAATAATTTTGTAAAATCCATGGGTTTGGCCCATGCCTTCCAAATGATCTGAGTCTGCTGCGTGGAACCTCTTCCCGTTTATTTACAACAAGTGTTACTTTATCTCTATACTCCCTCAGTAAGCTTAAGTCATCTTTGTCCCAGCAGGAAACTACAACATCTCCATATTTTAGATAATGTGGAATAGTTCTGATCGACCTCTTATGGAGCGGACCTTGAATTACAATAGAGATTTTTCTCTCTAACTCAAAAAATCTTTTTTGCAGATCTTTAAAAAATCTAAGGCGCCACTTGGGGTCTGAAATTGATGGTTTCATTCTTTAAAATTATCCGCACAAAGTCCATAACACGAGGGTCCTTCGTATTTACAAGCGTCTCCTATTACTAAAATTGAATTTTGCGTCACCTGCTTTCCTGGATAGGTCCATATAAAGTTTTTAGAAGTAAGTGTGAAGTCATCCTTTTGATGCCAGAATACATTTAACTCTGGGAATTCATTAAGGAAATGTAAGGCCTCTAGGTTTTTACAATGAATCCATAGGAATTCGCTAAAACTCAATAGGTAATCTAATTCAATTGAGTACTGGGGTTTATCGTGTCCTAAATCGAGACCGTCAGACAACCAAACGTCAACCTCTGCATCGTAACCTTCGTGGATTGCGTTAGAAATATAATTGGGGTGGTTTTCTAGCTTTTTATTTCTTCCTTCAGTGTTTCCTCTATGAGCTATACTTCTCATTCTAGTTGCTTTTGATCATTAATCACCATTTTTTCTACTAGTTTTTTGAACGAAACCTTGGGTAACCATCCGATTCCTTCCTTCGCCGCATTTGAATTCCCTAAAAGGTATTCCACTTCAGCAGGTCTATAAAATTTAGGGTTTATTTTTACTAGTTCTTGATCGATTGACGCAGTTTTATACTTTTCTTTTATACCGCTAGATACCCAATACCCATCTATGCCTACAAAACGAAACGCAGTTTCTACAAAATCCCTAATAGTATGAGCTTTTCCGCTTGAAAGGATATAATCCTTTGGCTTCTCTTGATTAAGCATTTTCCATATTCCATCCACGAAGTCTTCTGCGTCGCTCCAATCTCTATGAGCGTCCAAGTTTCCTAATTCAAGGGGTTCCCATTCTAGGTTTTCTTCTATTGCCTTCTTTATTTTTGCAACAGACTTTGTAATTTTTCTAGTCACGAACTCCTCGCCCCTTCTGGTGCCTTCGTGATTAAATAACCAGCCCTGCACTGCATACAAATTGTAAGATTCCCTATAAACTTTTACTAAATGTCTTGCCGCAGCTTTACTTGCTCCATATGGACTGCGAGGCTTTAGTGGGTGTAGCTCGTCTTGAGGGGAGTATTCCACGTCCCCAAATTCTTCACTTGTTCCTGCGTTATAGAATCTACAGGACGGAGCATGCTTTCTTATTGATTCTAAGATATCTAGCACAGCTGTCGCGTTTGTTTCGAAGGTTTGCTTTGGGTAATCCCAGCTCCCTCCCACAAAAGATTGCGCTGCAAAATTGATAAAATAATCTGGAGATAGGTCTATTATACTTTTCTCTATGCTATGGCTATCTGTTAAATCTAAACTGATCAAGTTGAACTTGTTAGATTTTATATGTTTAATATTTTTATGATTCGGAACGCTTAATCTTCTCACTCCTCCATGAATTTTATGATCCGTATTTTTTAGGAGATAGTCTGCCATGTGGCTTCCATCTTGACCTGTGACTCCTGTTAATATGATTGTGCTCATTTATAGTTGTCTATGAAATATTTTAAATCCTCTGGAGTTCCCAGTCCCCACATGTTTTCAAACTCAATGTGGGAGATTTTTATTTTTTTATCGTCTTGTATGGCTTCGTTGTATACTGGGCAAACGTAGAATTCATTGTTTACTCTGATATTTTTTTCTATCATTTGCTCTGTATACTTAACGTAATCTGACCCGTGTTTCCAGTAGTAGATTCCTACCGTAGCGTGTTCACTGATAGGAATTTTTTCTGCAACCTCTGTCACGAAGCCGTCTTCGTTTAGCTTTGCATAGCTCCATTTGGGGTGGGTTGATTTAAATGTTAATATGCCTCCGTCAATTTCATCAGCAATCATTGAGTACATGAACTCATTACTTTCCCAGTCGACAAATTGATCTGAATTTGCAAGTAGTAGCGGCCGATCGTTATTGATGAATTCTTTAGCTAGTAGAGTAGTGCATGCCGCACCTTCTGTTAATTCGCTCACTGTGACAATTTTACAATTGGGGGCTATAAGGCTGAGGGTATGCTGTAGGGCATACCTTTTGTAATGCTCGTCTTGAACGATAAAAATGTAATTCGCGTTCATGTTTAGGCTTTCTACCACCCATTGAATCATAGGCTTGCCTCTTACATCTATTAAAGGTTTTGGGAACGTATAACCCGCTTGCTCGAATCTGGTTCCCGCTCCCGCCATGGGTATCAACACGTTCATATCTTCACCTTGCCAAGGTACTTTTTCTGTTTTAGTCATTTTTTCTATTTTAAAATTTATATTTTCTAAAGTTACATCCTCACAATTTTTAACTGCAAGTAGGTTACCTCCAGAGGATTCTGCTGCCATCCTACCTGTATGGGAGTCCTCTATTATTATAGTATTTTTTGCTGGAATACCTAATTTTATCATGCACTTATAATACATTTCGGGATTAGGTTTCCCTCTCATTACATCTTCGTTTGAATAAAAGCAATCTACATATTTCATTAAACCCTTTCCTAGGAGGGTCATTTTAACGCTTTCTCTTACAGAGTTTGATGCGACTGCAATTTTAATCCCACGATCCTTAAGTGACATCATTATCTCTATTAATTTGTAGTCCCTTTCTAGATCAAGAAGTCTTTCTCGCGTAGCCTTCTGTTTTAGGTTCCAGATTTTATCGTAAAGGTTTTCTGGTAGACCTTTTCTTTTTGTGAGTAGTCTTAATTTTTTTGTAGTTGGTAGGCCGTCAAAAACAGAAAGGTGTTCTTCTCTTTTTATTATATATTTAGGGTTAATGGTTGATAGGGCAGCGTTTAAGCATTCATAATGAAGTTCCCTGGAGTCTATGATGACTCCATCGAGGTCGAAAATTATTAACTGGACTCCTTTGTTCATGTTTTGATAATACTAACCCCATGCTCCTGTCCGTGAATGACGTGAGTACTCCCTGAATGACTCTTAATGTTAAAGAAGTTGGAAATTAAATTAACGTATTCGCTTGAGCTTCTTCCCTTTACGTGCCCGCATTGGGTCCTGGAGTTTTCGTATAATACAAACTCTAGGTTGTCTGGCTTTATTTTTTTAAGATTGGAGAATATTAGGTTTACTGTTTCATCCGAGTTGTGTTGTAAAACCGTCGATGTGAAAAACATATCGAATTCTACATCTGGAACTTCTCCCACCTCGCTTAATTGAAGGAAGTTATGCTCAGGATAGAGCTTTTTTGCAATTTCAAGCAACTCCGCTGTAATGTCCGCTCCTATATAATTCCCTTTATTGAATAGACAGGTCTGCCTTCCTGTTCCACAACCGTAATCTAGGACTTTTTTTGTTTTATCTATATGACTTGAAATAAAGCTAGAACGAATTTCGTGCTCATTATCCTGAACGTCCATGCTTCTATTGAGGTAACCAACTGTCCTCTCCCCTTGTTTGATTGCCCTGTTTTTCCAGGACGAAATAACTTTATCTTTGGGGATCATGTTGTATTATTTTGTTTTAAGCTGACAGATTCAAGTATTTGTTCTATAGATGGCCTATTTGGGAAATAATCAACCCCTACTTTAAACGGGTTCCATGTTGTTTTGTATCTATTGTGGAGTTTCATGCCGCGCTCGTTTGTCCATACGCATACGGGGGTTTCGCATAGGGCTGAAAAGTGCATCGGGCCGCTTGAGACTCCAACGCAAATTTTAGAGCTTCGGCAAATAAGGGCTAGATCGCGCAAGTTTTTATCAAAAAAGGCTGGTACATTAAGGCCGTGGTCGTTCGGGTTCACCGCTCCACCAGTCGCACCTATGATGCATATATTGTATTCTCTTGATAACCTCTCTGTAAGTTTCAAGCTCCAGTCTAAACTATCATTGCCGTGTTGCCTGTGAACCCTGTTTCGTAAGTGCAATACCGCATCATAGGTTTTTTTTGTTTCTTTATTACCAAGGGGTACATATTCGGGGTGGGGTTCACACTCCTCCCACTCTTTCCGTGTTGGGGGTAGGGTTGGTGGACATATAAAGAGGGAATTGTTCTCGCTATTACTGAATTGCTTCGGTAGCACCACCATGCTACTCTCGGAGTTTAGGTCGGCAGGAAGTGATTCACTGTCTATTGTTATTATTTCGTGGGAAAAATCTTTATACAATTCAGTATTTCTATCCCTACAATAAGTGATTACGTGTGAATAAGATCTGGATAACTTTCGAAGGTGCGCCTGCCAATTAAATAGCTCATGCCCAAACTCCCCAATAAAGCAGGGGAAAATTATTTTCTGGGCGTTTGTCATTTTATTTTAAATGATGGAGCTGCGATATAAGTTTCTAGACCTATCAGTGAGTAGGCTTCCTATTAGTTTTATTTCTTCTTGGGAATACTTCTCCATGAATTCCTCATTTAAAAAATAACTCTTTTTATCAAATGGTTTTCCTGTTTTACATAAATCTGGCCCTATTCTTGATGGCGGTCGGCGTACGCTTGCTGTAGTATTTATGTTAAGTTTTTTAGAAATTAAGGAAAGGGAGTTCTCTGTCTTGCTTAGTAGATCTTCGTACCTCACTATTAGGCATCGATCCTCATGTTTGTCAAGGAAATCGTAGTAGCTCTCGTATATGCTAGAATATTTAATTAGATATTTTTTTTGGATCGGGTGCATGTTGTGTCCAAAGAACTTGCAAAAACTCTCGTACCATGAAAATGGATTTTTAGTATTGAATATATAGTATACGTTTCTTGCTGAGATGATACTCTCTGCCTCTAGCCTATTTTCTTTATTGAAATAGGCGTGTGAGAATAGCCTGTCCTTCTCATGTTTCGTAAGGGGGGCTCCTGTGCAGATTTTACTCATAAGCTGCGTTGGACTTTCGTGCTTGTTGCCTATATTGTCTCCGAGGATGTTTGATAATTCTTGGGGCACCCCGCCCTTTTCTTGAAACTGATTAGTGAAGACGAGTAGGTCTTTAAAGTTATTCTTTAGAATCCATTCCAGATAGTTTGTTCCTGACCTTTTAAGACCAAAGATTTTAATTATTTTTTTAGAAGTCTTCATGCTGATTCCCTTTTGAGGTGGTCTCTCCAATATTTTAGTTGATGCTTTTGTTGAAGTTGCTTGTAGGCTTCTGTTTTCTTTGTTAGTCCATAAACTGGGGTATAGAAGAAATTCATGTCGCTTGAAGAATGGCGCTTGTAATTGTCCCCAGGGAAGTTCCCGTCGAATATTCGCATACCAAATTCTTCTGATATAAAGTTTTGAAATGCATGTGGTCCCGTTATGTCTAGGTCTGAGCCGCTGCCTACCTTGGAGGGGTATATGTTTTTTCCGTAAATCTGATCCTTTATGGAAAATATGTTTTCAGCAATTTGTTCAACTGCTTTTTGAAAAAGATTACTCTTTACTGCTCCAGATATCAACATGTAGCTTATGTTTTTGTGGCCTAGATCAAAGAAGAGGTTCTCATTCTCTAGGTAAGATTCCTTAATATGGTTTAGTAAACTGAAGGGGGCCATGTCAAAATCAACCCATATTCCGCCTTCTGCATGTATGTAACAGATCCTGAAGAAATCCGCTATGGAGGTTCCGTTGTTGAGAATATCGTAAGCCATTCTACCTGGTTCGTAGTCTTTAAAGAATTGTCCTACTTCCTCATCTGAAAAGTATAATACCTCGAAACTCTCATTAAGGCTTTTCCATTCCTCTATAGTTCTCCTGCACTCCTCGCATTCGCCGAGGTTAGGTTTGAATGAGGTAAATATTTTTTTAGGAATCATTCTATGAAGCTAAATTCTTTAACGTGTCCATGTATTCCGCCCTCTCCTTGATGGAGGACGTGGCTTACATATGAGTGGTTGGTGGAGTATATTGGGAGTCCTAGGCTTACGCACTTATCTGAGTACATCCAGTCATACCCCCTCTTCCATGTCTTTGCCTCGCCCTCCTCGTAGAGCATGTTGAGTATTTCTCTTCTGTACATTGTAGCAAAACTGGATATGCTATTTTTTAGTACAAAATCTTCTTCGAGTTTTTTTATTACTTTGTGATTTTTAAAATTCGTAACGCTTACTGCTCCCCAGTTTCCTAGGCGGGAAGCTTTTTCTTTTATTTCGTGCATTTTATTCAGCCAGTTTTTGTTGAATTTTGAGTCGGATCCTATTATTACTAACTCTTCTGTTGTTGACGCCTTCATGCACATGCTTGTATTTTCTTTAGGCTTTAAGTTTTGGGGCTGTCTAAATATTTTGATTTTTTCGTGGCAGCTAAGCGAAGCTAGTAGATCTAGTGTATCCTGATTGGTTGAGTGGTCGTCGTGAATATAGATTTTGTTGCATCGTGATAAGTCACTGCATAGCAGGGTATCTAGGGTTAGTTTTAATGCATTGGGCCGATTCCATGTTGCCATGCATATATCGTATTTTAACATTTTAAATATTTCTTTTTTATATGTTGTTCTATTTCTAAATAAACTTTTTCGTTCCAAATGAAGTCGTCTTGATATTTGTCATAGACATCTTGATCGTCCCAACCCGCCTTCTTGAAGAACTCTGGCCTGCTATGCTCTCCAGTAGCTCCTATATATTCAAAGTTATTCGTAAACGTCGAGAGCTTAATCATTCCTCTTGCGGCGAATGCCGAAGAGGTACATGAGTCTTGGCTGGAAACTATTTTATTTGGATCTATTCCAAATTTAGACATATGCTCATGTATTAATTGATGCGGCCTGGCTCTATATTCTTGAGGTAGCAACTGCCAGTACCCCTCCATTATATCGTATATTTTTTCATATGAACTTTTTCTCATTGCGTAAGCCCAGAGATGATCCATAAGGATTAACTTGTCTTTATTCTCCTCCTGTTCTCTGTAGGGGGTTTTAAGATCAAGGTCATCCGTATAGTTAATGTAGGAATACCTATGTGATGTCTTTGAGCGGTGGTGTTCTCCGAAGCAATTTATCATAGCTACTCGCTCGTCATCTCTAAATTTATCAATAAGCATATCGAGCTGTCTGATGTAATGGGGTTGAAGTACGGAATCGTCTTCTATTAATATCAGGAAGTCATTTTCTTCGAAGGCTTTTTCTCTCGCAGCTTTCATTAAGAAGGCGACTCCTAAATTCTGGTTGGCACAAAAGGTTTGAGCATTGGGTAAGTCATTCTTACATATCTCGTAACACTCAATAACCTTATCTACATCCTCTTTGAAGCGGGGCCCGTCTATAAAACAAAAGGTATCCCTGTCGTCGCATTGACCAGCTAGAGAGTCAATAACCAACTTAAGGTATTCTGGGCGATTGTGTGCTGTTAATACTATCGGGGCTTTCATTTAATATAGCGTTCCTGTAAAATTTTGATAGAATTCTTTCGTCGTTTATTATTTCTATAAATTCATTATCTTTATGCCATTTGTTTGTTGACAAAAAAGATTCTAGGTCTTTTATTGTATGATTTAATTTATATTTTTCTTCGCATATTTTTCTGAACCTCTGTCTTTGCGTTTCTAGCCTAAAGTATTCCTCTTTGTTTTCCTCATTTCCAAGAAGCATATGATTGGACCTTCCATAAACATAATAGTATTTTAATTGATGGCGATAATTGTATTCTGGGGACCTATTCTTTATTCTAACGGTCCAGCCGTAACTGTTGGAATCCTCAAAGCCTTCCACGTCACTTAGTCGAATAATCTTCTGTCTTTGACCTTGTAATCCCCAATGCGGCGAACCTAGAAAAAATTGATCGTCATAGTATCTTGCCATTAGGATCTTGCTTCTATCGTATACAGTTTGGATTCCTGCTCTGTCGAACCTTGCGCATAAATCGTGACATTTTTTTGTGAAGTCAGGATTTAACCTTTCTGTAGAATCTCTTAAGATAAACCAGTCTCCGTTTTTCATTGGGCCCTGCCTTAGGAATTCATTCATTTGAAAGTCATGGTCGTTGGTCCATTTTCTATGAACTACCGCGCCATTACCTTCGCGCTTTTTCATTAACTCAACAGTTCCATCCGTAGACCCACCGTCTACGATAATTAGTCCATCTAGATCTTTATGGATTTCTCGAGTAAGCTCATCCATATTTTCTTTTTCGTTTTGTGTTATTGCGCAAAGATATATTTTCATTGTTGTATTGAGTTGTGTCCTGCTGTATGCCATTTTTTGCCATCTTTATGAAGGATGGTTTGTATGTTTCCAAAGGAGTTTGTTCCTGTGAGTTGTTTATATTTGCAGTTGTTTAATTTTAAGCAAGTCGTGAAAACCGATTCTGGCACCTTGATCATGTATTCTGGATAGCCTTCATTCCATAAGTAGTTGATCGCTTCTCTTGCGCGAGTTGATGCGGTCATGTATTTAAGCATAGCTTTGTGTGGCCCAATTGCTATTTGATCATTTATCTGTTCTGGTAGTGATGCTTTGTCGTATACAAAGCTGAAGCTAAATTCTTTAGCCATCTCCTCTTCATGATTATAAATATTAGTGCTCTCGAAATATGGTAATCTGATTATGTTGTTTTTTATGCAATCGTCTATTTCATGTTTTTTAATTTGCTCAAGGATCATTAAGTCTGGGCGCATTCTTATTATTAGGTCGTACTTAATTTTGGCTGCGTGCTCGTACTGCGTCCTTAAGCTGCTGCAGGCGTGCAGATTATACAGCATTGGGATAAGTCCTGCATTTGGTTGCTGTACCACGTCGAAGGTTAAATTGTCTAAAGATTCTTTTTTTTCTTTAAAATTAAATGTTTTCCATTTTTTTGGTTTGTAGAATTGCACGAAGCTTTGATAGTCTTCGTCATCCCATGTTACTAGAAAGATATCTGGCTTGAGCGGGGTAATTATATTTTGAAGAATGGAATCCGTGCACTGGTCCCAGTCTCCAAGCTTGCCACTAAAACATAAAGCTACTTTCATTCTGTTATATATTCTGTTATATCTCTCTGGGCGACAAGTCTTTCGATGTCGTCGAGGAGGTGGGGGTAGAGTCGGTAGGCTGGATTTTTTAAGCAGTTTTTTAGAATTTTGGCTGCACTGGTCACTTCGTAATGGAGCGGAAATACATACCTGTCGTTGAAGAGCCATCGAATTAAATACGAGTACTGAACAACGCCGTACTCCTTGCAGTATTTTGAGAATGTAAATACTGGCTTTCCGTAATGGTATGGTATAAACCTGATTCCCGAATCAATTCCAAACATCGCTGAACATCTTGAGGCGATATCAAATATGTTTACTAGGCTCTCTCTCATAAAATGAAGCTTTTCATTTTTTTGTTTCATGAGCTCCTTATATTGATCTTCTGATTTGTCGTCATAGAGTACGATAACGTCAAATTCTTGTGTTATATTTTTAAGCAATCTTTCTATGTACCAGCTCTCCATGTTTGAATCCGCATCGTCTCTTGCGTATAAATGAGCTAATATGAATTTCTCTGGAAACCAGCAGGAGTCTCCCTTTAACCTCCCTGAGGTTTCTGGCTTCGGAAAAGTATAAAAATGTTTGAGCCAGTCGTAATCGTGGTTCAACCATTCTAGTGAATCGATATGAAGATCATAAAACTTGTCGTACTCCTCGGTCATTGTCTTATATTTATCATCTGGAATATTTTTGATATTTCCTCTATGATCCTCTTCTGGAAAGTTGGTAGACTTTATTCTGAAATTTTTGTATTTTTTTTCTTCGATTATAAAAGTTTCATTAAAATGAGATGGCCACATTTTATTTAGTATTTCTGACTGAGCCGTATTCCCTTCGGTGTCTGAAAATAAATCTATCGTACAATTTGGATGCCTCTCTCTTATTGCTGGTATGAAGCGGTTTGCCGCAAAGTGATCTCCTAGACCGCCTTCCATTCTGACTGAAATTTTCAACTTATCTTCCCCTTGATGTAGATGTGTCTTGCGTCTTTCACGAACGTGAGTAACCTCGTTGAGGTTGTGCCATTTAATCTTTTTCTCTCAATGTGACCCGCCTTATTAAGTCTTCCTAAACTATCTGCAACTCTACTGAGGGAGATCCCTCCCATTGCCTTTTGTATGGACTCTCTCGATGTGAATATCCTTTCTCCGTGACCACATTTTGAGGCGAGGTGCATGAAAACCGCAAGATCGGTGCCTATTAGTTTCCCCTTAATCACGTCTTCTTGAATCTTCCATGGAACAGCTATAAACTTTTGCATTGTTCTATACTATCATTCTAAAATAAAATTGTCAAGTCTAAGTTTGAAAATTCAAACGCCGTAGTGTGAAAATTCAATCATGTATTAATATAAATATTATTTAAATAGTAACCTTTAGATAAGAAGCATCTTTAAACAGAATTTATCCTTGACATTATTGGATATATGTTGTATTATAGGAGCCATGATATTAAAACTAGAATCCGATTCCGACCGACTTTATGCCATAACTTCAGGTAACTGGGAAATGGCAATAAAGGCTCCTACAAGAAATGATGCTTGCATACTAGCAATTTCTAGTATTTTTGAGAAATTTGGAACAAAAACCCAACTGTCCCCTACAATTGGATGTATGGATATCACCTCAACACTTACAGAGATAACAACTTCCGCCAGCTATACATTCATACCGACCAAGGCGGTCCTGATCTTGGCGGGAATGGATGATCTAGCAGAATCATTTGATCAGGCGCTGGATCTTTACAATGAAGATGAATCATAAGCCTTCAATCTTAGGAATTTCAGGAGTCGCTAGAAGCGGAAAAGACACCTTCTATTCATTTATCTCTTCAAGAATAGGTGCCCGCAGGTTGGCATTTGCAGATGCACTCAAGGATGAGTGCAGAGAGTTTTTAGTTAAAAATATAGGAATATCTCCTTTTACTAACGACCCAAAGGAAAAGGAAGTTATTAGACCTTTTTTAGTAACCTATGGAACTCACTTAAGAAGGAAGCTTGACTCATCTTGCTGGATAAAAAAGATTGAAGAAGATGCAAGATCTTATATTAAAGATGAAGTACTGCCTGTAGTCACGGATGTGAGATATAGAAATGAAGCAGACTGGATTCACAGTCTCGGTGGGAAACTAATTCATATTTCAAGGACAATCTCACTTGATGGCCAGCCTACCCTCCTTCCTCCATCTAACAATGAAGAAGAGGAAAGCGATCCCCTATTAATGGAGTGCGCAGATCAATTAATCAATTGGGATACCTTCGAGGATATAGAGGAATGTAGATCAATAGTAAAACAATGCCTAAAAAACTTACAGATAACCAATTAGTCCAAAACGTTAAGGACAATAACGCCGCAGATTCTGCGATCAAAGAATTGATCCTGAGACATAGTGGAATTTTTATATCCATAGTAACATCTCATTTCGAACGATCGAACTTTCTGAAATTTGGTTTAGAACTAATACAGGAAAAGGATTACTATATTTATCAAGCAGCACTTAAATACAACCCATCAAAGAAAACAAAATTTTCTACATTCCTAGGAAATGAAGCGAGATGGTTATGTTTAAATACTTACAATAAACACAAAAAGCAATCTAAAATCTTCAATCACAAATACAATAACCTCGAATTTTTAATGAAGACTCACGCACCAGATCCGAAAGAATCATTAGATATCGACTCTTATGAAAAAATACTAGAAATAGTAAAAGAACACAAGGATAATCGTGTGGGAAGAATCTTTAATTTAAGATATGAAGAGGGAAAACAAAATAAACTTATGCCCTGGAAAGATGTGGCAAAAGAAATGGGCCTAAGTATTCAAGGTTGCATAAATATTCATAATGCAGCGATTTCATATGTAAAACAAACCCTTAACAAGGAAATTATAAATTATGTTAAATAAATTCATAGCAGAAGGAAACCTCACCAGGGATCCAGAATCCTCAAACATCAACGAAAAGTACACCGTCTGTAAATTCGGCATAGCTATCAATAACCCATATAAGGAGAATGAACCAACCTATATTGACGTAGAAGCTTGGAACAAGCTTGCGGACAATTGTAGTAAATTCCTTGAAAAGGGGCGCAAGGTTATCGTGGAAGGTAGGCTCGAACTTAAAAGATGGGAAACCAAGGAACAGGAAAAACGAACCAAACTATTCTGCGCCGCAGAAAGGGTTCATTTCCTCAGTGACCAAAAGGATTCGGAGCAAACGAAAGATTCTCAAGAGAATAAAAAGACAGAGGATGAAGTTTTAGAAGAGATTCCATTTTAATGGACAATATTGTATTCAAAGGTCCCCTAAATTCCCTTTCATTTGGGAACGTTTCTTTAAATTTCTTAAGATCTCTTAGGAACTTAAAAAAGGAAGTCTCTATTTTTCCCATAGGAGAAAAGGGGGACCTTTCTGCATTTGATTTACTGCCTCAAGATTTTAGGGCTTGGCTCCAAGAAGGGGTTGACTCTAGATTTCGTAAGGTTAGTTCAGACTCCCCCACGATTCAAATGTGGCACATAAATGGCTCAGAAAATAGAATAACTCGAAATCAAACTTTATATACATTTTACGAGCTTGACAACCCAACAGAGACAGAGGTTAACCTAGTCAACCTACAAGATAAGGTAATCTTTAGTAGCAGCTGCGCGGCTGACTTATTCAAAAGGAAAGGGTGCGAGAATGTTCATTTTGTACCCCTAGGTTTCGACCCCGATTTTCACAAAACCAATAAAGAATATCTAAAAGATAAGATTCATTTTGGATTAATGGGAAAATGGGAAAAACGAAAGCATACAGAAAAGATAATAAAACTATGGGCGGAGACTTATGGAAATAACTATAAATACCAACTAACATGCTGCGTATCAAATCCCTTCATAAAAGAAGACCAAATGAAACAGCTCTTGCTAAAACCTACAAACGGAGAAAGAATAGGGAATATAAATTTCTTACCTTTTCTCCCTAAAAACTCGCAAGTTAATGATTATCTTAATGCTATCGACATAGATCTATCTGGTCTAAGTGGCGCAGAAGGCTGGAATTTACCTGCGTTCAATTCATCAGCACTAGGGAAATGGAGCATTGTGTTAAATTGTGGGGCTCATAAAGATTGGGCAAACCCCTCAAATGCAATCATGATTGATCCAGTTGGTAAAGAACCTGCAGCGGACGGAATGTTTTTTCAAGAAGAAGGGGACTTCAATGTAGGGAATATATATAATTTTGAAGATAGCGATATGATTAACGCAATGAAAGAAGCAGAAGAAAGGGTCGGAAAGGAAAACGCTAAAGGTCTTGAGCTTCAGGAAGAATTTAAATACGATAACTCCATGTCTTCAATTTTAGAAATTATAGGTTCATAGCATAATATTATATATGCCAGCGTACGATTTCCAGAACCCCAAAACCCTTGAGATTAAAGAGGTTATATTAGGGATGAATGACGAAAAAGTATACATAGATGAAGACGGACTTGAATGGGTAAGGTTATTTACTGCGCCGAACCCCTCATTTGACACCTTAGTTGACCCTTACTCTTCAAAAGATTTTTTAGCTTCAACGGCAAACAAGAAAGAAACTTACGGAGATTTACTAGATCGAAGTAAAGAGCTTTCCGAAAAAAGGAAAGATAAAGACGGAAGGGATCCAGTCCAATCAAAGTGGTTTAAAAACTGGAGTAAAGAGCGCGGAGGGAAAAAACACCCGCAAGATAGGTAGAAACGGCTAACATTTAGGTGTAAACATATCTTGGTATGACCAACCAAGACCAGCCTGATTATAAAAAAAATCCCACATATTCCGACGAATACACGAAGTTTCAAGGCAATGCCGCATCGCCTTCGTTACAGTACAGATGGGATAGTCAATCTGGCGTCTGGACCCCAGATACTAATGAAGATAAGTTAGATACTATACTAAGAGTTTTCTCTGGTCAATTAAGCGGTATACATGTAGAAGCAAAACTCGATCATGATACCGTTGCTCACACATATTTGAGCAGTATATCTGGGTCAACCTCTGGAAGTTTACTGTTGGTGAATAAAACCAACAATCTCTTAGAAGAAACTATTAGCCCTCAACTCAACCAGCAAGTAGGACTCCTAGCGGGTAACCTAAGTGAACTACAAGGGATAAAATCTCTCGCGGAAACAAGCCTTCCCATTGCGGCAAACACCTTAACTGAAAACGTAAAATCCAACACGTGGCTTTCAGGAATCTCTGGAGAACTGGCAGACATAGAAGTTCATGTTTCTACAGATGCGGACACTAAAACACATGAATTACTTGAAAGCGTTTCTGGAACACTTACAGGATCACTCTTCGAACAAAAAGATTCCATTTCTCGACTCATTACCATAAACAATAGTTTAGATGACGTTATTGCAGTCTCGGAAGACATAGATAATCAATCCCAAAAAATAAACGATAAAATAACATCATCCAACACGTGGCTTTCTGGTATATCTGGCGAACTTTCTGATATAGAGGTCCATGTCTCTACGGATGCGGATATTAAAAGCCATGGCCTATTGGAAAATATCTCAGGAACTCTAACGGGAAACCTATTTGAACAAAGTGAGACCAGTGCAAAGTTAGAGACGCTTAAAGAGACAGCATCCAGCCAATACTTAAAACTTGCAGACATCAAGGATCAAACCCTTTGGAGCGTGCAACTTGAAACGGAACTTTTAAACAAAGCAAAGCAAACTAATATCCAATTATCTGGAATCTCTGGAGAACTTGCGGACATAGAGGTCCACGTCTCAACAGACGCAGACGTAAAAACCCATGGACTACTAGAAAGCGTTTCAGGTACTCTCACTGGTCAAATGACGGAAACGAATAGATGGCTCAAAGGCATCTCAGGAGAACTTGCGGACATAGAGGTCCACGTCTCAACAGACGCAGACGTAAAAACCCATGGACTACTAGAAAGCGTTTCAGGTACTCTTACTGGTCAAATGACGGAAACGAATAGATGGCTTAAAGGCATCTCAGGAGAACTTGCAGACATAGAGGTTGGAGTTACCGTGGATTCTGATGAAACGGCGCATGGATTACTTCGATCAATTTCAGGAGAGGCCCTCCTAGCAAGGCAAGATCTAGATAAAATCATACCGATTCTCAGTGGAAAACTTATAACATCTGACGCAAAAACCCATCAGGCGCTAGTTAATATATCTGGATTAGCAGAAGTAAACAACGCTTTATCAAGACTTCAATTTACAAAAAGAACAGACACGTTTACAGAAAAAATAGAAGCGGACCATATTCTAATGGAGGCTCCAGACTCTGATGTATACGGAAATAATCCTCCACCTCAATACGGAGTAGATAGAGACATCCTTGACGACCTATTTAACACTCAGTATAAAAACGGTAGAGACAATCCCAATACTCCAGAGGCGGGCCAGTTTTTTATATTAGACGAAAGCGCTCCAGATGACCGCCCAAAGCAAAGAAAATATGCATTTGACACGGAGGCTCAATATGCACTAAAGCTAGACTCATTCCTAGGGAATCAAGATGGCGCACAAAGACTAAGTGATCACGGGCTAGATAATATACAAAACGTAACAATTTTAAATGATTCTATTTATCCTATTAAAATATATTCAAGCGAAACAAACTACAAGAGTTTTTACCTATACGATGGACACAGCGTCTCTATAGACAACACCAATGCTAGCGACATAATGATTAAGAGAGATCATTTAATATCCGACTTCAACGTGGACTATACGATTACGTATCTAGATCCTAACGCAGAAATAAACCTAGAGAGGGTAGTCGGAGCGTTTGATCCTCCCGAGCCTCTCCCAGAAACAAGATGGACAACATGGGCCCCTCAAGCACCCTTAGCTCCAGAACCGCCAGTTGCCACAGAAAGCCCAGAAGTGCAGGGGTGGCTAATAAGCGAAACTCCTATAGTCAGAGAAATATCAGCAGGTTATGCGGGACTACTAGACAATGGAGCAATCTCATATATAGTGGAGGGTAAAGTATATGGAGCAAAACCAGCCGCTATTATTATAGTTTGGGGCGAAACAGAAGAAGGAGTGGATGACTATGAGGAGTGGGATGACTTTGCAGCACTTGGCGAAAAGAGCAACGAGAGCTTTAGCAAAGTTATCCTCGGATTAGAAAAGCCAGACTCCGCCCCAACATATTACAGCAGAGTAAAAGCTACAAATGAAGACGGAATCTCCGTATGGAGCGAAGCTTTCAACCTTTAACCATAAACTCGATCTCCCAATATGGAAATCAGACAAATAAAGCACTACCTAAAACGAACAGGCCCAGAGGAATTCGTAATAGGAGAAAACGTTTTAGACCCCCTTGTATGGGTCTCTGGACACAACGTAATAGTAGATGGAGTTTATACCCAATATATATCTGGAGCGGAAGCATGGGGATGGGGAGGCCCAAGCGAATTTGGATTCGCGTCAAGCGGAAATTTATTCGTTACAGGAAAAGACCTTTATGTTCTTCATAAGAATCTCTCTGGAGAACTATTCCAAACGGGTCAGAATCTCTACGCTCTCCACAAGAATCTCTCTGGAGAACTATTCCAAACGGGTCAGAATCTCTACGCTCTCCACAAGAATCTCTCTGGAGAACTATTCCAAACGGGTCAGAATCTCTACGCCCTCCACAAGAATCTCTCTGGAGAACTATTCCAAACGGGTCAGAATCTCTACGCCCTCCACAAGAATCTCTCTGGAGAACTATTCCAAACGGGTCAGAATCTTCAAAACGGAATACTTTTACTCTCTGGAGAGTTAAATAAAACGGGGGAAAACCTTCAAAATTATATTTCCCTCCTATCGGGAGAGCTTAATGCTACTGGACAATTATTGTCCGCAAGAATAGATGCTATAGATCCTAACGTTGGTACTCCAGATCATGACCACGAAGGTTATGTCACTCACCAAGAAGCGATAGCCTACTCAATTATCTTCGGGTAAATAAATCTCGTTTTTCGGAATGTCTGCGACAACTCCAGTCGCTTGATACAGCTGAAGTTCCGCTAAGTAAGGTAGCCAAAATTTGCCATTAGCGTCACCAGTGGTAATTTCCATTGGTTGAGACCAAACACTTCCGAATATCGAAGAGAAGATTTGATTCTCTGAATCTGCATCCTCAAGGCTTTCGTATAAAAACACCTTCATTACATCACACCCAGGGGCCTTCCCTCAGACTATTTTTAGATGGCATCATAACTGGACTTGTATTACCTCCAGGCAATTGCGGCATAGCACTCCCATTAGCTTGATATTTTGTATGAACCTCCTTGAGGACTGCGTCTCTGTCATCATCAGAAATTCTCTTATTCCACATTATATTCTCAGACCATAAGGATGTTTGAGTGCCAGTCAGATCAAGCTGGTTATTAGCTACGGTAACAGAAACGTCATTTGTAGATATAGTATCTTTATTAGGCATATTGCCATTGTAATTCGACATAATACTATTATACCATATGCTATTAGGCCTATTCGCAGGGGCCAATAACGACTCACCTAGCCCATTTCTCGTAGTCGTATTATTGTAGCCGTAACTCATCATGCTACCCTTCCTATAAGCAGTATCCGCCGTGTTTGTGCCATCCACATTATCCCCCGCATACCATTCATAGCCAGGTTCAACGTAGGGGTATCTCCAATATTTCGCGTACGCATGGCCATATGCATAACCATTATGCATGATATATTCACTCTTCGGGGTAGTCTTCACTCCATTCGCATCTGCGTCAGGAAGTTCCCATTTAGTGTTTATGGGTCGCAGGAAATCTTTATCACCAGGAGGGTTTGTGACCCAAAGGGCCTGCCCAAAGTCACCATCATAATCCGCTTTAATCGAACCCTCTGCCATGGGAGCCGATAAGGCTATAAAATTTCGTCCGTTTAATAAAATTTCTGCAGCTTTGCCATCCCCTGCAGATCTAAAAAATAAAGTATTCCAACCTAGATGACAATTATTAAAAATACCTGCCCTGGGATGAACATATCCCGCTGTGTGGTTTCTAACCGAATACCAGTAATAGCCGCCCCCATGCTTCATTGATGTACCGTGGACATAGTTTCTACCAAAGAAATACGCAGAATACCAAGGGAAAAAAGAATGATTCGTAACATCAGCAGGCTTGCAATTCATTTTTCTCCAGAAGCGCTCTTGATCACTTTCGTTAGCATAAACCGTATCAATTTCCTCATATGGCAGAGAATGCGCATAAGCGTCATGTAGGCCGCTTTGATCATCGCCAGTTCCCATAGCATAAGGAGACTTAAGTTTAAATACAACAAGTCCGCTACAGCCTCCATTGCTGAAGGCTAAATTACCCCCTATTCTCAAACCGCTTAAATTTAAAACCGAATCAACACACTTATACCTTAAGGTGGAATCGGGGTCTGCAGTCCCCCCGTCGCCAAAATAATAAACCCCGCCGTCCTTAGATAAAGTAAATTGACTTGAGGCATGGTTTGAAACCATATGATAATCATTACCAGACATATCCCTTATGCACCGCATCCTAATTCCAGGAGCAACACCATCATTAGAGTAATTATTATTAGCGTCATACCAACAAGCAGGGCCTGATGCACTAATAGGATTTGTGTCTGAAGTTGAACCAGCATTAATAGACTCTAATACTCTCCATGTGAGGTTGCTTTGAGCGTCTACAACGCCAAGGAAAACTTTTTTAGTATCCGTTGCAAAAAATATTTCCCCGTTCTTTACTCCCGTTGGATTATTTTGTGCATGATACGCACTAGCGCTTAAAATATAAGCTTCTGTATAATTAGCATTTGCAGTTAATTGTGTTGAATCTGGCATTTTATGTTATATTTAAATATTTACTAAGTAGATAATTTCTTACACTATTTCTTTTGTCATCCAGGTTTTTATTTCTATTTGGACCCTCTTCCCCAAAATATCCCATCCTTAAATACAAGTCCACAGAGCGCATTTGAGAATTCTCAGCGCTAACATATGTAGAGGTATCCCAATGCCAACTTGCCATCTTTTTAGCAGTAACCCAATTAGTGGGCATAACCCAATCATATTCAAAGTCTCCAATTCGAATATAGGTTTCCATTTTTATATTATCACGCATCTGGAAATTATCCTGCACACTGAATTTGAAATCGAAATAAGCCAAATCCTCATAATCCCAAGAAGTGGAAGGCGCGTTACTCCAATCAACGTAAACCAGACTCTCATTAATTTTAGGGGCGATTGGCCCATCTATAATCCCAAGATCATCATCAATAGTGAAGCTGCTAGAGAAATCGCCATCGTAAATAGCTTTATTCGCAACCTGCAGAGGCCCAAATCTACAATTACTCGACGTTTGATAATAAGGGGAACCAAAGTTAATTATAGTATGCTCAGCGCTATTCCCAACCGTTTCTTCAAAATTATCCATATCGTATGCCGACTGAGTTCCATAGCCGCCTGATGTTTTTTCTCTCAAATCTCCATGATAATAAACCTTCATATTACTACCCTCTTCGACAGGATACTCTCCAGCGGTGGCAGCTATAACCTTATCTACATTAAGCCACCCATAGGAATATTCAGTACCAGCCCCATCAGGCTGAATAGGATCTGTGTTATTTTTTCCGCCAGCTCCATCTGGACTATATTTCGCATTTCCCTTTACAGGATAACCCCAATATTCTCCCATCCAAGAATAATTACCATGACCTTTACCATCAGGGAGATCAGAGGGGTGAGAAACAAAATGAGGAACAGACACATTGTCAACTGGCAAATTTTCTATATTCGGGACAACACTTGTATCAGTATAATAAGTTCCACCATTATAATTAGAGCCATGCTGAGAAACGTCAGCGACCAGTGAGGCGCATCCGTCAAGTTTTCCATTAACGTAAAGCTCTAGTCTATTTTTTTCAGAAGCCTTATGCTTAACTACTGCAAAGTGATACCATTTATTATTCTCAAGCAAGGTTTCTCCCATTAAAAACGGGTGACTTGCTGGATATTCACCAGCTCTAGACTGCTTCCCTGGCCTTTGATTTACTACCGTTAATCTACCAGCACAAACCCCAATAGTTAACCAATAGTAAGATTGGTGCCCGCCTAAATTTATAAAAGAACCCTGAACATTTGCGTAGTTGCCAGGATGTATGTCATTTAAGACCATATTCTCAAAGCTGTTGGGATGATCCGTTCCCTCTTGCTGGGCGGCGGCATAATTGTAAGTGTTATTAAATCCTGCACTATTATATGAAGAATTATTTTGCGTCCACTCCCAATAGTTATCTCCATAATTAGGCTTTATAGGGGTAGCTTTATAAATAAACTCAAAAGTAACTTCATCCTCAGGGCCCCAAGACCATTTTCCATCCTTAATCCCCTGAATAGTTTCTTTAGGAGGGACACTAAAGGCGCCATCCTTTAGGGTGCACATATTATATGGCCACTGTCTGGATTTATTTATATAATTAAAAGGATACTGAGAACTTGTTGATGGAGCGCCTGGCCCTGGTAATCTTTGCTTTATATAGTAATAATAACCACCCTGTGTGGTTCCGTTATTGGGATTACCCCAATCTCCCCCATCGTTATCAGGGTCGTTCGTCCTATAATCCCCAGCCTGTGAGCCATTCCAAAAATAGTAGCCATTTTTTATAACAGGATATTTTTCAAACGTAACCACTTCATTTGTGGTAGGCATGGTTACATCAACATTTTCCTCCAGCTTGCCATAGTAGTCTGGGGATCTATTTTGAGCAGTGGTGCCATATGAATATGGAAGCAAGCCAGTTGTATAATGATTCTTAAATTGCATTCTATGTGAATGATCACTCAAATCCGTTGGGCCTGCAAAGTCATTAGAAAGCCAATGCGCACTATCCTCGGTTGCAGGTAAGTCCACGGCGCCAGTATTGAACGTCCACGGTAAAATGTGTCGCCTACCTATACCACTATAACCTAGCCCAGTATAATAAGAGTTATAGGCCATATCACTCCACATCCAATCAAAAGGATCGTCCATACCTCCTCCCCACGGCGCGTCCTGACTATGACCATACGCTTCATAATATGTATTATATCCAGTTACTCTATTAGAGAAAAAGCCCCCCGCTGGACTAAGCCAAAGTGAGTCATAATTTTTATCAGACGAAGTCTTGTAGCCATAGTTATGAATCAAAATCCCCTGAGGTCCATAGCTGGCCACCACGGAATTCCCACCTTGCCCATCATTGCCATTGCCGCCAAAACCTAACATTTGAGAATTGCCTATAATGGCGTGGTGCCTATTCTCATAGCTTCTCCTTGGCTTACCATGAATCTTTGAACTTTGACTTGCGCCCCCAAAACCTAAGACTACATGATTATAGTAAATGGGGTTAACTTTAGTATTGGAAAAATCCAGTGCCGCGAAAGCGTCGTCCCCTTTATCGGTGGTATAAAAAAGATTAGATTTTTTAGGTATATTCATTCCCGATTGCCGCCCATGTACATATTTATCGGTACTCCTAAAGTTGCCATCGACCTGACCGTATTGCTTCGCCGAATAGTTCCAATGCTCTCGATTCCCCAATGCGTCGCCACTCATGCCAGTCCACCCGAACTCTATACCAGTATGATAAAAAAGTTGACCACCTACGGTGATTTTATTTTTTTTGATTCTAGGAGTCACCCCAGTTCTCCCCTGATTTAACCATGATTTCTGCTTGTCCAAAGCTCGTGAAGTCACGTAACTTCCCGACCATCCAGTAATCCTAGATTCAATTAAAGAGCCATCATTATATATGTCATAGTTTTCAGCCCTATAAAGGGGGTGGCTCGCATAGTAGCTATATGGATACTTCGGAGCAATCACGGTATTTTTGCCAGCACGATCCTTGAAATTCTTAAACATTATCATGCTATTATCTTCTAGCATAGGTGCTGCGGCATGGCCAGCTTGAATTTCAGTGAAAGTTACGGAACCAGTCCCACTGGAAGAGCCTTCAGTAAGAATAACAGACCCAATTGGAGCGGATATGGAGACGGTTGAACCATTAACACTCCAAGAAAAATTCGAATGATTGTTTTGAAGAATAACCTTCAATTGCACCGCAAAATCTGAATCATCATCTCCGCTTGTAGTTATGGTGGTAGTCTGACCATTAACGGAAAGAGAAACCTCGTCGCCTTCAGTAATTGAGTCAAGGGTAATGTTCTGGATTTGATCTACTGCAGTCGCAAACCACTCAGGGTCCCAACAATAATCTGGAGCGCTAAATACTTGGCCAGCATAAGTTAAGGTTTCCGCAGGGCCTAAAATATTCTCCTGAAGAATACTTTCATAAGATGCCTCCGTCTCAAAAATAAAAACTCTCGGATCTATAGGGTTATCAAAAGTGCCGCTATAATAAATACCAATCTCCTTCCTCTCGGCATCCATAGTGTAATATCCATTTAAAAACCCAGTACCAGTAGCTAGTTGAGCCAGCCCGTCATCATCAACATCGCTCCCGACGGGCGCCGTTGGAGTAGAACCTACTCCACCCACGGTCGCCTCTTGAGGTAAAAACTTTATCCATGTAGTTTCATCCTCTGCAAAATATAACACGTTAGTATCCTTAGCAAAAGCAATTCTTCCTGCTTGACCTGGATTAATGGGAGATGACGGATCATTACCCACAATAGAAGCGGCGTTCTCAATCTCTAGGGCATCTAAATTAATTAACGACATTTTTATACAGGGCTCCCTTGATAGTACACTAATTCATTAGTTTCTGAGGATAAAATATACATACGATTAGTGTCCTTTGCGTAATAAATACTATTAACAATTAATTGGTTAAGCTGGTAAAGGCCCAAAATCTCCGCCTCAGTATCAAAAACGAACCAATCCCAACCAACTGGAAGCTCAGGTATACCCACCATCTCCACGGGCTCATTAGTTTTAATTAATATATTCATCGACTGATGAGGCTCATTAACCTGAGCGCTCAATTCCAGCTCAAAACCACTAGAAGTGACATTAGAAACTGTAGTTGCATAACTGGGAGTAGGATTGCCACTTGCAATAAGTTGAGTAAATACTGTCGGCGTCGTATTCGCGGGAACATTAAAAGTGTCGGGAAATGGAACTAAGCCTTTCCTGAAACCTTCAGGAATAGTCCACATAATAACCAACTCATTTGAGGCTTGGGCGAGTTGATCTGAAAGTTTAACTGTGGGATTTTTTCCTGGGGGCTTAACAAGCTCCAGTCCATTAGGATCGGTTTCAATATCCAAAAATAGAGAATCAATATACCCGACTCCCGAACCAACGCCGTCGCCGACCCCGCTTAAGGTTAATCCACCTCCGCCACCAGCTCCGCCCCCGTCGCCAACAACAGAGGACCCGCCAATTTTCTTCCACAAATAAAGGTTGCCATCGTTAATTGCATTAGGATTATCTTCCGAAATCCAGGCGACCCCAAGGGAATCAAGGGAAAGCATATTTTTAGAAACGGGAATTTCTGAGGCGAAATCATAAGATGCATCGAATTCTATCTTATGAAGCTTCTGCGGAAGAACGCTTAATACGTTTCCTAATTGAGCCCTTGCGTCAGAGTCAGTACTCATCTTATATAAGCTCCTCCAATGTTATGTATACGGTGGTAGAGTCCTGAGGGGACCATTGAGCCCTCGCATCTGAATCTAAAATTATAGATGAAGAATCCGCCGAGAGTCCGAACTCTGCGCCCACTCCACCCCCAAGACTAGAAGAAGACACTTCGGAGTTAAAAGGCACATTAGCCTCGTTTCCAGAATTAACCTTAAGGGTTAAATTTTCCATCAACCCACTCTTGCTTTTAATTTTTGCAGGGTTCACCACAACAGTGCCAATTGGAATTTCCGAAAGAGCCTCTACGCCATTTTTAGATATTTCCCTTTGAACGAACCCACGAACCTGACTACTAACTGTTATTGGAGAACCTTGTGAAGAGTATTTTGTGGTAGTAAGAATGATATCAAAAGGAGTTTCTCTTGCCGCAGAGTCCAGAGATTTGACTTTAATTTTCCAATTTTTTGCATCAACCTGAACCGCCGAACTAGCCCCAGGGGATGTGATTACAGTTCCGTCACCAAACGGATCCTGATCTGCAAATAAATCAAGACTACTTAAAGAAACGTTTGAAGTCACAATGATTTCATCTTCATGGCCATCGCCTGGCCCAGATCTGACAGCATCAACATTTAAAGTTAAAACTGGATCGTTTCCATCCTGAACTATAAGGGAAGGGACCGAGTTATATTCGACGAAAGCTCCATTGGTTGATCTTAAAACCTTCAAAGAGAACGGTGAAAGAGTTTGCTCGGCGGAACTTGGCCCACTTGAAGCTTTAACCTTTATTTTCTGCCCATCATTTAATAAGTTACTATCATCCCAAGCATGACTCACATCCAGAACAATGTCACTATATTGCAAATCAAACTGGAAATAGTCTGTACCTCCAAAGTTTCCAGCTACATTATATTCCGCGACGCCATCCCCTGGTCCTATAGCAAGGCCGCCATGAGAATACGCTGGATTTCCAACAGAAAAAGAGGGGGAAGTATTATCAGTATTTAATCCATTAGTTGATTCAAACCAATCCTCAGAAACATTCCCCTGAAGATCTTTAATCTTAATTTGAAACGTTTGATCAGACGCAATAGCGTCCGCATTAGTAATATTAACTAAAAAATGAGTATCCCATGAACCTCCATTATCCACAGATGGCCCATACCAGGTTGCTTCTAGAGACTCCAAAGAACGAATAATCCCAGCATCATTCTTAAATATCACAGACGAAAGAGGCTTATCAGAGGTTACCTTGATTAAGACTTCATCTCCATTTTTCACTGCGGTTTGAGTATGCATATCAAACCCAGTAGTATTCCCAGGGGTAATGAATCCACCTAAGTGAGAACCCATAAAAGGATATTCATTACCGCTGCCACAATCCCCATAGCTACCATCCTGAATTTCAAAAATAGCATCCTCAACTTCTGGTAAAGCGGAGCGCTTAATAGATATTTCAGTACTCCTTTCTCCGTTAAAAAACAAATAATATGTAGATAAACTATCCCCATCGTCATACATTAAAGAGTCTAAGGTTGAGATATCCACCTCTGTTTTCCAAGAGTAATCATTTTGATCAAGAGTTAAATTATCTGCAGAAATATAAACTGGCGCAGCTTCGTTAGGAGTTTCGCTCGCTTGTCCAGTTTGATAATAGTAAACTCCAGTAGGTTTATAATTTTGAGAATCCCCACGTTCAACCAAAAGGTTAACGGTAACCGAATCTTCTGGCGTAGATGCACCAGTCCAAACCGCCCCGTATTGCAGGTCGCCCTCCATACTTACGGCTCCAGCGCTAGAATAAAGGCCTGTAACGAATATAGGGCCTCCCTTCGGAGAGTCTTCGGAGAAGCCTCCGCCGCCACCCCCACCAACAGACTGCCAAATCAAATTATCAGCATCATCTTTAATTGAGACATAACTTAAGCCTGCAGAACTAATTGCAAAAAGATTTTCTTGCAAAGGAACTTCTGAATTAAAATCATAATCATCAGCAACCTCAAACCTTGACAATTTAGACGGAAGAACAGTTAAGACATTCCCGAGTTGGCTCTTGGCATCATTTAAACTAAAGCTCATACTACACCGCCTCCTGTATGTGAATTATTACTGTCGCACCCTGTCCCACTTGCGCAAGAAACTGACTATCAAACCATATACGACTTTTATCATGATTCAAATTAAACTCAGCAGAGCTGGAGGCATCCGCCTCTCCTACCTCGGTAATGTTTGAATTATATGGAATATTACCCTCATCGCCAGTCCCAACCTTAACAGTAATAGCCTGAGAGGTTCCAGTTTTGCTTTTAATCTTGTTGACGTTTTCGACAGTAGTAGCATAGGAGTCATTATCACCTTTAATTAGTACGCCCGCTGCATTTACAACCCCATTTTGATCGGTCGTAATTACTTTAGTTGTAAAACCTTTTACGGTTATTTGTCCCTGCTGAATCGGAACTGCGAACATCTCTTCCCCAGAAACCTTCGTTATTTTATACGTTGGGTAACTTTGAAAAGCTCCAGGGCTTGCGCCGTTATAAATGGTTACTGAAGTTGGTCCCATAGACACAAAGCTAGTATTGCCACTTGAATCAGCCGCAGGAACCCCTTCATCCTCTAGGCCCCCACTTAATTGAGAAGAAGAATTTATACTAATATTCTCATTATTTCCATTGTCATCACCAGCCCGAATAGTTTTATTGCCAACGGTTAACGTTGGAATCTTCATATACTGTTGAAGAAAAACAGAAGGCGCATTAATCCACGAACTCTCTTTGCCCGTGGGTTTATAAAAAAGTTTAACCCTAAATGGTTGCTTTGAGGCTTCCTCCTCAGACATTATATCAGATCCATCCATGAACTGTACAGAGCCTGAGGCAGGTTGAGCAGTAGTTGGAGTGTTCCCGCTTTGATCATTCGCTCCACTGGGCACATTCCAATCCCATAATACAGCCTCTCCACTGTTTCCATCTGTGCCAACAAAACTCAAAAATTCAACCTTCCAATAAACTTCTGCAGGGCCAGAATAAGTAAGATTATAAGTAAACGGATCAGTTTGAGCTCCCTGCTGTATGGCGGGATTTCCGTTGTCGTAATTTGGAGAGCTAATGCTCATTGTAGGGCTGTAGTTATTTGATACTATAGTTGCGGACCCTCCAGAAGTCCCTGGGGAAAAATCTGTACTAGCTTTAACATCAGACCAATTACCCTTATCATCTTTCACCTTGACGGTAAAGGATTTATTTTGGTCGGAGGTATTACCTACTGAAATGGTTCTGTCAACTTCGCAACTATAACTACCGCCAGACTCTAAAGTTGTAACACTAATTATTCCACTAAGCCCTCCTCCTAATTGAATTTGCTCAAAGTCCTTATCTGCGGCAACTTTAATCTTTACAGTATTCCCATTCCTTACTTTGGTTTGATGAGTAATTTGGCCAGCCCCAGCATTAGCAGAATGCTGAACCCCTGCTTGATCCGTAAAGCTTGCACTATAGGCGGGGTATATAGACACACCATCTTGCTGGATAAATTCAGCAGCAGTAACCTCTGGAGCAGTTTCAAGTTTTGCGCTTAATTCGGTTGAGCGTTCCCCATTCTTAAAGACGTAGTAAACCCTTTTGCTTGCATCAATTAAGCTATCATTAATTGAGAGAGTAACTTGCTTATTCCACGAGTAGCCGTTAGAATCTTGCTGTAAAGACATAGGGTCAACGTAAACTGGATTATCTTCATTAGGAGTTTCCCCAGCTTGTCCAGTTTGATAATATAAAACTCCAGTTGGCCTATATAATTGAGAGTCCCCTCTTTCCACCATAAGGTCAACCTTAAAACTGTTTTCCGCAGTAGAAATATCAGTAATAAAATTTTGATCATCGCGAGATTCGATATTAATACTTCCAACAGATGCGGTCACATTATCTATAAAAATTGGCCCTCCATCGATACCTCCTCCTCCAGCAATCTTACCCCCTCCAGGCCCTTGAAGACCTTCGGTTACTATTGTATCAAAATATCCAGTCCTTCCCCTAAAAATATAACCACTAATATCACCCGTAACGTCAAGGTCAACAATGCTTTGAGTTCTAGTTTCCCCAGACACAATCAAGTCACCAGAAATATAAACGTCACTAATAAAAGTCTTTTCTCCAAATATGACCTGATCGTTATTCGTGCGAACAAAAGTATCCCCAGAAATATAGGTATGAGAAACATCTCCAAACTGGTTAATAAAATCTGGCATTACCCCCAATCCCCCGTTGAAATATTTTGAACCTCGGAATCGGAAAGTTGAATATCGTAAATTCTTATATCATCCATTAATCCATCCCACTTATACCAGTGCCATTCAACAAAACCAAAATAAATTCCACTATCAAATCCATCATTAATAGGGTAATCATAATTAAAGAAAGTCTCCCCCCCAGGTGCGCTATGATTTATTCCAGTACCAAGAATGCCGTCAAGATATATTCGAAGCGCACCTCCGCTACTAGTAACAGAAAGGTGATGCCACCCTCCATCAAAAATATTAATACGATTCCCGCCGCCATCAGTATGAGCAAAATCCGCCCCATACTGAGTGCCAATGGTATTGCTGTTGTACATAAAGAAACCTATTCGCGGGCTTGATGCCCCCTCCCGAGCGCCTAATATAAAATTTCCCTGAGTGTCGTCTGGCTGAAAATATTTTTTAGTAGCCATTATAGCTGAATTACCATTCCATGAGGAATCTGCTTCACTCTTAAGCCAAAGACTTATGGAGAAAGGCTTTTGCTCAAATTTAAAAGAGCTGTTGCTTGCTCCTATATCCATGTAATTACCCACACCTAAGTTATTTGCATCTCCGAGGCCATTTAAATGTAAGGAATTATTTTTCTTTCCCGCAACCCATTGATCGTCGTCTGCTCCTGGATTTTTAATTTCCGCAGTAACTGCCCCAACTGAGTCCGCAGCATTCGAACCAGAGCTTTCATCAAATTTCCACCAATTAACAATATTCGCCTGCCTGGTTACTGCAGCTGGATAAGTACAAGATCCATCATCTACCGTGGCCAAGTGATTGTAATTTGTTGCAGCGGAATCAGTACAACCCTCTACCACTGGATCATTTCCACCCTGAAGCTCAACTACAGGAGGACAAATATAGCCAGTTCCTGGATTTGTAATTACAACTTCGTGAACTTGACCACTATCAGTTAACGTTACCGTTGCGGTCGCGTTTTGACCCTGACAACCAGTGAAAGTGATGGTTGGCGGGGATGTATACCCAGCTCCTGGAGCAGTAACTACAACAGCGCCAACACCATCACCATCAAGCGTTGCAGTTCCCTTAGCATTGCTGGAATAATCGCTAGAACCAATGCTCATGAAGGTTAAGGTGGATGTCATTGTACTCATTCCAGTCTTTGCAACGAGCCTTTCACCTTCATCCAATATAAACTTCTCCTGTCCAAAATAAAAGGTTTCACTAGGAGCGACAGCCACGTTATACGCTAAAACATTAGATTTCGACGGCTGAGAGTTATTAGATAATGCATAAATACTAATAACGTTAGGCTGATTTCCATGATTACAAAAATACATTCCAACATTAGCCAACCTAACCCCCGCTCCAGCGGATAACAGAGTGGTATAATTACTATTAACTGTTACGTTCGCTATCATTCTCCTGATTCCTACTGTGGTAGTAAAGTGCCGCAGCGTACAGGTCCAATGAATCGCGTTCCGAAATATCTAAGATTTCCTTCATGGGGACAAGCTTAACGATTTCATTATTGTCCCGAACGCATGACTCTATAGCCTGTTCCCATTCATTCTCTACCTTAGACGCAATAACCGACTTGCAAAGCTCATCTAATATCTCTGATTGAGCCTTACTGATTCTCTTTTTGTTTTTTTCCTTTTTTATAACACTTACTGCGTAAGACTTTAAATTTTCTGCCTTATAAATTATATTTTTTATATCTTCTGTTGATATAACGCTAGAAGCTTGCCCCTGCGGTCCCGTGGCACCCGTTGGTCGACCAGATTCCTTCGGAGGGGTTCCAGTTTGAGACTGTTGGCGCATTTCAGCCTGCTGATTTAGGGTATTTTCTGAAATTTTTTCCTTAAGCTTTCGCTCTTCGTCCGCACCTGCAGCTTCAACGGTGGGCATTCCTCCTACGAGTGGATTAAAGTAACCCTGCTCTCGGTTAACTAAATACTCCTCCTGGGAAGATGCGAGCTCCTCAGGCTTTGGATAGATTCCTGTCTTAATTGCATTAATACCTTGCTCGGGGGTAATTATACCCAGCTCTAAAAGTCTGGTCGCAACCCTCTGAAGCTGAACCTCATCCTTAATATCAATTTCTTCAAATTTTGCGATAGGATATTTCCTAAATCCAAGATTCTGACAAATCATTTTGATTTGAGGCTGAAGGAAATCAGTCAAAAATGCGTTCCTTGCCTCCTTTAGTCTTTCTAAAAATATTTGAGCCTTAACCTGAGTATTACTATACCTTTCATCCCCAACGATAATATTCTGAAGCCCCTCTTTAATATCCTGATCTACAATTTTATATTTTTCAGATCCTAAAACTTTATTTAAATCAGGAATAACAAACTCTGCATTGGTAGTATAATCACTGACAAGCACACGCCCCACGCTTTCATTTTTAAAAAGCTCCTGCATTGCTGCCATATTATTAGGATTTATACCTCCGTCATCAGGTTTTGCTCCCATCGTAATTAAAAGAATTACATTTTCAATAGTACGACAAATAGCCTGATCTATCTTCTTTAATTCGATTTTAAAATTAATATCCTCCAATACTGGGTAACCAAAGGGAATGGCAAACGGCTCATAATCCTGCTTCTTATAAAAAGAATAGCTCAATTTTGCAGGGTCAAGCTGATACTCCAAGCCAGTTTGCTGATAATTACCCTCTTTGATTTTTGTTTTAATTTCTGGAGGTAAACCTTCTAACACTTCTTTATCGTAATCAGTCTTGGGATTCGCCAGGACCTCGATATCGTATTCGGATAAGACTTTGAAGTATGCTCCCTCAGCAAACGAAGTAGCTCGCTTAGCAGAGATGTCAAAAGGATTAAGCATTATATATTTAACAGGCAAAGTCCCAGGTTGCATTAAGCCCTCCTCGCCATAAACCCTACTCATTTCCTTAAAGGCTGTTTGATCAAATTTACCATCAATTCTATATAAAAATATATTGCCAGACCTATAGTATTCTCTAAAATATTGATCTTTAAGGTTCCCCATTTTAACCCTATCGAACCATTTATAAATAAAATCGACAGACTTAGAAACTCCACCCTCTAAATATAATGTAGAATTAGCGAACTCAGACATAACGTCAACCGCATTGCGAAACACTGCTATATTTGTATAAGCCTTTTGACAGAGCTCGATAGCATCCTGTACAGAAACTCCATCTTCACCAACCTGATAAGGAAGTAAGCCAGAAGCAATATTACCATGCTTCTCCTTCTTAATTGATTTATGTATTTTATTTTTTCTGGCAGCGTCAACAATTCTTGACCCAGTCCTAGAGTAACTACCCTTAAGGACCTCAAAAGATTCTGTCCCATCTCCCAAGTATGGATCTCCAGTTAAAATTGGATTAGGAGAAGGCTGAATCTCTACTTGGTCTGCCCTGGAGAATTGGTCCCAATAGGAAGACTTTTTAATGTATTTTCGCTTGCCCATCAGAGTTATAATACACAAACTTTATTAAAGTTACATGAAAAGTTAAAAGTTACTTTGGAGACTTTTTAATAGGCAGAGTTTTATTCTTTCCTTTTAAATAACAGTGTACATTCTGATCAAGATGAGGATTCTTATAACAGCAGACTTTAGCACGGGAATATTTTCGAACGGACAAAATCAAAATATTTTCGCTTTATATAATATATTTCAGTCTCTTGGGCACGAAACCTTACTTGTTGCAGAAAAACATGCCCTAGAAGACGAAAACATAGCGGTAAATAAAAAAGTTTTATTGGACAACTACGAAGTTTGTTCAATGAAGGAGGTCATGGATCAGGATATAAAATGTGATCTATTTATACAAGCAGCTATAACCTGGGGAGAGGATTGGATAAAAATATTAAGAAACCGAAATCCATCAATTAAAATCATACAAGTCAATTATGGCCCAAGACTCTTCATAGATCTTGAATTTTGCATCAATGGATCAAATGGAGGAGGAATGGGAAGACAGAGAAGCGTAGACGAAGTATGGACCTCCCCCCATTATGACTATTCTATAGATTACTATAAAATTACAAATGAAACAGAGAGCGTAAAATTCATTCCCTACATATGGTCCTCAGAAACTATAGAAAATGAAGAAAAGAAATTAAACCAAAAAGACAAAACCGCCTTTTACAGTCCTTCAGAAAATGTAAACATTGCAATAACGGAACCGAATAATATTGTAAAAAATTGCATATGTCCCGCACTTATATCAGAGGGGCTTTATAATGAAAATGCAGACGCAATAAACTCGGTTCATATTTGGGGCAGTGATCACTTTGCAGATGAAAGTTACTTTTCTAACTATTTTCTGCAATTAGATTTAGTGCAAGACGGGAAGATGTTCTTCGAAAAAAGATTTCCATTCCCATTTATTTTTTCAGAGCACTGCAACTACATTGTTTCCCATCAACACATGAACGCGCTAAACTATACCTATTTAGAAGCGCTCTATCTGGGTATACCCCTTATTCATAATTCAGAATTTATAAAAAATGAAGCAGGCTACTATTATCCTGGATTTGCTCTAAAACAAGGAGTTTCAGCATTAAAAAATGCAATATCAAACCATAATGATAATCTAGAAGATTACAAAGAAAGGGGTAAACAAATAATTTGGAGATACAACCCAGACAACCCCGCCGTCCAACAGGCTTATAAAGATCTTCTATGAACATAGGGATAACAATTAACACAGCAATCAACCCAAGAAACTCCTCAATAAATCAGTTAATAATTTTTATTGCGGATACCTTAGCTCGTGCTGGCCATAAATGTTTTTTGGTAACAAATAAAAAATTCAATCCACGACACAAAAGCTCTGGGTTTGACATATTAAGGGCGGGTCATTTTTTAGCCAGATTCGATCCTCATGAAAAATCACCAACTCCTTTTGATGTTTGCATTGAAGCTGGTTTTCAATATGAAGCAGACGTAGCCAAGGAACTAAAGCGTAAAAATCCAACTTGTAAATTCATTTATCTATGCCTTGAAGATCACTACATGTTAGACAGTGAAATGTCCACCTCAAATCACCCAAATCCTCCCCAAAGATTAATTCGTCAATTTGATCAAATTTGGACCTGGGACCATTTAGCGAGAACGATTCCTTATTTAGAGGCAACGTACGCCTGTCCAGCGAAAACCGTACCGCTAATTTGGGACTCCAAGTTTCTTGGAGAAGAGATAAGAGACTTAAAAATAAAAGGAAAATCTCCTTTTTATAAAAGCGAAGAAAAGAATACGGTTTGCATATTCGAGGAAAATAAAAATATAACCTCAACATGTCTACTACCGCTTGCAATATGCGAAAAGCTCAACCATAAACATCCAGATATAATAGATAAAGTTATTATTACAAATTGCGAAAAGATACGAACAAGCACCCGCTTTAAACAACTGTCAGCAAACCTATCCATTTGTAAGTTGACCCCACCGAAAGTCTTTTTAAACAATAAATGGAGAAACCCGCAAGCCTTAAGTAGGTGGGGCAAAGTAATAATAACAAACCACTTGCAGGGAGATCTCGAAGTTAGACATTTAGAATTTCTTCACCTAGGGTTTCCCTTACTTCATAACTCGGAAGCAATTAAAGAGTTTGCTTACTATTATGACGTAAGAAACATACAAAATGCAGTAAATCAGCTTCGCTATGCCCTAACAATGCACGATGAAAATCTAGATTATTACAAAGGCCAAGCAAAAGAATGCCTAGCGAAATTCAGCACAACTAATCAAAAAAATATTAACGCTTATGATACAATAGTCAAAATCTTATGATCTCAAAAATAGACAAGTTCATCTACATTCATATACCTAAGACTGCAGGTTGCAGTATTGAGTTGGTTTTAAAAGAAAAATTCAAGGACGCCACCACAATATCTGAGGATCCTAATTGGAATTGGCCCACAAAACATGACTCAATAATTGAATATGACGTATCAATGACGGATCCCCTTAACGATTACTTCACCTTTACCTTTGTGCGAAACCCATGGAGTCGTATGGTATCTCTTTGGAAACATCTAAAGTGCCCCAAAGCTCCTGCTTCCCAAAGTCTAGGATGGGCGGATATTGGAGGGACCTCAATACCAAACATAGGATTCGAGGAGTTTGTTTTTGATTTCTGGAAGATGATAAAATTAGCTCAAAATGCGCATTGGTGGAACCCACACAGAAAATATATGTTTAGCGGACCACAGTTAAATTTTATCACAAACGAGAAAAATGAGATGAATTTAGATTTTATCGGAAGATTTGAAAATCTTCAAAATGATTTTAATTACGTGTGTAAAAAATTAAACATAACCGAAGAAACGCTACCTCACGTAAATTCAACTCCCGACCCCAGGCCCTACCAAGAGTACTATAAATCACAAAAATGCATAGACGAGGTGGCAAGCATATACAAAAAAGACATAGATTTTTTCAAATACGATTTTTAAATGATTATCTCAAAAGAACATAAATTTATATTTATCCATATTCCCAAAACAGCAGGCTCTAGCATGAATATGGTCTGGGGAGAGGGGAATTACGGCTCTCAACAAGCCATGATAAGAGGCGTAGAATCCTCGGATGGCTTTAAAAAGATTCGAGTCTCTATATTTAACGAAAAAAAGAATTCTTTATATTTTGAAAATTCAGTTGATTATGCCCATCCGTTTTACCCAATTAATAAATTCCTGGTTCAGCCCTACATCGATGACCCATCCTATTTTTCCTGCGCCTTCGTAAGAAACCCTTTTGATAGGGTAGTTTCAGCCTATACTTACGCTTCAAGAAGGAAAGAGTTTGAGGGTAACGAGGGAAATACAGATCCAGACTTTAATTTTTCAAGCTTCACAGAATTCTGTAAAAGCTATCTAACTAAAGATGATCTTTGTGACCCAGTGACAAAATATAACGTCCACTTCCTCCCGCAATATAAATTCCTCTATGATCCCGAAGAGGCGGATTCCGATAACGGAAAACCTTTTGTTTCATATGTAGGAAAATTTGAGAATATTGAAAAAGATTTCAACTATATCTGTAAAAAAATTAACATTAAAAATGCAACTCTCCCCAAAATAAGAAATCAAAAAAGAAAAAAGCATTACAGCGAGTATTACGACGAAGAATCCAGAGCTATTGTTGAGTCTGTATACAAAAAAGACCTAGAGTTATTTAACTATTCTTTCGAAAGTCCAATTGCACAAAAAACCCAAAAGAAGCAAGATGTAACAGAATTTGCAAGTAGATACGTTCCCACCTCAGTACAAGAAGCCTCAACAAAAGAAGGGAACATTTCCTACAACACTGGCCAGGATGTTGCAGTGATAACCATCTCCAACGAAGGGCGTCATTCGATCGAGGCAGAGAATAACGTTTTAAGATACGCAAACAAACATAATTATACTGCTTATATATATAGAGAACAAGGAACGGAAAAGTATCGAGCCATAGCAAGTCATATTAATGAACATAAATACATACTCTTTATTACAGACTCCATGCTTATTTGTAATCCAGAAAATATGATTGAAGATTTTTTCAAAAACACTACTAAGTATTTAATATTAAGCGAAAAAAGTGAAGCGTGCATGATTAAGTGTCATCAGTATACCAAAAATTTATTAGAAAAAGCAAATGGGGAATCAGATTTTAAAGAAATATTAAAAGCCTCGGACCCGTCTGGCTTTAATTTTAAAATTATTGATGACGAGAGACTTTGCCTCGACCATTGCCCTCAAAGCGAAAAGAATCCTTTCTTACGGAACTTCTCTAGTTACACCGAAAGCAGTAAATTTTTGTATATGAAAATGTATGCTGAAAATATTTTATAAAAATCATATCAGACTGTTCCCACAAAGCTAGTTTTCTTTGTACATATAAGTATGGCTATCTTCAACACAGAGAAAGTCAAGCTAAATGGCGGAGCCATTCTAGCTAATAACGCAGTCTCGAGCAAGCTCACGGTTGACTCTGGTAGCGGTGCAAAAGATCTCGCCCTCGACGATGATCTTAACACCGTTTCTTCCGCAGTAACCACTGAGTCTACAGCTCGTTCGAATGCCGTTAGCACATTGAGTGCCGCGAAGAACACCGTTTCTTCCGCAGTAGTCAGTGAGTCTACAGCTCGCTCTCAGGCGATCAGCACATTGAGTGCCGCGAAGAACACCGTTTCTTCCGCAGTAGTCAGTGAGTCTACAGCTCGTTCGAATGCCGTTAGCACATTGAGTGCCGCGAAGAACACCGTTTCTTCCGCAGTAGTCAGTGAGTCTACAGCTCGTTCCCAGGCGATCAGCACATTGAGTGCCGCGAAGAACACCGTTTCTTCCGCAGTAATCAGTGAGTCTACAGCTCGTTCCCAGGCGATCAGCACATTGAGTGCCGCAAAGAACACCGTTTCTTCCGCAGTAGTCAGTGAGTCTACAGCTCGTTCGAATGCCGTTAGCACATTGAGTGCCTCGAAGAACACCGTTTCTTCCGCAGTAGTCAGTGAGTCTACAGCTCGCTCTCAGGCGATCAGCACATTGAGTGCCGCGAAGAACACCGTTTCTACAGGCATGAAGGCTAATTCGACCAACATCGCTACGCTAAGTACTGCCGTAAGCGATCTTGACGGTGAATCCGAAGTAGGTTCTGTCGCAATAGGGAACAACCTTGCCTCCAAGGCAATTACGTTCTCTCAAACGTTTTCCTCTGCTCCCAAAATCATGGGAATGCTTAGGAATTCTGCAGGCGATCCTATTCTTGCTGTACAGCTAAGTGGAGTCTCCACCTCGGGGGCTACCTTCATCTTCTCGGATGAAACGCCTAGCGCAGATTATAGCCTCGACTATATTGCTTCATTGTAATAGTTGAGATAAACTGTTAACCTAAGGGCGGGGGCTTTCCCCGCCCTTTTTTTTGTGTATTTAGCTGCATGAATCCTGACGAACAAAAATCCTCCAGGTTTCGAAAACTTAAATATAAATCTAAATATATAGAATTAGATTATAATGAAACCAGAGAAATTTTCCTAGAAGCTAAAAAGGAATGGGTAGAGGCAATAATAACTCATTGCAAAGAAAACGACATACCAAACCCCCTAACCCAAGACCCTCCAGGAAAAAAAGCAGCAACAGAACAAGAGGATCTAATATTTTCCTCAACACAGATAAAAGACCTTTATAGAAAAATTGTAATCCTAACCCACCCAGACAAACTTATAAATAAACCAAAAAGCGAAGCAGAGAAAAAACAAGCCCTCTATAATAAAGCAACGAAGGCAAAAAACAAAAAGGACGTAGATTCTCTACTAAAGATAGCAGTCGAGTTAGAAATTGACCTATCACATCTTGACATGAGGTGCTTAGATCTACTAGAGAATCAACTCAATAAAAAGGAGGCTGAAATTAAAAAAATGAGGGAAGATATTGCCTGGCATTGGTACTATGCGGGGAAAAATAGAAATCAAATGATTTCAAAAATCTGCCCGAAGCCAAACAAAGAGGTGTAATAAAAGACATGAACTCCTCCTTTAGATATTCAAACGATTCCCGCCCCCACCCCTACACAATTGTTGACTTTCGATCTCCCGTACCAAAGGAAACGTTTAAAATCACTGGCATTAGCATTGGAGCTGGTGAATACAGATATAATCAAACATTCTGGGTGCAACATTGGCTAGATAATAAAACAGAATCCACAGTAAATGCGGGGACCGCAGAATTTACAACTAAACTCAACTATGACGACCCCAATATAGCGCCATGGGTAAACGGACAGCCTTATGTCATAGGGGACATTGTCGGGTCTGACTCTGAAGACTACTTTCAGCTGATTAGTGATATTAGCGGAGGAGATTTAGCAACAAGCCCTAGCTTAAGTAATAAATGGAAAAAAATTAAAGTAAGGTATGCATGCTTTGCGCCCTTAGCAAACGAGCCTTATTGGAATACCTCTTTTTCGCATTGGTCAAGGGGAACTCATGGTACTAAGGCGGATGGGACAAACTCGGCCCCGCTCATAATCGCCAGAATATCCGATTCAGAAACTGCAAGTCAGCCGCTAGTTATTGCAGCGATGTCAACCTTAACTCAGGCGCAAATAGATGGCGCATCGAATAGAGACCCTCTAGCCACATACTCAAACAACTCCATCATTAAGGACTCGGACGGAATGTATTATAAAGCAAGCGGGACAGTACCTCCAACCACACACCCCTCACCCTCCTTTCCAAGGCGTAGCGCGGACAACACTATCCTTCCTTCCTGGATTCCACTTGGGAAACAGGTGCCAGAGGACGGATTTACAGGCAATGAAAATGATACAGGCGACCTTGGGACGCTAACTTCGAGATTACAAAGGTATGAGTTTTTAAATTTACTCGAAGAAACAACCAGCGGCGATAACTCAATATGGACTGACCAAAATTTAGTGATTGACGGGGCATCTTGGGCGACTTATAAATATGCAATTAATGCCGCTGGAGAAACAATTCACATTCCCACCTCTAACCAAACGCCAGATCTTACAAAAGTTAAAGGCGAGACTGGCTATTACGGAAATGACAAAAAAGGGCATTACGCAAATAGCAATAGAGCGACAATAGCTGGATCTTCAGAATTCGACGCAGCATTTCAATATCCAAACTCCAGTAGAAACTTAAATAATACATAAATCAATGTACTTTGCATTACTTACTTTATTTTGCGCGCTTAGTATATCTGCTATCGCAGCGTATTTTAGTATTATAGGCTTGGCCACAATATTCCCTGGCTCTACTTCTGCAGTAATAATCATGGGGGCAGTTTTAGAAGTAGGTAAAATTGCCGCAGCGGTCTGGCTCCATAGGAATTGGAAAGAGGCGCCGAGATTAATCAAAGCTTACCTAACTGGCGCAGTAATCGTCCTGATGGGGATAACAAGCATGGGCATATTCGGATTTCTCTCTAAAGCTCATATAGAACACCAACATACTATGGATAAATCAGCAGCATCCATTAAGCAAATAGACGATAAAATTAATAGAGAGAAAGAATATATTGCTCGCCAAAAAGAGCTAATAGAAAAAACAGAACAGAGAGTTGAGTCCTCAGAAGACAAAAGCGAAGTCAACATCGAAAGAGAGCGGCAAAAAATAAAAGATTTATATGAAGCCCTAGAAAGAAGTATCGAATACGACAGAGAAGAATTAGGGAGACTCCAGAAAAGGCTAGACGAACTAAACAAAGAGGTCGCAGACCTAGAGGAGTCAAAGGGCGGGCTATTTTCGAACAAAAAGAAAAAACTAGAGGAGCTAAAAGAAAAGCAAAAGCCCGAAAGAGAATCTATAGCAAAACAAATGCTAGCAATTAACACCAGAATCCAAGAAGCTCGGGGTTCAACAGAGAAACAAGTTGCAATACTTAGGGAAAAAATAGAAAATTACCAAGAATCAGAATACAGCGCAGAAGACAATGTAGTTGAAGATGTTGAAAAATATAACCAATTAATCGCCGAAGCAATGGACAGGATAGACGATTTAGATAAGGAGAAATTTAGTCTTAAGGACGCCCTGCTTGAAGTGGAAGCGGAAGTGGGGCCTATAAAATATGTTGCCGCGCTCATTACAGATACTACAGGCAAAACCTTTGACAACTCACAAGCAGTAAGGATAGTAATAATTATATTAATTTTTGTATTTGATCCATTGGCAATATTACTCGTCATCGCGGCAAATATTAGCTTAATTAAACATTTCCCAAAGCTTTCTTTTAACGAGAGAAAGCTAACCGAAAAAGAAAAAAAACTCGAAGATTTAAGTAAAAGCCTCGACGATCAAGACGCTTGCATTAAGGAAAGAAAATTAAAAATTGAAGAAGAGATGAGTAAGCTTGAAAAAAGAGATGTTGCACTTAGCGAAGCTCGTCAAGAAATAGGGGAAAAGCTTAGCGCATTAAACAAAGACAAGCAAGAACTAGACGAAGTATCGAGAGAAAAGCTAAAAAGCAAAGATAAACTTGAGAAAGAAATTAAAAAATTAACACGAGACAAGCAAGATATAGAACAAAGAAGAGGCGATCTCGCGGAAGAATTAGCCAGTATTCAAAAGCAAATAGCCCTTAGCAAAAAACGAAACGAAGAACTTTTTAACCTTACTGAAAAAATAACCAAAAAATACGAACAAGTTAAAAATACGATTAACAGAAAAGCGCTCATAGATAAGCCAGAAATACAGAAGATCGTTGAGCATGATGAGTCTATGGATAAGATTCTTATCATAAAGTCTCCAGTTGGAAGGGTACATCAATTTAACATTTCAAAAACCCATGCAACACTCAAAGAGTCCGAATTTCAAAGTTTAGTCGGAGAGATGGATTCTTTGCCAACCAAGGAAGCTATTGATCTTAAATTTGATAACTTTATCAAAAAACGAGTGTCTAGCAATTTTCCCACACATCAAATCTTGACACTGAAAGATTAATTTGCTATAATACTACGGTGAACAAAAAAGCCGTCCTGCAAAGAATCCTTTTAAAAGAGTCCCTAAAAACTAAAACGGACTACATTAAACAATATAAAATGCTGGGAGCGCTTATGAAAAAAATGCCAAACGAAGACTTTTGGAGTACCGTCAATTTCCCAGAAAAATTAAAAACTCTATTTTTTCTTAAAACAAAATATGGCAAAAAACTATTAGACAAAAAATACAAAGCCTTTAATCGTAGAATTCCACCGCCAAAAACTTATAATCTAACTGAAAAGACTGGTGAAGATAAAACCTTTGAAAAGAGGTTTAAAACAGTCAGAGACTTTCTTAAATAATGACCCGAGCAATAGATCAAATTAACGAATTCCTCTCAAATAAGGAAAACAAAAAATATCACTACAATGGCTATGCTGATGCAGACTATAAAATTTCCTCTGGGAGCCTCAATTTGGATATTGCTCTAGACGGGGGATTTTGCGCGGGAGCACATAGACTTACAGGAATAAACGAGGGAGGTAAAACAAGTTGCGCATTAACTGTTGCGAAAAACTTTCAAGAACATTTTAAAGACGATGGCATGGTCGTGATAGTCAAGAGTGAAGGAAGACTGCAAAATGAAATGCTAGACAAGCTTGGAATAGATAGGGATCCAGAAAAATTATTTATTTTTGATTGCAATATCTTTGAAAAAGTTTTTGAATTAATTAGACAGCTAGTCCTCGACAATCCTGAAGAAAAAAGATTTTTATTTCTTATAGATAGCGTTGACGCATTATGTCGAATAGGAGACATAGATAAGCCATTTGATGAATCAGAACAAGTGGCGGGAGGAGCGCTTATAACTTCTGTATTTTTAAAGAAGATGGTTCTTCCAATTACCAAAATGGGACACATGATGATACTTACATCCCAGATAAGAGTAGAGGTTGCAACCAATCCATATGCGGCACGAGGAGGCCCCAAGGTAAAGCAAGCTGGAGGAAACGCAATAAAACATTACGCAAATTTCATACTAGAGTTCGAAGAAAGATATAATAATGACATTATGTTTAAAAACCCCACCGCCTCAAAGCTCGCAGATAAAGGAGACCCCATAGGCCACTATTGTAAAATACGATTCAGGAAATCCGTAAATGAAAAAACTGGATCTCAGGTTAGATACCCGATTAAATACGGGAAAAATGGCGGAATATGGAAGGAAAGAGAAATTATAGATATGATGTACCTTTTTGACATGATTCAAAAAAAGGGGGCTTGGATAAGTTTTGCGGACTCTCTTATCAAAGAATTGAAAGACGCAGGATTAAAGGTTCCAGAAAAAATACAAGGCGAACCAAAGCTGCTCGAATACCTAGAGTCAAATCCTGAAATTACAGAATTTATGTATAAGGATTTTCAGAAAATAAGCAATGCTCTTTAAAACCATTAGCGGCGGAACGAAAAGGGTCCGCAAGATCAGAAAGTATATAATAGATTGGGAGTCGCCCAGTAGGAGCAAGAGGCAATTTAAGGTAAAAACGCTTTTAAAAGCGCGATGGGAAAACCAAGTAGTTTTCGAGGAGCTCCCAGTAGCAGGAACAAAAATGAGTATAGATTTTTACAATGCTACAAAAAAAATAGCAATAGAGGTACAAGGAGCACAGCACACAAAATATGTCCCTCATTTTCACAACAATCAAAAAATAAACTTCCTTCATCAGCTACGCAGAGACAAGCAAAAAAAAGAATTTTGTGAATTAAATAATATCAAACTCATAGAGATTCATGATTCGGATGATTTAGACTCTGGTTTATTTAAAAAATTCGCTATATAAAGATGTAGTGTATATAATAACATGGATGACAATATGGAAATTGATCCAGAATCTTTACCTCAATTCACTATCCCCGAAGGGCTATTAGAGCAATTATATTCCTTTACTGGAGACGCTGAAGAAAATAAAGGGCTAATTTTAGCCTTTGTTGCTCAAAATGGATCCCCTGCCATCATCTCGAAGTCAAGCTCTCAAATTATAGAGATGGGCCTCAGGAAGGCAATGGAGCAATATCTAGCACAAATGGAAGAAATGGGCACGTCCGTAGATTTAGGATTAAATTCCGAAGATAACGATTGACATTCGTTGGATTGTTTGCTATACTATAGCAATATGATCCATTCACTAGATTACGAACAGCATTTGCTCGCAGGTTTGATGAAGTATCCTAATTTATATGTTGAGGTTGCCCCATTCATCTCTGAGCAGGACTTCTACGATGAAAATTCGTTAGTAAATAAAACTATATTCTGCGTCCTGAAGCAGGCCTTGGAGTCGGGAGAGATTCTTGATGAGGTTATATTAGCCCAAAGGGTTAGCTCATTGGGGATATCATTTGAGGATAACCTAAATATAGGAGACTACATTAAAGCTCTGTCTATGCGCAAAATATCAGAAAACTCTGTCATAAAAACAGCTAAAGAGTTAAAAAAAGTTTCGGTAAGAAGGGGCATTTATGACGCATCAGTTAATGTCGCAAAAAAAATGAGGTCACTACCAGACTCAACCTCTTATGATGAGATAATTAATAGCGCGGATACAATTTACAACGAGCAAATAAACACCTACCAAGAAGGCTCCGATTCTCCAGAAAACATATTCGAAGAGATGGAGCAAATGATCGAAGAGAGGGGAAATAATCCCATAGAAGACTTTGGCCCAGAAGGACCTCACTCTAGAATTAACGATCTTTACGGATCCCTCCTTAGGCCAGGAAATATAACAGTAATTGTTGCAAGATCTGGAGTCGGGAAAACAAATTTTTGTATGGATTTTTCGATTAAAGTTTCAGGCTCTCAAGAAAACCTTCCAGTTCTCCACTTTGATAACGGAGAAATGAGTAAAGAAGAGCTGACTATGCGTCAGTGCGCGGCGCTTTCTGGGGTTCCCCTTCATTTACTTGAAACAGGAAAATGGAGACAAGCTGGGGATGAGGTAATCAATAAGGTTAGGGCAGTTTGGCCTAAGGTAAAAAGTCTAAAATTCTATTACTATAACGTAGCAGGGCTTTCGGTGGACGCAATGTTAAATATTATAAAAAGGTTTTATTATGCAAAAGTAGGAAGAGGAAACAAGATGATTTTTAGTTTTGATTATATCAAGACAACCTCAGAGAAATTCTCAAATAAGAACGAGTGGCAGGTGGTCGGAGAAATGGTAGACAAGTTTAAGGCCCTGGTTCAAAAGGAAATATGTTTCGAAGGAGATCCTATGATATCAATGATTACCAGTGTTCAAAGTAATAGGTACGGAATAACCACGAATAGAAATTCAGATTCAATTGTGGACGATGAAAGTATCGTTTCTCTTTCTGACAGAATTACTCAATTTAGTTCTCATCTATTTAGCCTAAGAAAGAAAACGCTTGACGAACTAGATTCAGAGCCTGCAGGCTTTGGCACCCATAAATTAATTTGTTTTAAACATAGGCACTTAGGTCCAGATGTTTATAGAGCATTGCAGCCTGTAGAATTAGCAGACGGAAGCACTAAACAAAATTATATCAACCTTGAGATAGAAAACTTTGGAATAACGGAAAAGGGCGACCTAAGAGATATGGTTGACCATATGATCCTAGAAGATGTAGCTTTAATTGATGACGGGGGCGACCGAGAGAACACAGTCCCGACTCTTTAAATTATGGATAGCGAACAAATTAAGGAGGTGCTAGAGGACCTGGGATACAAACTCTCGGACAGGGGCGCCTATTGGCAAACGAATGCGATATTCAGAAATGGAGACAATACAACAGCCATACAAATCTACAAAGATACAGGAGTGTGGAAAGATTACGTTAAGGGCACTCGATTCTCACCGCTTAAAAGGTTAATTCAAGCAACCTTGGGAACTAATGACCCGAAAGAAATTAATAAATATTTTAAAAATAATAAAATCGACGAACTTTATAGTAAAAGATGCGCTCCACAAAAAATCGAACTAGAAGAAATTCATGACGAATCCTGCCTAGAAAGACTACTTCCACATTATAAATTCTATAATGATAAAGGAATCTCAAGCAAGATACTTAAGAATCTTAAAGGAGGGAGAGCGACCTCGGGACAACTAAATCAGAGATTCGTATTCCCTATATATAACGAACATAAACAAATCCACGGGTTTTCAGGAAGAGATATGCTCCAAAATTCTATGAGACCAAAGTGGAAACATGTTGGAAGAAAAAGTAGCTGGATATATCCACTGTATACAGATAGCGAGACCAGGGAGTGCATTTTAAAGAAGGATGAAGTGATCCTAGTGGAAAGCATAGGGGATTTACTAAAGTGTCAAGAATTTGGCCATAAAAACACATTAGTATCTTTCGGTCTTAGTATCTCACCAAAATTAATTTGTGCGCTAATATCCTTATGTCCAAAAAAAATAATAATTGCATTCAATAACGATTTAGGCAAGGAAGAAAATAGAGGCCTTAAAGCTTCCGTTAAAAATTATTTAAAGCTCTTATCTCATTTTCCGCCAGAAAAAATAATGCTCTGTCTACCAGTAAAAAATGACTTCGGAGATATGGACGAGAAGGACTTCCTTAAATGGGAAAATAAAAAAACAGAAATTAAAGAAATAGAGCAGAGGAGATTTATTCTAGAAATAATTAAAGAAATGCAAGAGAATAAAGAGTTATCAAAACAGTTGCTAAAAAACAAAAAGATACTTCTTGACTTAATAAATGAATAAGCCTGTCAAATTGTCCGCGAGCAGAATAAAAACCGCGCAGCAATGCTCGTGGACATATTGGTGCAAGTACATCTTAAAACTTCCAGACACAACAAACGAGGGGGCAAGCAAAGGCTGGATCTGCCATTTAGTTTTTGAAACACTGGCTCAAAAAGGAAAAAAAAGGCAATTTAATAAAATATTAAAAGAAAGAAATGTATGGTGCGTTCCAGAAATTAAAGAGTTAATCGAATCCCACGCAAAAAGACTTTCCGTTATTGACGACGAAAACATGGAGGACATGAACAGAATGATTGTCAACGGCCTGGGCTATGATTTTTATGGAGACGAAAATAAAGATCTTAAAAAGAGATTTATAGAAAAAGAATTCAATATAGACATAAATAAAGGTTCGTTAAAATATTCTATAAGAGGTTTCATTGACCAGCTTTTTTTGTACAAAGATGGCACTGCAAACATTAGAGATTTCAAATCAAGCAAGCAAACCTTTAAAGGAAAAGACCTAACAGATAACCTACAGGATTTAATGTACTCTTTGGCGGTTAAGCATTTATACCCAGAATACAAAAGTAGCAGTGAGTTTGTGTTTCTTAAGTTTGATCTATCAGTTGATTTGTTAGGAAAAACAGGCAAAGGAATAATTCAAATGCCATCAATAAGCGAAGAAGAGCTGGAAGGCTTTGAGCATGAATTGACAGCAGTACAAAAATATTTAGAAAATTACTCTTACAAAAACGCAACGGCCTCGTATGCAGCTAAAAAAGATTACCCAAGCGATGGAAGCTTCGGAGGACCACTGGCCTGCGGAAGGGAGGGATACAAGAAAAGAAAAGGAGAGTTCCTTCTTGATGCAAAAGGAAAAAAAATAAAAAATTATATATGTCCTTTTAGAAAACCTATGAAATACGTGGCCCTATTAGATAAAGATGAAAACATAATTAAAACTGCGTTCTACGAAGACAGGGGCTCACTTTGTCCCAAGGAGAAAAAAGGAGAAAGAGTTAAAATAATGCAATATGACGGATGTCCGCATTGGGAGAACAAGGAGATCATAGATGACTTCCTCTCTTAAGGTCGCAGGAGTTTTGTTAAAATGCAAGAATGATGTTTTATTGCTTAAAAGATGCATAAAGGGGACAGAACTAGAAGGCTACTGGAGCGTCCCATGCGGAATGGTAGAAACTGGAGAGCCGATCTGGAAGGCTGCAGAAAGAGAACTGTATGAAGAAACTCTCATTAAAACTAGATACGCACTAACCTTCGTTAATAAATTTCGCATAACAAACAATAGACATTTCTTTTGCTATCTTTATCCTATCGCTAAAAGAATCAGGCCCAACCTAGTCTGTGCTCCAGATGGCTACGAGCATAACGACTGGGATTATTTTTCGATAGATAAATTGCCAGAACCTATAGACCCAGACCTAAGAAAAACAATATTAATGCTAAGGAAAATGTAATTTTCTCACAGATTATTTACTATATACTGTGCCGATGTCTGACTTATATATTGTAGAGGGAAAAAGAACCCCGTTTTGCAAGATGGGAACCTCTCTTGCAGAGGAATCTGCGTCTGCATTAGGGATTGCAGCGAGTAAAGGAGTCCTATCTGAAGTAGACATAGACCTAGGTTTGATAGATGAAGTTATATTCGGTTGCGTTGGGCAGCCCGCTGACGAAATGAATGTTTCTAGGATTATTGGAACAAGACTTGGTTTGCCCAAAAATATACCAGCAGTAACCGTTCATAGAAATTGCGCCTCTGGATTCGAAGCAGTAACGTGTGCCTCGGCAAAAGCAAAGGCTAATGAAGGCCATATATTCCTTGCAGGAGGAACGGAAAGCATGTCTCAAATGCCCCTGCTTTTTTCAAGATCAACGTCTAAAAAGATATTTTCTCTCTTCGGGGCAAAAACAAAAAAAGAGAAATTAAAAGCAATCTTAAAATTTAGATTAAGTGATTTAGCTCCAAAAATTAGTTTACGCATGGGCCTGCACGATCCCCTGTCTGGAATTAATATGGGGCAGACTGCAGAAATTTTAGCGAGAGAATATGAAATCAGCAGAAAAGAGCAGGACATTTTTTCCTTTCTTTCTCACGGGAAAGCCTCCATGGCAACCAGTCTTATTCAAGCGGATGAAATATCACCAATATACATTTCAAACGATGATTGCATTAACTCTCCCAGCGGCGAAGTTATCACTAAAGACAATGGAATCAGGGAAGATACGACGACAGAAAAACTCAACAGGCTTCGCGCTATTTTTGACAAAAGAGAAGGAACGGTAACCGCAGGTAATTCTTCTCAAGTAACAGACGGAGCAGTTGCCTTGCTGTTAATGACTGAAGAAGGATTAAATAAAACAGGAAAAAAACCTATTGCAAAAATAAACAATTACACTCATGTTGGCTGCGACCCAAAAAGAATGGGCCTTGGCCCAGTGTTTGCAATCAAGAAACTTGGAGTCAACCTTAAAGACATGGATTTGATAGAAATAAATGAAGCGTTTGCCGCACAGACACTTGCATGCAAGAAAGTAATCGAAAACGATATTGGCGAAATTCCAGATGAGAAATTTAACGTTAATGGAGGAGCGATAGCGCTAGGACATCCTGTTGGAGCTTCTGGAGCAAGAATCATTCTTACTTTAGCTAAAGAGTTAAAAAGAAGGGGTCTAAAAAAAGGACTCGCCTCGCTCTGTGTTGGCGGAGGCCAGGGGTCCGCTATAGAAATTGAGACGTGCGAATGATTAATTTTAATATAACAGACGGAATTGCAGTAGCAGAGTTTGATCAACCAAACTCTAAAGCAAATATCTTAAATATGGATTTTTTTATTAGATTGAATGAAATCCTGGAGGAGGTCGAAGGAAATAAAGATATTAAAGGTCTTATTTTCGTCAGCAAGAAACCCTCGATTTATCTTGCAGGAGCGGATCTTCTATCCATGAAAGATAATTTAACAAACGAAAAGTGGCTTCGTGGAGTTTTGCGCTACGGACAAGAGAGTTTTAATAGAATAGAAAGGTTAAGTATACCTACCGTGGCCGCAATCAATGGCGCCTGCCTCGGTGGGGGATTAGAATTGTCTCTTGCATGTAAATACAGAATTGCATCCAATGAAAAATGCACAAAACTAGGGCTCCCAGAGGTTATGCTTGGGATATTACCCGCATGGGGAGGAACAACTAGGTTGCCAAGAATAATTGGTTTACCAAAATCCCTACAGGCATTGCTTTCTGGTAAAATCTATGCCCCAATTCAAGCGCTTAAATTAGGAATGGTGGATAAGATGTGCCACAAGGAAAATCTTTTTAAAGAGGCCGTTAGCTTGTGTGGTTCCAAAAAACCAAAAAGAAAAGTCAATAAATTAACACAAGCCATACTATTGCCGATTTCAATTTTTCTATCAAAGAAAAGTGTTTATAAAAAGACTAGAGGAAACTACCCTGCACCCAATAAAATAATTGAAGTTGTGGCAAAAAGTTTTTTTAAAAATAAGTACGCAGCACTCAAGCTAGAAAAGAAAGGGTTCCTTTCTCTCGCAAAAACTAAGGCTTGTAGAAATTTAATAAGAGTATTCTTTCTGCAAGAAAGAGCGAAAAAGCTTCCCCATGGAATGCCATGGTATGACCCGAAACTTGATAAACAAATAGATGATGATATTGTCGTTATTGGCGCAGGAACAATGGGCGCAGGGATTGCCCAATGGATATCCTCTAGAGGAAAAAGAGTTTTATTAAAGGATGTTTCTGAGAGCGCAATAGCATCTGGTCTCAAAAAAATAGGCAAACTTTTTGTTTCTGCGGTACTTAAGCATAAAATAGATAGGCCCACAGTTAGAGATTGTTTGGGAAAACTGAACTTCACAAAAAACTCTGTACCCCTTAGTAAGCAAAGTCTAGCGATAGAGGCTGTTGTAGAAAATTTCGAATTAAAAACAAAGGTCCTGCAGGAAATAGAGAGCGGGCTAGCAGAAGATGCAATTCTCGCGACAAACACTTCTGCGCTGTCAATAACCGAACTTGCAAAAGGACTTAAAAGACCAGAAAACTTTGTGGGAATTCATTTTTTTAATCCCGTACATAAGATGAAATTGGTTGAGATTGTTGTTGGAGAGAAAACTAGCGCAGAGACAGAAGATAGAGCAAAAAGATTTGTAATCTCAATAGGAAAGCTTCCAGTAGTGGTTAAGGATAGTCCAGGCTTTTTGGTTAACAGAATCCTATTACCCTATCTTGTTGAAGCTTTAAGATTATTTTCGGACGGGCACCCGCTAACCTCCATAGAGAACTGTATGTTAGATTTTGGCATGCCTATGGGTCCGCTAAGACTGCTTGATGAAATAGGTCTCGATGTTGCAGCTCATGTAGCGCTTGATTTAGAAAAAAGGCTAGATGATTTTAAGGTCCCTCAAATAATTCATAAAATCCTAGAAACAAAACAATTTGGAAGAAAAAGCGGAAAAGGATTCTTCCTGTATAAAGGGAGGGAAGCTGTCTGTCCAAACCCAGTATTTTTAAAAATGCAAAAAGACAACCCCATATTGTGCGACATAGAAAGCAAGATGGTAGAGTCAATGACTCAAGAAGCGCAGAAATGCATACAAGAAAAGGTTGCAAAAACTACAGACGATATCGATTTTGCAATGATCATGGGAACAGGTTGGGCACCCTTTAAGGGTGGCCCCATAGAGTATAGTAAATTTTCAGGACCACACTAATATGTCAATAGATACATCAAAAATGTCGAAAGATAAAGCTGCCGCACTTGAGGCTGCGGAAGCAGGGAGAGAGGATTTAAATAAAACGTTTGCAGGTGGATTATATAGTGGAAATATAAACTTTAACGATATATTTCCATTTCCCCAGCAAAACGAACACCAATCAAAAATGGGAGAAGACTTCACTTCGGATTTAAAAAATGTTTTTACCGAATACGTAGACCCTGACGCCATAGATGAAAATGGGGAAATTCCCGATGAGGTATTTAAAGAGCTGGCAAAAATTGGAGCCTTTGCAATCAAGATCCCAAAAGAATACGGAGGAAGAGGTTTATCTCAAACAAATTACTCAAAGGCTGCAATGGTCTGCGGCTCGGAGTGCGGAAATATATCTGCCCTACTGTCCGCGCATCAATCAATAGGCGTGCCCCAACCCCTTTTGATGTACGGAACAGAAGAGCAAAAAGAAAAATATTTACCAAAATTCAGCAATGGTGCGGTAAGCGCTTTTGCTTTAACGGAAGATGGAGTAGGTTCTGACCCCTCCAAAATGATCACAGAAGCAAAGCTCTCAGAAGACAAAAGTCATTTTGTATTAAATGGAGAAAAGCTTTGGTGCACCAATGGATTAAAAGCGGAACACATCATAGTAATGGCTAGAACCCCAGACAAAAATGGAAAAAAGCAAATTACAGCTTTTATTGTAGACATGGATATGCCAGGAGTAAGTATAGTTAATCGATGCAGGTTCATGGGGCTTAAGGCGTTATACAATGGAGTTGTAAAATTTGATGAAGTTTACGTCCCTAAAGAAAATATTATACTAGGAGAAGGGAGGGGGATGAAAGTTGCCTTGGGAACTTTAAATATTGGAAGATTGACCCTCCCCGCCATATGTGTTGGCGCAACAAAATGGATGCTTAAGGTTTGCAGACAGTGGACGTCTACCAGATCACAGTGGGGCTGTGTAATAGGAAAACATTCCGCAATTGCAGATAAGTTAGCTCACCTTGCTGCAAATACGTTTGCTATGGAATCCATGGTACTATTAACCGCACAAATGGCAGACAATAAAAATCACGATATTAGAGTTGAATCTGCTATAGCAAAAATGTGGGGAACAGAAACCGCCTGGAAAATGATCGACGAAACAATGCAAATTAGAGGCGGAAGAGGCTACGAAACCGCGCAGTCTTTAAAAAACAGAGGGCAACTTAACCCTGCAGTAGAGAGAATGTTTAGAGATTTAAGAATTAACCTTATTTTTGAAGGGTCAAGCGAAATAATGCGACTCATCCTTGCAAGAGAAGCATTAGATCCCCACCTCAAGGCAGCAGGTGCAGTTTTAGACAGTAGACTGCCAATGAAAACAAGAATGGTCGCAGCAATTAAAGCGGCATGGTTTTATGCAAAATGGTACCCAAAGCAGTGGCTCCCTTTTTCTCATAGAATACCAAATGGTATGGATCCCGCCTTAAAAGGTCAATTAAAGTATGTTTCAAAAACTAGCAAAAAGCTTGCGAGAAAGCTTTTTCATTCAATGGTAAGATACGGACCCGCACTAGATAAACAGCAGCTACTTCTTGGGAGACTGGCAGAAATCGGTGCAGAATTATTTGTTATCGCCGCCTCTTCGTCGAGAGCTCAATCGATTAACACAAAAGAAGCAAGAAAGCTAGCGGATTGCGTATTTAAAAATTCAAAAATAAAAATAGAGGAAAAATTTAAAGCGATATCAAAAAATAACGACAAGAAAAACTATGCGCTAGCAAAAGAAATCCTAAATGGGGAACATGAATTTTTAGAGAGTATTGTGTAATACAATACATGTTGATGAACAAAAACCGCCGTTTTGGGTTTCTGCCAGAAACAGACAGCCTGAAATTGATGCTTGTAGTAGTACTCCATTGGTTAGTTGTTTTTGGTAATTTTGGAGCGTTCTTTATTTTAGTATATAATGGATTTTCTCCCTCACAAAATCCACCGTGGTATGTATGCTTGCCGCTTTGTACTTTTATAGGAGTCATTACATTCTCCAGGGTTATTGATTGCCCAATGACGAGGTATGAAAATAAAATAAGAAAAAGACTAGGAAAGCAAATGATTGGAGGATTCATCAAACATTACCTAATGAAGCCTTACGTTAAGGCCAAAAGAAAAATAAAGAAAGGATGATATGTTTCAATTAATAATAAAATGGTTACTCTATTCGGTTGGCACTCTCTATATTTTTGTTGAAAAATTTAGAGAATATCCAAACAAAGAAAAAGATAATATTTTGGGACTCCCAATAGATCAAGAGCTTCAAGACATGAGTCGAAAGGAGCTTTGTGAATACATGGATAAATATTTACCTAAAGTAGGATTTTGGGAATTGAATAGTACAACTAAAATAAGAATGGGCGCACAATTGCTAAAAAATACAGGCGTTAAAAATGTTAAGGCAAAGCAATAAGCTAACCTCTATCTTGGTGGCCCTAGGGGTATTACTTCTATCTAGCTGCAAAACTCTTTTGCCGAGTGCTCAAGAGGGAACAACAATTCCCTGGAGCTCCTATAACCAAATGGAGCAAGTTATAAATAAAATCATTCCAAATAAAACTACAAGAGAAGATCTGAGGAAATTAGGCATTGACTTCAAGTCAACCCCAAACCTAAAAACACTTACCTACTTAGATGTGATGGAGCGATTTAAGCTGGATAGTACCCTTTTCAATAGTATTAAATTACCCCCAGGGATAGAGGACGCACTAAATCAGCATGAAAAATGCAAAGCTTATGAATTAGTAATATCACAAACCAGTAAAAAAAGAATTGGAAGCTTTTGGAAAGACATGTTATCTTTTAAGCAAGTTACCCATAGCACGGGCTGGAGTTTTTCTGCGCTAATAATATTGGTTGATGATACCGTAGTATATGTTTTGCACTCAGGCTCTCCAGTGCTGGATAAAATAGAAACAAATAAGCAGCCGCTTGGTCCGTTTCAAGGAATAGATGCAGGAGCAATTATGAATGCTGCAGGAGATCTTTAAAAAAAATTTAAATCTTTCGCAAGTTTTTTATTATTATGTAATGAAGTTTATTGATCTCGCAAAAAATTTAAGTAATGCGCTCAAAAAATGGAAATCACAAGGTTACCCTGTGGTTACCAAGGAAGTTTTAAACGAGCGACTGGAATTATGTAGGGATTGCAAATGGTGGCAAGAGTTAGGAAATAGCACTCTTGCGAGATGTAGGGCGTGTGGATGCTCAAGCGCAAAATTGCTAATGGGAACAACCAGATGCCCATTGAATCCGCCGAGATGGAAAGAGAGTCTCCCAGAAAAAGAAGAAGAATAAGTGTATATATAAGGCATGAAATTATCTCGCAGATCTTTTATAGTAAGCGGGGCAATGCTCGGGGCCAACAATTTGACATTACCTCAATTACTTGCTTCTCAAAAACGCACGGGTCTACATAAAAATAAATCAGTTATAGTAGTCTGGATGAACGGAGGTCCTTCACATCATGAAACCTTTGATCCAAAACCTTACGCCCCTCAACCGTTCAAAGGGCATTTTGAGGCTATACCCACCACGGTAGACGGAATTCAATTGCCCGAACATTTAGCCAAATGCGCAGACTGCATGGATAAATGGTCAATCATAAAAGGCCTTTATCACGACAATAATAATCATAGTTCTGCGCACGAGATTATGCATTCTGGATATAAGGCCCCCGTCCCCAATCAACAACAGAATTTCTATCCAAGTATAGGTTCTACAATATCAGAGCACGCTTCAAAAGGGGCAGAAGTTCCGCCATATGTCGTAGTGCCCAATCATAACAACGGCACTAGACCTGGATATTTACCGCATGAGTTTGGACCCTATGAAACAAAGACCAGGCCCTCTAGCACTATTCCGTATAGAGATACAAATTTTACTTTAGATCAATCTTTAACTGTGGACATTGTTGACAATAGAAAGAATCTATTAAAAGAATTTGATAGCTTTAGAAGTATACTAGACAAATCTGGAATGGTAGATTCGATAGATGAATTTAACAGTAAGGCTCAAGGATTGCTAACCAGCGGCAAAGCCGCAAATGCATTCGATATTGAAAAAGAATCAACATTCACAAAAGAGTTATACGGAGAAGGTTTTGGCAGAGATCTTCTTTTAGCCAGAAGGCTAGTAGAAGGTGGCGTAAAAATGGTGACCGTAAAAACTCCATTTGGATGGGACACCCATCAGGCTAGCGACAAAAGCATGGGAGAGAGAAATTTACCTCAATTTGACAAGGCATTTAGCGCACTAATTATTGACCTTCATTCAAGAGGAATGATGGATGATGTTATGGTTGTGGCGTGGGGAGAATTTGGCCGCACCCCAAAAATTAACGCCAATGGAGGTCGCGACCATTGGTCCAGGTCAATGGCGGCAGCAATAGCAGGCGGAAAAGTAAAAGGGGGCAGGGTCGCAGGAGAAAGCGATAAGACTGGGTCGGAACCTGTAACAGGCATAACCCCTCCAGATGTTTTAACGACGATATATGACCATATGGGAGTTAATCCAAAACATCAATATTACGATCACAGCGGAAGGCCACATCCAATATTAAATCAAGGCAGAGTTTTAAAAGAACTAACCACTTGACTTTATTTGTTAATTTGTGTATCATTATTTAATGAAAACAATAAATTTAATTATAATTACCCTGCTGGTCGCAGGATTTTCTTTCGGCGAAAAAGAAAGGTCAAAACCAAACCCGCCCCAAACAAAAGAAATAGAAAAAGTTAAACCCAAATTATCCGAAAATAAGCGGAAGCCATTTCCTCCACATTGGGGAAAACCTCCAGCATTACAAGTAAGAGACTACAGACCCTTACCAGGAGGTTTTGGAATGGGCAGTAGCACTTTAGCGAAATGGATTGCAGAAAACATAAAAGCAGACAAAGAAGGAAGAAAACCTCGACCTCGCCCCGAGCCTATTGAAGAGATTAAAATAAAAGTAAACGCAATGAAACTTTTGCAGAATGAGCTCCATCTTGCAAGAAAAGTTTTGCAAGAAAATTTAAAAAATAAAAACAAAGAAGAGGTTGCAGATTTAATTAAATCGTTTAAAGAATCTCAAAAAGAAAGACACGAGCAAATCAAAGCGGCAAAAAAGGAGCTTGCGAGAGAGGTTAGAAACCGCGTCCAAACTAAAGACAGAAGGGAATAATGGATCCGCTGGATGATTATTATTGGTATCTATGGGAATTAGACAAAGGAAATACAGGGGCGTAAATAAAACGCTAATGCTCGCAGCCTGCTCCCTGCTTATTTTAAATTCTAGCTCCGCTGAAATTATAGATGCAAAAATAAAGGGACTTGTATGCCCATCTTGTGCAATAGGAATCAAGAAGCATTTAAATAAAACAAAAAAAGTATACAAGGTCGCGTTCGATATAAAAAAAGAAACGGCTCATATTTATTTAATTAAAGGAAAAACCTTAACAGACAAAGAGATACATAAGGCCGTAGAGAACGCAGGCTTTAAGGTCTCAAAGATTACAAGACATGAATAATAAAAAACTAAAAAAACTATCACTGGCCAATCTATTTACTGGGTATTTTATGATGCTTATGTTTATTTTATTGGTTTTTCTAAACAGATCGACAGAACATGTCGTTACGGCAGACGTAATAGAAGATGGAGAAAATCTTTTTCACGAAGTTTATAAAGACGAGGAAAAGCCAGAAAAGGAAATTGTTTATGTCGATAGGAATGTAAATACCGTTCGGGACTATGACGTGGGTCCAGATAGGCTTGACGGAATAGTTTTAGACGATGATCCAGATGTAATTGTTTTAAGAGACGGAGAAAGAAACCCGCATATTGCAGTGGTCGACAATACGGATCATGTTGTCATTCGCGATAGAGATGATGTAATAATTGATGACAGAGATGTGATAGGTCATAGTATTGGTGGAATAGGAGGAGGTTCCGATGTTGTTGGTCGTCGAAATGACGGAATTTACAATAGGGACGTTAGGAATCATATTGGAGTAAATAATGACGACATTGGAACTGTTGATGTCGGCGCTCTAGATAGAGCCATAAGAGAAAGAGACTTTGATAAGGGGATCCTGGATCGCAGATTGGCAGAAAGCAAGGTGGGGATCGATACGGAAGATGAAGAAGTTCTTACGAATTTAACTTTAGCAAAAGACGATGTGCCAGATTTTGAATTAGACCTAGAAAGTCTTAAAAATAATGACGATGCAGAGAAAAAAGGAAATGGGCTTGGCAAGGGAGATTTATACGCTTATAATTATCCAAGCCAAGGGGTCGGTGCAGGAATAGGTAGTGGTGCGGTTGGCGCTGGCGCTGGAGGCGGAGCGGGAATTGGAGCGGGAGTTGGAGAAGCAGTACTAAATGGAAAAGCTGTTCCTACTCTTGGAGGGGTTGGAACCTCTCCCCTTATGCCTGCAAACCTTAAAGCTACTCCAGAAAACGATAGAGATGGTGATGGGCTCCCAGCCTCGACGGAGGCTCAGATAGGAACAAACCCAAATAGCGCAGACACGGACGGGGATGGAATTAACGATGGAGAAGAGCTCGCCAATTATTCTAATCCTCTAAATAAAGAAAGCACCCCCTCAAATCCTGGGAATGTTGACCTTCCTCAAATTGGCGGGGTGGGCGGATTAACAAGCGGGGCTGGCGCTGGTGGAGCTGCAGGGCTAGTAACAGGAACGGTTACCGAAAAATTAGGCTTAGGTATCGGGCAAGGCGGCTGTGCAGAGCATGGGGCAAATTGCCATGGACACCATGGGCACGGGAGAGAATATAATTATGACCACCTACCTAAAGATGGAGCTTTACATATAATGATTCACGTTGATGGCAGCGGAAGCATCCTGGCAACAAGAAGGCAATTGGACATCATGAAGGAAACTCTCTTAAAGCAGGCGCTCCTCCCATATTACAATAATGATGAAAATTTATACAACAGAAGGGTTACTATAGTAGATGATGCAGGAGAAAGAACGCTTCAATTTTTTACAGAGGCAGCGAAAAAGGATAATGTTTTAGCTGTAGCATTTCAAGACGAAGCTGCACCAGACTATCACTTACCCAACTTCAATAAGCATCCTCAAGATGCGTATAGCACTGACCTAGGAAAGCTTAAAGGATCACTTAATGGTTATGGTGGGCTTTACCGTGGGATTATGTTCCAAGTGGACAGAGGGCGAACATTTGCAAAATCTTTCAAAGAACTAGTCGAATGCGCTTGGAGAGGAGAGGGTTATCTAGAAAATGCGAACCTTAAAAAGTATTACAGAGACAACAATTTACATCATATAAAAAATAAAGATGGAATAGTATTCAGTGACGAATATCACGCAAAATCAGAGGGAGACCCTCAGTATTATTTAAATTTAATCTTTGAAGCCTCAAAAAGAGTTGGCCTAAACTTAAACATTTATGGAGCAGGCCTTGTTGATGGAAAATACAATAATAAAATAGATTAAAAATCTTCCTCAAGAGCCCCACCTTGCTGATATTCCCTTACTCGCCTCTCAAAGAAGTTCCCCATAGCTTGTACGTCTACGACTTCACCAAGCCAAGGAAAAGGGTTTTTGTCGCTAGGGAAACGATAATCTAAGCCAATAGCCTCAAGCCTACGATTACCAATGTAATGCATATAATCAATAAACATATCAGCATTAAGACCCAAAATACCAGTAGGTAAAACATCCTTAGCATACGCAATTTCTAAATCAACCGCTTTTTTAATATGCTCAACAAACTCAGACTGAATGGACTTAGTCCAAATAGATGGGTTCTGTTCAATAAGAGTATTAATCAAATAAGTGCCAAAAGCAATATGACTACTTTCATCTCTAAGGGTATATTTGATTTGATCGGAAACTCCTTGCAGTTTATTCTGCCTACCCAGAGCGAGAAGCATTGCAAAACCGCTAAAGAAAAAAGTACCTTCACATACAATATAGTATGTAAGAAGATTTCTTAGAATTTCCTGTTTGCCCTCCTTTGAGGTTGGCTTAAAGTCTTCCCTGCTAATATCCGTGGTAATTTCCATGAGGAAATCGTCCTTAGCTTTGATGCTAGGTATAGTTTCGTAGGCGTTAAACACCTCTTCGACATCCAAGTCCAAACTGTCGCAGATATATACAACGGTAAGGTTATGAAGGCTTTCTTCAAAAGCTTGGCGCAAAATGTACTGACGACATTCAGCATCCGTAATAAATCTGAAAGCAGAAAGCAAAAGGTTATTGCCAACCAAAGACTCGCTTCCTGCAAAAAAGCCGAGGCACCTCTTGACGAGGAGTTTTTCATCATCTGTGATTTCATTATTTTTCCATTGATTAATATCGTCTTGCATTGATATTTCGGTTGGCATCCAGTTATTGGCGCAACTTTTCAAAAATAAATCCCACGCAAATTTATGTTTGTGTGGAAGTATTCTATTTACGCCCGCGATGTCTTCCGACAGTAATTCTCCTGATTTATTATCCATGCCTATTATAATAGCAAAAAAAAAGCAAAAAGTCAAGCAAGAATCACTGACAACTTTCGCAGGAACCGCCGTTCATCATGGCATCAATACTGCAAGAAGAGAGCTCTTCTGTTTTTTCGTCACTAGAAGTAGATTTCTCTATCTTTGATGCGGCACGATTGCGCAGATAATAGGTAGTCTTTAATCCAGCCTCCCAACAAGCCATATAAACATCATTTAAATATTTCATGGAAGTAGTCTTATTGTAAAGATTAAAGCTTATTGCCTGATCAATCCATTTTTGTCGAACAGCATTACATTCAATTAACTTAAACACATCTCTATCAAATGCGGTTTTATATTTCTCTTTAATATCCTCAGGGATACTTCCGTTAACAAGAGACAAGTCTCCATCCACACTTTTAATTAAATTAATATTTTCTGTATTCCAAAGACCTCTAGCTTTCATATCGTTTACAAAGTGCTCATTAACGATATAGGAATTCCCGCTCTTATTTTCATAAACAAATATAGTAGAAAAATTTGGCTCAATACTTTGCTCGACTCCGTTAATGTATCCAATTGTAGCAGTTGGAGCGATAGCCATAACATTAGAGTTTCTCATTCCATGTTTTTTTACAGACTCCCTACAGGAACTCCAGTCGATTGATTCTTTTCCAAGCATCGTTGACTTGCCCCTATACTCCATTAGCCTATTGTAACTATCAACAGGAAAAATATCTTTACTCCAAAGAGAGCCCTCAAAGGTTTGATAAGACCCTCTCTCTTTGGCTAACTTGCTACTTGCGTGGATTGCTGCGCAGCTATACTCCTCAAAGAGCTTATCATTAAATGATACCGCCTCATCGCTATCAAAATTAATATCAAATTTATGGAGCACATCATGTAAACCCATCATCCCTAAGCCAACAGGTCTATGCTTTGAATTAGACCTTCTGGCTTCTTCTGTAGGATAAAAATTAAGATCGACAACATTATCAAGCATTCTCATTGCGGTAAAAATGGTTTTACGCAATTTTTTATAATCAATTCCTCGACTATGGGTATGATTTACAAGATTTACTGAGCCCAAATTACAAACCGCAGTTTCTCCGTGTTGAACTTTTTGTCCGTGGTGATATTCCGAAGCTTTTGTATGGAGGGTAATCTCAGTACATAAATTAGAACTCTTAACAGTTCCTTCGTGTTGATTTGTATACCTGATATTGCAAGCGTCCTTGAAAGTATTCCAGGGGTGAGAAGTCTCAAATAATACCTTTAGCATCTTTTTCCATAGTTCTTTAGCGGGAATGCTTTTAAAGCTTTTAATTCGCCCTTCCTGAGCTTCTTTGATGTAAAATTGATATCGGCTATCGAACTTTTCCCCAAACAAATCATGAAGATCTGAGCATTCAGAGGGGTCAAACATATACCAATCTCCCTCTTCCTTTACGGTCCTCATGAAAACGTCAGGAATCCAAGATGCGGTATTCATATCGTGACACCTTAATCTATCATCTCCAGTGTTCCGTCTTAGGTTTAGAAAATCCTCATAATCTAAATGCCAAGGCTCAAGATAAGCGCATCCCGCACCTGGTCTTTTGCCCCCTTGATTTACCGCAATAAGGAGGTCGTTATAAATTTTCAACCATGGAACCAAACCGCTAGAGGTTCCGTTTGTGCCCTTTATGTGGGCGCCAGATGAACGAAAAGGGGTGACGTCCAGACCAAGGCCTCCAGCGTACTTTGATTTACGAGCCTCTTGCCACGCTCCGTCAAAAATGCCATCAATACTGTCATCAAATGTATTCAAATAACATGAGCTTAATTGAGAATGGGTGGTCCCACTGTTAAACAACGTAGGAGTAGAAGGGGTATACCTAAGTTGACTCATTAAATCGTAAAATTCTATTGCCCGAGAGGTTTTGTCTTCTTCGTTAATCGCAAGGCCCATTGCAACCCTCATCCAAAAAGCCTGAGGAGACTCCATAACTTTCCCTTCCTTTCTGATAAAATAACGATCATACAAAGTCTGCACCCCTAAATATTTAAAGAGTCGATCTCTTTTGATATCCAATGCGTCCGAAAGTTTACGAAGATCAAAATCAAGAAGCCTTCGGTCTAACCTGTCGTCAGAAACTAATCGTTTAACATTCTGAATAAAGCTCTTTCGATACTGAAGCTCAAACACGTCAGAGTCCACCCCCTCATTAAAAACCTCTTTATAAAGATTATTAAGAAGTAGTCTTGCGGCGACAAAATTATAATTTGGCTCCTTTTCTATCTTCTCACGCGCGGATAGTATTAATGCTTTGTCTATCTCTTTTGTGGTTATTTTATCGAAAAGTTGCAATTGCGCATCTAAAACCACTTCACTGGCTGCGACATCTGAAACTTCTCCCACTGCTCGCGCAGCGCTTGCGTTAATCTTTTCTACAGCAAACCCCTCGAGGCGCCCATTTCTTTTTTTTACTTTAATGTCCATAGATATAATTTCAGTAAAGAATACTACCATAGTAGGAGTATTCTGTCAATCCAAAACCATAAATTTGGGCCTAAAGTTATTCACAATAAGTTTAGGGTTGACTTTTGTTTAAAAATACAGTATTCTATACACCATGATTCCACTTTTCACATCGCATTTTAGTATAGGAAAAAGTATTTTAACCCTAGACCATCCCTCAAAGGTAAAGCCAGATGGGGCAGATAGCATTTTCTCGATTGCGGAAGAGTTTGATCTTCAAGAAGTTGTGCTGGTGGAGACCTCTCTTACTGGATTCCTAAAGGCACACAACACCGCAAGAGATTTAAATAAAAAAATTATCTTTGGACTTAAGTTAAACGTACGTCCAAACGGTCCTAGCAGCGAAGCGAACGGCACACATAAGATTATAATCTTTGCGAAAAATGGAGAAGGCTGTAAACTTTTAAATAAAATCTACAGCCACGCTTTTACTGAAAACGATGGCTTCACGAACTTCGAAGCCTTGCAAAAACTATGGAACGAAGACCTTCTTAAGATGGCTATTCCATTTTATGATTCCTTTATATTCAATAATACAATGACGTTCAATAATTGTGTTCCAGATTTCAGATTCACAAATCCAACGTTTTTTATTGAAAAAAATAACCTGCCATTCGATCAATTAATAGGGGATAGAGTTAAGGAATTTGCAAAGAGTCACGATCTTCAAACTGAATTAACGAAGTCTATATACTATAAGAGCCGCGAAGATATAGAGGCATTTCAAACATATAAGTGCATTTGCGGAAGACAATTCCAATCTAAATCTCTCGCAAAACCAAACTTAGATCACTTTGGTAGTGACGAATTTTGTATGGAGGCGGTAAAATGAAATACGACTTAGTGTCTCCGAAAAAATTAATAATAGGAAAATCTTCAATAAAGGGAAGGGGAGTTTTTGCAAAAAGCAAAATCGAAGAAGGTGAGATTGTAGAGGAATGCCATTTTATTATCCCTGAAAAAGATAAAGGAGGGGAAGATAATGAAATGAGAAGGTATATGTTTGGGCGTCTTTGCGTAAACACGAAAGAAGAGTACGAAAAACTTTCTTCAAAACTTTTTCTCCATCAATTGGTTGACGACGAAGACTTAAAAGAGGAGCTATTGGAAAGCCTGAAGGATCTTGGGTATGAAAATTTAGAATCTTTATTTTCTCATGCCTTTGTCTTGGGGCTTGGAATGGTATACAATCATTCAGACAATCCAAATATAATGTATGAGTTTGATTATGACTCAATGCTTTTTAGGTATACAGCTAGTGAAGAAATAGAAGAAGGAAAAGAGCTTTTCATAAATTACGGAAACACAGAATTAAGGAAGGATATAAATTGAAAGAAGACTTATTAAGATTTAAAAATAATCAAAAATACTTATTTTTTGACTATGAGACCTGTCACCTAAATTTGACCTCGAAAGAAAACAAGCCTTGGCAGCTCGCATTTCTCTTAATGCAGGGAAACGAAGTTTTAGAAAAGGCTGACTACTGGCTAAAGTGGAAAGACTTAAAGGTCTCGGAGGGCGCTGCAAGGGTCACGGGCTGGACAAAAACAAAATACGATAAAAGGGCAAGCGACCCAAAAGAGGCGCTGGAGCATTTTGAATCATACCTATATGACGACAATGTAATTCCCGTAGGCCACAATATTTTAGGCTTTGACGTCTATATTCACAATATCCACAGAAAACTTTTAAATAAAAAAACAGATTATAGCTATATAAATAGATGCCTAGATACCGCCTGTATCGCTAAGGCAATAAAAAAAGAAATAAAACTTTCGGCAAAAGAAAATCGTCTCGCTTGGCAATATAGGTTAACAAACTTAATCGAACGAAAACTCAAAGTAAACCTAACACAATGCTGCAAGGATTACGATCTTAAATTTGACCCTAAAAAACTCCACGACGCCCTGTACGATATTAAAATGAACGCAGAAGTCTTTAATAAAATGATTTGGAATATAGAAATATGAGTAAATTTTTAGAAGATTTTAAAGAATACGAAGACTGTGCGCCGCCAGGCGTAAGGCTTCCTAAAATTATTATTGAAGATAAATATTATGAGAAACTGGGGGTTAAAAACTCAATTTCAAATTACGAATTCCTTAAAAGCTTAAGCTGGCAAGGTGTAAAGGATCGGGGAATCGACAAGTTTGAAAACAAGCAGGAATATTACGACAGAGCAAAGATGGAGCTGGATGTCTTTTTTGATTTGGGTTTTGTTGATTATATTTTGCTTAATTGGGATGTTATTAATTTTTGTCACGAAAGCAGCATCCCAGTTGGTCCAGGTAGAGGTTCAGCGGCGGGATCTTTAATTCTATATTTAATTGGTGTCACCCAAGTTGACCCAGTAAAAAACGAACTTTTCTTTGAAAGGTTCGTGAGTAAAAGCAGGGCAAAAAAAACCGTACAAAAAGGAATTACTTACCTAGACGGAAGTCTTTTAGCTGACGTGGACAATGACATAGCCTACGAACATAGACAAACAGTAATTAAATATATTGAAGAAAAATATCCTGCTCGTACCGCAAAAATCTTAACCCTCAATACCTTAAGCGGAAAGCTTTGCATTAAAGAATGCGGTAAAATCGTAGGAGGCTATGATGAGCAAGAGGTCAATGAAGTAAGCGACTCAATTCCAAAGCATTTCGGTAAAGTTGCTCCCCTAGAAGAGGCTCTTGAGGAAAGTGAAAAATTCAGGCTCTGGGCACAAAAGAATAAAAAAGTTTACAAAATCGCACGAAAGCTAGAAGGGCTTAATAAAAATACTGGAGTGCATCCATCTGGTATTGCCATTTCTTACGATGAGATTTCCGATTATTGCCCTCTTCAAACAACCAGCGAAGGGAATTTGGTTACAGGGTACGATATGAATTGGGTTGCAGAGCTAATGGTTAAATTCGACATTCTTGGACTCAGAACCTTGAGCGTAATATACGATGCATGCAAAAAATTAAATATGGATGTATATAATATTGACCTGGATTCCGAAGAATTATACCTTCCTCTACAGGACCTTCGCTGTCCACACGGATTATTTCAACTAGAAGCAGATGCAAATTTTCATGTTTGTAAAAAAATTAAACCTAGTAGCTTAGAGCAATTAAGTGCTGTTATTGCCATCGCACGACCTGGAGCATTGGATTTTTTGGATAATTATAAAAGATATGCAGAAACCAATGAAACCCAATCTGTTCATGAGTTTTTTGATTCAATTCTTGAATCGACAGGAGGCATCCCTCTATATCAAGAGCAGCTTATGAAAATGGCCGTAAAGGTAGGATTTACTCTTGATGAATCTGAACAGCTTCGTAGAATTGTGGGGAAGAAAAAGGTAGAAGAAATGCCAGCCTGGAAAGCTAAAATTGAAGAAAAGATAGAAGAAAATAATTTAGATCCACAAATCGGAGAAGTCTTGTGGTCTCTTGCAGAAGATAGTGCAAATTATTCTTTCAATAAATCCCACTCACTGTGTTATGCAACGCTTGCGGCATGGACAGCTTATTTGAAATTTAACCACCCGCAAATTTTTGCTTTATCACTTTTAAGAATGACGGAATATGAACCCGCTCCACAAGAAGAAATTGCAAAAATCACAAGAGAACTTCCTCACTTTAACATGAAACTGCTTCCTCCAAATTTAGCAAAATCAGATATGGATTTCGCAATAGACGGCAAGGATATTCGCTTTGGTTTAAACAGCATCAAAGGAGTTAGCGCAAAATCTCTACAAGCCTTGAGGGACTTTAGGGAAAGCGGAACCCCCACAAAATACGACATTTTTGTCGCCGCAAAACAGGCCAAGCTTAACATCGGAACCCTTTGCGCCCTCATACAAGCGGGAGCCCTGTCTAACTATAGAGGGAGTCGCCCACTTTTGGTTCTAGAGGCCCAAGCCTTCAATTTATTAACCGATAGAGAAAAAAGAAACTTCATAGCTTTAGGGGAAAAATATGAATATCGGCTCCTTAATGCCATTGCTGACGCAAAAGCTGGTAAATTAGTGGGAGATGACGGAAGGCCTCTAATGAAAGAAAGTAGATTTCAAACCTTTAAGAAAAAATACGACTTGTATAAAAAAATATACGACAGGAATAGTAAATTTGAAAAATTTGCAAATTGGTATTTCGAGAATGAGCTCCTAGGTTATTCATATACAACAAACCTAAAAAATGTTTTTGCAGGAAGCGGAGAGGCGTTTTACAGCACGGCTGACTTCGAATCTATGAATGACGGAAATAAGGCTAGATTCATAGGGGTAATTAGTGATTGCTATAAAAGATTAAGTAGAAACGGAAACCGTTACTTAAGCGTGGATCTTCAAGATGAAGTCGGAAAGGTCAAAGGAATGCTTTGCAACAGTAGGAGATCAAATAAATATGATCAATACTTTGATAGTGGAAAAATCATGCCCAAAAAGAATAGTATCGCGGTTCTTTATGGAGCAAAATCAGACGATGCCTTATTTATCGATGATATTAGAATAATGGATGAAACAATATACATGAAACTTTCAGACCTTAAATAGTGTAATTAGATATGATGGACAGCAAGCCAAACTTCACACCACGAGCGCAAAGGGCTATTAAGCGAGCCAAGGAGCAGGCAAAAGAACTATCCCACAGAACAGTTACTCTTGAGCATTTGTTCCTTGGGATACTTAGTTTAAATGCAGGGATAACTCATGAGCTTCTTATATCCCTAGGGATTGATATTGATTCCTTTGTGAGGGCAATCAAAAAAAGACTAAAAAAAGGAAAAGATTCAATAGACGGCAAAACTAAGTTTAAATATAGCGCAGGAATAAAAAATGTTTTACAAATAGCAATGACCCTAAGCAACAGGTTTAATCATGAATATGTAGGATTAGAACACATACTTCTCGCGATGCTAAAGTATGACGACTCGCCAATCAATAAATATTTCGCAATGCTAGGCATCCCTCAAGATGTTATCATTGAACAAATTCAGCAATATTTTCAATTATCTCAAGACTTCAGCCAAAATATGCCTCACTCCCCTTGGTCCTCAGAGGAGGAGCAAGGCAATGAAGATCCTGGCATCTTTGGGTCTCCGCCGCCACCACAAATTAGACCCTCTAGAAAAAAAGAAAGCGGAGCCCTAGAAAAATACGGAACTAATTTCAATGATCTTGCGATTGCTGGGAAATTTGATAAAATAGTAGGAAGAAGCAGTGAAGTTGCGGATTTGTGTGAAATTTTATGTCGTCGCTATAAAAGCAATCCAATACTTCTCGGCGAGGCAGGAGTAGGCAAAACCGCAATCATAGAAAGCCTTGCGCAAAATATAGCCGACGGAAATTGTCCAGAGCATCTTCTTGGCAAGGTTATCTATAGCCTTGACCTTGGGGCAATGATAGCAGGGACAAAATATCGTGGACAGTTTGAGGAACGCTTAAAACAGGCGCTTGAAGAAGTAAAATCTTCAGAGCATATAATTTTATTTGTTGATGAAATTCATACAATTATAGGCGCAGGAAGTGCAGAGGGAAGCATGGATGCGGCAAATATGATTAAGCCAGCCCTATCTAGGGGCGAATTGATTTGCATTGGAGCAACAACACAAGACGAATACAAAAAGAGCATCACAAAGGACGGGGCGCTTGATCGCCGCTTTCAGCCAGTTTTCGTTGAAGAGCCCAGCGAAGAAGAAACCCTAGAAATACTAAAGGGGACTAAAGCAAAATATGAAGAATTTCATATGGTAGAATACTCAGACGAAGTACTCGAACTTGTTACAACTTTAGCAAAAAAGTATATTCATGACAGAAGATTCCCAGATAAGGCTATAGATATTATTGATCAAGCAGGATCGCGAGTAAAAATTCGCAGCTTCAAAAGGCCTAAACGCGCAAAGGCGCTAGAAGTGGAATTGGAGGAACTAGTAAAGGAAGAGCGAGAACTGAGTAAAATAGGAAAAAGTTTAGTAGATATTCAAAATCAGCAAAGAGAGGTTTTAATAGAATATACCAATCTATTGACGAAGTGGGGCCACAGATGCTCCAAGAAATTTAGTCCAGTAAAGGAAGAAGATATATACAGAATTGTTTCTCAAAAAGTTAAGATACCAGTATCTCAATTATCTCAAACGCAGAATCAAAGACTCCTTACCTTATCTAAATCTTTGAAAAAAACGGTCATCGGGCAAGACGACGCAATAAATGCAGTAGTTCAAGCAATGTTAAGGTCTGGGTCGGGTCTAGGAGAAGAGAATAAACCAATGGGAAGTTTTCTTTGTTTGGGGCCGACAGGAACAGGCAAAACCCATATGGCGAAATCAATCTCAAAATCTCTTTTTGGAGAGAAGCATAAAATTATCCAACTAGACATGAGCGAATATTCCGATAAAGTTTCTGCTTCGAAATTAATAGGCGCCGCACCTGGATACGTGGGATACGAAGAAGGTGGACAGCTAACGGAAAGAATAAGCAGGCAGCCATATAGCGTTGTTTTATTTGATGAGATCGACAAGGCGCACCCAGAGGTCCTGCAAAGTTTGCTTCAAGTTCTGGAAGAAGGTAGGCTCACTGATAATTTTGGCAGAGAAGCTTCGTTCAAAAACGCAGTAATCATACTTACTGGAAATATTGGCTCAGATCTTTTTGAAAAATCACTATCAATGGGCTTTGGAGCAACAAATAATGACAACAAAGGAGAAATGAAAGATAAAATTCTAGATCAAGCAAAAAAACTATTAAGGCCAGAGCTTGTAAATAGAATGACAGAGGTAGTCGTCTTTCATAAGTTTAGTGATGAAGATTTTCGAAAAATCATTCACCTTGAAATGAAAAATCTAAAAAATAAGCTAAGGAAGAAAGGGGTAAAGATGAAACTTACTGCCTCGATTGTTCGTCATCTGGCTGAAGTTGCCCAACAGGAAGATCTTGGAGCGAGACCGATTAAAAGAGCAATTCAAACTTTAATAGAAAATAAGCTCTCAGAACTGCTTTTATCTAAGGAGCTTGATATAGATCACTCAATCACCTTTAGCTACAAAAAAGGTGAGATTTGTTATTCCATTAAGGAAGAACAGGTTTTGTAGGATCTTTAATTTCCTCCTGAGGAGCCTCCATAGGGTCTTCAAATTTTTCCCCAGGGTTATCAACTTCTCCACTACCAGGCTTTCCGACCTCTTTCCATATGAGCATGCAGGCCATAAATCTATCAGACTGCTCAGGGTAACGGTTTTTCATATTGGGGTCGACAATGCACCTTGATATAAATCCGTCCCCATTCTCCGCTTCCATGGGAGTTGGATACCTTTTATCTTCGTTAGAGAGATAATTATTTTCATTTTTTTGCTCTTCTTCGTCGGCAATTGGGCTGGAATCTGGAATCGCAGGAAAAGCCTTTTCGTATTCAACATACTTTAAAACAGTCTCCAAGGTTTCAGTAGAAACCCTAATTTGTTCCGCGACCCATTCCTCGAGGACATCGTCATCTCCAATTAGATCGTATAAAGTCTGGGCGTCTTGACAGGCCTTATACAACGCAGACCTATGAAGTTTGCCTTGCTGGTACTCTGCTTTATTGGATTCCTTCATATAAAGTTTTACACTTTTTTTAATTAATCGTTCCCATAAACCTGATTGGGTGAAGATTTATACATATTGTATAAGTGAACAAGCTCCTTAAGCTTCTCTTCGGATTGCTCCTGAAGCAGTCTGTAATTTGCAGCAACTTGATTTTTATTTGTTCGAGTAATCACAGAGTCGCCCTCTCGCAAGGTTTGGAAGTCTAATTGGTTTGAGGAGCCGTCAATTCCCCTAAGTACATTACGGGCTTGTTTTCCATAATAAGTTGACAGATATAACTCTTTAGTTATCGCCCTTTCCTCAAGGTGTCCAGTAACGGATAAGTCTGATGCGGAGAAGGATGAGTTAATGTATGTATTAACCGCGCCAATATTTGCATCAAGCCATCCAGAAATCAGACTGACTTCAGCGTCTCTCTTGGCCCCAGTTTCGTAACCAAGCTCAGTATCATAGATCTCCGCCGCAAGCCCGCTTACCACACTCATCAAAGACCTTTGTTAAACAAGTCTACAATTTCTTTATTTTTGGGGTCCTTTGGATCTAGGATGGGTTGATTTTGAAGTTGTATTGTTGCTGATCCCCCAAGGGCCTTAAAAGCTTTTCTAAGCTTGTTTTTAAGTACTCTTGCATTCCCCGAAGGGAAGACTCCAGCTTTTACGGCGAGTGCCTGTAAATCTGTTAAATTCATACCTGACATCTTTTCTTCAAGAATGCGGATGTCTGTTGTTTTAAAAGGGTTCATTTTATGAATCCCTAGAACCTGTTCGAGCTCCTTGGCTCGCTCTATCGATTGGTCATAACTCTTTCCAGTTGTTCTGGAGATAGAATCAAGCTTGGCCTCCTTCTTTTTTCGCGGGGCCCGCTTCTTTTTTTGTGTTTTTTTAGTTGCCATAATAAATTCCTTTTCCCTTATATACAGGATTATACACTACGATATACTATGCGTGAACCAAAAAAAATCCACCCGCAAGGGGTGGATTTTTGATGGTCCTTGTGAGACCCGTAGAGATTAAACGATTATGCCCGTGAGGACACGGTCATCGAGGATCACGCGACCTTCGTCGAGTGAACCATAATAGCCAACCTTAGCTTGGCGGGTAACGAATTGATCGTCGACCACGAGATTGAACTCGGAGCCAGACTCTGCATCAACCGCAACTGCACGAATCATAGAATCGCGAGAGAGGTCGACACCGAGAACGATTTGCTCGCCCTTGGAGAACTTCTTCTCGCCGCTATGGTCCTTGCTAACGAAGAAATCAGGATATTTAATACCTTGGTTGTTGGCATCCATTGCCATCTGCCCAAATACCGTGTTCCATTTTTCGTTATTGGATCCGTCGCTGTACGCTTTGGACGTATCGAATGCGTCTTGACTACCCATTTCGTTGAATTCCATGATGGAAACACCGTAGAATTCAGGAATGCCCGCGCTGTTGAATACAGCTTCGCGCATTGAATCCGTACCAGGGATATTGGCGGAATCGCCAGCTGCTGGCTTCTTTCCGTCAGAACCGATGGTATTAATCGGGTTGTAAGCCATACCACGGATTTCCTCAACGATCTCAGGAGAGACGAGAAGGTCCGTAACACCGCGTCCACGTCGACTTTCAGGTGTACCGCCCGTCCAGGAGGTGTTGATTCGCTTGGCAAGCGTGAACAATTTGTTCAAGTCTGCCAAAAGGAATCGACCTTGTTGAGCGGAACGAATAACGTGTTTCGTATTATTTGTTGTCGCCTTAGCAAGGGCTGTGAAAATCATATTCGCAGCTGTTTGCTCTTGCTTCAAGAGAATTTCTTGAGCAATTCGCGTAAACGTTTTGCTAACCACGTCAAGCCTTGATCGAGCGGCATACCTCTTATTGAAGGATACTGCGCTATCGAGGTTGTATGTCGTAAATTTCACTTCACTATGTGAAGGAGCAACAGTGTTGGTAGGCAAGCCACCTGGCACTTGTTGACTCCAAATTTGGACGTAATCCTCATCGTCGATATCGTAATAGAGATCGAGCGGAATGCTAGGATTGTCCTCAGAGTTAAACTGAAGGGAAGAGAATAGATTACTAACAGTGGGAGCAGTATTAATTACTTCAGCCAAGACTGGACCGATAAATTCGGCCAAGACTGCCTGAGCTTCAAATGCGACGTCACGATTCTTGGACGCGCAAGCCTTAACAAGCTCTACTTGTTCTGGAGTACGTTCTAGTGTAATATTCATGTTTTTAATAATCTCCTATGTTAGAAAGAAAGTTTGCACAAGTACTTGCCAGCCGAGGAATCAACAGCCAAACAAATTCCGACTGCGGCATTTTTGCCTGCCTGAACCTTTTTGAATTTGCCTGCGTCCGAGCCAGTTGTCGCAGCGGCGTCGGCCACGTCAACTACTGCGATCGAATCGCCTACAGCTGGAGGGCCACCGTTACCAGCTGCAGCGGCTTGGAAAGCATCGGAAGATAAAAGTACCAATCCCCGAGTTAGTACGGGAACTGTTTCTCCTGGGCCAACGGCCTGAAGTTCGTCTTTCTTGACTGGGTATCTCAGCAGGTTTTCACCGTTTTCGTCATACGCAACCGTTTGACGAAGGGTGATCCCGATAGCCTTATCTGTTATTGACGGAGCAACCGTCAACTTGTTATAAGGCATACCATTGAAACCGATGTGCGCATTATCATGAGCATGCCCAAGATAAGCCCTAAGGTCAGCGTCGGCAGTCCAGCCTCCAGGTACGTCCTGGGGCAGTGCACCTGCGCTAACCTGAACCGCAACGCCTGCGTCCCATTGACCAGAAGACAAATTTTTCATGTCTGCTAGCGTAGATGATACGGCGGCGGAGTTATCGGCCTTTTGTTTCTTTAGTGCTGAGAGATCCAGGGCGAAGAGGTTAACTACCTCATGTTCGCTATAATCTCTGAATGGTTCTATTCTATGTGCCATAATTTAATCTCCTTGATTAAAATGAAAATTTTACAGAATCCTTAAATGTCTTTGCGAAACGATCCCTAAGGGAACTTTCCGATTCGACGGATTCTCCGTTATTGTTAACCACTTGGTCGCTAGTAGCTTCAACCTTTTCAAGAACTTCTTCAATAGCGTCGGTGTCAACTTCTTCAGTTTCTTCCTTAGCTACTTCTGTAGTTTCTGTAGTTTCGGTCGCAGCGCTAGCTGTACCCAAGCGTTTTTCAACTTCGCTCTGGATCTTATCTTCCATTTCTTTAGCGAGTTGCTCGATAAATTCTTTACTCTTGTGCTTAAATACTACGGCCAATTTTTCTTGGTACGCAGCAAAGGCTTCGTCAGAGTCTTCCAGCTCTTGGATTTCGGTTGCTACGATGGTGCGATCTTCATCACTGAGCTCATAACCAGAATCGACTTCTTCCATTCGGGCGTTAAAGCGTGCAGTTGCTTCGCGCTGACGTGCTTCCTCTTCCAGGGCTTGTAGTTTTTCTTCTGTCGACTGAAGTTTTGATTCCAAATCAGAAACCTGAGTGTTTAGCGCTTCTTGCGCGGACTCAGCTTCTGCTTTCTCTGCTTGAGCTTTCTCGACTTCCTCAACGTAATCTTCGCTACGTTCTTTGATTGCGTCGTGGAAAACCTTTGTGATACTGGCGACAGCATCCTCAGAGAAATCTTTGGCCTTCATTTTTTCGTCCAGAAGTTCCTTGAATTCTGTAATTAGTTTTTCTGTATCCATAATGTCTGAAGAGATTTGTTGGTTTTCTTGTATTACATTCGGCGTATTCAAAAGAGAACTTTTTTCTTGCTTGGCCCGCTCTCTCTTAATTACCTCATTTACAGTGACTTTCGCCTCGGAATCCTCTTCGGGCTCGTCCCGTTCAACATATACGCCCTGCACATCAGCAGCGGGATTTGTAGTGAACCCAATTCCTAGTGGATAAATTTCCCCAACGATTAATCGATGAACAGGGGTCCCATCCTCTAGTTTTCCGTTGCCTCCAAAAGATTTCAAATGCTTGCTAAATTCTTCAATTAAAGCTGGCTCAGAAATAACCGCTGCATTTTCCAAGTCGTCGGATCCAACTGCAATTGCATAATCATTGAATCCAATTTCCCAACTAGCAGAAACATTCATGTAGTAATCACTATCCTTATTGCTTGCCTCGTTGAGGAGGTCTGCGAATTCAGAGTTAACTGTTTTATAAACAATTGCGCCAAGTGAAATATTAAAAGCTCCCTTTGTTTCCTTTACGTCTGCTTCGCTTAAAATGCTGGAAGTATCATCGTATTTAGAAAAAGCTGAAGAAACGATATGACCTACCACCTGATCCTTGTCGTGTTCAATGTTGGTAGGCTTATGAACAAACAAGTCCTTAATATTAATTGCGGTTGCAGTATCTATTCCGTCTCCGTTTTTATTAAACTTATTAATTACGGCAGCATTAAATGCCACAGCCATAATGTCAATATTCCGATCCAGATCTACGTCTGCAGGAATTAACTCTTGAAGGGAATCCAGAGAAGCCTTACTCAACTTAAAGCTATCAACATCACCCGAAGCAAGAACGACATTTTCGAATTTAGTAGTATATTTATATTGCGGTGCACTCATTAAATCATTGATTTATACACAGTTTAAAAAAATATGTGAAGCTAGTTTACGAATTGAGGGGTAAAGGTCGTCCCCCAATTTTCCATATCAACATCCATCATGTCAAAGTATGTTTCTATCATCCAGTTTCCCAAAACCAGAGCGGAGTAAGAATCCTTTCTAGCCTTATCGGGACCTGTTTGTTTTTTAAGGTTTGCTGGGAGATCGAACGTTTGAGTGCCTTGAGGGCTAGTTGTTATTTGAATTAATGCGCATTGAGTTTTTGTAAGATCTATTAAGTCTGACTGATGCTCCACCAAATCAATCATCTTTGACGCAGCGTCCTGTTTTTCATTTTCAACTGTCGGGAGAAACTTTAAGCCATTAATTGGGATTTTTTTCTTTCTTTGAATTTGATACGCATCATCCACAGCCCTTGCCCCAAACCAAATCCTCTTATGATCGAAGTGAGCCTGCAGCAATTCATTGGCTCTACGAATCCAGGCTGAACTAGGCTTTCTTAAATAACATATCTTATTTGCCTTAAGGTTATATTGCCTTCTGGCATTTACAAGCTCTTTATTATATTTCGTTTGATCGTCAAAGTTTGCGTCAATCTGCTCAAATGAAACTTTATCTTTTTTAAATAGAGCGCTTTCATTTACTGCATTAAGAAACTGGACTCCACCCATATAGTCCCCAACAATGGCGATAATATTAAAATTGTTCCATAAATAATGAAAATATTTAATATGATCTTTTAGTTTAGTTCCAGGCATTGCGTAAGAATGAACAAGAGTGCCCCACCGCTTTTCTTTATTTAATTTAAAAACTTGCATAGCGAAATCATCTGAACTTTCCGACTCCGCCCAACTAGGGTCAAAGGATAAAATATATTCGTCTCCTTCCGCTCCTTTAACTTCTATGCTTGCGCCCTCGCCCTCCTGAATCGTGCATTGCGCCATAGTTGAAGTCTTAAAGTAGCCACTGCTATCATCTGTAAATACTGCTCCAAATTCTCGATCAAACTGGCTTTGACTCATGGTAGATTTAGCTTGATCAATTAGGTTTTGGTCATAAAGCAATCGAGGCGCACAATCGTAACTAAACTGCATGATAACCCTGTGAGCATCACTGCGATCCTTGCCCCCGTCCCGAATAAGTTGATCAAATTGCTCGTAAGCTTTGTACATATATTCAAATTTATAGCTAGCAGAAGAAAGCGCTATTAATTTATTGTTTGGCCAAAAATGCCGCTCTTCTTCAGCCATTTCTCCCTGTTCAATTAAAGTAGTTTCTACATTATATAGATCCTCTCTTTGGGTTGGATTCTCAACAACAGACAAGAAGGGAATTATAACTTCATTAAAAATCCTTTCGGGCATTAGCGCGAACTCATCAATAATAATTCTATGAAACCTAAAACCACGAAGCTTCTCACCATCTCCCAAAGGTAAGGCTCGGATCCTTGAGTGGCCGATCTCCATTAGCCACTCATCGTTGCTTTTGCTTTTACGAGTAATACATTGAGCAAGAAATGCAGCCTCAGGTTTTGCGGCAATATCTTCAATTTTCTTGAATATCATTTTTGCCTGTCTAAATGATTTAGATAGAATACCTATCTCAACGCCCTGATTTAATATTGCTTCTAGAAAAGCATAGATTCCAGTGGTAAACGATTTTGACATTCCCCGAGCCCATACTCCCATAAAATAATCCGTTTCGAACATAGCCTTGATAGCCATATGCTGAAACGGAAAAAGTTTTACTCCAGAAACTAGATCCGTGGCAAAAGTAACGTTCTCTCTTAAAAACTTATATAAAAGTATACGCGCTTCACGCTCCTCTATGAACCCTGGCGTATTTGCTAGGATTTCGTTTATATCAGGATGCTCTTTCCTGGATATTTGACTACCTTCACTCCAGCTCATTATTGTCTATATAATATTGAATGTCCACATCCCAAAGCTCTTTGCCTCTCACTAAAAGCTCTGGGATAATTTTCTCAGAGGCTTCTCTCCCCCCTGTGAATATAAATTGACAGGTGCCTGCGTACTTATGCGCGAGAACCCTCATGTTATGGAATATATATTTTAAATTAGATTTATGAGGCCCCCATCTATTGTTTTTGTAAATTTGAGTTAAATCGCTTTCTGTTACTATATATAAATAGGCGCCCATATCTTTGGCGCGCTTAAGCTCTGAATCGAATCTCTCTAGGTTGTGCTTACTTAATGTAGACTTAAAATCCTGCTCTCCTTTTCTATCTACATATGTATAAGAGTAGTGATCTCCCCCGCAGGTATAATCTCCAACATCTAATTTCATTTCGCTTGAACTTGGGAAGCTCAAAGGTTTTTGTTCTCGCGTATCTATAAACACATTAACGTGACCAAGACTTTCTTGGAAAAACTTAAAAGGCAACCTGCTACCAAACATAGGCTTAACTCCCGCAGCCTTACATGCAATAGTATAGGAGCCAAAGATTTCCTGAAATATATCAACAGTAGGCAAGGAGCTCAGCTTCAACTCCAAATGAGAAGGTCCAATCTTTAAGTCGCGGGACTCAATCCTCTTTTTTAATAAGTTTAAAATGTAAGGCCTAACCTCCTCAGGGTCCTGAGACTTGCACCACTTTAATAGCTGCTGCCTCGTGCTAAAATCTGAGCCAAAATATTGCTCTTTATTTTTAAACGGAAGAGGATCTCCATTAAAAAGATTAAACCTAGGGTAATGGGTAGTATAATATTCCGCCATTGTGGTGCCGTGCTTCTTTAAGTGGTGGTGGAGGGATTTTTCGCTAGTAAATCCTTCTCCGCAAATTTTACATATAATCTCAGAGGACATCTTCTTTTGATATTCCGAGAACCCTAGATTTCCAATCTGGCATGCTCTCTAGTTCATCAGTCTCATCCTTGACTGCTTGTCTTTGTCGTTCAGCAATTTTTAACATAATTTTGCGCTCCTCTTCTGCTTGAAATAATTGTACCAGACTCAAAAGGCTAGCATTATCTTTTTCCTTACTTGCTACTCTTTTTGCCCGATCTCCTTGCAGCTTTTGAATCAAAGACTCCATTCTCTTTTCGCATTGATTGTATTCTTCGCTTTTCGTCTTTAACAGTTCAGCTAATCTAACGGTCATATCCTGCTGGTCTTCGCACTCGTCAAACATTCTATTTAGCTTGCCGATATTATTATGGATATTCTTTAAATGAATATAATCCATGCATACATTAATGTATAAGTTAATTTCATCAGAAGTTAGATCTGGCTTATCCCATGTCGCCCGAACAAATTCCGCTTCAAATAAAGTCCTATCTTTAGCGTCTGTATAATTATTAATTACAGAAAGAAATCTTGGTGCTGCTAAAAATTTACCAAGAGATTCAACTGATAACTTTTGCTGAAGATTAAGCTTTTCTTCAGAAAGCTCTTCTCCAGAGTAATCGTTGATTTTTTTAATTATTTTACTGACGGCTTTTGGGGGAAAGTATTTTACATTTACCGCACTTTCGCAATCTGGAACCCCTTCATGTTCCTGCATAAAATCATGTACCGCGCGATATTCTTTTGTCAAGTGAGTTATTTGTGCGTCAGGAAACAGGAGCTGAGAGAGTTGAGCGCATGTCATATCTGCACTAATATTATTTATCAAAAATTCTCGCTGCTCAGAATTTAAGATAATATCTTCTTTCTTATCTATATGCTTCGTGGTATAAGAAAGCTTACGATCTTGCATAAACTTCCTGACCGCACGACCCTCTCTACTCCTACCATCAAGATCATCATTGTAAAATACGGCTTGAGTTAATTCTGATAAACCTGCAGTTTTTTGGTAATTTTCTCTAATATAATTTTTTTGGTCCTCGGTAAGTATTATTTCTTGAGTCATGGATGATAATATCCTCTTTTTCTAAAAGTTCTGACGCCTTTTGTTTAAAAAGTTTTTTTAAATTTTTGATTTGCTTGTAGCCCGCCTTCCTCCCCTTCTCGGTGGTCTTGTACCCCATAATTTTTGCAACCTCTTCATCGTCTTTATTTTCTACAAAAAGCAAGTGGTAGATTTTATATTGTCGCTCGGGCAGTTTTTCTTTCATTGCGCTGTGCAATCTTTTTTCGGCGCGATCTATGTCAAACCCTTGATCGTGAATCGCATTTGCTTCTGCAGAATGATTCTCGAGAGCTAGGGCCATCTTAATGTCGTATGCCGCCTTTTTTGTTCGTTCCCACTTTGCATAAAGAGGACATTCTGAGTCCTGCCTGCCGCTACTTGTGAATCCACACAATGAATCCTCAGCTCCGCCTCCAGTTTTTCCTCCACATTGATTGAAGGGGCAATTTAGGCAGGGTCGTACAAAGTTAGAGTAATTGTTTCGCAAGATATTTTTCATTTGATTGGTTATGACTTTGTTTAACCACGGACCAAGGGGCATCTCTTGATTCCACATATGCCACTTTTTATGAATATGGGCCCTAATTATTTGCTCGACATCCTCGAAATCAAACCACGCTAAAGAATCAAGGAACCACTTCCCTCTTCTTTTTTTTATTTCGGTATCTATGTCTTGAGATTTGTCCTCATAGGTGAAGGGAGTTTTATTTTTTTCTGTTTCTTCGTTCGCCATTAGTTAAATTCTTGCTTCCCTTAGGTCTCCCGCGTTTTCTTTTAGCAGGAGAGCCCCTTTCTTGAGCTTGAACTGCATCAAGGTCTCCCTCTGAAATTTCTCCAGTAAGATCCTTTAGGTTCATTTTTCTTCCCCCTAAACCGCCATCGGAGATATTGTATTTAAAATTCGAAACATCTGGCACGAAATCGATCTCCGAACCCTCCTCTTCCATATCCGCCCTAACCCTTGGGCGATTTTTAGCTCTTAGATCGGAAGCTGTTCTTATTTTAGGGGCCTCTACTTTGTTAACCTCGGATCCATTCATAGGCTTGCCGCAACCCCCACAAAATTTAGGGAGCTTAACGCCGTGATGATTCTTGTAACCACATGAAGTACAATAGGTAAAGGCCATATAGAACTATTCTATTAATAAAAATTAAAAATTCAATTAGATAAATAAGCGCCAATTTGCCTTGCCCAGACCCTAAGTTCTCTTTTCTCCGCGTCGTTAAGATTTTTTTTGGACTTAACGTAATCTATACCGACGAAACCTATATGCTTTCCATTTGCGGATTTTAGCACAATATTGTATAAACTCTCAACTCCTTTTTCCTGAAGGAGAGCGCGAAAGCTAAAATCCCTAATGAGCTCTACGTCCCCTCTAAAGAACTCTCCATCTGAAATTAGTCGGCTAATATATTTATGAAAATTCGTTACCCTATAATTTTGAGACCTATTAGATTCAGAACTAACCCCTTCCCCAGTCCATTCATAGCTGCAACTGAATTTTTTTTGAGGCTGCCCAGAAAAGAAATGCTCTCCGTTATGGAATTCATAAATATACGCTCTGTCTGCGCCAAATTCTTTTAATATTTCTTGAAGAGAGGAATATATATTTTCGTTAGATCTATTGTGAGAAGAGATATCTTGTTTTTTTTCATAAAGATAATGCTTGAGCCAAATCGCGCCAAATGTCGCCAAGGCAGAGATTAGAGCTGCAAGAATATACCCGACACCTTTGTCTATAATTATTTCTTCCATTGCTCTCTTATTTTCCTAATCGCCCACGGAGAGCAGCAGGCCACGGTCATTATTCCCATAATAATTAAAAAATAATGTAAAGTTTTTTGGTAGTCATAAGTAGGATGAGGCTGGCTAATAATTTCATTATAAGCGTCCGCTTCTTCTTTGCTAATATTTCCATCATTGTTGATATCTATTACGGAGAAATCAACCTTTTCACTTTTTGGTGGAGGAGGATTAGGCAATTCAGGAGGAGCTGTATATTTTACACCTCCGCGCCAAAAGCATCCGCTTAGAAAAAGAAAAAGTATACTAATTATTATTGCTCTCATCGTCTTCTACTTGGTATTGCATAAAAACCTACAACCATAAAACATAAATCCATAAAGGACATTAACAAAAGACCCCCCGTCATTCTAACAACATGCCAATCTGTACCCCCTATAATCCATGTAAAAAATCCCGTACTTCCGTCTTTTGAAGCAGGAATAATAATATCATAAGTAACGTGCGGATTCAAGGCATAATAAAGCATGAGAAAGCACATGGTAAAAGTAATACTTAAGAATAAAATTCTGCGAGTAATTTTAACAAAAGGATCCTTCGCTTGTTGTAACTGATTCTCCAGCAAAGCCTTAACTAGGGCATCATCCCTTGCGGCGAGCATAAGCTGGTCTTGCCGCCTTTGTTCTAGCCAGTGATTTAATAAATTGCACAAGAGCTTCAATCCCGCGCCAATAATGGTATTTAATATTGGACCCACGAGTATATATACACTAGTTTAATCAAGAAAAACGCTTTATATATATTTAATTGATTTTTGATCCTTGACCTTTAACATATTCTATGGCAAATGTAAAAATTAGAAATATAGCCACAACTGCGACCGCATTAACATCGGAAGACTATTTAGTTGTTGCCTCTGGTGACGGTGCAACAAAAAAACTTGCAGGCGACGATTTAATAACTTCTGTAGTCGACACAATTCCCGCTTCGTTTTCGTTAGGGAGTATTGGAGCGTTTGCCTTTGAGGGAGGCACCTTTTCCATAACCTCGGGCCTTACGCCAGATTGGGGAGCCAATGATACCCCAAATGCTAGTAACTTTCCTGCGAACGCTCCAAATACGTTTACTGCAAGTGGATTTACATTTACAAAGCATACAACAACGATTGCTTATATGGCTAGCACTGGTCAGCAAACTTCAGGCCCCGCCTCTCCAGGCACAGCATCTGCGGGAGCTCATACTCACGATGTTAGCGGAACCACGGCTTCAGGCGGAGCCCACACTCACACCTTTTCAGATACTTCTACAAGCGCGGGCGAGCCAGCCCATACCCACAATGTTGGTGGAAGTACGGCTTCAGGTGGAGCTCACACTCACACCTTTTCAGATACTTCAAGTTCTGATGGAGCGCACTCGCATACCGTAGACGCTCACGACCACACGATTCCTGCGCACTCTCACATGATCACCCTAAAGATGGTTTACTATCTTCGCACAGCATAATGATTTGTGTACTACTATATTAGTAATTGCATGAGTAGCAGAAACATATTGGAATATTTAAGCAAAAATCTAAATGGATACGAGTCCACTTGCTGGCTTAAGGCAGAAAACGAAAAGCTTGGTGGAAAAAGTCCAGCAGATCTAATGCTGGACAAAAAAAATAAACGCGTAGAAGCTATCTTGGATGAAGAGGTTGCCCGAATTAAAAGCAAAAGAAAACAGGTAAAATAATCAACCTACGGGTAGCCATGGGGCAAAGAATATGAGTACAACGCCAGGAGCAATTTTTCCCTGGAATACACAGTATTCCCAAAGCGCGGACCTTCGAGTTGGAGAGTCGGACACTTTGTCTACAAATGGGACCGACCAAATAATAACTGATGATGGAGATGTTATTACCGCAGATCCCCCAGCATGGATGTGGCTAGTCAATGTATCCAAAGAGCATGCATCCGAACCCGCTGGATTCCCTTTTTCATGGGATCATATAGGAAATTATGCTTCAGCCGCAGGCCTAGCAGACGGGGACACTTTGGTTGGAGGCCAGATACTTATTTTGCAGCTTGCATTTTTTCCAGGAGACAATGATCCGCTTGATGATCGTTGGGCGGGCAATATCCCAAACGATGGACCAGAGGGAGTAAGAAAAGAGACAACCTTTGGTCGCTTGGGTAATTGGTTGTCAAATCAACTTTATGCAAATCTTTATTACAACGACTCCCTGATGACCCCACTGACGGATGATGCGGCTTATTCGGCAGGGGGAGACTGGAAACTAAATATTCCACCAACCACTGTTGATGCCGTGGAAAATCCAGGTTTAATTCAAGCGGAGGAGGGAACCTTTGAGTCTGTTATGGCTTGGCGCCACATCAGTGGAGGAGGAACAACAGAAGCGGTAGTAGAGCACAGACCAATCAAAAGATGGGCGCTGCAATTACCATACGAAGACTTCACTTTGACATTAAAAGGAGGCTCGTCTTTTAATGATACCTTTTATGCCGAACTGGCTGGGCTTAGAGATAAGGGGCTCTGGGGCGGAGAGAATAGTTCCATAACATATAGCCTGTCTCCTGAAATTCCGCCAGGAACAGAGGTTTTACCTAAATTTTCAGAAGCATGGTCTGCGACAAATTCTTCGACAAGTTCATTCGAATGCAATACTCAAGAACTTAATCAAACAAACACAATAACAACATATACAAGAAGAATTGTAACAAATAGCGAAGGAAGCAATGTCAATATTTGGGACGGTCAAATGGGGTATAGAACTTCCGCAGGACTTCCTCCAGGTTCCCCTGTGGATATTCAAAATCCAAACCTAGTTCATTATGGAGACGGAATTTATATTTACAGAAAAAGCCCTTGTTGTTTTTATGGACAAGGGGCAACGCTTCCAAATCCAGGTGGGGCAGCTTATAACGTACTCCCAACCAATCCGCCAGCAGGTTATCCCCAAGTCTCAGCGATAGGTTTTTCAATGCCTAATTTAAATAACGGAACAGCATGGCACGTGAACGCTGTGGATGCAATTGGAAATTTTGGAGAGCAAACGTGGGATGTTTATTTTGTTCCCCATGGAACAGCCTATTTCGAGCTTCCAAAAAATGAATGGGACTCGGGGACTGAGTCTGACTTTTCCCTAGACGGCAATGCTAATGGCGCCGTTCAAGCATATCCCCATGCCCATGTAAATATGAAAATTGATGGAGGAATAACAGATGGACTTACCGCAACATTATCAAATGTAGGAAGGATAAGAAAATCAGACGGCAAAACGATTGATCCGTGCACAGCTGTGGGCTATTGGGTTACCCAAGATAGCTTGGTTGGCCAAGCAACTGGAACCCTTGATTGGAGTGATGATCCTCAGGTAGGATTTGTTTCGGTCCTCCCCCATGCAACCTTCGGTTACAATATTTTTAATTGTGGAGGCTGGAGCTGGTTTGGTATACTTACGTCCTATACTTCTATTACGGGAGTTGAGTATTTTATTAATTATGATATAGATTTCTCCACGCAACCAAATAATATAGAATGGTTCCCTCAAGCAAATTGGCTTCCAATTACAAACTGGGGAGATTAATTATTATGCATCCTTACCTATCAATTATACAAAAATTAATCGTTAAAATTAAATTCAATGACGGATTCTATTACTGTACAAAGAGCCCTGAAGTTTCTGGAAGCGAATTAAGCGAAGATGAATTTTTTGATGTCATTTCCGAATCAAAGATCAACGCAAAGCTTCAGGATATTATAAGCCTTGAGGTTTCTCATCTCCCCGAAGGCTCAACGCCTCTTGCATCAAACCACATGGACTCCGATCAAATTAGAGCAACGAATCTAAAAGTTTTAAGCGAAATTGAAAAAATCAAAGAAACTGCGCAAAAATATGCAAGCGAGTATTGCTCGGATTATAAAACTTGCCTAAAGATAATCATCAACGAGGACATAAAGCAAGAAGACCAAGATTATTATTGCTTTCTTGAGGCTGACCCAGGAAAAAGAGAATCTGAATCGAAAATAATTGAAACTTGTAAAAGAAAATGGAAAGAGTGCATTTCTTCTAAAAAAAATAAGGCACTGAAAATGCTCGAGGAAGAAAAACAGATGGCGGAATCAGACGGAGACCTTCTGGCCAGCGAGGAGATTGATTCTTTATTTGAGTTGATTGAGGCTTCCGAAGAGGAGGCCGACAGCACCCTATCTTCCGCGAATTCAATTAGTGAAATCCTAAACTATTGGCCAGCATTACTGCTCCCCGCCCCACCGCTAGCGGCGCACGCTTCTAAATTTCAACAAAAAAACCAAAATGAATACTGGAACGCAAACAAGGGATGCTTGCATTTTAGTATGTACGATAAAATTTTTAATAAGAATATAATTTTCGCAAACAACAACAGCTACCTTACCTTTGAGGAAATAGATCAAAAGAAAAAAGGCTTCTTCACTTTTCAGGATTTTAAATCGGCACATTGCCCAGCATTTGGAGAGGAGGGCATAGAAGAGTATTTCTTTCGGGTAGAATCTTATAAAAACATTAAAGACAAACTGCCAGAATTATCTTCAAAAATGGCCTCAAGGATTACCAAGGAAAATTGGCTGAGTTTTATTTCAAAAGAAAACCCTTACAATATTGCGAGCAAAACAGAACTCCACTCTTGCGGCTCGGATTCCACAACCAAAACCACAATCCCCTGGCAAGATCGCCGAAGAATCAAGGAGGAAGAAACTGAAAAAATATTTGAAAACGATGAGCTTTTAATTGTTCACCCTCTAAGTTATGAAAGTATGGTTTTGTATGGGTATGATACAAAGTGGTGTTATAGTAGCGCTGTTACAAAAGAACACTACGAAGACGTCAAGGACTTCACTCTTTTCTTTATTATCTTCAATCGGCCAGAAAAAGAAAAAGAGAATCATAAATTTTTATTATCGGTCAATCAAAAAACGGGAAAATGGCTGTTTGAAGATCAAGCAAATAGATTGCTCACAGATAAAACAATATACGACTCAAGCATGAATGTTATAGAAAAACAAAGCTCTAGACATTTAGATTTTCTGTTTAAAAATTTCTCAGCGATGGAGAAACTGCAATGTGCAACCTATCTAGAATCTCAAACAAGCTAAGAAATCCAGGGGTAAATTACATTTTCAAAGATTCAGATTGCTACCCTTCATTTGATTCCCTTTCTCAGGGAAAAGATTTTTTTACAATCACTGCTTGGGCCAAAATGAATGCGCTGACTACCCCATTAATTGAAGAGTCTCTGATTTCTGATTTTATAGGAATGGCTCAGAGCGGGAAGCGGTCCATTTTTTCCAAAATTAACAGGAAGGAATACTTAGATTATATAAAAAGAGAATCTTCAATAGAAAAAACTAAAGAATTGGAGATGAAATTTTCAGAATCAGAACGAAAAAGAATCAAAAGGCAGGAGTCTCAAAAAATATTTGATGACGATTCCACACTTGCCATTTGTCCACTTTCCTATGAGAGTTCGATAATTTATGGATACGGAACAAAATGGTGCACGAGCAGTAACTCAACCAGAAAATATTACGACAATTACTCCTCGAAAGCAAAAATAATAATTATTATCAACAATAAAGAGCCAAGTCCCTACAGAAAAATCGCCTTAATTTTATTTAAAAATAATAAGTTTTGCTTATTTGATTCTCAGGGCTGTATAATTAATGACGGGGAGGTCTTTAATGAACACGAAGAGACATATAAAAGCAACAGCTTAACGGAGGTAGCTCACATTCTTTCAGATCAATTAATTCAAACACTAGAAAACCTATGACTATAGTCTGTACAACCGATTCGGAATATTACCCTTTATTAAAAATTTTAGCAAAGAGCCTTGCTCAAAATTCACCAGACACAAACCTCTATGTGAGATTCGTTAATTGTGAAATCGAATGCGCAAAAGAAATCAAAGAAATACATGATAACTCTAATTTTCTTTTTGATTATTTAAACCTCTGCGAAAAGCGCAAAAAACTCCAACGCTCTGGCGCCCCATTACAAGACGAAATGTTTGGTGTGTATAGCGGGAGAAGGGCGGATGGATTAGGATTTAAGGGAGCCAAATGGCTTTATAGCGAAAAAATGGCCTACTGTTCCAATATTAAATTTCATACCATTAATTTACTCTTAAACAGGGGAGAAGAGTTGGTAACCTATATGGACGTGGATGCAATTGTGAGAAAACCACTGATCGACTTGGAGGGTATAGGAGTCAATTGCGATATATCAATGCTAATAGAAACGAATGATGAGTCCTTTATGCCTAAAGGGGGATATATTGACCCTGACTATATACCTAAGACAGATTATTACGATAGACTCTCAAATGGGATGCTAGAGGAGCTACCATATGTTGAATGGCATGCAGGGTTATTCACAATAAGAAATAGCCCAGTTACAAGAAAATTTTTCAAAACAATAGAAGAAAAAATAAGAAAACCAAGCGAATTATATGACTGGGAGGCAGACCAAACCTTATTTAACGAAACTTACCAAGAGTTTAAGCGCGACCTGTCAGTATACTGCTTACCTAAGCACTTAAAAGACGAGGAATTTTTAGACGAATCTACTGTCTGGTGTGGAGCGGGAGAGCATAAATTTCAAACAGATAAATTTTTAAAAGAACAGCAACTATATGCTTGACAAATGCTTGCGTTTTTGGTACTATACTCTGCAGTATGGACAAAAAAATAGCAGTAATTGGAGGCTCGGGCTTTATAGGGTCACATACAGTTGACGAGTTAATCAAAAATGGCCACAAGCCAATCGTAATTGATAGAGAACGGCCAACCCAAAGAGATTTGTATTGGAGCAAAGAAGCTAAAATGCCGAGACCGATTGTTGAGTTTCGCTATGCAGACATTACAGACCTAGAGCAAGCAAGTCTAGCTCTTGAGGGGGTGGATATTGTATATATGCTTGCCGCAATTTCAGACGCAGGATCGATTAAAGAAAACCCAGAAGAGGGCATAGCAGTAAACATAACAGGTCTAACGAATGTTTTATTAGCTTGCGTAAAAAATAAAATCAAGAGAATCATATTTTCTAGCAGCGTATGGGTATATTCTTCAGCCAAAGATTCACATATTAAGGTTGATGAAAGAACTCTAATTCCCAGCAATCGAGACTCCCACATATATACTTCTTCAAAAATTGTAGGAGAAAATTTAATCAGATCATTTAAAGAAATGTATGATTTAGATTATACAATCTTAAGATATGGAGTAGCATATGGCCCAGGAGCTAATGAGTCTACCGCTATTAGCTCTTTTACAAAAAATGCACTGCAAGGGACGCCAATAATCATCAAAGGAGATGGACTAAGCGCAAGATCTTTCCTTTATGTAAAAGATCACGCGCGAGGAAACGTGCTTGCACTCAATAAATCTGCAAAAAACGAGACAATCAATTTAGACGGAAGAAGAAAAATAACAATCAAAGAGGTTGCTGAAGAAGTCTCAAGCCTTGCAGATGCAAGCGTCGATATTGTATATGATAATTCCGTAAAATCTGAATACCAAGGAAAGGAAGTTAGCATTAAAAAAGCTAAGAAAATTTTAGGATGGGAGCCGCAGACCTCATTCAAAGATGGATTAAAAAAACATTATGAATGGCAAAGTTCTAATTATAGCTCCTCATGCTGACGATGAGGTGCTTGGCGTAGGGGGTACTATAGCTAAGTATGTAGAAAATAAACAAGAAGTAAGCGTTATAATCGTCGCAGACAGAAAGGATCTTTCTTTAGAGCAGAGAATTCAGGCAAAAGAATCGCAGGAAGTATTAAATTATAAAAATCTTTATTTTCTTGGATTAAGAGATGAAAGGCTGGATGGATACGCCGTTGACATAATTAAACCCTTAGAGGAAATCTATGAAACGATAAAACCAGAGACGGTTTACGTTCCCCATGTAGGAGATTATAATCTAGATCACAGAGCGGTATTCAAGGCCTCAACGGTAGTATGTAGAATTTTTCAAAAATTTCCACCGAAAAAAATATTGTCATACGAAGCGCTTTCCTCAACAAACCAAGGTCTTATGGAGCCATTTTTACCAAATTTTTACAGCAACCTTTCTCATGAACATCTCGCTTTAAAAATTGATGCGTTTGAAAAGTATGAGGCAGAACACAGGGACCTCCCTAATCCAAGAAACAGAGATGGAATTGCAAATATTGCAATTAATAGGGGAATGGAATGTGGGCGTTGTTTTGCTGAGGCATTTACAATATTAAGGGAGATATCATGAAGACGGTTTGGGACAACGTAAATTTATTCGAGAAGCTCGTTGCAGATTATGCGGGAAGCAAATATGCTGTAGCAGTAGATAGCTGCAGCAACGCATTGTTTCTTAGTATGATGTACCTAAAGGGTAACCTTAAAGGTTTAGAGGACTTTTCTCGAAGCCCTTATCCAGCAATAACAGTCCCGAGAAAAACCTACATATCTGTTCCAATGATGGTCGCTCACTGTGGGTTTAAGATTGATTTTTCAAAAAAATACTGGAAGGGAATTTATCAATTAAAACCTCTTAATATAATAGATGGGGCTCAGAGGTTTAGAAAAGGCATGTACGAGAAAGGGAACCTGCATTGCCTGTCTTTTCATAGCAAAAAAATACTATCAATAGGAAGAGGGGGAATGATTTTAACCGATGACCGTAAGGCTTATAAATGGTTGAGGGCAGCGAGGTACGATGGCAGGGAGTCAATATATTATAACGATTTAATTAACTCTCCTCCCCCTATGATTGGATGGCATATGTATATGACCCCAGAAGAGGCAGTAAGGGGCATTGAGCAATTTTACAAACTACCAAATATTAATCGAGATAGTGGAAAATCTTCAGATTACAAAGTAGACCTTTCAACTCTGCCCGTATTCAGCCCTTATTTGAAATGAAGATTTTTATTTTAGGTTCAACAGGCTTGCTGGGGAGCCATGTGGCATGGCACCTCAACCAGCTACATAAAGTAGAGCTAGTTCCAAGAGATAGGCTTGACGCGTCCAAGTCTTACAGTAGGTCGCATTTTTTATATCCACTCCCCCTTAACGAGGGGGATTACGTAATTAATTGCATAGGAGTTTTGAAGCCTCAAATCAAATCTGATACAGAAGCGATAAAGGTTAATGGGCTATTTCCTCATGCTCTTGCAAATTATTGCAATGCAGCAGGCGCAAAATTAATCCACTTTTCATCAGATTGTGTTTTTAGCGGAAACAGAGGAAGCTATACGGAAGTTGATACTCCCGATGCAGAAGATATATATGGAGTAACAAAAAGTATGGAGCCCTGCAGAAAAGCAATGGTCTTAAGAACCTCTTTTATTGGTGAAGAGCTTTATCATTCAAGAAGCCTCGTTTCTTGGCTTATCTCTCAGAAAGGAAAAATAATTAAAGGTTACATGAACTGCTTTTGGAATGGGGTAACCTGCCTTTCTCTAGCAGAAATAGTAACAGATATCATTTTAAACTATAAGTACAAAGTCGGATTGCGCCACGTTTTTTCTCCAAACACTGTTTCTAAATTTGAGCTTTGCTCCCTAATATCAAAAACATATAAGTTGAACCTAGAGATAATGCCCACTCATGCAGAAGAAATTTCGGGAACAAAAATCAACAAAACTCTAGATCGGTCACTAAGCTCTATATATACAGAAGCCCTAATGCCAGAATATACCATTCTCGAACAAATACAAAAACAAAAATGTACAGAGATACAAAAACTGGATTCGGAATAATAGAAGACTTTCTTAACGAAGACGATCTCGATAAAATTAATAAAGAGGTCAGGAATTTTGAGTACATGACCTCCACAGAGCCCAATGGGAGTAATGAATATGAAAAAGCTTTTAGCGTCATTTTTAAAAGAAATTCAATCAAGGAGGTTTACAAAACGCTTCCCTCGCTCGCCCCTTTTCTTGAAAAATCTCTAAAAGATTGGTGCAATATTTTTTACTTGCCTGTGATTTGCCTCCATAAGGAAGGCGGGATCCCAGCGCATCTAGATGGGCAGCTGCCAGAAAAATATAAATACATGTATGGTTTAAACTCTCCAGTTAAACTTCCTCAGCCTTATTGCACGAGTCTATTATATTTAAATGTACCAGAGGAGATGAAAGGGGGAGAGCTTCTTATTCATGATGTGCCTCCTTCTGTTCTTGAGGTTAAACCCAAGACTAACTTATTCGTTGAATTTGGGAATTACAAACATTCAGTTAACCCAATATTGTCTGGAGCCTCCGTGGAATCTCCAAGGCTTACTATAATTATAGAACAATATAAATATCTATCAGTCCAAAGGGACTTTTTTCCAGATATTTGCTTTGCAGAAGGATGATTTGCCCAGTTAATAGTTTCGACGAATGGTCTCCACTTGAAGAGGTGATTGTTGGAGACGGGTTTCCACCAAAGCTTCCCGCGCTTGATTTTTCTTTTAAGGTATTTTTTCACGATAATATTTATAATACGAAAAGATTCGAGGAAGACGCTCACCAATACATAACAAAACGCCATGTAGAAGAACACAAGGAAGACGTTGAAAACTTTGCAGAGACACTTAAGTCTTTGAATATAAAAGTTCGTAGACCCAAAGTTCCCCGAATAGTCCATAGGGTAAAAACCCCTCACTGGGAGAGTACAATACACCCCTCTTTAAATGTCAGGGACTTAACAATGATAGTAGGAGATACAATTATTGAGTCTCCCCCTATGTGCAGGTGGAGATATTTTGAGACAGATTATTTAAAGCATCTGTTTTTAGAATATTTCAAACAAGGAGCGAAATGGATTCAAGCGCCCAAACCCCTCTTAATGGATCACAGTTTTGACTTAAGTTATTTTGGAGAAAACTCTTTAACCTGGGACAGTTACGAGGAACTGAGGGGCTGTGATTTACATCCCATGAATTGTGGACATGAAATTATGTTTGATGCGGCAAATTGCCTTCGCCTAGGGGATAAAATCCTAATGAATGTTTCTTGTGAGAATCATAGACTTGGAGCGAAATGGTTGCAGGCTCAAGTAGGAGAGAAATTTGAAGTTATAACCGTAGAATGGACTGACTCCCATATAGATTCAACTTTTTTGCCGATTAGACCAGGTCTAGGAATACTGATGAGGCCAGAAATTCAGCTGCCAAGCATTTTTGATAATTGGGATATTATTTATATTCCTATGAGGAATAGAGACCCCTCAGAATACGAGCTCCAGAATATTAAACTCGCTTCTCCGCGAATAGAGTTGAATTTTTTGTCAATTTCTCCAGAATTAATTATATGTCATGACCAGTACAAGCATATACTATCAAAAGAGCTCAAAAAATATAAGGTGGAGGTTATTTCTTGCCCAATAAGACACTGCGAGTTGTTTTCGGGCGCCCATCACTGCCTTACGCTAGATGTGAGAAGGAGAGGAGGGTTGGAAAGTTATTTCAATGAATAAATTAATTATTATCTCAACTTGTGATCAAGAGTACATTCCAATCTTAAAGCCCTTTTTAAGGTCTTTAAGGAAGAACGCTACATGCGTTCAGCCCTACATTAGGTTTGTAAATACAAATCCAGAATCAATAGAAGAATCTATAGATTTATATCCTGACTTGTGGTTCACCATAGAGCAAAAAGAATTAGACTCAAAAAGAAAACATCTAAACAAAAGAGGCATATTGCTCCAAGAAGAATTCGACCGAGGCTTCAAGGAGAAGCTGACGGATTTTCGCGGCGCACGATGGCTGTACTCGGATAAAATGGCATACTGCTCTAATATAAGATATGAAACATTGAACAGAACCCTTGAGGCAGGCTTTAAGCACATATTAATGAGCGATATTGATATGATTGTACGCAAGGACCTTAATGAGCTATATGACCTTATTAAATCAAATGATTTGTGTGTTGTATGCTCCAATGATGATGACTTTCAAATAAGGCAGCTCTGCGAAGAAAAAACCAAAGAGCTGCGCTTTCCAGATTTAGAAGAGTTTTATCATGGCGGCTTCATAGGGGTACGCAACTCTCCTGTCATTCGGGAAATGTTCAAAAAAATAGAAAACAAAATCGACCTACTTGACTGGGATTCCGACGAGCTTGTTATTTCCGAGATTTTTACGGAATATGAGAAGAAAATAGATATCCATAATCTACCGCGAAAGTTTAAGGATGAGGGGCTTTATAATCGAGACAAAGGCTTTCCAATTTTCCAAGAGGATTCCGTAGTATGGTCTGGGACCGCAAACACAAAGTATACCAACAAGGCATATGTAGACGAATTAGCGCTTTATGATTCCTAAAATTATACATCAATCATGGATTAGCGAAATACATCCAGATATACCCGAAGTGTTTCGAGAGTATATGAATTCGATACCCGAAAATTTCCCAGGATGGAAATATATTCTTTGGGATAATGAAAGTAGTAGAGAAGTTGTTAATGAGGTTGCTCCGCACCTCATGGATTTATATGATTCTTCTTCTGATATTATGAAATCAGACATCTCTCGTTTTAGCTTTCTTTATAAGCATGGTGGACTGTATTTAGATCTTGATATTAAGGTTAATGAAAACATAGAAGATTTATTTATTGATGACTGTTGCTATTTAGTAGAGTTTGACTTCTGTAACTTCTTTAAAGACAAGGGGTGGGACACATTACTTTCCAATTGCCTTATGGCCTGCGACAAACAAAACGAATTCATGAGGCTACTTGCGACATCAATAGGGAAAAAGCACCTAGATGCTCTTTCAAGATTCGAAGGAAGAGAACCAGACAATCCTAACTTCGAGGTTCTTATGAAAACTGGGCCAGGATACATTACAAAAATGTATAATATATATAATAAAAAACATAAAATTAAACCGCTTTATATCCTAGGTCACCCCGAAGAAGAAAATAAACAAACATCTCATTCCTTGGGCGACCATAGTGCTTATAGAGCAATCCACGGACATTTAGGATCATGGACAAAGAAATCTTAGAAATCCATGAAGTCAATGAAGACTTATTTGAAATCAATTTAGAAGATTATGTTTTAACGTTTGACGACGGACTTTATACGCAATACAAATATATAAATAAACTAGCAAAAATAGATACCCGCAAAATCTTTTTTATTAGTACGGGAATTGTATGCCACCCTCTTTGCGTTCAAGAAAAAGAATATACTTCATGTGACAAAGCTCATGAGTACTTTTTTAGGACAGGATTTGCAAAACACTACATGACATGGAGTCAAATACGAGAAATATCAAAAATACCCAACTGTGAGATAGGTGCGCACAGTCATTTTCATAAAGACATTGAAATTATGGAGCCCAAAAACAAAAGAGCCTTCCTTAATAGGGATACGAAACTTATGAGCGAAGCGTTTATTGACGAATTAGGATATATTCCTAAATCGTTTTGCTTCCCCTATAATTATACAGAGGTTTTATATAATTGCATTCTGCAGAAAGCTGGTTTTATGAAATTCTTTGGCCCTGGAAGGTTAGCTGCCAACAGCCTCCTTGAACCAAGATAGGAACTCCTCCTTGGTGCTTCCAGGAACATATGCCGTACCCTTAGGGGAGTGGCATTCATGAATACCATTTAATCCAAGCTCTTCTGCTCGATTTAAGGCTTCTTCTTTGTTTTCGTAAGCATAACTCTGAGGGTTATTAGAATATTTCTCAGGTTTAATGTTTAATAGATCTCTCGTTGATTGAGAGAGTGAATTTATGAATTTTGGTCCTAGGCTCCGCGCCTTGCGTGTGAGTTTGTCGAGGAACACCTCGCGTCTCATTCGATATTCAATTCGCCTAAATTCATGAATTGCAACCTCCACGTCTTCTGCCGTAACGATGGGAAAACTTCTCTCGTCAGGGAACAGAAAGTCTTCGTCGCGCAACTTATCAAGCTCGCTCTTCTTGCGACGCACGATTAATTTTACTTTTACTTCGTTCTTTTTCATGACTAATTTATTATACACAATCCTGGAGAGAATATCCAGAAAAAGGTGTATATATTAACGTGCCCGCGAAAAAGCCGAAAAAAATTGAGATTCCACAGCTCAAGCAGAGCATTCCGATTCACTCTAAAAAACTAACGGAGAATCAGAAGCTCTTCCTATCCAAGGCTTTAGACCATAAAGTAAAACTTATATTTATCAATGGGCCAGCGGGATCCACAAAAACATATATGGCAGTATATTCTGCCTTAAGGTTGCTAAGTGCGTATAACGAACTAGACCTGCTTTATGTTAGAACGGTTATCGAAAGCGCGGAAAAAGGACTAGGGGCATTGCCTGGAGATTTAGATGAAAAATTTAACCCTTATATGGCCCCACTGGAAGATAAGCTTTGGGAAATGTTGCCTCAAAACACAACAATTAAAAAAGAATTAATGGAAGAGGGAAGAATCAAAGCGATGCCCATTAATTTTATAAGAGGCGCGGATTGGAAAAATAAAATAGTCGTTGCAGATGAAGCTCAGAATTTTACATTCAAAGAATTAACCACACTAATAACCCGCCTAGGAGAAAACTCAAAGCTTTTTGTTTGCGGAGACTCTATGCAAAGCGATATTAATGGGAAAAGTGGATTTTTTGACATGTGTAAACTTTTTGACGACGAAGATAGTCGCCATAATGGCATAGAAAGCTTTCAATTCAAAGAGCAGGATATCTTGCGATCCGAACTCCTTAAATTTATCATTAAGAAAATTGGGGACCGCTAATGGCGGAGAGGGTGGGATTCGAACCCACGGTACCTTGCGGTACACAGCATTTCCAATGCTGCACAATCGGCCACTCTGTCACCTCTCCATGGCGGAGAGGACTGGATTCGAACCAGCGGAAGATTTTTACGCCTTCAACGGTTTAGCAAACCGCCGCCTTAAGCCACTCAGCCACCTCTCCTGTTAGCTTTATTTACACCAGCTGGTTAAACTTAAAGAATTTTAACCTTTTTAGGTTTTGCAGGCGCCGTTTTTGGAACACTAATCAGTAAAACCCCGTTCTGAAAATCCGCCTTTACCTTTTTCAGGTTTAGGTTTTCTCCCAATTTAAATGAGCGCTTGAAAGCTGAACGCTTTAGTTCTCTACGGATATATCGAGTACTAGTATCTTCGGTGTGACTATGTTTCAAGCCAGACACAGTGATAACGTTTTCTTCCAAATCAACAGAAACCTCATCTTTACTGAGTCCAGGAATTTCTGCCTCGATGGTGATTTTATCATCGTGATCAATAACATCTACTTTAGGGTAAGAGTTGTTACCAAAAAACTCAACTCCAACTTCTCTACCAAAAGAGGGGTATAGTTGTCCGACTACATTATCAAAAAATGAGTCGAAGGGAGTGAGGAATTCATCCCTGGAAAACGCAGGGAGCATTGAACTGGCCAAGCCGCCAGGAGCTTTATTTTTATTTGTCATTTAACTGTCCTTTATTTTTGCGAGCCCCTATAAAGAGCGCTCAGAAGCCTCGGAATTGAGTACTTCATGTTATTATACACGGTTTTTAAAAAAAAATCAAGTGTATATATAAGTAAAAATGTATAACCTGTTTGTATCGACTCTTTTGCTAATAACGATCGCCCCGTTATTTTGTGGGTGTGGGGCCATATATTATCTATCCGAGCCAGAAGATCATAAAAAAATGAGAGAAAAAGGCTATGAGCTTTGTCATTTGCAAAGTTGTGGCCCAGAAGCTATCAGTGATGTCTACAAATGTTTTGGAAAAGAAAAGAGCGCTTTTGATATTGGAAAAGAGATGCAAGATCGCGCCAAGGTTGATTATAGGGGAATACTTTCTGCGGCACATCATGACTTTACAAAAATAACCTGCCCGCCAGAATTGTTAAGTTATTTAGAATACAAAGGCTTCAAAATAAAGGCTGTCAATAAATTCAAAGACCTCGGGCCTGATGATGTTGCAATAGTCCTCCTAAGGGGTAGGAATGACCTTAAGGATTGGCATTATATGACCTACCCCACTCACTCAAAACAAGAAATAAACAATTTTTTCGAAGATAAGACAATTATTAAAAAAATCTACATCTTAAAACAGTGAAAAAGAAAAATCGACACCCAAGACCTATGAGCTATAGAATAGTTTATCACTCTGGTCTTTCGGTCGGAAAAAGTAAACAATACTATAATGTATATCATTCGAGCGAAGCTCTAGAAGATATTAACCACACTCTTCAACGTGGAAAAATTCACGCAAGTAAAATTACAATCCACAAAATAGAAGAATGGTGCAGGTTCACCGAAAAATGGATGGACCGAATGGATAAAGCGATAGAACATGTGACAATTAACGCCCGCATGCTCGTACAAGACAATAAAATTATTCTATATAAGGACAAAAAATGAAAAAAGTATTATTCGTCTCGATGAGAGGCATTGGAAAAAGAACAGAATTTTGCAAGAAATTCTTCGATGAGTTAAACAAGAACGCAGCATTGTTTATGATGAGTGTTCACGGCATTGGTCGCTGGCCTTCTTCCAGGGTAGCGATGGCCATGTGCGAAATGAAAGAAACGGTAACATCAAAAGAATGTGAAGAAGCGGATTATATTATATTAATGGACACAAATCCACCCGACTGGAGGGACAGAGGTTTGTATTCTAAAAAAATAGAACATTGGTATGTGTCTAAAGACCTCCCCTGGGAAGAGCAGCAAGAAGTTCTAAAAGATTACGTAAGAAAATTAGTTGATAAATGCGATGGCTCCCCGTGGCGCAAATAAAAATGATTCATGTATGACAAAATCAACAGCATATTTATTTTTGTTGCCGCGATTTTTTATTTGCTAAACCTTTTAACACTCTATAAAGATAAGAGTGTTAAGGGGTACAGCAAATTGAGTATTTTGTTTTTTGCGATTTGGAATTTTTGGACATTGTTCTTTTTTATTCAAATTTCAGAATTCTGGTATACTATTGCTGCTTTAGCGCTTGTTTCCGCACTTAATTTTGCGTATTTATTATTAATGCTTAAATATATTTATAGGCGCTGATTTTTTTGAGTGCCGCCGATTTGAGGATTGTATGTTATAGCATTGTTTTTAAATTCGATATTGAAAAATAGTACCCCCCGCAAAAATCTAGCCGTATGAGATCGAAATGATTTCAGAAAAGGGGTAGGGTAGCAAGGGGGAGGGGAGTGTAACCCCCTGCCAATCAATGAGTTAGTGCAGTAGAATAATCCAAAAAAATAGTAGAATTTTAGGCTTTACAAAAGGGTCTTTTTTTGCTATTGTATAGGTATGATTAAGATAAAAAATAACGATGTAGTAGTAGACCGCAGTGGTCGCATTTTTCAAGTTGTCGATGCAGATTATAGGACTGACCGACTCGGTAAGCAAATCCTTTGCCGTTTGTATCGCTCACAAAAGCGTTTTGCTTTCATGCCGTGGCAAGTTAAGCTCCACCCATTTTTTTCTTAAAAAAGTTCTTGACATTTAACTCTAAATAATATATTCTTCAATTATGAAAATCGAAAAAGGTGATATCGTTCTTGACCGTTGGGATGGTCTGTTTGTTGTTCTCTCTGTGCTCCAGTGCGGAGAGTTGGCGGAAGTCCGTCGTTGGGGTAGCTCCCAAATTCTCCATCTCGTTCTCGGTGATTGGGGAGACTCTCGTGGTCTCCGCAAGCTCATCCAGTGAGCACCTAAACCCTTGGTGATCAATGGTTTAAGGGTGCCCCGCCAGGCCCCGCTCGTAAACCCTTGAGGCTTAATTGGTTACGACGCTCAACAGGCAACCCAAATAAAAGCAACCAACCATTAGCCCAGCGAATGCAGTATATAAGATGCCGCAAAGAATTAGATTTCTATACTCTCTCATCTTATCCCCTTTGACGAATGCCAACCTCAACCTGTGCGAGGCAAGTCAACTCTTGAATCTTGTGGTCAATGTCCTCTTGCACAGAGCGAATCTGTTCGGCTTCGGAAAGCCTACCCTCACGGATGGCAGTCGTGCGTTGCAATGTCATCGCTTGCAAAAGCGAAACGAGTCTTTCTATCTCTTGTTTAATCATAAGCATAATAATATAGAATAAAGTTAAACTTGTCAAGTCTTTTCTCACCATGGTGCTCTGTCTTGAGCTTGTCCAACTAGCAAGTCACCTGCCTGTGTGGACTTGTCGCATACGCAAGAGTATACTGCAACCACCTTTGTGCATTGCCATATCCAATTGCCTCGGTTGTCAATCCCCTTATAGTAACGCCTAACCGCTTGCGATGGATTCTTGCCGTGACCCATTACCCTAAAGGCGTGCTTGCTTGTTCTGTTCTGCACATAAAGCACATAAGTGTTGCCAGTAGTATGAGCTTGCCAGCGTGCCCACATACGCTTAGCTGCACAGGCTTGAGCACGGGTCAGTGGCGTTGGCTTAAATACGAAATCTCCTGTCACATTCATCATCTTAATATACTATAATATAGCATAGAACTAGCCTCTTGTCAAGCCATATGGGCAAGAATATACAACTATCTTCTTGTCCTATACTACTACCCTAAGGTACTGTATACCAAGGGTTTACATACCAGCCCTGGCTGCCAGGCCCTAAACCCTTGATACTCAGTAGGTTAGGATGGCCAGCACCATACTACCACAGCGAGCAGTACGAAAGGAAATCCAATTGCACAAATCAATTCAATCATTATGATAAGTCTTTCTTATGTTTGGGTTTGCGGTTATACTTAACCTTCGACTTGTGAGGGCGTGACTTCGTGAATACGAAAGGAACTCTGACCTTTACCTTTGGCATGGTGACTCTTACACCTTTGTCAGGCGAAACCTGCGTTTCCCTGTGGCGTTAGCAATGCGAGCCTTCAGCAAGGCTTCGGCTTGCTTGCGGAGCAAGGGAATGGATTCTGTGACCCAGTCGGATTTTGAGGCAAAAGGAATTGATTGTAGTATGAACATAATTGTTTTGGTTATAGTTTTAGGTTAAAATGTTAGCTTTCGATAGTGTCGAAAAGGTCAGCGAATGAACCGCTTACGCAATCCATATCGACTTGCTCCTCATCGTTTTCGTCAATGTCGTCCTTGTCGGACTCGACTGCGTCAAGAGAAACGAACTCTTGTTCGATGTCCTCTTTCGAGGCGTGTTGAGTGCCATGCTCAAGAGTAAACTCCTCAGCGAGCTTTTCCTCTTGCAAGGAAGCGAGCAAGTCAGCGAATTGTGGAGCAACTGCGTTGTTGCTAGCGTTAGCCAATGCGACTGCGTTGGCGATGTGTGAAAGGTCTTTCTCAATTTTCATAACCCTATAATGACAGAATCTCAGAAAATCGCAAGCAAAATCGTATTCGATTAGCTCTCAGATGCGTAAACTACTGATAATCAAAGAGAAAAAAAAGTAAAAAAAAATCACTTCGTGCGGAGCAAAAATGCCCAAAAACCAATTCTCGACTTTTTTTCTGGCCGAAATCATTGGTAATCAAAGACTTCCAAAGATTTTTTTCGTGCAAAAAACCTTAAAAATACGTAACCTCTTGACTACCAAAGGTTTGCGCGCCGCGGGCCAAGGCCAAGCCTTAAACCCTTGAACACCAAAGGTTTAGCGATTAAGTAATGCGTCCCAAATCTTGCCCAATCCGATTGTGCCGAGCAAAGTAAAAAGCCCACCGACCAAAAGCACAGCAAAAACTTGCAAGCCAGTTGCGGAAGTTGGGAAGCCTGTTGCAAGCTGAATCCATGACCATAAGCCCATAAGGAAAAGCCCAAAAGAGGCGAGCGTTAAATAAAAGCAAGCTGTGAATGCCATGCAGTTGAGAGAATCGGATAATGTTTTCATGGTTATATGTTTGTCGAAAAGTTTTTTGCGTCTTCGTGGATTGAGTAGTTAACGAGAGGGCGAGCCGTAAACATTGGCTTGAAGTCCTTACGCCAAACGATTGACGCACCACCGACAGAAGTCAATGCCGTTTGTTCCGCAAACTTGCGAGCGGATTCTAAACGCCAAAAATACTTTCTGAGCCAATGCCTCTTGTGGGAAAATCCCACATGATACTTGCAACGCAAAAGAGTTTGAAAAAGAAATTGCTTAAACATCGAGCGACCTCCATGCAGGGTGTCCCTTTGGAGCTTTGGCAGATTGGACGCCCCAATCGGTGAAGGTAATGTCGGCAACTTCGCCAAACTGGTTTTGCACGCTTTCAAGCCATTGAGCTTTAGTCGGTGCATCGTCTTGAAATGGCAAGGTCTTAATCGTGCCGAACTGCTCGCCATTGGCAAGCGTGACCTCAATGCGAGCTTGTCGAAAGTGAATCATGGGGACATCTTGCTGAGTCCAGAAGTCTTTTTTAATCTTAATCATAGTAACAATATAACGGAAAAAGTTGGTTTTGTCAAGAAAAACTTTCAATTAATTTCTTGCACTTTTCTCTTGTGCTTTCGCTTGCGGTCAAGGACTTTGTTTTTCCGCTTGTGTGGGCGGGATTTAGTGAATAAAACCTTACTGCGGATTTTTGGTTGCATTGGTTTAGTCCTCATGGGACAAGCGGGCAAGCTCGTCTTGCAGTTGACCGATTTGGTTGCGAATCGCAACCTTTTCGGCGATGGTGAGGACACAGTCCTCAAGGGTTTCCCGAAGGATAGAGATTTCTTTTCTGATTTCGTTCATAATTTTTACCTTACCTTAACTTGACTTTCTAGATACAATATAACACACCTTTACCCCTTTGTCAAGTAAAAGTTGAAAAAAGTTTGCGTCGCATCTTGCTGGCGCCCAAAGCTTAATGGAAACACGCGAAAAAAACTTCAAAAAAATCAAATAAAATTAACTTTAGTCGCAAGTCCTTGAAACGCAAGGGTTTACGCGTCGCAAGCCAGGGCGCCGCCCTAAAGCCTTGTTGCCCAAAGGGTTACGAGTCTGTTTCTACAGGCTCGAAAAGGTCACTTTTCCAAGTGAATAAATCCCAATAATAGACTCCAGTAGCTACTGCCATTGGTAAGAGAATAAGACAATCATATATGTTCATCAGTTTTCCTTTGTTAGTTCTAACATTACGCCAATAAAAAAACCCGTTGCAATCAAAAAAATCATTTTAAGCAATCTCGCACAAATCGGGATGCGAAGGCATATGGAAAATGAAACCAATTTCCTTTTCAAGCTCGTTAGGCTCAACTCCCCATGTTAGGCGAAAGACTGCTTCCTTGCGACTTTCTGCAGTCTCAAGGTTTTCATCGCCCAACTCACGGCGAATTTTGTTAATGTCTGCAAATCGAAATCTGCGGTTTGGCTTTACGCCTTCACGCAAACGCCATTTAACTTCTGGCTTTTTAGGCTCGAAACTTTCAGTTGAACGCTCAAACCCATCGGGACAAAAAGCGTTCCAAAGATTAGAAACTCGTTCTGCATCATGTTCGCCTAATGCGAGAGCAAGCGAACGCAAGCGTTCTCGTTCTTCATTTCCACGAGTCCAAACGCTGTGGTCATCGCTGAAGTCGAAAGTCCAATCGTGAGACTTCAAGAGGTTTTCTAAAGTGGTGAATAGTTTTTCAATCTTAATCATAATAATAATTCTAGCAAATAAAGTGGTTTTTGTCAAGGTTTTTTTTCAGTCAAAAAGACCATTTTCCCAGTCTTTTCGGACACTTGCGAGACTGGCAACAAATTGTTTTGCTTTGTTGATTTCAGCTTGCTTTTCAGCACTAGCGAGAGCCTCACGCAACAAGGTAATCTGTGCTTTAGTTGCATCGGCTTGCAACTGGCGAGTATGGCGACGAACCTTGCAACGAGTTTTTGCAAGCATAGCGTTCCACTCTGCAAGAATGGTCATTCTGCGAGCGATGGCGTTTTTAATGTCCTTGATGGACTCTGGAATGTTTACTAAGTTTGACATAATTTCTAAAGGTCTTTCTCGATTGTTATAAGTATAGTATGACAGAAAATGAGGAAATCGCAAGCAAAATCTTTTGCGACTATCTTCTAGCGACCTAAGTCGTTGATGCTCAAGGAGAAAAAAAATAAAGTTTTTTTCATGTAGAGCGGAGCAAAAACGCCCCAAAAGTCATTCTCGACTTTTTTTTCTGCGGAAACCACTGAAGCTCAAGGACTTCGGGAGATTTTTTTCGTGCAAAAAACCTTAAAAAT
>Ga0310344_10000050_pt1 | contig 107454 bp, 89 predicted proteins | sample HC15DNA20200_MG_FD_203801 | JGI IMG/M metagenome (GOLD analysis project Ga0310344, IMG submission 203801) | Marine microbial communities from station ALOHA, North Pacific Subtropical Gyre - HC15-DNA-20-200_MG | ecosystem: Environmental > Aquatic > Marine > Oceanic | place: Pacific Ocean: North... | reverse complement strand
TCGTGGATTGTGCACGGACTACGGGGGCGGGGCCCTTTCGGGACACGCCGTGAATCCATCCAAGGAGGCACGTAGGCGACATCCATGTCGCCTACGGTCCCGAAAGGGCCCCGCCCCCGCAGTCCCTCCAGTTCCCACGACCGGACGAAAACTCCCGCCGCATCCCCCACCCCATGCCCATCGTCATCACGCTCCTTGTAGGAGCGGCTTCAGCCGCGACCGGAAGAGCAAAGCAATGTAGACGCGGGATAGACGAAGAAGCCGCAGCAACGGCGGCATCGAAGTGGGAATGCCGAGGCGCCTAGCGCCGGCCTGGCGGATAGCTTCGTCAGCGGGCCATGGATGGCCCGCGGCGGCGAGTCAGACAGGATGTCTGACCGAGCCGCGACGAAGCTATCCGCCAGGCCGGGGCCCGCACCGCAAGCCGACACCACCGCCCGCCCGCCAACCGCAAGCCGTCACCACCCCACCCGCATCACTCTCCGTCCAACAACCCAGGTGCGATAATCCCACCCTGCTCGGAGGAAGTCGCAAATGTTCCGCTGGTTCGAATCCCTGATCGAGGTCTTCCCGAAGACCGAGACCAAAACGCCCCCGCGCAGCGTCTGGCGCTTCTATCTTCATTACCTGCGTCCCATCTGGCCCGTGCTGCTCGCCACGCTCATCGCCGGGCTGGCACTGGCACTGGTGGAAGTGGCGATGTTCGATTTCCTCGGGCGTATCGTCGACCTGCTCGCCGAAGGCCCCGGCCCCGGCTTCTTCCAGCGCCACGCCAACGAACTGCTCTGGATGGCCGCCATCACGCTGCTGCTCCGCCCGTTGCTGGTGGCGCTGCACAACCTGCTGGTCAACCAGGCCATCGTGCCCGGCTTGAGCAACCGCTCCCGCTGGCTCATGCACAACTATGTCGTACGCCAGAGCCTGGCGTTCTTCCAGAACGACTTCGCCGGGCGCATCGCCAACCGCGTGATGCAGACCGGCACCTCGCTGCGCGAGTCGGCGGTGCAGATGGTCGATGCGCTCTGGTACATCGTGGTCTACACCGGCAGCGCGCTGTGGCTGTTCGCGCGCGCCGATCCCGTGCTCACGCTCCCGCTGCTGGTGTGGCTGGTGGTGTATGTCGGGTTGATGGCCTGGTTCGTGCCGCGCATGAAGGAGCGCGCATGGATCGCCTCCGATGCGCGCTCCAAGGCGATGGGCCGCATCGTCGACGGATACACCAACATCTCCACGCTCAAACTGTTCGCCCACGCTGGCCGCGAACAGGCCTACGTGCGCGACGCGGTGGAGGAACTGGCGGTCAAGCATCGCCGGCAGACCCGCATGACCACCTCGCTCGATACCTGGATCGCCGTGGCCAACGGCTTCCTCATCGTGGGTACCTGCGCACTGGCGCTGTGGCTGTGGAACCGCGGGCAGGTGAGTGTGGGCGCGATCACGCTGGCCACCGGCCTGGTCATCCGCATCCACAACATGTCCGGCTGGATCATGTGGACGGTGAACGGCATCTTCGAGGACATCGGCACCGTGCAGGACGGCATGCAGACCATCTCCCAGCCGGTGCAGGTGCGTGATGCGGCCGATGCGCGGCCCCTGGTGGTCACGCGCGGCGAGGTGGATTTCCAACGCATCCATTTCCATTACGGCAAGCGCGGTGGCGTCATCGCCGGACTCGACCTGCAGGTGCGGCCTGGCGAGAAGATCGGCCTGGTGGGGCCGTCCGGGGCGGGCAAGTCCACGCTGGTCAACGTCCTGCTGCGGCTGTACGACCTGGAGCAGGGCCGCATCCTCATCGACGGGCAGGACATCGCCCACGTCACCCAGGAAAGCCTGCGCGGGCAGATCGGCGTGGTGACGCAGGACACCTCGCTGCTGCACCGCTCCATCCGTGACAACCTGCTGTATGGCCGCCCGGATGCGACGCCGGAACAGCTGCAGGCGGCGGTGGAGCGGGCGCGCGCGGCGAGCTTCATCGATTCACTGGTGGACGGCGAGGGCCGCCGCGGTTACGACGCGCACGTGGGCGAGCGCGGCGTGAAGCTCTCGGGCGGACAGCGCCAGCGCATCGCCATCGCGCGCGTGCTGCTGAAGGATGCGCCGATCCTGGTGCTGGACGAGGCAACCTCGGCGCTGGATTCGGAAGTGGAAGCGGCGATCCAGGAAAGCCTGGACGACCTGATGGCTGGCAAGACGGTGATCGCCATTGCGCACCGGCTTTCCACCATCGCGCGGATGGACCGGCTGGTGGTGATGGATCGGGGCGCGATCGTGGAAAGCGGCACGCACGCCGAACTGATCGCGCATGGCGGGTTGTATGCGCGGTTGTGGGCGCGGCAGACGGGCGGCTTCGTGGCGGCAGACGCCTAGCGGGCAGCCGCCCGCGCAGGAGCGGCTTCAGCCGTCGACCGGCACCGCCACCGGCTTGCCGCGCCGCGCGGCGAGCGCGGCACCCGCCGAGGCCACCATGATGCAGCCGATGGCCAACCACTGGCGGCTGCTCAGGGTTTCGGAAAGCAGCACCCAACCGGCCAGCGCGGCCACGGCCGGTTCCAGGCTCAACAGGATGCCGAACGTCTGCCGTGGCAGATGCTTGAGCGCGTAAATCTCCAGCGAATACGGAATCGCGCTCGACAGCAGCGCCACGCCGGCGGCGAATGCCAGCAGCGCCGGAGAGCCGAACACCGCGCCCACCTGGCCGACGCCGAAGGGCAGCGCCACCAGCGTGGCCACCAACAGGCCCAGGGGCACGGTGGCGCGCCCGCCGGCCTGCCCGGCGCGCTGTCCGGTGACGATGTACAACGCCCAGCACAATGCCGCCAGCAGCGCCCAGCCGACGCCGGCCGGATCCAGCGCTGCATCCAGGCTGCCGCGCGGCACCAGCAGCGAGAGGCCGGCGATGGCGAACACGATCCAGACGAAATCCAGCGCCCTGCGGGAGGACAACAGGGCCACCGCCAGCGGGCCGGTGAATTCGATCGCCACCGCGATGCCGAACGGAATCGTGCGCAGCGCCAGGTAGAACGAGAGGTTCATCGCCCCCAGCACGACGCCATAGCCCACGACCATCGCCAACGCGCGCGGTGCCGGCCAGGCGCGCCACGGGCGCTGCACGGCGAACATCAGCAGTGCAGCGAAACCCACGCGCAACAGCGTGGTGGCCGGCGCGCCGATCACCGGGAACAGGTGCTTGGCCAGCGAAGTGCCGAAGCACAGCGAGGTGATCGAGCCGAGGACGGCGAGGATCGGCAGGGTGGTGCGGTGTGACGCGGACATGGGGCGGCGAGCGGCTCGGGGGACGGCATGATGACATGCGCGTCCCCGCGCGTGCCGCGGCTAGAAGGCCTGTTTCCAGCCGAGCATGACGTGGCGGTCGCTACCGAAGGTGGAGTCGCGCACGCCCAGGTCCAGACGCAGCTGGGCGTCGGCGCCGAACGCGCGCTGCAACCCGACATCCAACGCCCTCACGTCCGGTGCCAACGCATCGGCGGCGAGCGTGCTCCAGGCATCCAGTGCGGTGAAGCGCGCGGTCAGCTCTGCGGACGCCGACAGCAGGTGCTGCCATTCCACGCGGCCCTGCCACTGCCAGCGGCCGGCCGCAGCACGCTGCCAACGCGCACCGAGCATGCCCAACGTGGCGTGGGAACGGGTGTCCATCGCGGTGAGTCCGAAGCCGGCCGCGCCCTGTTCGCTGAAGCCGCCCTGTTCGCTGTCGACGGCCTGCATTCCCAGGTATGGCACCCAGGAGGTCTCGCCCCAGCGCACGCGCAGACCGGCCTGCAGGTTGGCGCTGACCTGCTGGTGCAGGTAGTCCGACCCGACGAGATAACGGCTGCCCGCCAGGTCGATCTCGCGCCGCAGCTGGCGCTGTCCCTGACCGAACGCCAGGCTGCCCAGCAGGTAGCCATGCTCGCCGACGCGCCAGTCGGCATACACCTGCCCTTCGGTAAGGCGGTTCTGCGCGCGGTCCCAGCGACCGGCCTGCCATGCGTGGCCCTGCGAGTTCCCGAAAGAAAGGCCCAGCAACGTGCTGCCGCGCGACAGGTCGTAGCCGCTCAGCCAGCCGGCCGATTGCAGGCCATGGCCTGCCGCCCGCTGCTGTCGGTCGAAGCTTTGCGACCACCCACCCTGCACGGCGTGTTCGCGCGCGTCGTCCAGGCGCGATTCCAGCGAGCGCCGCGATGCATCGGCGGAGAGCTGCGCAAAAGCCAGGTCCAGGCCGTGCAACTCGCCGGACAAGCTGCCGAGCGAGCGGTCGAGCTGCGCGGAAGACGAGGTGGCTTGCAGGGCACCGGCGGCTGCGAGGAACGCCGGGTCAGGCGTGGCCGCACCGGTATCGAGCTCGCCGAATGCAGTCTCCACTCGTTGCGCGCCGCCAACGGCGGCTGCGGTGAGCCCCATGCGCAGCGCCGTGGCGGTGACGTTGTTGCGCACCAGTTCCAGCCAGACCCGGTTGGTTTCATAGTGGGGCGTGGCGCTCAGCAGGTAATAGCCCGCCGAGTTGACCACGCTGTCGAACTGGCCCTGCACCTGCGCCGCGTGCAGCACGTCGGTCTGTGCCTTGAAGGTATAACCCTGCGCGAGGCCGACGATCTCCAGCATGCCGGCCAGGTGCGCCGTGCCGCCGATCTGCAATGGCTGCTCCGACAGGTAGTAGCCCAGTTTGGCGTTGGCCGTCTGCGTGTAGTCACCGCCGATGCTGATCGCCAGGTTTGCGTTGGAGGTGTACACGCGCGCGTCGCTGCGGACGTCGCCGCCCACAGTGACGCTTGTACCGGTCGCCTGGCTCCAGTAGTTGCTCGAACCCAGCAACAGGCCCGCGCCATCGCTCACCTCGATCTTCCCCGCCACTTCGGCGCCGTTGGCCAAGGTCAGGAAGGCGTTGTCCCGGACCACGAAATCGCCGGCCTGGTAGCCGAACACGCCCAGCGTGGGGCCGTTCTGCACGGTCGTCGTGCCGGTATAGGTGTTGTGCCCGGACATCCACATCAACGAAGAGGCACCGTTGCCGTCAATCGTCAGGTTGCCGGCGCCGCTGATGTCGTTGGACCACTCGCCCGCCCAACCCTGTGTGCCATTGCGACTGAGGTCGACATGGAGGTCGCCCCAGTCCAGCCGCGCCGGTCCCTTGACCGCCTTGGCGATGTTGAGCAGGCCGTAGCCATACACGTCGTCCACGCCTGGGTCGCCGAGATCCGTCGCGGTACCCAGCAGTACCTGACGGATCTGCTCGCCTGTCAGGTAGGGCAGGTACGAATAGACCTGTTCCGCCGCGCCTGCCACCTGTGCGGCGGCGTACTCGGTGCCGTGCGCGTTGATGGGGCTGATGCTGTCCGGTGCGAGCGTCTTCACGTCCGCCGGGGCTACGAGGCACACGTCGCGCGCCGCGCCGCAGGCATTGGACGTGGCAGAGATCAGCGTCGGATCCAGGCTGGATACGCCACCGACGACCAGCCAGTGGTCGCGCAGCCGCGAGGGGTCGTCCGCGGAGAACGGCAGCAGCGCCAGCTCGGAAGGCTGGTGGTCATCGATGTCGTCGCCCGCGCCGACCACGACGAGCCCGCCGTTGCCGGTGATGTGGGACAGGCCGCTGTAAAGCTCTGCACGACCGGCCGCGTCCTGCCACCGCAGCGAGGGTGACAGGGCCACCACGTCCGCCTCCTGCGTGGCCAGCCATTGCATCGCGGTATCGAAGCCGTCGTTGGCGTGCACTGCCTGCGTGCTCGCGTTGTCATCGGCGAGGTAACGCACCGAAAGCAGCGTCGCTTCGGCCACGCCGCCTGGATGCCCGTCCGCGGGGCGGCCGAGCAGGATCTGCGCCACCTGCGTGCCGTGGCCGGCCTTGTCATCCACGCTGGTGTCCTTGTGGGCCGCGTCCACCACGTACTGCGCGACGCTCGGCACGAGCGGGCTCAGGCGCGCGGAGCTCGCGCCGGTATCCACCAGGCCGATGCGGAAGACGTCGTTGGTCGTCTTGCCCTGCCATGTCGCCCCGGTGATGGACAGGTGCGCGTCGAGCGGCGCATCCGTTACCGGCGCCGCGCGCAGCAACGGCGGTGGCGGTGGCGGGGGCGGAGGTGGCGGAACCACCGGCGGCGGCGTGACCGGCGGTGGCGTCACGGGCGGCGGGGTGACCGGGGGCGGAGGCGGCGGAGGAGGAGGTGACACGGGGGGTGGCGTGACCGGCGGGGCCTCGCTGCGGACACCGCCACCGCCGCCTCCGCCACAGCCCGTCAGCATCATCGTGCACACCACAGCCGCCACGGCGACGGCCAGCGGCGCGCGCCCTCCCTTGCGCAGAACCATGTCTTCCCCCGGTTTGTCTGATACCGCCGTCGCCTCTGGCGACGCTCCCGCCGCAAGCCTATGCAATGCGGCGCGGCGTCTCAAGGAGAAGTAAGGAGTTCATCGCGAAATCGCGACGTCCTCCACGAACGCGCATCGGGATAGCGCCACGGCTTTCGCTACAGGCTCTGGTCGGAACCGTCCCGGACAGCGCTGCCTTCGCGAGCTTCTGCTTCTGCGGACCAGGCCGCAGGCCCGCAACCGTACACCCGTGCGTTTTTACGACACCGGCTCCTGCATCGCGGGCAGCGGCGGAATCGCGGGCGGCGCCTTGCGCCCGGGCAGTGCCGGCCAATAGCGGGTGAAGGTGACCCGTACGCGTTGAGACACCAGGAAGTACGGAATCCAGATCAGCGCGGCGATCAACGCGCGGCCCAGTTCCTTGAGCGAATCGATATCCACCGGCTGCTCGGCCAGGGAGGGAATCAACTGGCAGGCCCCGATGTCGGCCACGATCACCCCGACATTGCTCGCGTACAGCGCAATGGCCATCGCCGGCGCATAGCGCGAGCGGGCGAACAGCAGCACGAGCGTCACCACTACCAGCGCGAGGATGAAGAGGTTGCCAGCCACTTCGAAAATGATCAGCGGCAACCACAGCGGGTGGTAGGCCGCCCCTTGCGGGTCGATGAGTTGCGCCAGCGTGCCATCGAGCAACAGCCGTCCGTGGGTGGTGAGCAACGTGGCGGGAATGCGCAACAGGCTGACGAACAGCCCGAAGAACACCAGGATCAACCAACCACCGAGCCCATCGAGCTCATGCCGCTTCGTGTTCATTGCGATATCCCCATCGGCGAGCCCCGGCGCCAAGGCGGTGCCGTTCCCCGTGCTCACCTAACGCAGCATAGCCAGTCACAGATCGCACGCAACCGCCTTGCGCCCAGCCACCAGGAACCCATCGGGCATCCGGGGGCAGGGCCTGGCCGGGACCGTAGGCGACATGGATGTCGCCTACGAGCCCCCATGGATGGGTTCACGGCGTGTCCGGCCAGGCCCTGCCCCCGGATGCCGCGCGCTGGCCCATGCATGCAGCGCTTTCAGCGGAAAAGACCGTGCAGGCAGAACCCGCACGGTCGCTTTCGGCTTACTCGATCGGCTGATCCAGCATCAGCTCGCGTGCAAAGCGCACCGGCGGCGCGCCGTAGGAGAGGATCTGGTCGTGGTAGGCCTTCAGGTTGAACTTGTCGCCCAGCTTCTCCTGCACCGCCTTGCGCGTATCCAGGTGCTCCTGGACGCCCACGAAGTAGGTCGGCAGCTGGGCCGAGGACAGCTGCGCGCGCACCCACTTGCCCGATGCCTCGCTCTCCTGCTGGAAGGCATCGTGCGTCATCAGGTGCATCGCCTGCTCGCGGCTCCAGTTGTCCACGTGCACACCCTGGTCGAGGATCGCGTTGGCGATCGAGCGCAGGTAGAACTTCAGCTGCACCAGGTGGAACAGCGGGTCGTTATCCAGGTAGCCCTGCTCCTGCATCATCCGCTCGGTGTATACCGCCCAGCCCTCGGCGAACATGCCCGAACGCAACACCGCGCGCAGCGTCGAGGGGAACTTCGAGGAATGCCAGCCTTCCAGGTAGTGGCCCGGGATGCCCTCGTGGATCGAGAGCAGGTGGATCATCCGCGAGTTGTACTCGCGCAGGAACGAATCGGACTGCGCCTGCGTCCAGTCGTCCGGAATCGGCGAAATCGCGAAGAACGTCGCCAGGTTCTTGTCCAGCGGGCCGGGCGAATCGCAGTACGCCACCGCCACGCCGCGCTGGAACTCCGGCATCAGGATCACGTCCACCGGCGCATCCGGCAGCGTCACCAGGTCCTTCTCGCGCACGAAATCGGTCGCCGACTTCAGCGCCGCCTTGGCATCGTCCACCACCTTGTCGCGCGCCGGATGCTGCGCGTACGCCAACTCCAGCGCCGCCTCGATCGCCTTCTGCTGCTGCTCGTCGCTCGGATTCTCCGGCAGCGCAGGCGCGCCCGGCTTGTCCTTCAGCACTTCGCGCGCGATGCCGTACATGTCGCCGCGCACGCGCTTGAGTTCGGCTTCGGCGCGCTGCTTGATGTCCTGCCGCGACAGCGAGGACACCAGTGCGAACTTCAGCTTCTGGTCGTACTTTTCCGCGCCGATGCGGAAATCGCCCTTGGCATTGGGCACCAGCGTGTCATCGAGCCACTTCTGCTGCTCGGCCACGGCCTTCTTGAGCCCGTCGATGGCCGCGTTGGTGCGCGCCGCGTCGGCCGGCGCCAGCTCGCCCAGGTGCGGGGTGATGAAGGTATCGACGATGGAAAGGATGCCCTGGTTCTGCTTGGCCACGGTCTTGGCGTGGATCTCCGGCACGCGCGCCGGGTCCAGGTTCTCGCGGGCCTGGGCGAAGATCTGCGGGATCTTCTCCATGCGCTCGGTCGCCGACTTGATGCGCTCGGGCAGCGGCGCGAACTCGCGCGCCATCAAGCCGTAGATCGCACTGCCGGCCACGTTGTTGTAGACCTGCGGGTCCCACGCCCAGCTCTGCAATACCTCGGTATTCCAGATGTCCGATTGCAGTTGGTTGCGCAGGATCGCCGCGTCCACCTGGTTCTCGCGCGAGAGCTGGCTGGCGTCGATCTTGTCCAGCTGCGCCAGCAGCGACTTGCTGGCCTCCAGGCCCTTCTGGCGGCCAGCGGCCGAGAGGTCGTCGATCTGGCCGTCGAAGCGGTGGTCGCCGATCTGCGTGGCCCCGACCGGGGACAGCTGCATCCAGGTATCCAGCGCCTGCTTGGAGAGCTCGGCGAAGCGCGCATCGGCCGTCGTGGCGGCGGTGGCGGCGCCGGCGGGGCTTTCGGCGGTGGGGGCGGTGTCGGCCTGTTTCTGGCAGCCGGCCAGGGCAGCCAGCAGGGCGGCGGTGAGCAGGGTCTTGCGCATCGGGGTTCCAGGTGGGTCGAAACCGTCGAGGATAGGCCGCCTCGCGTGCGGGCGCACATGCCTTTGGATTACCTTGGGCGCTCCAACCGGAGGGAAAGGCAATGCAGTACGAAGGAAGCTGCCACTGCGGCGCGATTGGGTTCACCCTGACCACCCAGGCCCCGATCACCGAGGCCATGGACTGCAACTGCTCGCTGTGCCGGCGCCGCGGGGGCCTGCTGTGGTTCGGCCCGCGCGACGCGCTGGCGCTGCATACCCCGGCCGAGGCGCAGGGCGAGTATCGCTTCAACCACCATCACATCGCCCACCATTACTGCCGCGACTGCGGTATCGCCCCCTACAGCGAGGCGGTGGACCCGCGTTCGGGGCAACTGATGGCGGCGGTGAACCTGCGTTGCGTGCCGGCGCTGGACCTGGCTGCCCTGAAGATCAACGCCTTCGACGGGGCGAGCCTTTGACCCGGCTGCACAGGGCCGGTTGGCTGCTGGCACTGGCGCTGGCGGGCGCCGGTTGCGGCAGGCATGCCGGGGGTTCGCCGGAAGAAGCCGCCGCGGCGGCGGACGCCGCGGCGATGGCCGGGGAAGCCGCGGGCCTGGTGGCCCCCGCGCCGCCGCCGGCACCTGCAAAGATGCTGGCGCCGCCACCCGGCACGTTCCTGGCTTACGAACACGACGCCAGCGTGCGCCTGCCCGGGGCCGACATTCCGGCACACATCGCCGCGGTGCGCGATGCGTGCCAGCAGGCCCGCTTCGGGGATTGCGCGGTGTTGCAGATCGGGCAGCGCGGCGAGCCCTATCCGGGCGGCGACATCACCGTGCGCACCGCGCCGGCGGGCGTGGAGCCGCTGCTGAAGCTGGCCGGCGAAGGCGGCGATATCGCCTCGCGCAGCACCCGCGCCGAGGATCTGGCGCAACAGGTCGCCGACACCCGGCTGACCCGGGCACGGCTGGAGAACGAGCATGCACGCCTGCTGGAGTACCAGCGCCGCGGTGACTTGAAGATGGCGGACCTGCTGACCTTGTCCCAACGCCTGGCCGAGATCGAGAGCGGCCTGCAGGTGGCGGGGCAGGAAGCGGCGCAGCAGCAGCGGCGGATCGATACCCAGCGGCTCACCATCAACTTTGAGGCCATCGGCACCGAGCAGCGGCGCAGCGAACTGGGTCAGGCCTTCGCGGACACGGGCGCAATCTTCACCGGCAGCGTGGCGTGGGTGGTGCGCTTCATCGCGGGCGTGTTGCCGCCGGCGATCCTGGTGCTGGCGCTGCTGTGGGTGGCACGGGCGTGGTGGCGCCGTCGTCGCCGGCGCGTGGGCTGAAGGGACGGGCGTCGCCGGGCGGCGCCCAGCCGACCAGGAAGGTCGAGGGCCTCAGCCCTCGTCTTCCTCGAACTCCACGAACACGTCCAGTTCCAGGGCCAGTTCCTGCACCGCATCACGCACTTTCTGCGCGGTGGAATCGTTGCCGGCCTCGACCTCCAACTCGTGCGTGCCGGGGCCTTCGTCGTCGGACAGGCCGGCCGAGCTGGAATCGTCGTCGTCCAGGTGGGGCATCAGGTCGTCGACTTCCTCGACGTGTTCGATGCCGTCCAGGCTCAACAACAGGTTGCTGATCGCGCGGGCGTCGTCCTCGCTGCCGGTGATGCGCAGGCGCAGGGTGGGCATGGCAAACGTCTCCGATGAAGGGGAAGGCCAGCCTAGGCAAGCACGGGGCAACGCCAAGTGAGGATGGCCTCAGGCCACGGGAGACAGGGCGTCGCCTGCCGACAAGTCGCGCGTGGCCACATGCAACAGCGCCGTGGACAGCAGGGTCGGCGCGACATGCCTGCGATGCACGCCGTCCACGACCGCCATGTAGGCGCGGCCGAAAAGATTGCGGCAGCGCACCCGGGTGGACAGGCTGAAATGCACTTGGCCCTCGTCGTCGACATGCACGGCAGCGCAGGAGCGAAAGGCGAGATGGCGATCGTCGGCGCCCAGGATCACCTGCGCACTACGCGGCGCATGCGCTTGTGACAGCACGGGGAAGCGCTGCAGGAATCGTTCCGGCGACTGCGCGCTGGCCAGTGAAGAGACTGGGCACCCCAGCTTGGCGGTGCGCAGCCCGAAGGGGCGCACCAGTGCATTGCGCAATCCCATCAGTGCGCCGACGCTGGCCGGCGGGGCTTCCAGGAATCCCTCCAGCAATGCGGCGAGCAAGGCGGCCGGCTGCGACGAACGCACATCCTCGGGTGCGAGCGTAGCCGTCACGACATCCTGATAGTGATAGTCGGACAGCAAGGGATGCAGCAGCGAATCTTCGGGCAACGCGCGCGCGTGCACGATGACCGCTGCGTCGCCGCGGTGGCCGGTGTAGCCGGCCGCGCCCTTGGCTTGCCAGCGCAGGCGGCAGCGCCCGGCGCGGCTGCGGATGCGCGCGCATGCGCGCTGGCGCCAGGAATCGGGTGGCGCGTGCAGGGCGAGGCAGGTGGTGGGCACCGCGTCGCCACGCGCGTCGGCGGCATCGAGCAGAGACTGCACGGGGCTTGGCAATAGTTCGGTCAGGCTGGCGATAGTGGCTGTGCCGGCTGCCGCACGGGCTTGCAGCGAAGGATCCGTCAGTCCGGCGGATTCGTCGGGATGGCACGACAGGGCGAAAAGCGCCGGGTGATGGCCGTCGTTGCGCAATGGCAGGAACTGGTGCCAGGTGCCGCCATCGAAGCGCACGCTGAAAAGGCAGTCGGGCGGGACTTCGACATGTCGCAGCGCGCTCAGGAAGGCTGCCGGGTCGGCCGCCATCGCCGCATCGCAGACGTGGGCGAAGCGCAGGCGCGCGCCGCCGCTGCCGCTGATCGCGGTGAACAGCCGGCGTCCGGCGTGTCGGTGGAAGGGATGGCCGTACGGACCGACCGAAAAGGAAAACAGCGAGGTCGGATCGTCGCGCGAGAAATCCGGTGGAGAAAGCAAAGCGGACGGTTCGTCGAGTGCGGCGTCGTGGCGCGGGTGCGAGGCCTGTCGTTGGCCGGCCTGTGCGGCCAGCGTGTCGCCGGCGCCGGGGTCGAGTTGTGCGATCAACAGGACTTCGACAGGGCGACCGCCGTCGGGGGTGGCGAGTTGGACGCGGGGAAAACTGCGTTCGCTGGCGATCCGTAAGCGTCCCATGTCGGCTCCTGCCGTGTCGGGGAAGGGTCAGCGCGCCTTGGCCTTGGCCAGGCGCCGCGATTCGCGTTGCAGGGGGCCGGCTGTTGGGCAGACCTCGAAAGCGAAGCTGCTGAGCGTGTTGATGAGGCTGTCCGGCGTGAGGCGGTAATAGATGAACTGGCCGCGCCGCTCGCCGATGACCAGTCCGGCGGCGGACAGCACGGCCAGGTGGCGCGAGATCGCCGGGGCGGTCATCTCGAAACGCTGCCCGATCTCCCCGGCCGTCAGCTCCTGTGCTGACAGGAACGCGAGGATCTCGCGGCGGGGGCGCGAGGCGAGCGCTTCGAAGATCCGATCGGTGGCCACAGTGATTCAACTATTAACGAATTTGTTAATTATTGAATTGCGAGCGGCCCGTGTCAAGGGCCGCTCACCCCGGCAACCCCATCAACTCCGCCGGCAGCGGCGGCAGTGGCGTGCGCTCGTCGAGCGCCTCGCGGCGTAGCCAGTCGATCATCAGCTGCGCGGCCGGGCTCGGCGTCTGGTGTTCTGGATGCACGATGTAATACGCGAAACGCGGCTGCATCGAAGGCCCCGGCAGCCGCACCAGTTCGTACCGCTGCAGGTAGGGCTGGGCGACCAGCTTGCGCGCCAGCACCGCGCCCATGCCGTAGACCGCCGCGCGCAGCGCCTCGGTGCTGTCGCTGAAGCTGTGCATCGGCGGCAGGCGCACGCCGCGCACGCCCGCCGCGCGCAGCCAGTCGCGCCAGCTCTGCGGCGACATGTCCGAGAGCAGTGGGAGCTGCAGGATGTCGGCCGGGGTGCGCAGCTGCGCCAATTGCGGCAGCGCAGGCGAAGCCACCGGGAACAGCGCGTCCTCCATCAGCGGCAGGGCGGTCAGGCCCGGCCAGTTGCCCGGCCCATAGCGGATGCCCAGGTCCGGGCCGCCGTCGTCGAACCGCGCCAGCGCGCCGCCGGTGTGGATTTCCACACGCACGTGCGGGTGCAGCGCGCAGAAGCGCGGCAGGCGCGGCAGCAGCCAGCAGTAGGAAATCGAGTGCAGCGTGGTCACACGCAGCGGTACGGTGTCCGGCAGCGGGCGCAGGTTGCTGGCCACCGCGCCCAGGTCCGAAAGCGCCGCGCTGGCTGCGTCGGCCAGCTGCCGGCCTTCGGTGGTCAGGGTGACGCCGCGCGCGTGCCGCTGAAACAGGGGCGCACCCAGCATCGCTTCGAGCTTGCGGATGTGGTGGCTCACCGCGCTGGCGGTGAGGTGCAGCTCCGCCCCGGCCAGGGCGAAGTTCTGGTGGCGGGCGGCGACGGCGAAGACGCCCAGGGCGGGGAGCAGGGTAGGGCGCAGGTTCACGGGCGAGCCACGAATCAGATTTGTCGCTGCGCGTGATACTACGCGCTTGTCCGGCCCGACGGGCGGGCGGATGCTGGCAACCCTTCCGGCCTTTCCCCTTCGACAATGGACGCTTCCCCGCACCGCGTGGTCTTCGATTTCGAGATCGAATTCAGCAACGGCGGCGGCCTGCAGGGGCAGGATTTCCGGCTGGACATCGAAGGCGACGACATCGACGACGCAGCCTTGGCCGACTACCTCGTACGCGACCTGCGCCTGCTGATGGTCGCGCAGGTGCGGATTCTGCGCCGGCGCATCATCGTCGAACCCCACAAGCGGCAACCCAAGGAGACGGCATGAACAACACCGCTGAAGCGAGCCTCGCGCGCGGACGCGACTGGCGCACCCCACTGGAACTGGGCGTGCTCGGCGCGATCTGGGGCTGCTCGTTCCTGTTCATGCGCATTGCCGCGCAGCCGTTCGGTCCGTTCGCGCTGGTCGAGGTGCGCCTGCTGCTCGGCGCGCTGGTGCTGGCGCCGTTCCTGTGGAAATCGCGCGCGCTGTTCCCGCCGCGCCGCTGGCTGTGGCTGGCGCCCATCGGCCTGGTCAACTCCGCCATTCCGTTCCTGCTGTTCGCGTGGGGCGCCGAGCGCGCGCCTGCGGCGATTGGCGCGATCTGCAACGCGATGACGGTGCTGTTCGCCGCGCTGGTGGCGTTCCTGTTCTTCGGCGAGAAGATCGGTGTGCGCCGCGCGGTGGCGCTGTTGATCGGCTTCGTCGGCGTGGTGGTGCTGGCCACCGGCAAATCGGCCGGCCTGAGCATCGGGCCGGCGGTGTTCGCCGGTGCGCTGGCCTCGCTGCTCTACGGCGTGGGCATCAACCTGGTGAAGCGCCACATGACCGGCCTGCCGCCGGCCGCGTCGGGCGCGGCCACGCTGGGGTGCGGGGCGATCCTGCTGGCGCCGCTGGCCATCACCCACTGGCCGCAACAGCCGATCGCGCCGATGGCCTGGGCCAGCGCCATCGCGCTGGGCATGTTCTGCACCGGCTTCGCATTCCTGCTGTATTACCGGCTGATCTACCGTGTCGGCCCGGCGATCGCCTCCACCGTGACCTACCTCATCCCGGTGTTCGGTGCGCTGTTCGCCTGGTTGTTCCTGCACGAGCCGATCACCGCGCGCATGCTCGCCGCCGGTGCGCTGATCCTCGGCAGTGTGGCTTTCAGCCAGAAGCGCTGAAGCCTTACTTCGGCGTGCGCACCGGCAATGGCACGTTGCACAGGTCGATGTGCCCGGCCGGGCGCTTGTAGAAATCGTCCACGCGGTTGCGCCGTGCCTCGGCGACATCACGGAAGGTCTGGCTGTCGGTGCGCAGCAATTGCAGCGGGGTGCGCTCGCCTTCGGGCACTTCGCTGGCCAGTCGGATCGCGCGGATCGGCGTGCGCTGCGCCGCATCCTCGTAGAAACCCATCGGCTCGGGCCCGCGCGGCGTGGCGCTGAGCAGTTCCATGCCCTTGACCACGCGGCCGACCACGGTGATGTTGTTGTCCAACTGGCGCGGCGATTGCCCGATCACCACGTAAAGCTCCGCGCCCACGCTGCTGTCCGGCGCGTTGTTGCGCCCGGCGCCGACGGCACCGTAGCAGTGCGCCAGCCAGGTCTGCCCGTTCGCGCCGTCGCGGCCCACGGGAAATCCGTCGACGAAGCCGACCTCGCGCGCCCAGCCGTCGCTGTCGGGCAGGCGCGAGAACGCCAGGCCTTTCGAGGGACGCGCGAATTCGGCCGGCAGGTGCGTCTTCGCCGCGCCCATGGGCTTGGCCTTCGCGGCATCGTCGGCATCGGCATCGCCGAACTGCACGACGAAGTTGTCCTGCGCGCGGTAGATGCTGGTGCCGTCCCAGAAATGCTCGTGGGCCAAGGTGCGGATGTTGGCCGCGTGCTCGGGCGCGAACTGTGGCGCCAATTCGATGATGACCCGGCCGCTGGCCAGTTCCAGGTACAGCGTGTTCGCCGGATCGAGCGTGCGCCAATCGCTGGCGGGCGACGCGTCGAGAATCTGTTGGGCGCTGCGGTACGGCGCGGCGAACGCCAGCGCGGGCAGGGCGGCAAGCAGGGCACAGGCAAGCAGGCGGAGGGTGGGGCGCATGGACAGGGCCGGATGGGAGTCGGCCGATTCTGGCCCGAGCGCGCGCCCTTGCGCCAGTCGCTCAGCGGCCGGGCTTGCGCTTGACGTAGAGCTGCTTGCGTACCTTGGCCACGACATCCCCCTGCGCATCGATGACGTCGTTCTCGAACCAGCGCAGGGTCTTCTCGCCATTGGCGGTGGCCTGGCGCAGTTCGTCCAGCACGGCATCGTCGATGCGGAACTGCGCGCTCACCGTGCCGCGGCCGGGTTTGACGAACTCGATCGCGCCGGCCTTGTCCCACACGTAGTAGTCGCGGCCGATGTTGTGCATCACCAGCAGCATCCAGAACGGGTCGGTCATCGCAAACAGGCTGCCGCCGAAATGGGTGCCGACGTAGTTGCGGTTCCAGGGGCGCATGCGCAGTTCGACCCGGGCATGGCGGTAGTCCTCGCCCAGTTCGACGACGCGGATGCCGGTGAACAGGAACGGCGGCCAAAGGTTGAGGCCGAGACGGAACAGCGAGGCTTTCATACGGGCTGCGGACGGCAAGAGGGGTGGGTCGAAGCCTACCATACGCGTTGGTACGGGAGCGGGCGCCCGAAGCCCCCAAAACCAGAAAGGCCCGGTTACCCGGGCCTTTGTCTCAGAACAACAACGCCGACATCTTGCGTCGGTACTGTCCGACCAGGTCCTCGTCCTCGATCACCCGGAACGCGTCGATCAGCGTCTTCTTCGGCAACCCTTCGCTGTAGTTGCGATCCAGCCGCAGCAGTTCGATGAACTGTGCCAGCGCGGCTTCGTCCTGGCCCTCGACCAGCAGGCGCACGCCGAGCAAATGACGCGCGCGCAGGTCGTTCGGGTCGCTGGCCAGGGCCTGTTCGAGCGCTTCGCGGGCCGGCGCATCCTTCAGCGCATTGGCGAAGCCCAGGCGGGCACGGCCGCGCACGGCGCGATCGTCGGTGGCAAGGTTGGCCGGCAGGGCGTCCAGCAGGCGCCCGGCTTCCTCCGCGTCGCCGACCCGCAGCAAGGCCAGCGCCAGGTCCAGCTTGTGCTCGTCCTTGTCCGGCTCGGCGCCGACCAACTCGCGCAGGCGCGCGACCTCCGCCTGCGGATCGAGCACCACGGGCGCGGCGGCTTCCTCGGCCGGCGCGGCTTCACCCGGCACCACGCCGTGCTGGGCCAGGAACTCGCGCAGCTGACCCTCCGGCATCGCGCCCGGGAAACCATCGACGATCTGCCCGCCCTGCACCAGGAACACTGTCGGCACCGAGCGGATCTGGAACGCCGCGGCGATCTGCTGCTCCTGGTCCACGTCGACCTTGGCCAGCACGAACGCACCGTTGTACTCGGCGGCGAGCTTTTCCAGGATCGGGGTGAGCGTCTTGCACGGGCCGCACCAGGTGGCCCAGAAATCCACCAGTACCGGCACCTGCAGCGATTTCTGCAGGACGTCGGCCTCGAAGGTCTCGGTGGTGGCGTCGAATACGTGCGGCTTGTCGGACATGGGCGGGGGTTCGGTGTTGGCGAAGTCCCCTTTATGGTGACAAAAGCCCGGGTCTCAAGGCGAGCGCCCCATGGCCTGCCGCAACGAAAACGCGCGCCGGCAGGCGCGCGCTTCGGCTCAGGGCTTGGCCGGCACCGGCGTGGCCGGCTCGGCGGTGGGCGCCGGCGCGGCCGGAAGCGCCAGGCTCGGGTCGCCCTGCTGCGCCTGCAGCGTCTTGATGCGCTGCTGCAGCGCGTCCAGTTGGGAATTGCTGTTGCGCAGGTCCGAGCTGAGCGTGACCGCCTGCTGCTGGTTCTGCTGCAGTGCCGCGCTGACCTCGGCGGCCTGCTGGCGCTGCGCCTCCAGTTCCTGTTGCAGGCCCTGCAGGCGCTTCTCGTTCATCTGCACCATGCGGTCGGTGTAGGCCTTGCCGGCCTGCAGGCGGATGGTGTCGATGTACACCTGCGACAGCTGCGCGGTCTGCTCGACGAAGGTGCGGTACACCTGCTCGGCGTTGTCGGCCGAGTCGGTGCGGATCACGCGCCAGAATTCCTTGTCGTGGAAAAGCGCCACGTAGTAGTTCAGCGACTCGGCATGGAACAGTAGGCTCGCACCATAGGTGCCGTTGTACGTGGTGCGCAGCTCGGTGAGCTGCTGGGCGTCCATCAGCCGGCGCAGTTCGGCGGCGGTGTTGCCCACGGTGTTCTCGCTCGGCATCACGGCGTTGGTGGTGGACGCGGGAACCGGCCCACGCGCGGCCGAGGCCGTCGACGTGCACGCGGTGGTGCCCACAAGAACGCCGATGGCCAGCCAGCAGAAGGCCATGTGCTTGGCTTGTTTCATTCCCCTTCAATCCCCGTTGGTAAAGGCAGGCCGCACGCGCGCGGCCGCGTTCCTGATCGCGAGTCTAGCAGCGAAAAACCGAGGCTGGACAGGGCCTGCGGCGTGTTCATCGCACCAGTTGCGCGGCATGGCACTGGATGTCCTCCACGCGCACGTCGGTGCGCCCCAATTGCAGCCCCAGCACCTGGTCCAGCGTGGTGCCCAGCAGCGTGCCGACACCGTTCAACAACGGCCGCAGTGTGGCGTCCATCACGGGTTTGAGCAGCACGCACAGCACCGTGTTGCAGGTGCCGGTGCCGGCCTGCGGGTTGTAGTTCGTATCGCCCAGGCCGCCGGGCCGGGTCTGCAGGTACTTGGCAAGGTTGTCGCGCACGCAGCTGTTGTAGGCCAGGCCGGCGACCAGCCCGCTGCAGGAGGTCAACCCCAGCACGTCGAGCAACCCGCCCACCAAGCCGCTGCTGATCGTGGTGGTGTTGAGGAAACCTTCCCACACGCTGCCCGGCTGGCTCTTGCACACGACCCCCAGCACGTTGTCGCACTTGACGATGGTAGTCTGCCAGTCGCCCAGCGCGCCAAGCCCGCCCGTGCCATCGCGCAGCGCGGTGACCACCGCCTGCGGGTCATAGGCCCCATTGCTCTTGCGCGTGGCTTCCAGGTATTGCGTGGCCAGCCCGCTGGCGGTGTCGCTCGCACTGCCGCTGCTCTGGAACAATTTGCCCAGCGCATTGAACATCGCATCGGTCAGGTTCGACAGCAGCGTGCCCACCTGCAGCGAATTGGGCGCCACCGATCCGGTGCCGCCCTCGGCAACCCACAGGTTGTCCTGGGACTGCAGCACCGGCACCACGATGCGGTCGGTCAGCACGTTCAACCCGAAGAGCTTGACCAGCTGTTCGTTGCCGAGGTTGGCGGTCGAGCACAGCTCGCGCGTGCTGCGCCAATCGCCGCCTGGCTTGCCGATGCAGATGTTGGAGATGCTCGACAGCACGTCGAAGTTGGCGCGCTGCGGTGTGCTGGCGCAGTCCACGTCCTTCAGCCGCGCATAGCCGTCCACCGCGTCGATGTAGATCGGCAGATGCAGGCGGATGCCCAGCAGCTTGATCACCGGGCTGATCAGGGCGAGCTGGTCCGTGTCGATATCCAGGCGAACGCGTACCTGCGCGTTGTAGGCCGTCGTGCCGACCGGCCCGATGCCCATCGATGCCGGCTCGACGATGCTGGCCTGCGCGGTCACCGCGCCGAGCAGGTTGAGCTGCTGTACCTGTACCGCGTGCTGGCCGTTGCCCACGCTGATCGCGCTGCCGAGCAGGTCGAGCGCATCGAGCTGCACATCGAGCGCGCTGTTGGCATCGCCATCCGGCGCGACAAGGCTGGCGAACAGGCCCGCGGTCGCGTCGTCCGAGCCCAGCCGCAGCTGCGCGCTGTCCAGGTTTGCCGCGGCCAACCGCCGCTGCAACACGGAGAGGTCCACGCCGGCAAGCTGCTGCTGGTTCGCCAGGGCCGCCATGACCTGCAACAGCTGGCCCACGCTGATCTGGCTGCGCGTCAGCAGCCCGTTGAGCTCGCCGAGCGTCAGGTCCGAAGACACCGGGATGCCCAACGCCTGCAACAGGCCGCGCGGGGTGAGCTTGAGCTGGGCCAACCCGCGATAGCTCGCCACTTCGGTATTGCCCAGGTCCACGCCGACAGTGCGAAGCAGTTGCTGCAACGGCGCGGCGCCATCGACGTTCAGCAGTTTCGCGCCGGCGCTGAATGCGACCACGGGCGCGGCGCGGCGTGCCACCGCTGACGCACGCACCTGCGGCATCGAGTCGACCATGCCGAACATCGGCAGCGCGCCGCGGCGCAACTCCACCTCCACGGCATTGAGCGGATGGCTGGCGTCGGCGGCCACCAGCGGTGCATCGGGTGCCTGTATGTTCCAGAAGCCGCAGCGGGCCTGGAAGGTGCCGTTGAAGGCGTTGTCCTGGAAGGCATTGCCACGCGCGGCGGCGTTGTCGGTCCCGGCGGCGTTGCAGGTATCCAGGCGTTGCGCGCCGGCCAGCGCGGCGAGGTCGGCGGTCTTCTGCAGGTCGCGCTTGGACCAGTACAGGTAGCCGATCTCCACCAGTCCCAGCATCGCCGACAGGGCGATCATCAGCAGCATCAGCGTCAGCGCCGAGGCGCCCCGCTGCGTCGGCGCGGTGCGGCGGCCGGCGCGCATCGGCTCAGTTCCCTTCGTCCTGCGACTGCTTGAGGTTGAAGTCGAAGCGCTCGGGAATCGGGTATTTGAAGGAATCCAGGTAGCGCTGGTAGGCCAGGCTGGCCTGGTCGCCGAGCATCGGGCGCGCAGGCGCGGCATAGGTGCCGGCGGCCTGCAGGCGCAATAGCGCGCGGGTGGCATCGCCGACCTCGCGTCGCGCGGGCGTGCCTTCTGCCGGCGGCGGCGCGGTCGTCTCGAAGGGCGAGGTGGCCGGCGGCAGCGGCGTGCTCGCCGGTGGCGCCACGCCCGTGCCCATGCGCTCCCCGGTCAACGGGGGCTGCGTGGTCTGCGCGGCGGCCGCCCCGGCCAGCATGCACAGCGCCCAACTGGCGCGAGCGAGGGGACGCAGGACGCGGCGGCTCATGGCGTGTTCTCCTGTGGCGTGGCGGGCTGCCCGCCGAAGCGTTGCAGCATCGAAGGCGGTGCGAGGATCGCGCCATGCGGCGCGGTGGGTGCCTCGGCCACGCCGCTTGCGTTGCCGCGGGCCGGCGGCGTGCGTGGCCGCGCGTTGCGCAGGCTGCCGGCAAGCCGGTAGATCTCCCCGCGCGTGGCTTCCGGCAGTGCGGCCTGGCGCATGATCGCCTCGGCCTGGCTGGCCTCGCCTTGCAGCAGCGTCCATAGCGCCAGGTTGGCGACCGCGCGGGTGTCGGTGGGCGCCAACTCGGCGGCCTGCGCGAGCGGTGCGCGTGCCTGGGTGCCTTCGCCCTCGCGCAGGCGATGGAAGCCAAGGTCACCGAGGTAATCGACGTTGAGCGGCTCCAGCGCCACCGCGCGCGCGAGCGCGTCCTCCGCTTCGCCCGGCCGCTCCGCGCCCGCCGCGATCAGCCCCAGGCCGTGCCAGGCCGCGGCCGCCTGCGGGCCCTTGAGCAGGCCGCGGTAGATGGCGGTGGCCGCCTCGGTCTGGCCCGTGCGGCGCAGCGCCTCGGCCTGCAACGCGCGCAGTTGCGGGCTGTCGCCGTAGCGCTGGCGGTACGCATCGATATGCGCCAGCGATGCGTACCACGCGCCTTCCTGCTGCATGCGCTGGATCAGCCCGACGTACACCCCGCGATCCTCCTTGGGGTCGGGCACGGCGCTGGCTTCGGCAACCGGGGCGCGCAGATAGCCGTCGTGGGAACAGCCGGCGAGCGCGAACAACCCACAGCACAGGACAACACGCTTCATGAGCCCATCCTCTTCATCGCCCCCGCCAGGGCGAGGATCGCCGGGCCGGACAGCACCACCATCAACGCCGGCAGCAGGGTGACCATCATCACCACGGTCATCTTCACCGACAGCTTGCCGACCTTGTCCTTGAGCTTCATGCGCCGTGATTCACGCAGCCGCACGCTGAACTGGCGCAGCGGTTCCTGGATCGCGCCACCATGCTGGTGTACCTGCACGATCATCTGCACCAGGCTGCGCAGGTCCTCGTCGCCGAACGATTCGCCGATGCGGCGCAACGACTGCGCGCGGGTGCGGCCGTGGATGTAGGCGACATTGGCCTCCTGCAGCTCGCGCCCGAGCAGCGGGATCGCGCCGTGCAGCTTCTCGCCAAGCATCTGCAGGCTCTGGTCGATGCTGAAGCCCACGCTTTGCAGCAGGCGCAGCAGGTCGATCAGCATCGGCAGTTCGTCGTGCGCGCGCTTGCGAAGGCGCTGCGCCCAGCTGCGCAGCAGCAGCTTGGGCAGCAACAGGCCGCTGGCCAGCCCCAGCACCAGCGTGGCCAGTGCGCGCGCACCGCCGGGTTGCAGCACGGCCAGCAGCAGGATGGGTGCCAGCAGCGCGAGCAGCACGCGCAGCGATAGAAAGATCGCCGTGCCGCTGCGGTTGTTCCAGTTGATCTGCTCCAGCAGCAGGCTGTCTTCCGGCGCCAGCAGCCAGCCCTGCACACGGCTGCCTTCCAGGTGGCGTCCGAGCGTGGCGAGCCGTTCGAGCAGGCCGCGGCCATGCGCGCCGGCGGTTTGGGGGGGCGAGGCGGCGGTGTCCTGCAGGACGGTGCGCAGCGCCGCTTCGGCGCGTTCGCTGGCGCGTCCGCGCGCGAGCAGGCCGGCGGCTGCCAGGAGCGCGGCAAATGCCAGGGCGACCAACGCGGCGGCGATCAGAATCTGCATGACGCGCCTCCGTTGCTCACAGCGACTTGGCCAGGCGATACAGCAGGAACGCGCCGAGGCCCTCCAGGGCCAGCGCCACGCACAACAAGACGTGGCCGGCGGGCAGCTCGACCATGGGGCGGAAGAACGCCGGGCTGAACAACGCCATCCCCAATGCCGTGACCGGCGGCAGCAGGCCGATCACCCACGCCGACAGCCGCGTCTCGGAAGTGGTCGCGGCCAGTTCCTGCTGCACCTGTTCGATGTCGCGCAGGAAATCGCTCATTCGCTGCAGGATCTGGTCGCTGCGTCCGCCGATGCGCAGGCTGGTGCCCAGCACCACCGCCAACGTCTCCATCGCCGCCAGCTTGTACGGGCGAGAGGCCTGCAGCAGGGCGCGGTCCAGGTCCATGCCACCGCGCGTGTAGAGCAGCGCGTTGTCCAGCAGCGGGCGCAGCGGCGGCGCCACTTGCTGGGTGGCGGTCTGGAAGGCCATCGACAGGCTGTTGCCGATACCGGCCAGGCGCACCATGTTCTCCAGGAAATCGGGCAGCTGGTGCAGCAGCTGGCGCTGCTGGCGCTCCATGCGACGGCGCAGCAACACCGTCGCGCCGATGGCGTACAGCACCAGCGCGAGCAGCGAAAACACCACCGAGTGCATGCGAACGCCGCAGGCCAGCGCGAGCAGCATGCCCGGCACCACGATCAATGCGAGGGTGGCCGGGCGGTCGGGGAGTTGCGCGCGACGCAGCGCGGCGCGCCAGCCGGGCAATTTCGCCACGGCCGCCATCGCCGGTGGCGTGCGCGTGGCCTGCGCCTGGGCGGTGGGGGACACGATGCCGACGGGCGTGCCAGCGGCCGGAGGCGCGGGTGCCAGCCGCTCGTCGGCATGGCGCGCGGCCACGCGCTGGCGCTGGCGCGCGGTGGCGTTCCACCACAGCTCCACGCCGCCGGCCAGGCACAGCAGCGCCATCCCGAGCAGTGTCAGCACCAGGGTCACAGGTAGCTCTCCGCGCCTGCGCTGCGCAGGAACTGGCGGAACGGTTCGAGCTTGTGGCAGTGGGGATGGAAGCCCAGCCCCACCCAGCGGTCGCGTTCGACGTTCTCGCCGTCGTAGAAGCTTTCGTGGCGGAACAGTTCCTGCGTGGTGACGAGGTTGTCAGTGACGCCGGTGATCTCGGTGATCGAGGTGATCACCCGGCGCCCGCCGCCCAGCCGCGAGATCTGGATGATGAAGTCCACCGCGCTGGCGATCTGCCGGCGCAGGCTCTCCTCGCTGCCCTGGAAGCCGGCAAAGCCGGCCAGCATCTCCATGCGGTACAGGCAGTCGCGCGGCGAGTTGGCGTGGATGGTCGCCATCGAGCCGTCGTGGCCGGTATTCATGGCCTGCAGCATTTCCAGCACCTCGGCGCCGCGCACCTCGCCGACCACGATGCGGTCCGGGCGCATGCGCAGGCTGTTGCGCACCAGCTCGCGAATGCTGACCGCGCCGTTGCCGTCGGTGCCGCCCATGCGGCTTTCCAGGCGAACCACGTGCGGATGGTTGAGCGACAGCTCCGCGGTGTCCTCGATGGTCACCACGCGTTCGTCGTGCGGGATGAAGCTGGCCAGCGCGTTGAGCAGCGAGGTCTTGCCCGAACTGGTGCCGCCGGAGATGAGGATGTTGCAGCGGCCCAGCACCATCGCGTTGAGCAGCGCATGCATGGCGGGGTCGAACGTGCCGCGGGCCAGCAGCTCGGCCGGGGTGAACGGGTCCTTGCGGAACTTGCGGATCGACACCATCGGCCCATCGACGGCCAGCGGCGGGATGATGGCGTTCAGGCGCCCGCCGTTGGGCAGCCGGGCGTCGACCATCGGGTTGGAATCGTCCAGCCGGCGGCCGAGCGGGGCGAGGATGCGGCGCAGGATGCGCAGCAGGTGGCGGTCGTCGGTAAAGCGCTGCTGCGCGCGGCGCAACACGCCGCCCTGGGAGATATGCACGTCCTTGTAGCCGTTGATGAGGATGTCCTCGATGCTCGGGTCGAGCAGCAGGTCCTCCAACGGGCCGAAGCCGGTCAGCTCCTTGAGCAGCGCCGCGGCGACCAGTTCCATCTCCTCCTCGTTGACCGGAATGCGCCACTCCTGCACGAACGCCGCGGTGTGCATGCGCACGTACTTGGCGATGGTGTCCGGCGCCCACGCGTCCACGTCCAGCCGCTCGTCCTCGATGCGGTTGAGCAGGTGCTCGTGGGCGGCGGAAAGCACGCCCTGGAACTGTTCGGTCTGGTCGAAGGCCAGCGGCGTGGCCAACGCGTCTTCCAGCAGCGCCGCGGCGACGGGATTGAGAGGGGTCACTTTGTTTTCCATGGACGGATACCCAGGTGACGGACCAGTCGCTGCAACGCAGTGGCGGGCGGTGGCGGTGCGTGCCCCGGCTCCAGGCGCTGCAGCAATGGCGCCAGGGCACGCAGGTAAGGATCGTGGGGCGACTGCTGGGACAGCAGCTGCCCTTCGGCCGCGCAGGCGCGCAGCGCGCGCGCGCGGTCGGGCAGGGTAGCCAGCAGCGGCAGGTCGAAGCGCTCGGCCAGCTGGTGTCGGGAGAGCCCGTGGTTGTCGTCGTAGCGGTTGACGATCAGCTGGAAGCGTTCATCGCGCAGCTGCTGCGCGTCGAGTTCCTTGATGAGCAGGTCCAGCGAGACCAGTGCGCCGATGCTCTGGTCCACCACGATCCACACCTCGTGCGCCTGGCGCAGCAGGGCGACGGGCAGCTGCTGCGGCGACAGGCCTCCCAGGTCGCAGACCACCAGGTCGAAGACGCCCAGCAGCCTGTTGATCAGGGGGGCGGGATCCTGCGTCGGGGGCGCGGCGCCGCCCGGCTGGCCGAGCACGGCCAGTCCGCTGGCGTGGTGCGCCATCGCGGTGCGCGCCAGCGTGGCATCGAGCCGCGCGAGATGGCGCTGGGCATCTTCGCAGTGGAATTCCGGATGCAGGTTCAGATACAGCGCGCCATCGCCGCTGGGTTGTCCCAGGTCCAGCAGCAGCTGCCGGCGCACCGGGGCATCGGCTCCTTCGCCGAGCGCGTGCAGCGAGGTGCCCAGTTGCACCGCCAACGTCGTGACGCCCACGCCCGGCCGGCTGCCGAGCAGCGCCACCAGGCGGCCGCGTGGCTGCAGCGCGGGCGCTTCCGCCGGGGCGGGCGTGCGCGACGCGGGGCGTTGCGCCAGCACGTGCTGCAGATGGCGCTGCACGTCCTCTGCCGGGCTCTCGATGTCGATGAAATCGCGCACGCCCGCCCGCATCGCCGCCAGCAGGATCGTGCCCTGGTCGGCACCTGCCGCGCCCACCGCCACCAGCGGCAGCTCGGGCATCAGCGCCAGCAACTGGCGCGCGAGGTCGGAGGAGTACTGCGCGTTGGCGCTGCTGTAGTCCAGCAGCACCATCACCCAGCTGGTCTGCTGGGCCACCAGCAGGGAGGGCGCGATGTCGCGGCTGTCCAGCCACGCGACGTCGGCAAAGCCGGCCAGCTTGGCGGACATGCGCGCATGGTGGCGATTGTCCGGCGCGTACATCAGCACGCGGGGGGGCGTGTCCGGGGCGCGTCGCGTCATGGGCGTGACCGTGGCCATGGCTGTCAGCGCGAGAAGCCGGGCAGCGCGTCGGGGCCGGCCGGATGCAGCAGCCACGCGCCCCAGACCGGCAGCTTGCCTTGCGATTCGCGGTCGCCGGGCAGCGGGATGTCGGTGCCACGGGCGATGGGCCGCACCAGGTGCGGCGTGACCACGATGACCAGCTCCTTTTCCTGCTTGGTGTAATTCAGGCTGCGGAAGAACGAGCCGATGATCGGCAAGTCGCCCAGCAGCGGCACCTTGTCCACGGTGGAGCTCAACGTGTTGCTCACCAGCCCGCCGATGACGAAACTCTCGCCATCGCCCAGCTCCACGGTGGTGTCGGCGCGGCGGGTGGAGATCGAGGGAATCTGCACGCCGTTGTAGGACAGGCCATTGGCGTAATCCAGGTCGCTTGCTTCCGGCGCCACCTTCAGTGCGATGCGGTCGCCTGCCAGCACCGTGGGCGTCACCGTCAGGCCGATGCCGAACGGCTTGAACGTCACCGTGGTGGTGCCCAGCCCCTGCGGTTCGAGGATCGGCAGCTCGCCGCCGGCGAGGAAGTTCGCGCTCTGTCCCGACAAGGCCACCAGCGTCGGCTCGGCCAGCACGCGCGCCATGCCGTTGCGCTGGAGCAGGTCGATATTCGTGTCCCACTTGTGGGTCAGCGAGCCGGCGACCAGCTGGAACGCCGAGGACAGTGGATTGCTCCTGCCGTCGCCACCCGAGGCGCTGTTGCTCGGCGGCGTGATGCCATAGCTGAAGCCGCCATTGGTGTTGCGGAACTGGATGCCGATCTGGCGCAGCACGCTCTTGTTGAACTCGACCACCTTGACCTCGACCTGCACCACGCCGCCGGTGGCGACAGCGGAGGTATCGATGACCTTGGCCGCATCGCCCGTGGTGGCCACCGCTGCCTGCCGTGCGCGTTCGTGTTCGAGCATCGAATCGCTGCTCCCCTGCAACAACGCGAGGCCGTCCGAGACCGTCAGGCCCAACGGCTGCGATTGCAGCAGGTCTTGCTGCACCGCGCTGCGCACGGTGACCTGCAGCCGCTGCGGGGCAGACTGGCCGCGCCGCCACAGCAGCAGCGTGGTCTGGCCGGCCTGCTTGCCGACCAGCAGCGCCTGCTGGCGGTTCTTCATCGTCACCAGGTCGGCCACGGACGGGTCGGCAATCGCCACCCGCTCCAGGTCGGCCGGCAACGTCCACGGGCGCTGCTCGTGCGTCTGCAGGTTCACGGCGGCGTCCTCGCTGGCCAGCGCCGGCACCGCGCAGGCCAGCGCAAGCGCCAGGGCGAGCAGCGCATCACGCACACGGGGAGAGGAGCGGAATCGGGTCATGGGCACTCGCGCACGGTCACGGAGGAGAAAGCGCGCCAGCCTGCGTGCCGCGGATGATCACCAGCGGCGGCGCAGCGGGGCGGCGGGGCGCCGGCGTGCGGCGGGCGGTCAGGGCATCGGGCGTGGCAGGTGCGTCGTCGTGGCCGGCCAGCGCATTCGCGTCGAGGCCGGCATACGCGTTGTTTTCCGGCGAAGCGGCGGCTTCGCGGAGTTCCGGGCTCAGATCCAGGCGCGGCTTGAGCACGTTGCGCGGGCGCGGGAACAGCGATTCGTCGGGGCTGCCGTTGTCGGAGGGGTGGCGAAGGGCCAGGAACAGCTTGCCGTCCTGGGCGGCCAGCAACAGGCGATTGGCTTGTTCCACCGGAACGGCGAGCACCGCGCTGCGGGCCGGCTGCGGGCCGGCGGTGGAGGCCGTGCTGCCGCTTTCCCGGGCGGCGATCGCATCGGCGCGCGCATTGCCGCCGCTCGAACTGGCTGCCGTGCCGCCTTCCTGCGGCGCGGGCGGCTGGCCCAGGTCCTGCGCGCCATAGCTGAGCACGCGAAGGCGCGAGAGCAACAGGCGGTTCTGGCTGTCGTCGCCGTCGCGGGCGCGCGACTTGAGGTTCATGAAGACGTCCACGTAATCGCCAGGCGCCACGCGGTTGCCCGCGCCGGCCAGCTCGTCCACCGGCACGGCGATGGCACGTTCGCCGGGTTGCAGCGCCAGCGCCAGGCCACGCGCCAGCAGCGAAGCGTTGATCACCGCGCCGGCCGCCACCGGAGTGGAGAGCACCTTGCCGACGAGTGCGCTCGGTTCGGCGTAGCCATCCGGCGGCATCGTCTCCACCTCGGCCACGCGCAGGTCGTTGGCATCGAGCGGCTCGCCCGCCGGCAGGTCGCGCGCAGCCACCAGCACCTGTGCATGCGGGCTTGCCGGCGCGAGCGACATCGTCGGCGTGGGACCGGCGGCGTGCGAACGGCTACGCAGGCCGAGCAGCATCGCCGACAGCAGGAGCACGGCCGCGAAGGCAACCAGCAACAGGGCGGCGAGGCGGGTGGCTTTCTGCATGGACGCGCTCCGTGGTGGTCAGTGGCCCAGATCGAGTTGTGCCGTGGCGACGCTGCTCAGGGGCGTGCCGATGGTCCAGCCGTACAACCTGCCGGTACCGGGAATGAAGGGGTGTTGGTCGTAGTCGTAGCTCACCGTCACGCGCATGCACTGGCGGTCGGCGCTGCCCAGGCAGGCGAACGGCTGTGACACGGCGATCGGCGAACCGGCCGCGCTCGCGCAGTCCGGCGTCTGGCGGGCGTACTCGAGCAGCCAGCCCATCGACTCGCGCGCGGCCATGCACGCGGCGGCGCGCCGATCGGCGGTGGAACCGTAGCGCAGTGCGGCACGCGCGCCTTCGGCCGCCGCCAGGCTCAGCGATTGCTGCGCGGCGAAGATCAGCACGCCGCTGAAGGTCGCCAGGATCAGCGGCAGGATGCCCAGCAGCAGGAGCAGGGCATACTCGAGGCTGACCACGCCACGCATGCGGCGCTTCGGGACGAATGCGTGCTTCATGCGCCGGGCCCTCCCGGCAGGATCACCAGCAGCGTGGCCAGCGCGAGGTAGGTGGCATAGGGAATGCCGCGGCGGCCGCCGCGCGCCGCAAGCATGCGCTGGTGCGGTGGCCACAGGTGCAGCCGCGCCTGGGTGTTCTCCAGCGCGAAGCGCAGCGGCAGCGGCATGCGCGCGCTCATCCCGGGCGCTGCCAGCACGGCCATCGCATGTACGCCGGCCAGCAGGCTGGCGATGATCCATACCGGCAGCAACGGCGCCGCACCACCCAGCAGTGCCCCGAGCACGGCGAAGAACTTCACATCGCCCGCGCCCATCCAGCCGACCGCGTAGCACGGAAGGAGGATGGCCGCGCACGCCATGCCCAGGCCGGCGTGGCCCCAGCGCGCCGCGTCGGCGCCTTGCCAGGCCATCAACACGGCCAGGACGGCCAACGCCGCCAACAACCAGCGGTTGGACACCCTGCGTGCGTACAGGTCGCTCGCGGCGACCTGCACGCACAGCGCACAGGTGAGCAGGACGACGGCGGTATCCATGCGGGCGGTGGCGCGTGCGGCCGGTCAGGTCGAGGAGGTCGCGTCCTTGCCGGCGTCGTCGATCGCCGTGGACAAGGTTTCGAACAGCTTCTTGAAGAACGACTGGATCGCCGGCGCGGCGAAGATCATCAATGCCCCGGCGACGATGGCGGCCAGCAGGCCATACTCGAGCGCGGTGACGCCGTCTTCTTCCCGCAGGAAGCGTTGGATCGAGCGAATCATCGGTTTTTCTCCTTGCACGTGCCCTGCGTGATCAAGGCCGCGCCAGTCGGACAGGGCGTCAACCGCCCGGCGCGTGGAGTGGCGAGGAGAGGCGTGGCCGCCATGGCCGCACGTACCCGGCGGGTCGTGCGCGTCATTTGAATAGTGGTCCCCGTGCTTTCCATTGCACTCCCCTCTACTGCCTCGAGGCTTCTTTCCTCGATAGCAGACATGCTCTGGCAATCACTTCGGCGCTAATACGCAAAATCGGCAGAAGCAATATGCAAAATCGGCACAAGTGCGCGATGTTCTGTGAGTGCAATCACGGATCAATTTTTCGTGTGGTTAAATGCATCGGAGAGCGGATGAAATTTGAAGATTCCTTCACGCATGCTCCGGTTCTGATAATTAAGTTATTCCAGCAGTTGCCGATGCGGTGGAGACTCCAGGCGCCAGCTTGGCTTGGAGCTTGCAGGAACAACGGGTATCCGTTCGGGCGCTCCGCCGCGCCATTTGAGGAGATAAATGGGGGGGGCTGGTTATGGGGGGTGCCGACGGCGCCCAGCTCGGCACATTCGATCTGGTGAACCTCTCCGGTTTGCTGCGGGTGTGCGACGTGGAGTTGGTCTTGCTGGATGGGAACGGCCCGAAAGCGGCGGTGCACAGCGTCGTGCACGATGAAGCGCTTTTTTGCACGATCAAAACCGGCTTCACCGGGCGGGGGCGCTTCATGTTGCCGCTGGACTGGTGCCTGATCGGCTGCATCCACCGCACCGAGGAATCGGCCAGTTGGTGCCACGGCGCGCCGCTGTCCAATGGCAGCCTGATGACGCTTACCCCCGAAGGCATCAGCGAGTTCGTGCTCAGTGCCGACAGCTGGGTCACCCTGGTGATGGTGCCTTTCAAGCGGCTGCGCCAGAAGTTCAGCGAATTGCACCTGGGTGACATTGCCTCGCCCGGGCAGGCCACGGCGCACCTGCACCTGCCGGCGGACCATCCGCTTTGCCATTACTACGCAGGCCTGGAAGCGCGCATCAGTGCCGGCTACGCGGCCATGCAAGGGCTGTCGCTGGACGAGGTGCTCGAGCAGCACGTGCGCTGCATCGTCGATTCGGGCCACTACGACCGCGCGGTGAGCGGGCGCGGGCGGCGGACGCATTACATGATCCTGCGCCGGGCCGAGGAGTTCATGCGGATGAACCTGCGCCACAACATCTACATGAATGAGATCTGCGATGCGGCCGGCGTGAGCGAGCGTGCGTTGCGCTACGCGTTCGACGACCTGCTGGGTATTTCGCCCAACCGCTATCTGTCGATGCTGCGCCTGTGCGCGGCGTGCCGGGGGCTTTCCTCTGCCGACGCCGGGCGCAAATCGGTCAAGGCGATCGCGTTGAGTTGCGGGCTGTGGGATCTCTCCCGCTTCGCCGAGAACTATCGCCGCGTGTTCGGCGAACTGCCGCGCGATACGCTGATGCGCCGTTCCGGGGTGCAGGAATCGGTCTGATGCACGGATTCGGCATGGTTGCAGAAAACGTGCATGTCGTTGCCGGAATTCGACAGCACTTTGCCAGATTGGCGGAATCGCCTGCCGGAATGGAGTAAATCGCGGCGCGCCGCCACGGCGTAATGCCTCCCACGGAAGACATCGAAGCGCGATGTCTCAGCATCCAAGGGAGCGCATCATGAATCGCATCTACCGGCTGGTGTGGAGCCATGCCCTGAACGCCTTTGTGGTGGTGTCCGAACTGGCGACCACGCAGGGCAAGAAACACTCGGTCACGCACGACGCGCGGCGCGGCAGGATGGCGTCGCCGCTCTTGCTCACGCTCGGCCTGCTCGGCAGCTGGGCCGGGACCGCCCGTGCCGGCGATCCGCGCCTGGACGAACTGCTGAGCCTTGCCGACAAGTACGCGCCGACGGTATCGAGCGGCGTCGATGCGTCACCGAGCGCGCCATCGGCCGCGCGCGTGCGCATCGCCGCCGATCCCGCCGTGGCGATCTCCCTGAGTTCCACGACGTCGCCTTCGTCGTCGGCCGCTGCGCCCCCTCGGCCGGCGACGTTGGCGGCGTCTCTTGATACGGCCCTGCTTGCCGGCTCGCTGCAGGGCGACGCGGAGGTTCGCGCGCAGCTCTCCGCGGTGCGCGCGGCGGCTGATCTCGGCTTGACCGTGACCGCCGATGACCTGCCGCACACGCTGCGTGATGGGCTGGCCGGGCCAGCGCACGCGGTGGCGGCACGTGCCGCTGAAGTTGTGGCGCCTGCGATCGACAAAGTCGCGCCGCGTACCCGCGCCCGTGTGCAGCCGCGCGCCCAGGCGCTTGCCGCCGGGGTGGCGACCAGTGGCAGGCAGTTGGCGACGGGCGACGCCGGCGGTGCACTCGCCACCGCGGTCGCCACGCTGGCGCAATCCGCGCAAGGCACGCTCACCGATGCGCCGGCGCTGGGCCAGGCGCTGATCGACGACAAGCGCCACCTGCTGCAGGGCACCGGGCAGGTGGTGACCTCGGTGGCCGACAAGTTGTTGCCGGGTCGCGAGAACCTGCTGGGCCCGGTGAAGGACGCCGTGGCCACGACCGTCGGGCTGGTCGAAGGTGGCGGCGATGGCCGCGTGCCGGACTCGCTCGGCGAAGTCGTCATCGGCACGACGCGCGCCATCGATGCGGGCGTGCGTGGCGTGGGCGGCAAGCTCGGGCAGGCAGTGGCCGGCGCGACGGGGTCAACCGCGCTGGGTGCCACGATCAGCGGTGTCACCACGCAGCTGGGCGGTGGCGTGAAGCAGGTGGGCGGACAGGTGGTCGCGGGCAACGTGCCGGCGGTCGTGAGCCAGGCCAACCACACGGTGCAGGGCGTGGTGGGCACCACGCTGGGCGGGTTGGACGGTGTACTCGCGGGCACCACCGGAGGCAGTGTCGGATTGACTGCCGTGGGCAGCACCGTCAACGGCGTGCTGACACAGGTTGGCGGCAGCGTGGATGGGCTTTTGAACGGACAGGCGGGCAGCGCGCAGCCGGTCGCGCAGGCATTGGTGGGCGCGGTGGGCGATGTCGTGGGCACGGTGGGTGCGACGACTGCGCAGTTGCTCTCGACCACGCCGCAGCAGACCGTGCCGGTTGCCTTGGATGGCGTGGGCCAGACGGTCGCGAACCTGGGCCAGGCGCTGGCGGCGACGCCCGCGGTGGGCGATGTGCTTGTGCACGCGGGCAGCGGGGTGCAGGAAACCGCGCAGCAGCTGGGCAGTGGCCATGTCGGCGGCGCGTTGGGCAGCGTGGCGGGCACGGCGCAGACCGCGCTGCAGGACCTGACTGCCGGGCTCGGCCAGGTCGGCAACGGCGGCGCGGGCAGCGTTGGCGCCACGCTCGGCGGCGTGGTGACGCAGACCGGCCAGGTGGCCGAACAGGTCACCGGCTCATTGGGCAGCGCATTGAGCTCTGCCGGTGGTGGCAGCGGTGCCGGCGCTGCGCTCGGCAATACGGTGACGCAAGTCGGCACCACGGTCGGTCAGGTCACCGACACGCTGGGTGATGCGCTGGCCGGCGCGGGCAGCGGCAGCGGCGGTACCGGCCCTCTCGGTGCCACGCTCGGCGGCGTGGTGACGCAGACCGGCCAAGTGGCCGAACAGGTCACCGGTTCATTGGGCAGCGCATTGAACTCTGCCGGTGGTGGCAGCGGTGCCGGCGCTGCGCTCGGCAATACGGTGACGCAAGTCGGCACCACCGTGAGCCAGGTGACTGGCGCGCTCGGCGGCGCACTGGCGGGGACGGGAAGCGGCACGGGCACCGGCGGCGGCAACCCGGTCGGCAACGCAGTCACTGGCGTGCTCGGCGGCGTCACGCAGACCGTGGGCAATGTGGTCGGTAGCGTGGCCGGCAACGTGGTCAATGGCGTCACCGGGGGCATCGCGCCCGTGGTGAGCGGCGTCGGCCAGACGCTGGGCGACACCGTCGGTGCGGTCACCGGTTCGACCGCGCTGGACAACACGGTCACCGGCGCGACCGGTTCGCTCTCCAGTGGGCTCGCCCAGGTCGGCGGCGAGTTGCAGCAGGGCGATCTCGTCGGCGCGGTCGGCGCCCTCGGCAACACGATCGGCACGGTCGGCAGCGGCACGGTGACCGGCGTGACCGGCGCGGTGGGCGGCCTGACCGGTTCGACGTCCGGTACCGGCGGCTTGGGCGGCACGCTCGGCGGCGTGGTGGGCGGTATCGGCAGCGGACTGGGCAACGTCGTTGGCGGTCTCACCGGCGCCTCGCCCGCCGCCGCGCCGACGGTGCCGCCGCAGGTCGGTAGCCCCGGGCTGATCATCGGCACTGGCGGCCTGACCGGCTCGCTGGGGGGCTTGCTCGACAGCACCACCACCGGCCTGTTCGGCGGCGATGGTTACGTGCGCAATGGCGACCTGGCGGTGAGCAACGCCAACTTCCAGCAGGGCTACGCGGTCACCAACGTGCTCGGCATCCCGGTGGTGAACACCACGCCGGTCGGCACGTTGCTCGATGGCGTCGGCGGCGCGGCCACCGGCGGCAACTCGCATCTGACGCTGCTCGGCGGCGTCACTTCCGACAGCTACCTCTACAACATCAACAACGGCAATCCGGGCGGGTTGCTCGGCCTGCTGCTGCCGGACGGCTCGCCGGCCTGGGCGGGACAGTGCGCCAACCTGCTGGGCCTGGCCACCACCGATTGCTGGGCGGTCAATGCCGCGCAGGATTACCAGGTGCTGATCGGCGATGGCGCCTATTCCAACGGCTCCAAGGAAGTGGTGATCGGCACCAACGCACGCCACCAGCTCGCTGCGCAGGATGCGGACCTCGCGTTCCCGGGCGCCGGCCGCGACGATCCCGACAACCCCACCGGCGTGCCGACCGCCGACTACGACGCGCGCCTGGGCCATTCGGTGGTGATCGGCGACGACGCCACCGGCACCGCCAACGCGCAGACGCTGCTCGGCGCCGGCGCCACCTCCAACAAGGCGAACACGGTGGCGCTGGGCTATCTCTCCAATGCCGATCGCGGCGGACAGGACAACTACATGGCCTACGGACTGACCTCGGCAAGAACCTCCATCGGCGAAGTGGCGGTCGGCTCGGCCGGGCGCGAACGCCAGATCACCCACGTCGCCGCCGGCAGCGCCGCCACCGACGCGGTGAACGTCGAACAGCTGCAGGGCGCGATCAACCAGATCAACCAGGTGGACATCTTCGCGGTGACCTACGACACCGATGCCAGCGGCAACCCGGATTACTCCCGGGTCACGCTGGGCACGGTCGGCTCGGCCACCGCCACGGTGATCGGCAACCTGGCCGCCGGCGAGGTCTCGCTCACCAGCACCGAGGCGATCAACGGCGCGCAGCTCTATGCGCTGGGGCAGGGCACCTCGCTGCACCTGGGCGGGGGCTCGACGGTGGACGCCAACGGCGTGCCGACCGCGCCGACCTACGTCATCAACAACATCGGCAACGATGGCAGCGTCAGCATCGGCACCTACGACAACGTGGGCAGCGCGCTGGCGGCGATCAGCCAGTCGCTGGGCAATATCGACCCGGCCGCAGCGGATGGCCTGGCGGTGCACTATGACGCCGACGCCAGCGGCAACGCGCTGAACCACGTCACCCTGGCCGGCGACGGCACCGGCGCGGCGGTGGGCATCAGCAACGTGGCCGACGGCACCATCGCGCTGGGCAGCACCGATGCGGTCACCGGCGGGCAGCTGTTCCAGACCCATGAGGAACTCGCCGCGTTCCTCGGCGGCACCACCGCCTACGACAGCAGCACCGGTACCTGGACCGCGCCGCAGTTCGCGATCAGCAGCTTCGATGCCAACGGCAACGTCACCGTCTCCACCTACAACGACGTCACCACGGCCTTCGGCGCGGTGGACGGCTCGCTGACCAACCTCAACAACCGCGTGCGCAACATCAGCGTGAACTCCAGCCCGTACCTGGCGGTGAACTCCACCGGCGGCGCGGCCGCGGCCGATGGCAACGAGGGCGTGGCGCTGGGGCCGGATGCCAGCGCAAGCGGCGAGGGCAGCCTGGCGCTGGGCAGTGGCGCGGTCGCCAGCGCGAACGGCAGCATCGCGCTGGGCAGTGGCTCGGTGGCCAATCGCGCCAATTCGTTGTCGGTGGGCAGCGTCGGCGGCGAGCGCCAGATCGTCAATGTCGCCGCCGGCACGGTGGCGCAGGGCAGCACCGATGCGGTGAACGGCGGCCAGCTGTATGACACCCACCGCAATGTCGCCAACTACTTCGGCGGTACCACCACCTACGACAGCAGCACCGGCACCTGGACCGGCCCGAGCTTCCAGATCACCTCGGTCAACACCACCGGCGGCACGACCACCGGCAGCTACAACAACGTCAGCTCGGCGTTCGAGGCGGTGGACGGTTCGATCGTCAACATCAACCAGCGCATCGACAACCTGCAGGACGGCGCAGGCAATGCGTACTTCTCGGTGAACTCGACCGCCGCGCCGGCTGCGGCCACCGGCGCCGAAGCGGTGGCGATCGGCCCGCAGGCCACGGCCAGCGCGGCCAACAGCGTGGCGCTGGGGGCCGGCGCGGTGGCCGATCGCGCGAACGCGGTGTCGGTGGGCAGCGCCGGGAACGAGCGCCAGGTCATCAACGTCGCCGACGGCACCGCCGCCACCGACGCGGTGAACGTGCGCCAGTTGCAGGCCTCGCAGTCCGGCACGGTGCGCTACGACACCACCAACGGGCAGACCAACTACGGCAGCGTGACCCTGGGCCAGGGCAACACCCCCACGCAGGTGCACAACGTCGCCGCCGGCACCGCCGACAACGATGCGGTGAACCTGGGCCAGCTCAAGTCCGGCATGGCCGATGCGATGGACTGGTCGAAGAACTACACCGACAGCCGCATCCAGGGCCTGGACAACCGGGCGTCGGCAGGCGTGGCCTCGGCGATGGCGATGGCGGGCTTGCCGCAGCCTTATGAAGCCGGCCGCAGCATGGCCTCGTTGGCCGCCAGCACCTACAACGGCGAGTCAGGCATCGCGGTGGGCATCGCCGGCGTCACCGAAGGCGGGCGCTGGATCTACAAGGTCAGCGGTTCGACCAACTCGCGCGGCGAGGGCGGCGTGTCCGTCGGCGCCGGTATCCAGTGGTAGGCGACCGGCGCGGCCGGCATCCCGCGACCCGGCGCCTTGCGTGCGCCGGGTCGCTCCTCGGAGGAAAAACCACCATGCACAAGCATCTTCCGCAAGCTTCCCGGCGCCCGTTGCCGTGGATCGTGCTCACCGCCGTGCTGATGACGGCTAGCTTCACTGCCGGCGCGCGCGATCGCGACGACGGCTTCCCCGATCCGTCGCGCGCCTATCCGCGCGCGGGCACCTTCATCGATGTCGGCCTGCTGCGCCAGTACGCCCCGGGCATGAACAAGCAGCAGGTGCAGGCCCTGCTCGGCGCGCCCCACTTCAACGAGGGGCTGTGGGGCGTACGCGAATGGAACTACCTGCTCAACGTGCGCCCGGCGATCGGCGCGGCGCCGGTGCGTTGCCAGCTGCAGATCGATTTCGACGGCCACGGCGTGGCCGAAGGGCAGCGCTGGGCACCTTCGGCGTGCAGCGCGCTGATGCAGCCGCCGGCCGCGCCGGTGGCCGCCGCGCCCGCGCCGCCTGCGCCGCCGCCGCAGATCCAGCCGGTGCGCCTGTCGGCCGATGCGCTGTTCGAATTCGACAGCGCGCAGCTGAGTGCGCGCGGCCGCGAGACGCTGCGCCAGCTCGTGCAGCAGGCCGGCAGCCTGGCCAACCTGCAGCAGGTGGCGGTGGCCGGTTACGCGGACCGCTTCGGCAGCGCGAGCTACAACGTGGCGCTGTCCGAGCGCCGCGCCGAAGCGGTGAAACGCGCGCTCGTCGAATTGGGCGTGCCGGCCAGTGCCGTGTGGGCCGACGGCCGCGGCGCCAGCGACCCGCTGGTGAGCTGCCCCGGTCCGCGTTCCAGCCAGGTCATCTCCTGCCTGGCCCCCAACCGCCGCGTCGAGATCACCGGCATGGGGGTGCAGGCCGCCTCACGCTGAGCCCTCTCCCCGACACAACTCCCCAAAGCAGTGCTTCGCCGTCTGGCCCCAGCCGGGCGGCATTCTTTTTGCGCCGCCCGGCGCGATGCGACAATTGCCGCCTGCGCGTGCCGCCGCGGCTCGCGCCTTGGATCGGGAGTGCGCGTGGGCCGGAGTGAACGATGGGGCCGTTGGGTGGCGACGGCATTGCTGCCGTGGCTGGTGGTGGCGGTGGCCGGCTTCGGGCTGGCGATCCCGGTGTATTCCCAGTGGCGTTATCCGGTGACCTTGCTGGGGGGCGTCGGCGTGGACCATTCCGGTGCCTTCAACCTGCTGTGCATGATCGTGCCCGGCCTGACAGCGGCGTTTGCCGCGCTGACGGTGTTGGGTGGCGGGGCGGGACGTTCCTGGCCGCAGCGTGTCGGCGTGCAGCTGTTGTTCCTGTCGGGGCTGGCATTCGCCGGCCTGGGGCTGTTCCCGCTGGACGCATCCGATTTCGAGGGCGCCGCGACCCAGCGCCACTCGGCCGCCTGGCTGCTGTGGGAAGTCTCCTTCATCCCGTCGATGCTGGCGCTGGGCCTGGCCGTGCAGGCGCGCGACCGTGCCCTGGCCGGGCTGTGCTGGGCCGCCGGCGCGCTGGTGCTGGTGACCGGCTTCGTGCCGCTGTTGCCGGCGCCATTGGCGCAGCGCGTGGGTTTCCTGGCCTGGGCGGGCTGGTTCGGCGTGGCCGCCTGGCGCTGGCCGGCGCGCGGTTGAGGCGCGCGGGGTCCAACGGGCGTTTGGTGCGCCCGGCCGCCTGCGGTACCCTGTACCGCTTTGCGCCGCCGCGTTTCTGACCGCTTCCATGTCCGCCGACACCCACGCCTACGACCCGCAGCAGGTCGAAACCGCCGCCCAGCAGTTCTGGGATGCCACCCGTGCCTTCGAGGTCGACGAGACCTCCGACAAGCCGAAGTATTACTGCCTGTCGATGCTGCCGTATCCGTCCGGTGCGCTGCACATGGGCCACGTGCGCAACTACACCATCGGCGATGTCATCAGCCGCTACCAGCGGATGATCGGCAAGAACGTGCTCCAGCCGATGGGCTGGGATGCCTTCGGCCTGCCGGCCGAGAACGCGGCGATCAAGAACAAGACCGCGCCGGCGAAGTGGACCTACGCCAACATCGACCACATGCGCAGCCAGCTCAAGTCGCTGGGCTATGCGATCGACTGGTCGCGCGAGTTCGCCACCTGCCGGCCCGAGTACTACGTGCACGAGCAGCGCATGTTCACCCGGCTGATGCGCAAGGGCCTGGCCTACCGCCGCAACGCGGTGGTGAACTGGGACCCGATCGACCAGACCGTGCTGGCCAACGAGCAGGTCATCGACGGCCGCGGCTGGCGCTCCGGCGCGCTGGTGGAGAAGCGCGAGATCCCGCAGTGGTTCCTGCGCATCACCGACTACGCCCAGGAACTGCTGGACGGCCTGGACACGCTGGACGGCTGGCCGGAGTCGGTCAAGACGATGCAGCGCAACTGGATCGGGCGCTCCGAGGGCCTGGAGATCCAGTTCGACGTGGTCGACGCGCAGGGCGCCTTGCTGGAGCCGCTGCGCGTGTTCACCACGCGCCCGGACACGCTGATGGGCGTGACCTTCGTGTCGATCGCCGGCGAGCACCCGCTGGCCCAGCACGCCGCCGCGCACAATCCGGCGCTGGCGCAGCTGCTGGCCGAGCTCAAGCAGGGCGGCGTCTCCGAGGCGGAACTGGAAACGCAGGAAAAGCGCGGCATGGATACCGGCCTGAAGGCCGTGCACCCGATCACCGGCGAGCAGGTGCCGGTGTGGGTCGCCAACTTCGTGCTGATGGGCTACGGCACCGGCGCGGTGATGGCGGTACCGGGCCATGACCAGCGCGATTTCGAGTTCGCCACCAAGTACCAGCTGCCGATCCGCCAGGTCATCGCGCTGAAGTCGCCGCGCAACGAGGCCGAGCAGCACTACGACCCGACCACCTGGCACGACTGGTACGGCGACAAGACCCGCGAGCTGGAGCTGGTGAACTCGGCCGAGTTCGACGGCCTGGACTACGCCGGCGCCTTCGAGGCGCTGGCCGAGCGCTTCGAGCGCAAGGGCCAGGGCCAGCGCCGCGTGAACTACCGCCTGCGCGACTGGGGCGTGAGCCGCCAGCGCTACTGGGGCTGCCCGATTCCGGTGATCTACTGCGACAGCTGCGGCGCGCTGCCGGTACCGGAAGACCAGCTGCCGGTGGTGCTGCCGGAAGACGTGCAGTTCAGCGGCACCGGCTCGCCGATCAAGACCGACCCGGAATGGCGCAAGACCACCTGCCCGCAGTGCGGCAAGCCCGCCGAACGCGAGACCGACACCTTCGACACCTTCATGGAGTCGAGCTGGTACTACGCGCGCTACACCTCGCCGGGTGCGCGCGACATGGTCGACAAGCGCGGCAACTACTGGCTGCCGGTGGACCAGTACATCGGCGGCATCGAGCACGCGATCCTGCACCTGATGTACTTCCGCTTCTACCACAAGCTCATGCGCGACGCGCGCCTGGTGGACAGCGACGAGCCGGCCACCAACCTGCTCACCCAGGGCATGGTGATCGCCGAAACGTTCTACCGCCAGAACGCGGATGGTTCCAAGGACTGGATCAACCCGGCCGACGTGGAAGTGCAGCGCGACGAGCGCGCGCGCATCACCGGCGCGATCCTCAAGTCCGACGGCCAGCCGGTGCAGATCGGCGGCACCGAGAAGATGTCCAAGTCCAAGAACAACGGCGTGGACCCGAAGACGATGGTGGAGAAATACGGCGCCGACACGGTGCGCCTGTTCTCCATGTTCGCCGCGCCGCCGGAGCAGTCGCTGGAGTGGAACGAGGCCGGCGTGGACGGCATGGCGCGCTTCCTGCGCCGCTTGTGGACGCAGGTGGAGAAGCACGCCGAAGGCGGCAGTGCGCCGGCGCTGGACGCCGCCGCGCTGGATGCCAGCCAGAAGGCGATGCGCCGCAAGACCCACGAGACCATCGGCAAGGTCGGCGACGACTACGGCCGCCGGCACAGCTTCAACACCGCCATCGCCGCGGTGATGGAGCTGTCCAACGCGGTGCACAAGTTCGACGACGACAGCGCGCAGGGCCGCGCCGTGCGCCAGGAAGCGCTGGAGGCGATGGTGCTGCTGCTCAACCCGATCACCCCGCACGCCAGCCACGCGCTATGGCAGGTGCTGGGCCACGGCGAGACCCTGCTGGAGGACGTGCGCTTCCCGCAGGCCGACCCGGCCGCGCTGGTGCGCGACGCGCTCACCCTGGCCGTGCAGGTCAACGGCAAGCTGCGCGGCACCATCGAGGTGGGCGCCGACACGCCGCGCGAGCAGGTCGAGGCGCTGGCGCAGGCCGAGCCGAACGCCGCCAAGTTCCTGGAAGGGCTGACGGTGCGCAAGGTCATCATCGTGCCGGGCAAGATCGTCAACATCGTGGCCGCCTGAGCCGGACGCGGCGGCCTCAAGCCGCGTTCACGCCCGCTCGGGCACGCTGCGATGCATCGCGCGCCCGTCAGGGCGCATCCGCAAGTTGCCGCCCACCGCCCGCTGCCCCAGACTGTCGTCCATGATCCGAGCCCCGTTTACCTTCCTCGCCGCGCTCGTCCTCACGCTGGGCCTGAGCGCCTGCGGCTTCCACCTGCGCAACAAGCTCAGCCTGCCGCCCGATACGCCGGCGGTGCGCGTGCAGTCGACATCGCCGTACAGCGAGCTGGTGAAGATCCTCAACCGCGGCCTGACCGCCTCGGGGGCCACGCTGGCCGACGAGGACGCCAAGACCGGTTTCGCGACCCTGCAGGTCCTGTCCGAGCGCTGGGGCGACCTGCCCATCGCCATCGACGCCGAAGGCCGCGCGCAGGAATACAGCTTGCGCTACGCGGCGATCTTCACGCTGCTGCGCGCCGATGGTTCGGTGCTGGTGCCCCAGCAGGTGATCGAGCTGTCGCGCGACTACGTTTCCCCGCCGGAAGATGCCACCGGCACCGCGACCGAGCGCGAAATCCTGGCCAACGAACTGCGCCGCGAGATGGCCGCTTCGATCATGCGTCGGATTGACAGCGTGGTGCGTGCGCGTGTCGAGCATGGCCAGTCGCTGGACAACCCGACCCCGTCGGACAGCACGCTGCCGCCCGCGCCCGTGCAGCCGCCCGTGCAGCCGCCCGTGCAGCCGCCGGTTCCGCCGCCGGCGCAGTAGGCGCGGCGGACCGGAACGGCGTCGATGGAACTCAGGCCCGAACAACTCGCCAGCCAGTCCGGCCAGCCGCTGCAACCGGTGTACCTGGTCGCCGGCCCGGAAACCTTGCGCGTGCTGGAGGCGGCCGATGCGGTGCGCGCCCGCGCGCGCGCCGAGGGCATCGGCGAGCGCGAGGTGTTCGATGCCGACGGTCGTGATTTCGACTGGAACCAGCTCGAACAGAGTTTCAACGCGCCCAGCCTGTTCAGTGCGCGCCGCCTGGTGGAAGTGCGCATGCCCAGCGGCAAGCCGGGCAAGGAAGGCGCGGAGGTCATCAGCGCGTTCTGTGCCAATCCGCCGCCGGACGTGGTGCTGCTGATCACCGCCAACGACTGGAGCAAGGCGCATCACGGCAAGTGGGCCGACGCGATCGCGCGTATCGGCACGATCTCCGTGGCCTGGGCGATCAAGCCGCACGAACTGCCGGAATGGATCGAGCGCCGCCTGCGCGGCAAGGGCCTGCGGGCCGACGCCGATGCCGTGCAACGCCTGAGCGAGCGCGTGGAGGGCAACCTGCTCGCCGCCGCCCAGGAGATCGACAAGCTGGCGCTGCTTTCCGACGGGCAGGCGCTGGACCTGGCGGCGATGGAATCGCTGGTGGCCGACGCGGCGCGTTATGACGTGTTCCGCCTGGCCGAGGCCACGCTGGCCGGCCAGCCGGCCGCGGTGGGCCGCATGCTCGCGGGCCTGCGCGGCGAGGGCGAGGCGGTGGCCGCGCTGATGCCGATCCTGATCAAGGAGCTGCTGCGCACTGCCGCGCTGGCGCGGGTGCAGGCGCGCGGTGGCAACCTCGCCGGCGAAATGAAGGCGCAGGGCATCTGGGAATCGCGGCAGGCGCCGTTCAAGCGCGCGCTGGCCCGGCATGCCGAGCCCAGGCGCTGGGAGCGTTTCGTCGCCGAGGCTTCCAAGGTCGACCGCATCGCCAAGGGCCGCGGCGACGGGGATGCATGGGTGGCGCTGGAGCGGCTGCTGCTGGCCGTCTCCGAGGCGCGCGCGGTGCGCCTGCTGGTGGCTTCCTGAGCCACGCCGCGGATGCGCGACGCTGACGCCGGGAACACGCTGCGGCTGTGCTACGGCGGCACATTCGATCCGATCCATGACGGACACCTGGCCGTCGCGCGCGCGGCGCGTGATGCCTTCGATGCACCGGTGTGGCTGATTCCCGCGGCCGATCCGCCGCATCGCGCTGCTCCCGGGGCCGATGCGGCGCAACGTGCGCGGATGATCGCACTGGCGATCGACGATATCCCCGGCCTGCATCTGGACCTGCGCGAGATCGATCGCGCACGCACGCTGGAGCGGCCTTCCTACACCTACGACACGCTGCTCGAACTGCGCCGCGCCTTCGGGCCGACGCGGCCGCTGGCGTGGGTGGTGGGGGCCGACAGTTTCATCGGGCTGCCGGGCTGGCACCGCTGGCGCGAACTGGGCGAACTGGCGCACCTGGTGATCGCCGAGCGTCCCGGCAGCGCGCTGGACGCAGGCCTGCCGGACGAACTGGCCGCCTGGGCGAAGGGCCGCTGGGCCGCTGAGACGGACCAGCTACGACAGCGCCCGGCCGGCTGGCTGTGGCGGCTGCACCAGCCGCTGAGGGCGGAATCGGCTAGCCAGGTGCGCGAGGAAATCGCCGGTCACGGTGCATGGCAGGCCCTCGTGCCGGCTGCCGTGGCGCAATACATCCAGGCCCACGGGCTGTATGCGGCCGGGCCAGCCTGAACGCGCCGCCGGCGCTGTTTGCCTATAATCCGCGCCATTCCCATCGAGTTGCCCGCTTTGACCAGCCAAGCCCAAGTCATCAAGACCCAGATCCCCACCCCGCCGCCGTCGGTGCCGAAATTGCTCGCGACCGTCCGCGAGGCCATCGAGGAGCTCAAGGGCAAGGACGTGGTCGAGATCGACGTGCGTGGCAAGTCCAGCGTGGCCGACTACATGGTGGTGGTGTCGGGTACCTCGACGCGCCACGTGAAGTCCATCGCCGACGAGGTGGTGAAGTTCGCCAAGCGGCTGGAACTGATGCCGCTGGGCGTGGAAGGCGAGCGCGAGGCGGAGTGGGTGCTGGTGGACCTGGGCGATGTCATCGTCCACGTGATGCTGCCGCGCGTGCGCGAGTTCTATGCGCTGGAGCGCCTGTGGACGGTGGGCGACCAGCCGCCGGGCGAGTCCGAGCAGGACGCCTGACCGCGCGGCGATGAAGGCGCGTCTGATCGCCACCGGCGAGCGTGCGCCGGCCTGGGTGGCGCAGGGGTTCTCCGAGTACCAGAAGCGGCTGTCGCATTGGTTGCCGCTGGAGCTGGTGGAGATCGAGCCCGGCCTGCGCGGCAAGGGGCGTGACCCGCAACGGGCCATCGACGACGAGGGGCGGAGGGTGATCGCCGCACTTCCCAAGCAGCCATACGTGGTGGCGCTGGATGTGCCGGGCAAACCGTACAGTTCCGAGCAGCTGTCGCAGCGAATGGAACATTGGCGAACGCTGGGGCGTGATATGGCGTTCCTGATCGGTGGGCCGGAAGGGCACTCGGCCGAGGTCGTGAAGCTGGCCGACGAGCGCTGGTCGCTCGGCCCGTTGACGTTGCCGCACATGCTGGTGCGGCTCGTGGTGGCCGAGCAGCTTTATCGCGCGGCGGCCATGTTGGCCAATCATCCTTACCATCGGGCTTGATCTTCCTGCGCTGTCGCGGATGACGTCTTTGTCGCCGTCGCACAGCCGGCGGCTTCAGCCGCGACCTGACGGCATCCGCTCGCCGCAAATCCTGGTAGCAAAAAAAGCCCGGGCATCGCTGCCCGGGCCGGAGGAAGTGCTGCCTTGTCTGCTCAGTTCCAGGTGTACTTCGCCCCCACGGTGAAATAACGACCGATCGCGCCGCTGAAATGCAGCGGGTTGTAGTTGATCGCGCCATAGGTCGCCGGATCCAGCGGGGCGGTGCGGTCGAACACGTTCTGCACCGAGCCGAAGATCTCCAGCGCGTCGGTCGCTTTCCAGTTGGCCGACAGGTCGAACGTGGTGAACGACGCCAGTTCGCAGTTGCCCGGGGCCGGCGAGCCGTCGGCGCGGAAGTTCAGGCAGGTCTCGTCCTTGCTGCCGCCGGTCTCGGGCGTGTTGTCCATGCTGCTGATGTAGTTGAGGATGCCGCTCACCGTCCAGGCGTTGTAGTTCCAGGTGGCACCGAAGTTGACGCGGTCCTTCGGGGTGCCGATGCAGTTGGTGACATCGCAGTTGCCATGGGTGCCGGCGTACTCGTGGGTGATGTCACCCTCGGTGCGCTCGAACTTCTTGATGTGGCTCCACTGCAGGTCCAGGCGCATGTCGCCATAGGCACCCATCGGGATGTCCTGGCGGATGTCGGTGTCGATGCCTTCCACTTCGGACGAATTGGCGTTCACGTACTGGGTGTTGATCGCCAGGATGGTGCCGGTGCCGGGGACGCCGTTGAGCAGGTCGGTGTCGCGCAGCACATTGCCGGCGGCGATGGCATCGGCGGTGGAGCCCTGGGCGATCTCGTTGGTGCGCTTGATGCGCCATGCATCGACCGTGATCGACGTGGTGCGCGTGGGTTGCAGCACGATGCCCAGGCTGTAGCTCTTGGACTCTTCCGGCTTCAGGTCCGGGTTCGGGGTGGTGATGATCGCCACCGGCTGCAAGCCGCAGTCGTCCGCCGTGCCGCCCGGCGCCGGGGTGCCGTTGGGGCAGCGCACCGGATCCAGCGCGTTGGAGAAGGCGGCCAGGCCACCGTCGCCGTTCTCGGCCGGGTTCGGGGCGCGGAAGCCTTCGGCATAGGTGCCACGCAGCGCGAACCAGTCGACCGGGTTCCACTTGAAGCCGAACTTCGGCTTCACCGCATCGTCGCCGCTTTCATACTTGTCGTAGCGCACCGCGCCGGAAAGCTCCAGCGATTCGAGGATCGGTGCGGACAGCTCCAGGTAGCCGGCATAGACGTTCTGCGTGCCGTCGTAGGCCGAGTAGCCCAGGCCGATGATGTCGCCGACGTCCGTGTAGGTTTGCGGGGTCAGCGAGTTGGTCGTGCGGCGCCACTCGGTGCCGAACGCCAGCGAGAGCGGGCCGCCCTTCAGGTCGTAAATGCCACGCGAGGCGGTGAAGTCGAACATGTCCAGGCTCGACTTGGCGTAGGCGCGGATCTCCGGCGAGATGTAGTCGTACAGGCTCTGCGGATTGGCGTCCGAGCCCAGGCCGATATTCCACACGCCACCCGGGCACGCGGCATCACCCAGCGCGCACTGCACGGCGCTGTAGCGCAGAAAGCCCGTGCGCTTGTTGACCAGGTTGGTCGACGAATGCAGGTAGGCGGTGTCGTAATCCCAGTCGCCCCACGTGCCCTTGATGCCGGCCAGGAAGCGGAAGAACTCGTTGGTGTTGTCGGTGACGCGGCCCCCGACGTCGGCAGCGTTGTAGCGCACGCGCACCGGCTCGCCATACGGGTTGTCCGGATGGCCGACGCCCAGCACCACCGCACCCGAACCGCTGTTGGCGTTTACCGGGCCGCCGGGATAACCCCATGCGCCGGAGACGTTGGATGGGGTGTTGTGGAACACGGTTTCCTTCTTCGAATAGCCGAACTCGGTATAGATCTCCGAGCTGTCGCCGATGGCGAAGGTGCCGCGCGCGAACAGGTTGACGTACTTTTCTTCCGGCGTGAGGTCGCGCCAGTCGGCCGCGTCCCACAGGCAGCCGCCACCGGGGTCCTGCGGGCTGACATTGGACAGCTGCGCGCAGCCCGGCAGGGAGGTCATCGTCGGCGGGTCGGTACCGGGGACGAACACGCTGCCGACCTGCGAGCTGCCGCCGCCGGTGCCGCCGCCGGTGATCGCACCGCCGAGGAACTGGCTGCCGCCGGCGCTGTAGCCCCAGGGACGCAGGTCGCCGGTGCCGATCCACTTGCGGTTGTCGCGGTCGGAGACCTTGATGCCGTCGGTCTTGCCGACATCCAGGCTGAAGAATGCATTCCAGCCGTCCTCGGCGAGGTTGCCGGTACCGGCGGTCAACGTGGCCTTCTTCGCATCGCCATCGCCGTCGCCGGACAGCCCGTAGGAGCCGCGCAGGATCGCGCCGGTGAAGTCGGTACGCAGGATGATGTTCACCACGCCGGCGATGGCGTCCGAACCATAGATCGCCGAGGCACCGTCCTTGAGCACTTCCACGCGTTTCACCGCATCGAGGGGGATCGTGCTCAGGTCGGTGAAGACCTTCTGGCCGTCATCGGCCAGGCCATAGGTCGCCATGCGGCGGCCGTTCAACAGTACCAGCGTGGAGCCGGCGCCCAGGCCGCGCAGCGAGATACCGGCGCCACCGCCGGCAAAGCCGTTGCCGAAGGTCTTGGGAATGGAGCCCGCGCCGTCCGAGGTAAGCGTTTGCAGGTATTCGGCGACGGTGGTCTTGCCGGTGCGGTCGATGTCCTGGCGCGTCACCACCTGCACGGGCGAGGGCGTTTCGGTATTGGTGCGGGGGATGTTGGAACCGGTGACCGTGATGCGGTCCAGGTTGGTCGGTGCTTCGGACTCCTGCGCGAAGGCGGGCAGCGCGGCGGTCGGCGCGAGCAGGACCAGCAGGGCGGCAGACAAAGGCGTGCGACGGCGCGCCGTATATGGCGGGACATGGCGAATCACGGCTCTCTCCTGACAAGGGATGACGGAACTGGGCGAATATGTCGGGAGGGGGCGCCGACGCCGGCGAATTTGGTTTCTTTCCGGTGATCGAGTAGTGAAAAAAGCCTTAATACGCCGGCGTTTTGTTACGTTTGGGTATAGCTACCTGAGCCAGTCACGTTTGTCAGTTACTGGGCCGGAGTTGCTCGATTAACGGGGCCAGTGATTTGGCATAGGGCGCCCACTTCGGGCGTTCGGAGACGCTCGGGCGTGCGCGAACCTGCACGGCGCTGGCGGTGACGACGCCCCGCTGACGTCCTTCGCTGTGCAGCATCTGCGGGCTGTAGGCCACGCCGCAGAAGTCGGCGACCTCTCGCATCACCGCTTCCGGTTCGCGCAGCAGGCGGGCGTAGGAGACATCTAGAATGCGACCGGGAAAACGTGCATGCCAGTGCGCCATCAGGCGCTGGTAACGCTGGTGGTAAGCCGCCAGCTCGTGCATGTCGTAGCTATACGGGTTGGCATCGGAGAACAGCTCGCGAAGATTGGAGAAGCAGGTCTCCACTGGGTCGCGAACCATGTGCAGGATGCGCGCCTGCGGCAGCGCGGCGGCAATGAAGCCGATGTTGAGGAAGTTTGACGGCAGCTTGTCGGTGAAGCATCGCTCGCCGGCCAGGCGCCATGCAGTGCTGCGCAGGTAGCGCTCGCCGGCGGCGGCCATGTCCGCGCCCTGCGCCCGGCGCACGATCTCTTCGTCGACGGTGCCGCGGCAATGGTGGTCCGTGGCGTGGCGCATCGCGCTGGTGAAGTCGTACAGCTCGCCGATGCCCTTCACGTCCTCCGAGCCGCACAGCATCTGTTCCAGCAGCGTGGTGCCGGAGCGGTGCATGCCGACGATAAAAAGCGGGCGAGCGCCCTCCTGGGAGGCTTTGGCTTGCGGCAACACCGGCATGGCGTGCAGTGCATCGAACAGGCGCTGGTTCTGCGCTCCGTCGTAGTCCAGCGTCGAGCGCTTGTGCGCGCATCCGCGCTTCAATGCGGCCCAGGCGTCGTCGTATTCGTGCAGGTCGTCCAGCGTCTTGTGCAGCGCGAATTCCAGCAGCGCCTTATCCGCCGCCGAACGCCCCGCACCTGCCAGTTCGCGGCGGATCGCCTGCGTGCCATTGCGCTCGGCCGTCTGGCGCTTCAGCGTGGCGCGCAGCCAATAACCCTGGGCGATTTCCGGCGCACGTCGCTGCGAGCGCACCACATCCTGCTCGGCCTCGTCGAACCGGCCCAGATACATCAGTACCTGCGCGCGGGCGAGCAGGGTGGGCGGGTAATCCGGATCGGCCCGTTTCGCTTCGTCAAGGTAAGCGATGGCCTCCTCGGGCAGGTTGGCGTAAGTGAGGTGCGAGGCCGCGGTGATGAGCGCCGGCACAGGCATGCGCGTCGGCGGCCCGAGGCGGGCCAGCACGCGGCGCAGGGCCGGGATATCGTTGAACGTGCGCAGGCGCGGGATCATCGCGGTCAGCTGCTGCGGCGTCGCTTGGGGGCTGCCCTGCGCGTGCTGCATCCAGGCTTCCGCGCCGCGATAGTGGCCGGCGAGCGAGTACAGGTAGGAAAGCTGCAGGAAACTGTCCACGCGCCCAGGGGAGATTTCCAGAATGCGCTGGTGGCAGGCGATCGCGCGGGTGAAGTCTCCCTGCGCGGCGAACTGTTCGGCCTGCGCGACCAGCGAGGCAATCTGGGTGCTGGTGGCAGTGCTCATTGCGCGATGTCCTCGAGGCGAGCCACCAGCGGCGCCAGTGGCCCGGCATAGCGCTGCCAGGCGCCCAGCGCGCCGCGATGGACCGCGCTGCGGACCTGCACGCTACTGGCAGTGCTGACCGGGGCGGCGTTGCGTTCCGGATGCGCCAGCCCGGGCCACGCCGGCAGTTCGAGGAAGGCGAGCAGCCCTTCGAGGGTGCGCTCGGTGTCTTCGACGAGTAAACGGTAATCGACCACGTGCACCTGGCCCGGCGCGTGTTGTGTCCAATGGTTCATCCAGCGCTGTGCTAGGCGCACTTCCGCCGCCAGTGTGTCGAAGTCGTAGCTGTAGGCGTAGGCGCCGCCCTGGAACAGCTCCTTGAAGTTGGAAAAAGCCACATCCATCGGATCGCGCCGCACGCACACGATACGCGCCTGCGGCAGCGCGCCGAGAATGAGCGGTAGCTCGAACAGGTTGCGCGGATGCTTGTCGATGGCCGCAGCCGTGGCCGGCGAGGCGCGCCGCAGTCGCTGTTGGTAGGCGTGGCCGATCGCCGGCAGGTTCTGCTTCGCCAGGAAGGCGAGGGGGTCTTCCAACTGGCACAGGCCCGGGAAGAACTGGCCAGCGCCCTCGCTGGCTGCGGCGAACAGGTCATTGCGCTCACCGACGCTGCTGACCCAGCCGTGGTTGCCGAGCATGCGGTCCAGCAGCGTGGTGCCCGAACGCGGCAACCCGAGGATGAAGATCGGGCGAGGCTGCGAGGCTGGGGGAGCCTGCGCGGCGGGTGCCCAGTCGCCGGCCATCAACCGCTCGGCGCGCGCATGGCGCACGGCCTGGAGGGCATCGGGATGCAGGCGATGCATCCGCGAGGCTCCCTCGACGAGCGCCGCCCAAGCGGCCTCGCGCTCGTCGGCGGCATCGAGTTCATGGAAAAGCGCGTAGTCCAACTGCGCGCGGGCGTGTCCATCCGTGATGGCGGCCATCGCGCGGCGCAAGCGCGTCACGCGCGCCGGTGCGCCGGTCGGGCGCAGCTTGGCGATGGCCCAGTGCACGTCCGGCAGGTGCGGCGCCAAGGCCAGAGCGGATTCGTAGTGGGCGGCGGCGCCGTCCATATCGCCGAGATATTGCGCCAGCTGCCCGCGGGTGAAGCGCAGCAGCGGATGGGCGCCGGTCTGCGGTTCCACCGCATCGAGCAGCCGTTGGGCGTCTTCATATCGGCCAGCCAGCCACAGATGCTGCGCCAGCGAGGGTGATTGTCGCAGTACGTCTGCATCGCGCCAGTCGGCGCCGAGTATGGTGGAAGCGACTTCGGCCTCTTCGGCAAAGTCGAGCAGGCGCAGCGTGACGTAGGCCAGCAGGCGCTTGCTGCCGCCCAGGCGCACGGCGTCGGCCGCGCGCAAAGCGTATTGGTGGGCGGGGTGGTAAGCATTGCGTTCCTGCGCGAAGCGCGACAGCCGCAGCAACGCGGGAACGTGTTGGGGGTACAGCGCGAGGATGGCAGCGTAGGCTTCGCCTGCGGCCTGGTGGTCCGCCTTGCCTTCATGTGCCTGGCCTTCGCGCCAGAGCTGTTCAAGCCTGTCGTGCATTCGTTGTTCCAGAGCCGGCCCGGGAAAAAACGGCCGCCTTGCGGCGGCCGTCGGAGTAAAAGAGCCGTACAGCTTTTAGGTATTAACCGCAGTGGATCAGAAGTCGTACTGCACCATGAAGCGGAACGAACGCGGTGCCTGCGTGCTGCGGTAGACGCCGAAGGTGTTCAGCGGCGCACCGGTGGTGCCGTCTTCGGCCACTTCGGACACCGCAGTGACCTTCTGCTGGTCGAACACGTTGAACACGTCCACCTTGAACTGCAGGCCCGGGGCCCACTTCGGCAGGTACGCGACGTTCAGGTCCAGCGAGTTGGTCCACGGCAGGCGGCCGTAGGTGCCACGGGGCACGGCCTCGGACGGACCGTCCGCGCCACCGGCTTCGGTGGTGCCGCAACGGAAGAACGAGGAACCGTACGGGTGGATGCCGCCGTGGTACGGGTACAGCACGCCCAGGCAGTTCTGCGGACGGCCGGACTGCACCAGGATGTTGGCACCCAGCGACCATTCGTCGGTGAACTGGTAGTTGCCGAAGATCTTGACGCTGTGACGGCGGTCGTTGGGCAGGTAGCCGTAGGAGTCGACCATCAGTTCCTTGTAGTCGAAGTCCTGCGTGACCGAGGTGTCACCCTGGCCGATGTCCGACTTCACGCCGCCTTCGGTGTTGCCCTTGTTCCAGGACATGGTCCACGAAGCCTGGAAGAAGAACTTCTCCCAGCTGCCGTCCCAGAACAGTTCCAACGCCTTGTACTCGCGCTTGGCCTTCGGCGACAGCAGGTCGGCCGGGATGGTGTACTCGGTGAGCACGCCATTGCCTTCCACGTCGGTCAGGAACACCGAATCTTCGCCGGGGTTGAACATGCGGCAATACGGGAAGCCGGCGTTCGGGATGTTCGGGGTCAGGCCGTCGGCGACGGCGGCGTCGTAGATCGGGGTGTAATCGCAGTTGTCGTCGATGGCGGCCTTGAGCTTGCGGTAGATACCACGTGCACCGATAGCCTGGTGGTCGGTGATCTGGCTCTGGAAGCCCAGGATGTACTCGTCCTGGTACATCGGGTCGAGGTTGGTCGCCGCGATGGTGGCCGGGTTCTTCGGTTCGCCGAACTCGCCGTTGATGTATTGCAGGCCGCCGCGCGGGGTCAGGCCGGTGGGCGCACCGGTGACCGGGTCCACGCCGGTGTAATAGTAGTTCTGGCGGGTATACAGCGAGGCGCTGGCGCCACGCACGGCCACGCTCGGGGTGAGCGGCAGGGCGTAACGGCCGGCGTTGCCGTAGATCTTCAGCGACGAATCACCCAGCACGTCCCAGCTGAAGCCCAGGCGCGGGCCGAACTGGTTGTCGATCTTGACGTACTGCTGGCCTTCGCCATTGTAGTTCTCGAAGGTATCCCAACGCGCGCCAAGGTAGGCCAGGAACGTGTCGGTGATGTTCCAGCTGTCCTCGACATACATTGCCCACTGCTTGAGCTTGACGGTCGAACCCTGGTTGACGATCTGCTCGCGGACGATGTCGTACTCATCGCCATTATTCACGACGCCGTCCGGATTGACGGTTGAGTAGCGCCAGTAGCGGCCGCCTTCGATCGAGGTGCCGGCAACGGACTCGTAATCGTCACGGTCGTAACCGAAGCGGATCAGGTGATCGCCCAGCGACCACTCGAAGTCCACGCGGAACTGGTCGCGGGTATCCTTGGAGTCGGCTCGGTCGATCGCGTCATTGGTGATGTTGCACGAGGAAGTGATCTCCCCGCCGGTCAGGTCCTGGCGGTAGCTGGGGCGCACGTCGAGTACGCGCGGGCAGCCGGAGGCCGGGTCGTTGAGGTCGCCGCTGTAGGTGACGTCCAAGCCCGTCGCGGTGCGCGCGCCGTCCTTGCGCTTGAACTCTCCGTGGCCGTACAGCGCCGACATGGTGAAGTTGTCGGTGAAGTAGCCGGTGTACTTGCCGATCCAGTTCTGACCGCCGTTTTCCTGTTTACGGGTGCCGATGTACTCGCCGGTGTCAGGGTTGTAGACATCGGTGTCGATCTTGCTGGTGTCGTTGAAGCCGGTGAGCTCCAGCTTGTTGCTGTCGTTGATGTTCCAGTCGACCTTGACCAGCCACGTCGGGCGCTTTGTCTCCTCGTCGGCCGGCTTGTCACCGAATGGCGTGCCCGCCAGGCCCTTGTCGGTATCGCCGTAAGACACCAGGCCGTACGCGAACAGCTTGTCCTTGACCAGCGCGCCGGACGCCCAGGCGGAGGTGATCCACTGGTTGGTGTCGACGTTGGAGTTGTCCTGCGCCAGCGTGCCCACGTCGTCCGGGGCGAGCGGGTTGCGGTAGTAGTAGTTGACGGTGTCGGCGTTGAGCGAGCGCGGGGTGTAGAACACGTTGCCGCCGGCGTGGAACTCGTTCGTACCGCGCTTGGTGATCTGGTTGACCACGCCGCCGGTGGAACGGCCGAATTCGGCGCCGTAACCGCCCGTCTTGACCTGCTGCTCGGCGACCGCTTCGAACGGGATCTGCGAGAAGTTGAGGTTGCGGAACGAGTTGGTGACGTTGAAGCCGTTGACGTAGTACTGGTTCTCGGCAACCGACGAGCCGCCGAATGAGGCCAGGTTGCCGAACGCGGTATCGCCGCGCACGGTGCCCGGAGCGAGCAGGGCCACGGAGGTGGCGTCGCGCGCGACCGGGATCTTGGCGATCTGCTCGGCAGTCAGGATGGTGGTCGATTCCACCGAGGACACGTCGATCGGGTTCACCGCCGAGGTGGCGCGAACCTGCACGGTATCCAGGGTGGAGGCGGCATCGCCGCGACCGGCAGCGAAGTTCACCGGGGTACCGGTACCCACGTTGACGTTGACGCCTTCGCGGGTCGAGGTGCTGCCGTCGGTCCCTGTATAGGTGACGTTGTAGCTGCCGGTCGGCAGGGCCGAGAAGCGATACGCGCCGTCGTTCCCGACGGTGACGGAGCGGGAAAAGCCCGTCGCCGGATTCTGGATCTGGACGGTGGAGCCCGCGCCGGCCTGGCCGAAGATCGCGCCGGAGGTATTCGACTGCGCGTACAGGGTGGGACTGAAACAGATGCCGAGGGCCAGACTGAGCGCGGAGCGCTGCAGGACCCGTTTGGTTCGCTGGTTGACTGCCACTAGCTCTCTCTCCTGAGTAGGGTTCTTCGCGATATCGGCGGCAAGGGCTAAAGGTCACCCAGCAAGGCCGACATTCAGAATCTACTCAGGTTTAGAGGCTGCGTCACGAAAAATTCATGCTTCCAGCACAAATGTGACTTGGGTGGAGTTTTTGCCACACGGTGCCAATTTCTACAATTTGCTGTCAACGGCGGCGAACGTGTGCGCTTCTGTCCGTACGGAGTCGGATTGCTGCAGTGCGACAGCGGCGGCCGAAGCCGGCCGCCGCCGTCGTGCTGCGCGCCAGGCTCAGTTCAGCGAAAACGCCACCGGAACCAAGCCGATCGCCTCGACGGCTTGGCCGTCCTGCATCGCCGGGCGGAACCGCCATTGGCGCATCACCTGCTGCTGTGCCGCCTGGTCCAGCACGCGGTGGCCACTGCTCCGGGCAATGTCCACGGCCACGGGCCGGCCTTCGGTATCCACGTGTACCTGCAGGAGCACGGTGCCCTCCAGGCGGTCCTTGAGCGCGGTGCGCGGGTACGCGGGCGCCGGGGCGCGCAGGTATTGCAGGCTCGCACCCACGGCGGGCAGCGTCATCGCCGGTCCGGTGTCGGGCGTGGGCTGGGCGAAAGCCGCTTGCGCGGGCACGGCGTTGGGCGCGCTGTCGGCAGTGGCTTCGGCGGTGCTGGGGGTCGGCGGGGTGGGCACGCTGCGGTGGACGGGGGTGGTCGGCGGCACGGGGCGTGGTTCGGCCGGTGCGATCGGAACAGGCACGGGCGGGGTGGGCACGGTGATCGGGACCTGCCAGCGCGGCACCACCGGCTGCGGTGCGTCCGGGGCGGGGCGGCGGCTCAACGGGATCAGCAGCAGCAACAGGGCCAGCAGGTGCAGGGCAATCGCGGTGCTCAGGGCGAGGATGCGCGAGGGATCGAAGCGGAAGGCAAACGGCGGATGTTGTGTGCGAACCATGTCCCACCTCCTTGGAAAAGGAACTGCGGAGTGATGCTGCACGGAGGTCCCCGGAAGACGCCGCCACCGGAGGCACGCCTGCGGTTTGATCATTGGCTCGGGTCTGGCTGGCTGGATAGGGCTCGGGTTCTCGGTGTTTTGCTTTCGTTTGGGTTGGGTCGCTCGGCGCGGCGCGGCCGCCCGGACGCTCGATCGTCCCGCGCGAACGGGAAGGGACAGCGGACGTGCGCGGATGGCCCCAAAAAAAAGGGGCCGGATCGACCGGCCCCGAGGCTTTGCGGTGTGTTGTTCGTTACCTGGCCAACTCGAACGTCACGTCCAGGTTGACCGACAGCGTCGTTTCGCCCGGCGACACCGGTGTGTCCATGGCCGCGCTCTGCGCGCGTGCCATCATCATCACCGGGCGCACGCCGCCGCTGCGACCCTCGGAGATGCTCACGATGCGGCGCACCTTCAGGCCCAGCTGGCGGGCGTAGGTGTCGGCACGCTGCTGCGCCTTCTTCAGCGCGGCGATGCGGGCTTCGTCATAGACCGGCTCGGGGTTGTCGATCTCGAAGCTCGGGCCGTTGATCTGGTTGGCGCCCTGCGCGGCCAGGGCGTCGAGCACCTTGCCCAGGCGCGAGACGTCGCGCACCTTCAGGCTCACGGTGTTGCTGGCCTGGTAGCCGTTGATCTTCTGCGCCTCGCCCTCCTTGTACTGGTACTGGGGGCTGAGGTTGATGCCGCTGGTCTGGACATCCTTCTCGGCGATGCCGGCCGCCTTGATCGCCGCGACCACCTTGCTCATCTGCTCGGCGTTCTGGCGCATGGCGGTGTTGCCGTCCGCGGCCTGGGTGACGACGCCGGCCGAGAGGCGGGCGATGTCCGGCACGCGGCTGGCCTCGGCGTCGGCGGAGACGTTGAGGATCGTGGCGTCAGCGGGAAGGGTGTAGGCGGGGGCGGCGGTCTGGGCCTGGGCGGTCATGGCAAGGGCCAGCGGGGAGAGGGACAGGGCAAGCAGCAACGGCTTGAGGGCGCGCATTCGACGTTCCTTGAGGATGGGCATTACCAGACTGGTTTCGGGACGATGAACCGGCTGTGAGTCGTGCGGGGTCCACGCGTCATGGCGCGGCCACGCTTGGCCGCGGGTTATGCTTCGCCGATGCTCTGGCTCGCTTCCCGCTCCCCCCGCCGTTCCGAACTCCTGCAGCGCCTTGCCATCCCCTTCCAGGTCATCGACCTAGACGTGCCGGAAGTGCGTGGCGTCGACGAGCCGGCCCACGATTATGTGCGTCGCGTGGCGCTGGACAAGGCCCGCGCCGGGCTGGCCGCGGTGCGTGCGGGCGACCCCGCCGCGCGCGTGCTGGCCGCCGACACCGAGGTGATCCTTGGCCAGCGCGTGTTCGGCAAGCCGGCCGATGCGAGCGACGCGGCGGCGATGCTGCACGCGCTCTCCGGACACACCCACGAAGTCGTCACCGTGTTGGCGCTGGTCGATGCGGACGGCGGCGAGCAGGTTCAGGCCGTGGTGTCCAAGGTGCGCTTCGCACCGCTCGATGCCGCCACCATCTCCGCCTACGTCGCCACCGGCGAGCCAATGGGCAAGGCCGGCGCCTATGCGATCCAGGGCCTGGCCGAAAGTTTCGTCCAGCACCTGGAGGGCAGTTACTCCGGAGTGATGGGCCTGCCGCTGTACCAGACCTCGCAACTGCTCAACCCCCACGGAGCGCCCTGATGTCGGAAGAGATCCTGGTCAACGTGACCCCCCGCGAAACCCGCGTGGCGGTGATCGAGAACGGCATGCTGCAAGAACTGCACATCGAGCGCGGTTGGCGCCGCGGGGTGGTCGGCAACATCTACAAGGGCAAGGTGCAGCGGGTGATGCCCGGCATGCAAGCCGCCTTCGTGGAGGTGGGCCTGGAACGGGCCGCCTTCCTGCACGCCAACGACGTGGTGCGCGCGGCCACGCCCGGCGTGGTCGAATCCGGCGAGCCGCCGCTCACGCCGGCCACCGCCGTGCCCATCGTCGAGCTGTTGCGCGACGGCCAGGACGTGGTGGTGCAGGTGGTCAAGGACCCCATCGGCAGCAAGGGCGCGCGCCTGACCACGCAGATCAGCATTCCCTCGCGCTACCTGGTGCTGCTGCCGCAATCCAAGGTGGTGGGGGTGTCGGCGCGCATCGAGGACGAGGCCGAGCGCGCGCGCCTGAAGGGCATCGTCACCGAACTGGCGGCCAGCCACGGGGGCTACGGCTACATCATCCGCACCAACGCGGAAGGCCAGCCGGCCGAGGCGCTGGCCGAGGACATCGCCTACCTGTCGCGGGTGTGGAACGTGGTGGAGCGGCGCGGCCGCGAATCGCCGACCTGCAGCATCATCTACGAGGACCTGAGCCTGCCGCTGCGCTCGGTCCGCGACCTGATCCGCAAGGACGTGGACAAGGTGAAGGTCGATTCCAAGGAAACCTTCGGGCAGCTGCAGGCCTTCGTGGCCAAGTACATGCCGGTGCTGGCCGAGCGCATCGAACTGTATGCCGGCGACCGGCCGATCTTCGACCTGTACGGGGTCGAGGACGAGATCGGGCGCGCGCTGGAGAAGCAGGTGCCGCTCAAGTCCGGCGGCTACCTGGTGATCGACCAGACCGAGGCGATGACCACCATCGACGTCAACACCGGTTCGTTCGTCGGCCAGCGCAACCTGGAGGAGACGGTCTTCCGCACCAACCTGGAGGCCGCCCAGTCGGTGGCCCGCCAGCTGCGCCTGCGCAACCTCGGCGGCATCATCATCATCGACTTCATCGACATGGACGATCCCGAGCACCGGCGCCAGGTGCTGCGCACGCTGGAGAAATCGCTGGCGCGCGACCATGCCAAGACCACGGTGTACGACTTCTCCCCGCTGGGCCTGGTGGAGATGACCCGCAAGCGCACCGTCGAGAGCCTGGAGCGGCAGTTGTCCGAGCCATGCCCCGAGTGCGGCGGCCGCGGCAGCATCAAGACCACCGAGACGGTGACCTACGAGATCTTCCGCGAGATCACCCGGGCGGTGCGTCAGTTCGATGCCGCCCGGCTGCTGGTGATCGCCTCGCCCAAGGTGGTGGCGCGCATCACCGACGAGGAATCCACCGCGGTGGCCGAGTTGGAGGAGTTCCTCGGCAAGAGCATCAGTTTCCAGTCCGACGACCAGTATCTGCAGGAGCAGTTCGACGTGGTGCTGTTGTGAAGGCGGCCGGGTCGCCCGGCGATGTGAAGGGAGTTCCGTGATGCCGTTGCGGTGGAGTTCCGCCCGCAGCTGGCATGCTGTACGGCTCGTTCCTGCCTGCCATCCCGTTTCCGGTTCCTGATGCCCACCCCGCTGCGCCGCCGCCTGCGCCTGACCCGCCGCTATGCCAGCTACGCGCTGGCGCTGGGCGTGGTGCTGGTCGCCTTGCTGGTGGGCGCGCTCAGCCAGGTGTTGCCGCTGGTGGAGCGCCAGCCGCAGAAGGTCGAGGCCTGGCTCGGCGCCCGCGCCGGCCAGCCGGTGCACTTCGACACCATGCGTACCGAATGGACCCGGCGCGGTCCGCTGCTGCGGCTGCAGGGCCTGCGCATCGGCGCGCGCGACGGCGTGCAGGTCGGCGAGGCGGAGGTGCTGGTGGCGATGTACTCGGGCCTGCTGCCGGGTCGCTCGCTCACCGAACTGCGCCTGCGCAACCTGGCCCTCACCCTGCAGCGGGCCGACGACGGCGCGTGGTCCGTGCAGGGCCTGCCCAGCACCGGCAGCGGCGATCCGCTGGACGCCCTTCGCAGGCTTGGCGAGCTGCAGGTGGTCGGCGGCCGCCTGCAGGTGCATGCCCCGGGCATCGGCATCGACACGGTGCTGCCGCGCATCGACCTGCGCCTGCGCGTCAGCGGACACCAGGTCCGTGCCGGCGGACGCGCCTGGATCGACACCGCCCACGCCCCGCTCAGCGCGGTGCTGGACTTCGACCGCCACGCCGGCGACGGTACCGCCTACGCCGCGGCCTCGCCGGCCGACCTGGCCGCGTGGTCGCCGCTGCTCAAGGCGGCTGGCGTGCAGTTGGCCGGCGGCCAAGGCCGCGCCCAGGTGTGGGCGTCGCTGCGCGCCCATCGCATCGTCGCGGTGACCACGCAGGCCGACCTCAACGGCGTGCGCCTGCGCGGCACGGCGGCCGGTGGCGGGCCGGCGCCCACCGTGGCGTGGGATCGCCTGCAGGCCAGCTTGCGCTGGCGCACAAGCGCCCAGGGCTGGCGCATCGATGCGCCGCTGCTGCGCATCACCACCGGCGGCAAGGTGCAGCCGCTGGACAGCCTGTCCATCGCCAATGGTCATCGCTACGCGGTGAGTGGGCGCAATCTCGATGCCACCCCGTTGCTGGCCGTATTGGGCCTTACTGACCAGGTCGAGCCGGGGCTTCGGCAATGGCTGCAGCAATCCCGCCCGACGCTGCGGCTGGGCCGCCTGCAATTGGCCGGCGAGCAGGGCGGCCAGTTGTGGGCCGAGGGCAGGCTGGACGAGATGGCCTTTGCCAGCGCCGGCCACGCGCCGGGGCTGAGTGGCCTGCAGGGCGACTTCGAAGGCGATGCCGACGGCGTGCGCCTGCGCCCGGTGCCGTCGGCGCGCGTGCGCTTCGACTGGCCCTGGGGCTTTGGCGTGGTGCACGAGGTGCGGCTTGCGGGAGAGATCGTCGGCTGGCGCGAAGGCGGTGGCTGGCGTGTCGCCACCCCGGCGCTGCGCGTGCAGGCGAGCGACTATGCCGCGAATGTGCGCGGCGGCATGTGGTTCGAGAACGATGGCAGCCGCCCGCGCATCGATCTGGCCGCCGAGCTGGACGATGCCCAGGTGCCGGTCGCCAGCAAGTTCTGGATCCACGGCAAGATGAGCCAGCACGCGATGGACTGGCTGGACATGGCGCTGGCCGGCGGCACCCTGACCGAGGGCGTGGGACTGGTCAGCGGCGACCTGGACGACTGGCCGTTCGACCAGCACAACGGCCGCTTCGAAGCGACCGGCCACATCCGCGACGGCGTGATCCGCTTCCAGAAGGATTGGCCGGCGATGGAGAAGGTCGACGCCGATGTGGCCTTCATCGCCAACGGTTTCCAGCTGCAGGGCCATGGCGACCTCGGCGGCGCGCCGGTGGCGCAGTTCGAGGCTGGCATCCCCGATTTCGCCGAGGGGCAGCTGTACGTGCGCGCGCATACCGACGCGGACGCCTCGCACCTGTTGTCCGTGCTGCGGCGCAGCCCGCTGCACGCCAGCTACGGCGACACGCTGGACAACGTGGCCGTCAGTGGCCCGGCCAGCACGGATTTCGACCTGCTGCTGATGCTGCATGGCGGCCCCGGCGGGCACCTCAAGGGGCAGGTGGCCTTGCAAGGCGCCAAGCTCGCCGACAAGCGCTGGGACCTGGCCTTCGACCAGGTGCAGGGCAGCGCCGACTACAGCAGCGAGGGTTTCGCCGCCGAAGGGCTGGCGGTGCGCCACAACGGCAACACCGGCACGCTGGACCTGCGTGCCGGCGCGCCGGTGAAAGATCCCAACCAGGCCTTCGAGGCGCGCTACGGCTCGGTGCTCGACGCCAAGGACCTGTTCGACCGCGCACCGCAGATGGAATGGCTGCGGCCCTACGTGCACGGCGCCTCGCACTGGAATGTCGGCGTGAGCCTGCCGCGCGCGCAGCCCGGCAAGCCGGAGCCGGCCAGCCACCTGCGGCTGGATTCGGACCTGGTCGGCACCACGCTGGATCTTCCAGCGCCGCTCGACAAACCTGCCGACCGTCCGCTGCCCACGCGCGTGGATGTCGCGCTGCCGCTGGGCAGCGGCGAGGTCGATGTCGCGTTCGGCCAGTTGGTGGCGCTCAAGGCTGTCACGCAGAAGGACCGCACCGGCGTGCGCGTGGTGATGGGCAGCGATACCGTCACCGATACGCCGCCCGAGCATGGGCTGGTGGTGACGGGCCATACCGAGTCGCTCGACGCGATGGACTGGATCAGCCTGGCCCGCGGCGGCGATGACGAAGGCGGCGACGGCAACAGCCTGCCGTTGCAGCAGGTGGACGTGCAGGCCGACCGCCTGCTGCTGATCGGCGGGGCGTTTGCGCAGACGCGCCTGCGCCTGAAGCCGCAGCACGACGCGGTGACCGTGCAGCTCGACGGGCCTTCGCTGCAAGGCAGCCTGCAGGTGCCCAATGCCGAGGGCGCGTTGGTGCGTGGTGATCTGCAGCGCGTCTACTGGCAGTCGGCGGCGGCGCCGGCATCGCCTGCGCCGAGCGACGAAGTGGCCACCAGTGGCGCGCTGGCGCAGACACTGCCCGAACCGCAACGCAAGGCCGTGGACGAAGTGGATCCGGCGAAGCTGCCGCCGCTGTCGCTGGACGTGGCGGACCTGCAGCTGGGCAAGTTGAAACTCGGCAAGGCGGTGCTGCGCACGCGCCGTCTCACCGACGGTTTGCAGCTGGACCAGTTGCAGCTGCATTCGGCCGACCAGGACATCGCGCTCACCGGTGCGTGGCGCGGCAAGGGGGAAGCGGCCACGACGCGGCTGTCGGCACGGCTGGATAGCCGCAACCTGGGCGATCTGGTGCGCGACCTCGGCTTCGGCGGGCAGCTGCGCGCCGGCGAGGGCGAGTTGCAGCTCGATGCGGGCTGGCCGGGTTCGCCGACGGGATTCAAGCTGGCCGAGCTGGAAGGCAATCTCAAGGTCGCGGCGCGCAATGGCCAGCTGCTGGAAGTGGAGCCTGGCGCGGGACGCGTGCTCGGCCTGCTCAGCGTGGCGCAGCTGCCGCGACGGTTGATGCTGGATTTCCGGGATTTCTTCTCGAAGGGCTTTGCCTTCAACCGCGTCGATGGCGAGGTGCGGTTCGATGACGGGCTGGCGCAGACCAGCAAGGTGCGCATCGAAGGGCCGGCGGCGGATATCGATATTCGCGGCGCCGCCGATCTGCGCCGGCAGCAGTTCGACCAGACGATCGATGTGCATCCCAAGTCCGGCAACCTGTTGACGGTGGTCGGGGCGGTGGCCGGTGGGCCGGTCGGGGCTGCGGTGGGGGCGGCGGCCAACGCGGTGCTGTCCAAGCCGCTCGGCGAGCTGGGGGCGCGGACTTATCGGGTGACCGGGCCCTGGAAGGATCCAAAGGTCGAGGTCGTCGGGCGCGAGGAGCATGACGAGGCGGATGCCAAGCCCGCGGCCGGCAAGAAGGCTGATCCGAAGGATTAGGTTTTTTGGGTGTTGTCGTGTAGTACCGCGGTGGGTGGTCGCGCGGCGAGCGGTGGGCAAACCTCATCGGGACACGCCGTGAATCCCTCCATGGTGGCTCGTAGGCGACATCCTTGTCGCCTACGGTCCCGATGAGGCTTGCCCACCGCTCGCCCGAACCCTTCCCGGCGCCTCTGCCCTGCATTCATCGCTTCGCCCCCCTTCGCCCACCCCTTTGCCCGCCCTTTTGTAGGAGCGGCTTCAGCCGCGACCCTTCAATCTTTCTTCTCCGCGTCTTCTTCGGCCCGCACGAATCCCGGCAACCGCAATTTCGTGCGGTGGCCCGGTTCCGGCGTCGGCGAATCGCCGGTAACGCCGCGGAAATAGCCGCGCTGCCAGCGTTCGCGCGAGGCCTCCGAGTTCGGGTCGTTGAGGTCCTGCAGGAACTGGCCGCGGCTTTGCGTCCATTGGGTGTACAGGCGTTCCAGGTCCGGTTCGTCGGAAAGCGGACGCCATTCGGCCTTGCAGTCGTCCAGCATCCGGCGCTGCAGCGGGAACAGGTGGCAGAACGGTTCGCCCGCCTGGAAACGCACGCGGCCCGGGCGGGTGAAACGCCAGTTCATGGTGAAGGTGTAAGGGCTCCAGTCGGTTTCCACGATGCCGGTCAGGCCGGCGATGCCGTCCTTGGGGCGGTTCACCGGGCCGCCCACCATCAGGTCCACGCCTTCCTCCGTGCGGAACAGGCAGGGGACGTGGAAGGTCAGCACGCCGTAGCCGAAATGGCTCACCGCCGGGGCGTGGGTGCCGGGGTCGGCGTAGATGCGCACGTCCTGCAGCGCGTTGCCCCCGGTCCATTCGGCCATGAAGCCGGTCTGGCACAGCAGCTCCCAGCCATGCGAGTTGGCGATCGCCAGGGGCAGGCAGCGGTAGGCGTAATGCTGTTCGGTGGCATCCATCCAATCGCGCTCGCGCGGGGCGGGACGGATGTCCAGGGTGTGGCCATCGAGGACGTAGGCGGTCAACTTCATCGGCTTTCCTGGCCGGGACATGACCGCAGTGTCCCGCGTTTGCGCACGTTTCCGCCAGATCGCGGCTTGTGCGCGGGAGCGGCGGCCCCCATCCTGCACGCATGACTGACAACGCGCTCGCCCTGGCCGAAACCCGGCTGCTGCTCCCCGCCGGCCTCGATGCCGGCCACCTCGACCGCACCTTCGGCACCCTGCTCGGGCCCGGGGTGGATTTCGGCGACCTGTATTTCCAGCATTCGCGCCGCGAGAGCTGGAGCATGGAAGATGGCATCGTCAAGGACGGCGCGCATTCGATCGAACAGGGCGTGGGCGTGCGCGCGATCGCCGGCGAGAAGACCGGCTTCGCGTACTCCGATGACATCCAGCGCGAGGCGCTGCAAGCTGCGGCGCAATCGGCGCGGGCAATCTCCCGCGATGGCGGCGCGCAGCCGGCGCGTGCGCTGGTGGGCGGCGGCGGCCGCGCGCTGTACCCGGCCACCGATCCCATCGACGACCTGGACAACGCCGCCAAGCTCGACGTGCTGCGCCGCCTGGACCAGTTCCTGCGCGCGGCCGACCCGCGGGTGAAGCAGGTGATGGTGAGCCTGTCCGGCGGCGTGGACACGATGCTGGTGGCGCGCAGCGACGGCGTGCTCGCCGCCGACGTGCGCCCGCTGGTGCGCTTGAACGTGCAGGTGATCGTCGAGCACGGCGGGCGCCGCGAGAGTGGATATGCCGGTGGCGGTGGCCGCTATGGCTATGCCGAGTTGTTCGCCGATGGGCGCCCGGAGGGTTTCGCCCGCGAGGCGCTGCGCCAGGCGCTGGTAAACCTGGAAGCGGTGGCCGCGCCGGCCGGCACGATGCCGGTGGTGCTGGGCGCAGGCTGGCCCGGCGTGCTGCTGCATGAGGCGGTGGGCCATGGGCTGGAAGGCGATTTCAACCGCAAGGGCACCAGCGTGTATGCCGGGCGCATCGGCCAGCGCGTGGCCTCGCCGGGCGTCACCATCGTCGACGATGGCACCTTGCCGGGGCGTCGCGGTTCGCTCAATGTCGACGACGAAGGCACGACGACGAACTGCACCACGCTCATCGAGGACGGCGTGCTGGTGGGCTACATGCAGGACACGCTCAACGCACGCCTGATGGGCATGGCGCCCACGGGCAACGGCCGCCGCGAGTCCTTCGCGCACCTGCCGATGCCGCGCATGACCAACACCTACATGCTCGCCGGCCAGCACGATCCGCAGGAGATGATCCGCTCGGTGAAGAAGGGACTGTACGCGGTCAATTTCGGCGGCGGGCAGGTGGATATCACCAGCGGCAAGTACGTGTTCTCGGCCACCGAGGCCTACCTGATCGAGGACGGCAAGATCACCGCGCCGGTCAAGGGCGCCACGCTGATCGGCAACGGGCCGGAAACCATGCAGAAGGTGCGCATGGTCGGCAATGACCTGGCACTGGACGAAGGCGTGGGCGTCTGCGGCAAGGATGGCCAGAGCCTGCCGGTGGGCGTGGGCCAGCCTTCGTTGCTGCTGGACGGCCTCACCGTTGGCGGCACCCAGGCCTGAAGGCGCCGATGCGCGCCATCGCATGGAATGGCCAGGGCGCGCGGCGAAACGGCGCGCCGCCGGGCTCAGTCTTCGTCGCGCGCGTGCGCTTGATCGGCGTCCTCGCCGGCGTCTTCGTCCTCGGGCGTGCGCGCCAGTTCGCGCAACACCTGGAAGATCTCGCGGAACGCGCGCGGCGGCTTGTTGCGCAGCTTTTCCTCGCGCGCGTTGCGCAGCAGGGCGCGCAGGTGCTGCCGATCGGCGTGCGGATATTCCTCCAGCAGCTCGGTCAGCGCCTCGTCGCCCTCGGCGAGCAGGCGCTCGCGCCAGCGCTCGATACGGTGCATCGTGGCCACTTCGCGGCGCGAGGTCTCGCTGTTGGCGTCGAGCGCATCGCGGATCTTCTCCAGCGTCTCGTCCTCCTCGCGGCGCATCTGCTTGGCCAGGAACGCCAGCTGCCGCTTGTGGGCAATGTGCGCGGTGATGCGGCGCGCTTCCTCGATATGCGGAATCAGCGATTCGGGCACCGGCAGGCGCGAGAGCTGGGCCGGCGTCAGCGCCACCAGTTTCTCGCCCAGGGCCAGCACCTCCAGCGCTTCGCGCCGTTGCTGGCTGCGGCTGCTGCCCAGGAATTCACCGGTTTCTTCGTCACGTCCGCGCATCGTCTTTCCAATTCTTCATGGCCGCGACGAACGCGCGGCATTTACCCGCACAGGATAAAGCATTGAACGCGATCTCCCCCGATCTTCACGCCGCCGACGACAGCCAGGCTCGACTTGACCGCCTGTCGGAGCTGTCCGAACGCCTGCTGTCGCGCGCCCGCGCGCTGGGCGCCAGCCAGGCCGAGGTGAGCTGCAGCGAGGAAAGCGGGCTGGACGTGAATGTCCGCCTGGGTGAAGTCGAAACGGTGGAATCCACGCGCGACCGTGGCATCGCGGTGACCGTCTACTTCGGCCACCGCAAGGGCAGCGCCAGCACCGCCGACCTGCACGAGGCCAGCCTGGAGGCCACCGTGGCCCAGGCTTGTGCCATCGCCCGCCACACCGAGGACGACCCGGCTTCCGGCCTGGCCGATGCCGCGCTGATGGCGCGCGAGTTCCCCGACCTGGACAGCTGGCACCCCTGGGCGCTGGAAGCCGACGCGGCGGTGGACCTGGCGCTGGCCTGCGAAGCAGCCGGCCGCGAGGCCGATGCGCGCATCGGCAACTCGGACGGTGCCTCGATGGGCCGCCACGCCAGCCTGTCGGTGTATGCGAATTCGCATGGCTTCATCGGTCGCGAGCGCAGCACCTCCTATTCCATCGGCTGCGCACTGATCGCAGGACAGGGCGAGGGCATGCAACGCGATGGCTGGTACAGCAGCGCGCTGGCCCGCGAGGACCTGCAGTCCCCGCAGGCCATCGGCCGCCGCGCGGCGGAACGCACCGTGGCACGCCTGCAGCCGCGGTCGCTGCCGACCGCGCCACTGCCGGTGATCTTCGCCCCGGAAGTCTCGCGCACGCTGATCGGCCACCTGCTCGGCGCCGTATCCGGCGGCGCGCTGTACCGGCGCGCCAGCTTCCTGCTCGACAGTGTCGGCCAGCCGCTGTTCCCGGACTGGCTGGACATCGACGAACGCCCGCACCTGCGGCGCGGCTTGCGTTCGGCCGCGTTCGACGGCGATGGCGTGGCCACGCGTGACTCGGCGCTCGTCAGCGGCGGCGTATTGCAGCGCTACGTGCTCGGCAGCTATTCGGCCCGCCGGCTCGGCCTGCAGACCACGGCCAATGCCGGTGGCGTGCACAACCTGCGCGTGTCCTCCAACGCGCAGGACCTGGCCGAGCTCATCGCCGGGCAGTCGCGCGCGCTGCTGGTGACCGAACTGATGGGGCAGGGGGTGAACGCGGTGACGGGCGATTATTCGCGCGGCGCCGGCGGCTTCCTCGTCGAGAACGGGGCGATCAGCCATCCGGTCGACAACGTCACCATCGCCGGCAACCTGCGGGAGATGTTCCAGCGCATCGCGGCGGTGGGCGCGGATATCGACACCCGCTCGCACATCCACATCGGTAGCGTGCTGGTGGACGGCATGACCGTGGCCGGCGAGGGCTGAGCGGGGCGGACGTCTTGACAGGATCGGGGCGCCCGCCGACAGTGCCAGCGCCCTCTCATGCCAAGGAACGAACGATGAGCGAATATGACACTTCCGCCTCGCCCCCGCCGCCGCCGGTGATCACCGCCGCGCCGCAGGAGGAACGCACGCTGGCGCTGGTCGCCCACCTGCTGGGCATCCTGACCTGGTTCGTCGGCGCGCTGGTGGTCTGGCTGATCAGCAAGGATGCCCAACCGTCCAAGCCGTTTGCCACCGACCAGGCCAAGGAAGCGCTGAACTTCCAGATCACCGTGGCCATCGCCTACGTGGCGTGCTTCATCCTGACGATCGTGTCGTTCGGACTGCTTTCCTTCCTTGGCTTCCTGGTGTGGCTCGGCAACGTGGTGTTCTGCATCCTGGCGGCGGTCAAGGCCAACAACGGCGAGACCTACCGCTATCCGTTCACGCTGCGGCTGATCAAGTAATCCCGTCCTTCGATGGATACGCAAAAGGCCCGGCAATGCCGGGCCTTTTGTTTTCGAACTCGCCGCGCGCTGGCGCGGCGCCGCGAACGCGCCTCAGTGGCCGCGTTCGACCGCCAGCCGCGCCAGCGCCGCCAGCGGCGCGGCGGCTTCGCCTTCACCGGCAAGCGCCGCATGCATCTGTTCGCTGAGCGTGGCCAGGTGCGCGCGCGCACCCTCGATGCCGAGCAGCGCCGGGAAGGTGGATTTGTTCTGCGCCGCGTCCTTGCCGGCGGTCTTGCCGAGCTGCGCCGAGTCGGCCTCGATGTCGAGGATGTCGTCGCGCACCTGGAACGCCAGGCCGAGCGCGGCGGCGAAGCCGTCCAGTCGTGCGAGCGTGGCCTCATCCGCGCCGCCCGCCAGCGCCCCCATCCGCACCGAGGCACGGATCAGCGCACCGGTCTTCAATTCGTGCATGGCGGTCAGCTGCTGCAGGCTCTGCTGGCGCCCGGTGGCGTCGATATCCAGCGCTTGCCCGCCGCACATGCCGGCCGCGCCGGAGGCGCGCGCCAGCGTGCCCAGCCAGGCCACGCGCAAGGCGTCCGGCGCGGCGCTGTCGGCCAGCACTTCGAACGCGCGGGTCTGCAGCGCGTCGCCGGCGAGAATGGCGGTGGCTTCGTCGAAGGCGATGTGCACGGTGGGCTGGCCGCGACGCAGGTCGTCGTCGTCCATCGCCGGCAGGTCGTCATGTACCAGCGAATAGGCGTGGATCAGCTCGACCGCAGCGGCCGGCGCATCCAGCAGCGCTTCCTCGGCGCCAAGCAGGTGGCCGGCGGCGTAGACCAGCAACGGGCGCATGCGCTTGCCGCCGCCCGTGGCCGCGTGGCGCATTGCCGCGTGCAGGCGCTGCGGCGCACGGGTCGCTTCTGGCAGGCAGGTGTCGAGAAATGCTTCGCTGCGCGCGCGCCAGCGCTCGAAGCGCTCAGCCGCCATGGAGCGGGGCGTCGAAGGGTTCGGCGTCTTCCGGGCGGGCCGGGTCGGTCAGCAGCTTCACGCGCAGCTCGGCCTGCTCCAGCGCCTGCTGGCACTGGCGGTACAGGCCGACGCCGCGTTCGTAGGCGGCCAGCGACTGCTCCAGGCTGAGGTCGCCAGCTTCCATCTTGGCGACGAGCTGTTCGAGTTCTTCCAGCGACTGCTCGAAGCGGGCGACCGGCGAGGTCTCTGGGGGGGACGTCTTGGGCATGCGTAAAGTGTGCGCGGCAGGGGCGGAAGGGTCAATTCACGCGCCGGGCGGCTCCCAGGCCAGCTGCGCGCCACGTGCCTGCAACCAGGCCGCCAGATCGGCCGATACCAAGGTGTCGCCGGCAGCCAGCAGGGTATCGCCGTCCCACAGCAGCGGCAGCGCGAAACGCCGCCACGGGGGCACGCCCGCCGCCTGGAGCAGGTGCTTGAGGGGGTGCGAATGCGTGCGGCCTGGCAGGCGCAGGCGTTCACCGCCGCGACGGGCGCGCACCTGCAAGGCATCGTCGAAGCCTGCGGCGCCGCGCAGCGCAAGCAGGCCCCCGTCGGGCAAGGACAGCGCGACGCGGCCGTCCCACGCGGCGGCCCAATCCGCCGGCCACGGCGATGGCGCGGCCAGCAGGTGAAGTTGGTCGCGCCAGCGGCGGATCTCCATGCCATGCCATGCGAATCGCGCACCATCGGTGGCAGGCAGCACCTCCGCTTCGAGGGCTGCCACGCCTTGCGCCGGCAGGGGCGGCGCATCGTGCTGCGCGACCCAGCGTCGCAGCAGGCGTGCACGCTGGGCCGGGGGTTCGCGCTGCAACGCGTCCAGCGGCAGCGGGCCCCCGGCGGCATGCTCTGCAAGCCACGCCTCCTCGCGCAGGCCGAGCAGCGCGCCGGCCTGGCCGCTGAGCGCGGCGCTGGCGGCGAACGCGGCATCGGCGTGCGGCCAGCGCTGGCGCAGCAGCGGCAGCAGCTGGTGGCGCAGGAAGTTGCGGTCGTGGTGCAGGTCGGTATTCGCCGGGTCTTCGATCCAGCGCAGCCCATGTGCCTGGGCATGCGCCAGCAGTGCCGCGCGCGGCAGCGAAAGCAATGGCCGCCATAGCTGGCCGGCGGCGAACGCGCGCTGTGGTTGCATGGCCGCCAGCCCGTCGGGGCCGGAGCCGCGCAACGCGCGCAGCAGGAAAGTTTCGGCCTGGTCGTCGCGGTGGTGCGCCAGCGCCAGCCATTCGCCAGCCCGCAGGCTGTCAGCGAAGGCCGCGCGACGCGCAGCGCGTGCCGCGCCTTCCAGGCCCAGGCCGCTGTCGATGTCCACGCGGACCGGACGCACTTCCAGGGCGATGTCCAACGCTGCGCATAGTGCAACGCAATGGGCTTGCCACGCATCGGCCTGGGCGTGCAGGCCGTGGTGGACGTGCAGCGCGCGCAACCCGCGTGCGCGGTAGTCGGGCAGGCCGGCAAGCGCATGCAGCAGCACGCTCGAATCCAGCCCGCCGCTGAGTGCCACGACCACCGGTCCGGGGGCCCGCGCCGGCAGGTGCATCCGCACGTCGCCGCCGGTGTTCATCGCGCGCTCCGACGACCCGCGCACGGGGCGCGGGTCGGGAGGCAGGGCAGGGGTGTCGGCAGGCGGACCGGGTTCACCCGGTCATTGTGCCGCCTTGCGCTCGAAACTTTCCGGCTTGGGCAGTTCCACCGGCACGCCATCGGCATTGCAGGTGCCTGCGTCGCACAGGCGCTGGCGCAGTTTCGGCGTGGCCTGGACGATGACGTGGTAGATCACGTTCTCCTCCAGCGTGCCGCGGAACGCCTGGCTGCCCGGGCCGGTGGCCCAGATGCCGACATCCTCGCCGCCGTGCGTTTCCGCCTTCAGCGGCACCAGGCTCTCCTGCATGTAGGACGGTGCCTCGGTGTCCACGTGGGTCAGGTCCGGGCGACCCTGCACCGGCTCCACGCTGCTCGGCTCGTGGTTGAACTTCTTCGGACCGGCCGGCTGCGCGTTGCTCGCGCCGGTATAACCCGGGCCGTTGGCGTAGCTGAGCGTGGTGTAGGGCTGGCCGTTGAGGTCGCGCGCGTACTGGCTGCGGTCGCCATCCTCGCCGCCCAGGCCGCGCACCTTGCCCAGGATCGGGTTGCCGCGCACCGGGTAGCCGACGAAGTTCAGCGTGTGCGAGTGGTCGGCGGTGACGATGATCAACGTGTCGGCCGGCGCGGTCTCCACCGCCGCGCGGACCGCGTCGGACAGCGAAACCGTCTCGTCCAGCGCGCGGAATGCGTTGCCGCCGTGGTTGGCATGGTCGATGCGGCCGCCTTCGACCATCAGCACGAAGCCGTTGGGATCGCGCGACAGCGAGCGGATCGCAGTGCGCGTCATTTCGGTCAGGCTCGGCTCGCCCTGCGGGCCCTGCTTGCGGTCATGGTCGTACTGCATGTGGTCCGGTTCGAACAGGGCGAGCAGCGCCGGCGCGTCTTGCGCGGCCTGCAGCTGGCCTTCGTTCCATACATAGCGGCCCTGCGGGTGCTGCTGCCGCCATTCGGCGATGAGGTCGCGCCCGTCCAGCCGCAGGCCGACCTTGTCGTCGTACTCCGGGTCGCGCTCGCCAGCCGGCATCAGCTCGGTGCGCCCGCCGCCCATCACCACCTGCGGGCCACGGCCGTAACGCTGGGCGGCGATCAGCTGCTGCGCGATGTCGCGGCAGCCGGCGGCCTTGGCGGCCTCAGGCACGTCGGCATCGCTTTCCCAGTTGCGCTCGGGCGTGTGGGCATAGGTCGCCGCCGGCGTGGCGTGGGTGATGCGCGTGGTGGTCACGATGCCGGTGGCCATGCCGGCGCTGTCGGCCAAGGTGAGCCAGCTCAACAGGCCCTTGCCCAGGCTGTCGGCGCAGTCGTCGCGGGCGCCGGCGCTGACGCCGATCGCGCCCATGTGGGTCTTCACGCCGGTGGAGATGGCGGTCATCGTGCCGGCCGAATCGGGCGTCTGCGAATCGGTGTTGTAGGTCTTGCTGAAGGCCGTGGCGGGGAACTGCTCCCACGACAGCAGGTTTTCCTCGCCCGGGCCGCCCTTGCGCTGGCCATCGAGGATGCGCGCGGCGGCCACGGTGGTCAGGCTCATGCCATCGCCCAGGAACAGGATGACGTTCTTCGCCCGGCCCGCCATCGCGCCGTTGGCGGCCGCGCGGGCGGCCCCGCTGCGATACCACCATTGCGGGGTTTCCTGCTGCGGGTGCTGGATGGGCGGCACGTCGACCGGCGCCACGGCATGGGCGCGGGTCGGAGCGGATGTGCTGGCGCAAGCGGCCAGCAGCAGGGTGGACAGCAGGCCGAGCGCGGGCAGGCGCGGATCGAAGACGCGGTGCTTCATGGGGCAGGACGACTCTCGCGGGAAACCAACGGACATTATGAACGGACAAGCACTTCACCCGGGTGACACGGCCGCGGCGGCACGCCGGTGTTCCAGTGGTGGCATCGTCCGGCGCGACGGGATCGGCTAAGGTGCCGTGATCTTCTTTCGACGTCCGCCGATGAAACTGGTCTCCGCCTGGTTCCGCATTCCTTTCTGGCAGCGCGTGGTCGCCGGCTTCGTGCTCGGCGCGCTGGCGGGCTGGGCCTTCGGGCCGGCCGCCAAGACCTGGTTCGAGCCGCTGGGCGACCTGTACGTCACGCTGATCAAGATGATCGCCGTGCCGCTGGTGTTCTTCGCGGTCATCAATGCGATCTCCGCCCTGCACGGGCAGAAGTCGGTCGCCGCGCTCGGCGGGCGCACCTTCCTGTGGTTCATTGCCACCGCGGCGATCGCCGTGTGCGTGGGCCTGGCGGTGGGCACCCTCATGCAGCCCGGTGCCGGCCATTTCGGCCTGAGCGTCGACGCGCAGTGGACCCCGCGCGATGTCCCCAGCCCGGTGAAGGTGCTGATGGACGTGGTGCCGGCCAACCCGTTCTACGCGCTGACCGGCATCGGCACGCGCACCAACGCCGCCGGCGAAACGGTGCTGGCCGCCGGTCGCGGTTCGATCCTGCCGGTGATCTTCTTCGCCGCGTTGCTGGGCTTTGCGATGGTCAAGCTCGGCGAGCGCGTGGCCGAGGCGCGCAAGCTGGTCGGGCAGATGAGCGAGATCATGATCCAGGTCACCCGCTTCGTGCTGGAGGTGACCCCGATCGGCACGTTCGGCCTGATCGCCGGCCTGGTGGGCGCCTATGGCTTCGAGAAGCTGCTGCCGTTCGGCAACTTCGTGCTGGCGCTGTATATCGCCTGCGCGTTCCACATCGTGTTCGTCTACGGCGGCCTGCTGCTGGCACACGGGCTGAACCCGCTGAAGTTCTTCCGTGGCGCCGCGCCTGGCATGCAGGTGGCCTTCGTGTCCTCGTCGAGCTTCGCCGCGATGCCGGTGGCGATGCGCTCGATCACCCACAACCTGGGCGTCAACAAGGACTACGCCGCCTTCGCCGTGCCGCTGGGCGCGAGCATCAAGATGGACGGCTGCGGGGCGATCTACCCGGCGCTGTGCGCGGTGTTCATCGCGCAATACACCGGCGTGCCGCTGACCGCCGACCAGTACTTCGTCGTGCTGATCGCCTCGGTGCTGGGCAGCTTCGGCACCGCGGGCGTGCCGGGCACGGCGGTGGTGATGGCCACCGTGGTGCTGAGCGCGGCCAACCTGCCGCTGGAAGTGATCGGCTACCTGTACGCCATCGACCGCGTGCTGGACATGATGCGCACGATGACCAACGTCACCGGGCAAATGCTGGTGCCGGTGCTGGTGGCCAAGGAAACCGGCCTGCTCGACAAGCAGGTGTACGAACTGGCCTCCAGCAATGTCGGCGTGGAGGACGTGCCGGGCGAGGGACGTTCGTCGTGACGGCGGACGAGGTGTAACGCTGTAAAGCGTCGACTGTAACGCGGCTGTTACGCCCACGCCGCGCCATGCGTGACAAGGGCCTCACCCGGATGAACACGCCACACGCCCCCTTTCCGCGCACCCGGGTGTAACAGGCGCGTTGGGCACGGCGCCGGTGTGTTGCGCGCAAGTGCCTGAAAACACAGGCATGTGGCACTTGGCACGGTAGCTGCTCTTCTCCCCCCGCATGCACAGTGGGGGAGATCCCATGGAAAGCCCGACTTCGCGGCGGACGCCGCAGCTGCTGATCCTGGTGATCCTGTTCGCCAGCGCGCCCTGCCTGGCCGAAGAGTTCCCGAAGATTCCGCAAGCCCAGGACCAGGGCAAGCCCGTGGGCGCGGGTGCGCGCCAGGGCGTGTATGCCACGCCGGGCGAAATGACGCTGATCCGTGATGTCGCCACCCGGCCGGCCTATCGCCCGGCGCCTCCGGGCGTGGCCACCATCGCCAATCCCTCGCCGGTACGCGACCTGGCCCGCACGCTGGGCACCGATGACGGCTTTGCCGAACTGACCGACGACGACTACGCCGCGATGGGCTCCAGCGCGAGCCAGCAGGGGATGCGCGGCACGCCTGGCGGCAACGTCACCACCGTCGAGCGCATGACCGGCAGCGCGGTGAGCGGCACGCTGGGTCGCGTGGCCGGCAGCGACGGCCTGCTCGGCGGCAACAACCTGAGCCAGAGCATCAACGGGCCGGTCGGCGCGGTGGGCAACGCCACGCGCGGTATCGGCGACACGGTGATGGGCGCGCTGTCGCAATTCCCGCTGGGCGTGCCGGCCAGCACCGGCAACGGGCCGGGGAACTGAGCCGTGCGCGCACACCTGGCCCTGGCCGTCGTGTTCGCCGCCGCGCCCCTCGCGGCGCTGGCGCAATCGGGCGACGACTACACGCAGATGCTCGGCTATCTGGCCGACAGCCGCATCGACGGGCGTGCGCTCTCCAACAGCAGTGGCGCCATCGCGGTCAACCAGGCCGCCGGCGACCTCAACCTGCAGGCCAACCTGCGCGCGATGGCCAATGGCGGCCGCGCACAGGCGCAGGTGCAGGCCATCCAGATCCACGCGGGCGACCGCTACGACACCCCGTTGCACGCCTCGGCCACCCTCGGTGGCGACGCGCTCGCGGGTGCCAGCGGCATCGCCTCCATCAACCAGGCCAGTGGCAGCGGCAACACGGAGCTCAACGCCGTCGCCGCCACCTTGGCCGACCAGGGCATACGCGAAACGAACGACGACACGCTCGCTTCGTTCGCGTCGGCAGGGGGGCAGGGCGAGGCCGCGGATGGCCAGCCCGGCGGTACCCGCAGCGTCGGCGTCGAGTCGACGGCGTTGCGGGGATTCGGCGGTGTCCTGCAACTCAATCAGATCGCGGGTTCCGGCAACGCGACAGGCAACCAGTTGAGCCTGTCGGTGCAGAACCCGTGAGACGCACCACCACCCGATAGTCAGCACACACGAGAAGAGGGCACCATGAACGCGAATCACAAATGGACGGTACTCGCCATGGCGGTTTCCACGCTGGTTTTCAGCGCGGCGGCCAGTGCGACGGATGACCAGAACGCGAGCGCCAACATCAACCACCTGCACAACGTGGTCGAATCCCGCACCTGGAACAACACCACCAACGACACGACCAACACGGTCAAGAACACCTACAAGAACAACACGAACATCGACACCGACGTCGATAACGACGTGCATACGAGCCTCGACGCACAGGCCAAGCTCCGCCTCGACGCCGCCGCCAAGCTGCGCTATGACGGCAGCCGCACCGACGACGACACCAACATCTCGTACGACGAAACCCGCAACGTCGACGTGAACGAGCACTACAACGTCTCCGGTGACGAGAAGAAGGAAAAGAACAACCACGGGCAGGATGCCAACGTCGAGCGTGATTCGCGCCTGAAGACCGACATCACCCTGACCGGCGATCCGACCGTCAGCGGCGACCTGGAAATCGACTCGGCGGCCACCGCGCTGATCGACAACCGCCAGACCGTGAGCGGCAACAAGGGCATCAACGACAAGCTGACCAACGACGCCTCGATCGGTGACGACGTGGCCTCCGAAGGCTCGGGCAACCTCGGCTTCAACGTCGCCGCCGGCGACAACAATGCCCAGGACAACGCCGCCGCGCTTTCCGCCGCAGACAGCAGCTTCACCTTCGGCATGGCCGACGCGGCCGTGTTCGTGAACCAGGGCGGCGCGGACAACGTCACCATCAACAAGGGCGTGACCAACACCGCCGGCGCGGGCGACAACGCCTTCAGCGGCGCGACCGGCAACATCGGCGTGAACATCACCTCGGGCAACAACAACGAGCAGAAGAACGCGCTGTCGGCTTCGGTGGCCACCAGCCGCGTCGCCACCGCGGCGATCTCCTCCAACCAGGTCTCGGCCGGCAACTTCACCAAGAACGAAGGCACCGTGGAGAAGTACACCGATACCACCGAGGTCACCCTGCGCGGCAAGGTGCAGGGCTACACCGCGGCGGTCGGCTACGGCGGCTACGAGGGCGAGACCTCGGGCAGCACGGCCAGCACCGGCAGCTCGTACCAGAAGGGCAACTTCTACCTCGATACCTGGTCCGGCAACACCCACACCGGTGGCAACCAGACCGGCCACATCGACGTGGACAACCAGATCCAGGGTGCGATCGCCAACCCGAACAAGCAGGGCGTGGGCGGCATCGCGTTCGACAACGACAGCGAAGGCAGCTACGAGGGCACCGAGAGCGGTGACCTGGGCTTCGTGGAACTCGGCGTGGCCGATCTCTATGCGCAGCTGAGCGGCACGGTGAAGACCAGCCGCTGGGTGGTGGTGGATGCCACCAACACCGCTTCGCTGTCCGGTTCGGCCTTCTCCGGTGCCTCCGGCAACATCGGCGTGAACGTGTCCGCGGGCACCGGCAACCTGCAGGCCAACAGCCTGGCCCTGGCCGTGGCGCAGCCCTCCACGGGCGGCGGCGGCGGCACGGGCGGCGGCGAGTAAGCCTGGCCGCATTCGCCGCCTCGCGGCGTTGATGGAGCAACAAACCCGGCCATCCGCCAATGGCCGGGCCACCCCGGAAGCCCCCGTTCCAAGTCCCCCTGGGGCGGGGGCTTCCAACCTGGAACCCGCGCGAATGAACCGTCTGATCCTGTTGTGCCTGCTGCTGTGGCTGTGCCCGAAGGCGTGGGCCGGCGATGTTCCGTTTGCGGGCGTGCTACCCAATGGCGCGCTCTACACCGGGCAGGTGGAGAGCATGCACGAGGCGCGCTACCGCTATTTGGTGCGGCAGCAGACCGACTACAGCTGCGGCGCCGCCGCGCTGGCCACCATCCTGAAGTACGCCTATCACCTGGACGTGGACGAGCACACCGTCATCGAGGGGATGATGGGCGTGTCCGATCCGCAGATCGTGCAGGAACGCGGCTTCTCGCTGCTGGACATCAAGCGCTACGTCGAGACGCTGGGAATGCGCGGACGCGGCTACCGCATCAACGAAGAGCGCCTGCGCAGCCTGCGCGTGCCCGGCCTGGTGCTGATGGACGTGCGCGGCTTCCGCCATTTCGTGGTGCTCAAGCAGGTGCTGGACGATCGCGTCGAGCTGGCCGATCCCATCCTCGGCAACCGCAACATCCCCTTGTCCGATTTCGTGGCGGCGTGGCCGTCGCGCGCGGTGTTCGTGGTCATCGGCAGCGACTTCGACCGCAACACCGTCCTGTTGCAACCCAGTACGCGTCCCAGCGCCCGCGCGTTGTATGCGCGCCAGGGACCGATCACCGAAGCGGAGCTGGTCGACTTCGGCTTCACCCATGCCGACCTGTTCTGAAGGAGCGTTGCGATGAACAAGCCCAATCCCCTGCTGCTGGCGCTCGGAGCGGCCATGCTGCAACCGGCCATCCACGCGTGTGCGCAGGCGAGCGAAGAAGCACCCGCCGCGCCCGGCCAGGGCATCAGCGAGATTTCCGACGACGAACTGTCCACGATGCGCGGCCGTTACACGGTCGGGGACAACACGGTGGCGTGGTTCGGCGTGTCGATGATCTCCACGTGGCAGACCGCCACCGGGCAGATACTGGAAAGCACGATGAAGGTGTCGATGGACTTCAGCCACGGCGGCAACACGCCGAAGGTGACCTTCACGCCCACCGTCAACATCACCCGTGCCGATGCGCCCGAGCCGGCACCGGCGGCCACCGCGGTCGCCAGCGTGATACCTGCGCCCGCATCCCCGCAGACCAGCAGCGAGCCGCAGCGCAGCGTCGATGCCAGCGGCCTGCAGAACGTCTCCGGCCTGGTGCAGAGCGTGCAGGTGGCCGGCGACGCCAACGCCGCCACCAACAGCACCCAGCTCACGGTGCGCGAAGGCAGCGCGCCCGAGGTCGCGGCGGCGTCCGCACCGGCGGGCACCACGAGCGTCACCGATGGCGCGGCCACCGCCAGCGCCAGCTACGCCAACGGCACTGCCGGCGTGCTGTTGCTGATCGCCGGCCAGGGCGAGGTACAGCAGTGGATTCGCAACGGCAGCGTCGGCCAGAGCATCCAGCTCACCGGCGACGCGCAGCAGATCAGCAACCGCCTGCAGTTGGACCTGGTCCGGCAGTCGGTCTCCAACAACCTGCCGCTGAACCAGAACGTCGCCCAGGCCATCACCCTGGCACGCGGGATCGGCCCGGGCACCGGCCAGTAAGGCCATCACTGGAACCGCGCCGTGGCGGCGACGGGGGAGAACGTGCGATGCAAAGGATGATGCGGTACGGCGCGGCAGCAGGGGCCACCCTGGCCGCCATGTGGGGTGGCACGGCGGCGGCGCAGCAGGCGCCAGCCCCGGCAACGGTACCCGCCGCCCCGGCGGTCAGCGCCGAGGATGCCGCGGACGTGCAGGAGTTGATGGCGCAGTTGGAGGCATTGAAGGCCAACTATGCGCAGGAGGTGCGGCGCCTGCGCGAACTGGACGTGCAAGTGCAGGCGATGCAGGCGCGCCTGGCAGGCAAGACCGGCGCGGCGGTGGCACCCACCACGGCCACCGCGATCGCCCCGGCCGCCGCCGCGGCGGCTTCGGCCGAAGCGGCGGCCAGCGGCGCCAGCGGCCCGCCGCCGGCCGGCTATGCCAGCAGCACGGCCGAGGGCAAGCAGGCCGAGGAGGCGTCGCGGCGCAGTGTCAACGACGTCAAGCAGCAACAGCAGGCGCTGTTCAACCAGAAGCTGACCATCGAGAACAGCCTCACCTACGCCCGCTACGACCGCAAGCTGCTCACGCTCAATGGTTTCCTGGCACTGGATGCGATTTTCCTGGGCAACATCGCCATCGAGAACGTCGAATCCGATTCGCTGACCTACAACCTCGCCGCGCGCTGGGGCATCCGCCCCAACTTCACGCTCAACGTCGACGTGCCGTTCCTGGAACGCAAGACGGTCTACCAGAAAGGCGGCGCGGGCGGCTCGGCCGCGGCGATCGCGCAGGAGGAGACCACCGGCGGCGGCCTGGGCGACATCGCGGTGAGCGGCAACTACCGCCTGTTCCCGGAGCGCAACAAGATCCCCGAGACGGTGCTGACCTTCGGCGTCACCGCGCCGACCGGCCGCGAGCCGTATGGCGTGGACTGGAAGGTGCTCGAACGCGACGACGACCAGTTCATCCGCTTCGCCGTGCCGAGCAAGCAGCCCACCGGCAACGGCGTGTGGCAGGCCAACATCGGCCTGTCCGCGGTGAAGACCGCCGACCCGGCCATCCTGTTCGCCAACATCGGCTACATCTATTCGTTCAAGCGCAGCTTCGACGACATCGACAGCAACCCGGACACGGTCAACCCCGGCTCGGTGCGGCTGGGCGATTCCTACTACTTCGGCGCCGGCGTGGCGTTCGCGTTCAACGAACGCACCAGCCTGAGCATCTCCTTCAGCGACAAGCTCAGCGCCCGCGCATCCACGCGCTACCAGGGCGGGCAGTGGGTGAAAGTGATTGGCAGCGACGCCAATGCCGGCACGCTGAACTTCGGCGTGACCTACGCGCTGAATTCCCACGCCACGCTGGTGAGCCTGCTCGGCGTGGGGCTGACGCCCGATGCGCCGGACTTCAGCCTGGCGTTCAAGGTGCCCTACATGCTGTGAGGCTTCGCAATCCGCACCGTTACGCAAAGCCACCCGAGAGGGTGGCTTGCTTCATGGGCGGCCTTCGAGCGGCACGCCATGCTTTCGGCACAGCCGATAGACGGTGACGCGCGAAACCTGCATGCGCCGTGCGCACGCGCTGACGTTGTACTGGCTCTGCTTGAGGTTGTGCAGCAGCGCATCGCGCTCTGCCAGGTCGCGCGCGTGGCCGAGATGGTCGCGCGGCGGGATCGCGGCGTGGGCCAGCTCCAGGTCCGCATCGGAAATCAGCTCGTGCTCGGCGACCACCGCCGCGCGCTGCACGCGATTGAGCAATTCGCGCACGTTGCCGGGCCAGTCGAAGGTCGTCATCGCTCGCAGCGCCTGCGGGGTGAAGCCGCGCGCGCGGGTGGTGTGCTGGGCACGGAAGCGGTCGAGGAAGTGCTGGGCGAGCAGGGTGATGTCGCCATCGCGTTCGCGCAGCGCCGGCATCGGCAGGCGCAGCACGTTGAGGCGGTAGTACAGGTCGCGCCGGAAGCGGCCGGCTTCCACCGCTTGTTCCAGCTCGACATGGGTGGCGGCCAGGACCCGCACGTCCACCTTCACCGGCTGGTTGCTACCGACGCGCTCGATCGTGCCTTCCTGCAGCACGCGCAGCAGGTTGGTTTGCGCGTCCAGCGGCAGGTCGCCGATCTCGTCCAGGAACACCGTGCCGCCACTGGCGGTTTCGAACAGGCCCAGGCGACGTGCCGAGGCCCCGGTGAACGCGCCCCGCTCGTGGCCGAACAGTTCCGACTGCACCAGGCTGGCGGGCAGGGCGCCGCAGTTCACTGCCACGAACGCGCGACGCCCGCGTGCGGACAGCTCGTGGATCGCGCGCGCGGCGACTTCCTTGCCGGTGCCGGTTTCGCCGGTCACCAGTACCGGCAGGTCCACGGGGGCGAACTTGCGCAGCTTGGCGTGGGTGGCGCGCATGATCGAACTGTCGCCGATCAGCGCCTCCACCCCATGCCGTGACTCGGCGTGCGCGGGTGCCTCCAGCAGGCGTAGCGCCTGGACGATGCGGCGCGGGTCCAGCGGGCTGGGGAAGGTCTCGATGCAGTGGTCGAGCAGATGGCCCAGGGCGTCGTCATCGTTGGCGCCGGCCGGGGTCACCGCCATCAGCGAGAGGTAACGGTGTTCATCGAGCAGGCGCTGCACGCGCGCAAGATCCACGCCGTTCTCGCGCAGGTCGACCAGGCCGACGACTAGGTCGTCGCTGCGCAGGCCCACGCCGGCATCGTCGTCACGCTCGACGATGCGCAGCCGCCAGCCGGCGGCGGCGAGCACTTCGCGCTCCTGCGCTTGTGGCCGGCCGAACCAGATGACGCAACGCCGGGTAAAGTCGGGAATGGCTGCCATGCACTTCCTGTCACGCTTGCAACTGCGCGGGCGGAGCGCTGAGCCACCGTGCTGTAGTCCGGCCAGGCCGCCCCCTGTCCGGTCGATGCCGGGTCCGCCCATGCGGACCCGGCACATCGCCTGGCGTCGCCCTTGCCGGGCTTTCCGGGGACGAGCACATCTATCAACGCCGGTTCAGCCGCAAACCGGACAGCCAGGAGGGTACCCGCCACGGCATGGCACACTGGCCGTCCTGAAAACTGGAGGCCAGCCGTGAGCGGCGAGCAACGCGAATTGAATTTCCGGTTCCTGGCCGAACCGAACGACGTGAACTTCGGCGGCAAGGTGCATGGTGGCGTGGTCATGAAGTGGATCGACCAGGCCGGATTCGCGGCGGCCAGCGGTTGGAGCAGCCGCTACTGCGTGACGGTGGCGGTGGGTGGCATCCGGTTCGTGGCGCCCATCCTGATCGGGGACGTGGTGACGGTCTCGGCCAAGCTGGTCTATACCGGGCGCACCAGCATGCATTTCGCCATCGACGTGCGCGCGCGCAGCCCCACCGGCGGTGCCTCGCGCCTGTGCACGCATTGCATCATCGTGTTCGTGGCGATGGGCGACGATCACGCCACGCCGGTCGAGGTGCCGGGGTGGTGCCCGGACAACGAGCAGGACCAGCGCCTGGCCGAGTACGCGCTCAAGGTGATGGAACTGAGCAAGGGTATCGAGGATACCGTCGCGCAGTACCAGGGTCCCTGAGGCGAGCGCGTCTGCAAAAAGAAAAGGCCGCGCGATGCGCGGCCTTTTCGGGCGGGCCTTGGCCTGCGCTTACAGCACGCGGCGGGCCTGCACGAACTTCTCGCTCCAGTAGCCACTGGCCAGCGTATCGATCTGCACGTCCTTGCCGCGGCTCGGCGCATGCAGGAAGCGACCGTCGCCGACGTAGATGCCGACATGGTCCACGCGGCCACGACGGCCGAAGAACACCAAGTCGCCGGCGGTCAGCGAGTTGCGGTCCTTGATCAGCGCGGCGGCGTCGTCACGCGCCATCTCGCGCGAGACGCGCGGCAGCTCGATGCCCAGCGCGGTCTTGAACACGTAGCCGACCAGGCCGCTGCAGTCGAAGCCATCGGGCGAGGTGCCACCCCAGCGGTACGGGGTGCCCAGCAGGCCCATGGCGCGCTTGAGGATGCTCTGTACCTGGCCATCGTTGACGGCGATCTCGGCGCGGTCGGCCGCGCTCTGGGAAACGTCGTAGTTGGCCAGCAGGCGGCTGAGGTCGCCGGCGAACATGGCCGAACGATCCATCAGCGGAATGGTGTCATTGCCGGCCAGGCGGGGCAGCAGGGCGGCGAGGGTCGCCGTGGCGGCGGCGTCGGCGCGGCTGCGCGGGGCGGCGGCGGAAGCGGTGTCCTGCGGGGTAGCGACATCCGGGGTGAAGGCGGCGGCCTTGTCCGCGTTCTGGGCCAGAACCGGGGCGGCAGCCAGGCACAGCACGGAAGCGCAGAGCAGGCGGAGCGATTTCTGGAGGGAGAAACGCGGGGTGAAGAATGGGTCGTCGGTCGTCACGCGGGAATCACATTGCGGCAGGCGATGCGCGATGATGCCCCGGTGAAGGATGCGTGAGGTTCAATTTCCGTTAAAGTTTCGTTTTGTGTGACGTGCGTCCGGTCACAAATCAGTGCAGGACCCGCTTTGCCCCGCTGTAATGGTCCCGCCAGTAGCTGCCGTCCAACGTGTCCAGCCGTACCGTCCCGCCGGTGCTGGGGGCGTGGACGAATCGCCCCTCGCCGACGTAGATGCCCACGTGCGAGACGCTGCCGCGGCTGCCGAAGAACACCAGGTCCCCGGCCGCCAGGCGCTCGGGGGCGATCTTCGGACCCTGAAGGGCGGCCAGCTCGGAGGAACTGCGCGGCAGCCGCAGGTCGAGCATGTCGCGATAGACGTAGGTGACCAGGCCGCTGCAGTCGAACCCGCCCTCCGGCGTGTTGCCGCCGTAACGGTACGGGGTACCCACCAGCCCCAGCGCCCGCATCAGCACGGCGTTGGCCGAGGCGGGATCGGCCGGGGCGACCTGCGGCCAGCTCCTCGGCGCGGGCGCGGCGGCCTTGCGCGGCGGAGGCTGGCTGGCGCAGCCGGCCAGCGTGGCGACCAGCGCGAGCAGGGCGGGCAAGGCACCGCGTCGCCAGGACGCGGCATGCGGGGGCGGAACGGCTGGCTTGTTCTGCATCGAGCCCGGATAATGCGCGGTTTGAATGGCCGCCATCATGGCGGCGACCCCGGCGGCCGACAAGCCGTCCCACCGCCTGCCACCGGGCAGCCTCAAGCCAGAGCCATCATGAAGATCGAAAAAGACCGCGTCGTCCGTTTCCACTACACCGTCTCGGAGGTCGGCCAGGCGCCGATCGAGAGCTCCAAGGACCGCGAGCCGCTGGCGATCCTGGTCGGCCACGGCAACATCATCCCGGGCCTGGAGAAGGCGATGATGGACAAGGAAGCCGGCGAGCACATCAGCGTGGACGTCCCGGCCGCCGAAGCCTACGGCGAGCGCCGCGAAGGCCTGGGCCAGCGCGTGCCCAAGAAGCACTTCGGCAACACCAAGCTGGCCCCGGGCATGCAGGTCGTGCTGCAGACCAACTTCGGCCCGCGCGCGGTCACCGTCGAGAAGGTCGGCATGAGCGTGGTCGACGTAGACCTCAACCACCCGATGGCCGGCAAGGACCTGCACTTCGACGTGGAGATCGTGGATGTGCGCGAGGCCAGCGCCGAGGAAGTCGAGCACGGCCACGTGCACGGCGACGGCGGCCACCACCACTAAGCCCCGCCCGCTTTCCCGCGCGGCCCGCTTCGGCGGGCCGCGTGCGTTTCGCGGCCCCTGCCTGCCGCGCTAGGGTGACGCCATGAACCTGCCCCGCCTGTCGCCGGTCGCCGCCGCCGAGCGCATCGTCCTGCTCGATGTCCTGCGGGGTTTCGCGCTGCTCGGCATTCTGCTGATGAACATCGAGGGCTTCGTCGGCCCGCTCAACAGCGCGTTGACCGGCGTGGATCCGGCGCTGACGGGTGCGGATCGCCTCGCCGACGCGGCGGTGTACTTCTTTGTCCAGGGCAAGTTCTACACGCTGTTCTCGCTGTTGTTCGGCATGGGCTTTGCGGTGATGTCCAACCGCGCGGAGCAGGCCCGCCGCCCGTTCGTGCCGGTCTACCTGCGGCGCAGCCTGGGGCTGGCAATGATCGGCCTGGCGCATGCGCTGCTGCTCTGGTCGGGCGACATCCTGCTCAGCTACGCGCTGCTCTCGCTGCTGCTGCTCGCCTTCGCCGAGGCGCCAACGCGCTGGCTGCCGGCGCTGGGCTTGATCGTGTACCTGTTCGCCTCCTGCTGGGTGCTGCTGTTCGGGCTCATCGGCACGTTGATGCAGCACGATGCGGCGTTCCAGCAGCAGCTGGCGCAGGTCGGCGTGCAATGGCAGCAGACGGTGGAGGCGCAGCGGCAGGCATTCGGTGCCGGCAGCTACGCGCAGGCCACCCTGCAACGCGTGCACGACCTGGGCGAATCGCTGAGCGGCCTGCTGGTCAACGGACCGACCATGCTCGGCATGTTCCTGCTGGGCGCCTGGTTCATGCGCAGCGGGGTGATTGCCGTACCCGAGCGGCATGCGCGGCTGTTCGCGTGGCTGCGCTGGGGCGCCTTGCCGCTGGGCATCGGGCTGATGGCCGCCAGTTACGCGATCTCGCCCTGGATGGACCCGGTGCGCCTGGACCTGGCCGCCTCCACCGGCTGGGTGCTGGGCTCTGTGGCCAACCTGCTCATGTGCCTGGGCTACCTGGCGTGGGTGACGCGTGCGGCCCACGGGCTGCGCTGGCTCGCGCCGGCCGGGCGCATGGCGCTCAGCAACTACCTGTTGCAGTCGCTGGTGTGCACGCTGTTGTTCTACGGCTATGGCGCCGGCTTCTTCGAACGCCTGCCGCGCGCGTGGCAGGTGCCCTTCGCGATGGCGTTGTTCGCCGTGCAGGTACTGCTGAGCCACGCTTGGTTGCGGGCGTTCCGCTTCGGCCCGGTGGAATGGCTCTGGCGCGGCTTCACCTACCTGCAGTGGCCGCCGTTGCGCCGGCGCAACGCGGTGGCTTGATCCCACGCCTGCCGCGACGCGGCACGGCGCTCTACACTGCACCGGTGAGCATTCCCCGAGACGATGTCGTGGTGGTGGGCGGTGGAGCGATCGGGCTGGCGTGCGCGCTGGCGCTGGTCGAGGCCGGTCGTGGCGTGCGCGTGCTCGAAGCAGGACGCGTTGGTGCGGCCACGTCGCACGGCAACTGCGGCACCATCACCCCCAGCCACGCGCCGCCGCTCGCCGCACCCGGCATGCCCTGGCAGGCGCTGCGCTGGATGTTCACCCCGGATGCGCCGCTGTACGTGCCGCCGCGGCTGGACCCGGCGCTGTGGGGCTGGTTTGCCCGCTTCGCGGCGCGCTGCAATACGCGGGACTGGCGGCGCAGCACGCTCGGCCGCGCGGCGCTGCTCAACGATTCGGCGCAGCGGCTGCACGAATGGATCGCGCGCTACGACCTGGATTGCGAATATCGGCAAGACGGGCTGGACTACGTTTTCCGCGACGAGCGCAACTACCGCCACTACCTGCGCGAATGCGAGACGCTCGAAGCGCTGGGCGTGCGCACGCAGGCCATCGACGGCAAGGCATACGCAGCAGAAGACCCCGCCTTCCGCGATGGCCTGGCCGGCGCGATCCGCTTTCCAGGCGATGGCCACCTGCGCCCCGATCGCTACACCGCCGGCCTTGCGCGCGCACTACGCGAACGCGGCGGGGAGATCGACGAACAGGTGCGCGTGGACGCGCTGGACCCTGACGCAAGCGGCGTGCGTGTCACCACTTCGCAGGGCGTACGGCAAGCGCGCGATGTCGTGATTGCCACGGGGCCGTGGTCGCCGCAGTTGGCGAGCGCGGTCGGCCTGCGCCTGCCAGTGCAGGCGGGCAAGGGGTATTCGATCACCTACAGCCGGCCCGCCGTCGCGCCGAAACGGCCGGTGGTGCTGAAGGACCGCTGGGTATTCGTCACCCCGTGGGAGAGTGGGCTGCGCGTGGGCAGCACGATGGAATTCTCGGGCTACGACTCGCGCCTCAACGACACCCGCCTGGCCGCGCTGGAGCGCGCCGCCGCCGAGTACCTGCACGAGCCCGCCGGCGCGCAGGTGCGCGAGCGCTGGTACGGCTGGCGGCCGATGACCTTCGACGACCTGCCGGCGCTGGGCCGCGCGCCACGCCACGCTCACGTCTGGCTGGCGGCCGGCCATGGCATGCTCGGCATCAGCATGAGCAGCGCAAGTGGACAACTGATGGCCGACCTGATGACCGGACGCGCGCCGGCGATCGACCCACATCCCTACCGCCCGGAGCGCTTTGCATGACCCAACGCCATGATTACGACGTACTGGTGATCGGCGGCGGCTCCGGCGGTTTGGCCGCCGCTTTCCGCGCCGCGCAGCATGGCGCGCGCGTGGCGCTGATGGAGCCCGGCGAGCTTGGCGGCACCTGCGTCAACATCGGCTGCGTGCCGAAGAAGGCGATGTGGCTGGCCGCCGACCTCGCCAGCAAGATGGAGCTGGCAGGGTCGATCGGTTTCGACATCGCCCCACCGAAATTGTCGTGGAAGGAACTGGTGGCGCACCGGCAGGGCTACATCGCCAATATCCACGCCAGCTATCGGCGTCGCCTGGATGCCGACGGCATCGTGCTCATGCCCCAGCGCGGGCACCTGATCGACGCGCACACCGTGTCCTGTGCCGATGGCGTGCATACCAGCGCCGACCACATCGTCATCGCCACCGGTGCCCACCCGCTGCGCCCGCAGATCGAAGGCGCCGAACTGGGCAGCGTCTCGGACGACTTCTTCAACCTGTGCGCCGCGCCGGAGCAGGTAGCGATCATCGGCGGCGGCTACATCGCCGTCGAACTGGCCGGCCTGCTGCAAGCGCTGGGCAGCCGCGTGCATCTGTTCGTGCAGGGTGAGCAACTGCTGGGGCGTTTCGACGCGGAGGTCACCGCGCAGCTGGCCGAGAACCTGCGCCAGCAGGGCGTGCGCTTGCATTTCGAATACCGCGCCAACCGCATCTGGCGCGATGGGGACGGCTTGCTGCGCCTGGGTGGCACCGGCGAGCTGTGCGCCGACCAGCGCTTCGACCAGGTGTTCTTCGCCATCGGCCGGCGCGGCAACACGCGCGGCCTGGGGTTGGAGAAAGTCGGCGTCCAGGTGGGCGAGCATGGCGAGATCCTCGTCGACGACTTCCAGGACACCGCGGTGCCGAGCCTGCATGCGGTGGGTGATGTCGCCGGCCGCGTCGGACTGACGCCGGTGGCGATTGCTGCCGCGCGCAAGCTGATGGATCGGCTCTATGGCGGCCGGGCCGATGCGCGGCTGGACTACGACAACATCCCCAGCGTGGTGTTCTCGCATCCGCCGCTCGGCGCGGTCGGGCTGGCGGAGGAGGAAGCGCGCGAGCGCCATGGTGACCAGGTGCGCGTATACACCACCAACTTCCGCCCGATGCTGCACGCGCTGGCCGACTCGCCGCAGCGCAGCCTGTTCAAGTTGGTTTGCGTGGGCGAGGAAGAGCGCGTGGTCGGCATCCACCTGCTGGGCGAAGGCGCAGACGAAATGCTGCAGGGCTTCGCGGTCGCGCTGAAGATGGGGGTCACCAAGCGCCAGCTCGACGACACCGTGGCCATCCACCCCACCTCTTCGGAAGAAGTGGTGTTGATGCGCTGAGCTGCCGCGCGCGGCACACTGGCCGCCCGCGCCCCGCGAGAAGCCGCCGATGCCCACTGCCCGCACAGCCGCCGTCCCGCGCATGGCGCCGAAGAAGAAGGCCGGCGCATCCAGACCGGCACCGATGCCGGCGGAGGAGGCGAAGCTGCGCATCCTGCGGGCGATCCGCGCGATTCCGGCCGGGCAGGTGGCGGGCTACGGCGAGGTCGCCGCGCGCGCCGGGCTGCCGGGACGGGCGCGGCTGGTCGCCCGCGTGCTGGGCGGCAACGAAGACCCCGACCTGCCTTGGCATCGCGTGTTGCGGTCCGATGGCCGCATCGCCATGCCGGAGGGCTCCCGCGGCTGGCGCGAACAGAGCCAGCGGCTGCGCGCGGAGGGCGTGCAGGTCGAGCGCGGGCGGGTGAAGCGCGGCCCACCGGCGAAGACGCTGGACGCGGCCCTGTGGGGGCCGCCGCAGGGCTAACGGCTATGATGGGGGCGGTTCCCAAGGATGCCCCCATGTTTCCGCGCCTGCCCACCGTCACCAAGGCCCTGCTGATCGCCAACGGCCTGATGTTCCTGCTGCAATGGGTGCTGGGCGACGCCTTGTCGCCGCTGATGCTGTGGCCGGTGAGCGAGGGCGGTTTCGATCCGTTCTCGCCGGCGCAGAACTTCCAGGTCTGGCAGCTGCTGACCTACGGGTTCCTGCATGGCGGTTTCATGCACCTGTTCTTCAACATGTTCGCGCTCTTCATGTTCGGCGCGCCGCTGGAGCAGACCTGGGGCGAGAAGCGCTTCCTCACCTATTACCTGGTGTGCATCGTCGGCGCGGGCCTGTGCCAGCTGGCGGTGGGCTGGTGGACGTTGTCGCACGGCGGCGAGGCGTATCCCACGCTGGGCGCCTCGGGCGCGGTGTATGGCCTGTTGCTGGCGTACGGCATGTTGTTCCCGAACCAGCAGATCATGCTGATGTTCCCGCCCATCCCGATGAAGGCACGCACGTTCGTGATCGTGTTCGGTGCGATCGAGCTGCTCTCGGGCTTGAACGGCTGGCAGCCGGGCGTGGCGCACTTCGCGCACCTGGGCGGCATGCTGTTCGGTTGGTTGCTGATCCGCTACTGGCGCGGGCAGCCGCCGTTCGGCCGTAGCGGGCCCAAGCCGCCGCACCTGCGCCGGGTGAAGTAGCGGCGGCGATGCGCGTCCGGATCCGCTGCGGTCTGTTGTAGGAGCGGCTTCAGCCGCGACGTCGGAGGCCATCGGGTCGCGGCTGAAGCCGCTCCTACAGGGGGTTCTCCTGCGAGGCGGTCGCCAACGAAAAAGGGCGCGGATCACTCCGCGCCCTTTTTGCTTTCGTGCACGCCTGGCTTCAGCGCCAGATCTTCAGCTGCTCCGCGTCGGTACGCTGCATCGGCTGGCCGGCCTTGCACTGGAACGTGGCCCCGAACTCCGGCAGGTTCGACAGCGGGCCGTTGACGCGCCACTGGCCCGGCGCACGGATATCCGTGGCCGCGCGCTGCACCGCTTCGTTCGGCGACACCTGCTGGGCCCACAGCCCGGCCCACGCATTGAAGAACGCCTGGCGGCTGGCCACCGGCGCGTTCGGCTGCGCGGCGTTGAACGCCTGCCACGCCAGTTCCACGCCCACCTGGTCGGCGAGGTTGGATTCGGCGGTCAGCGTGCCGTTGACCTTCGCGTTCGGCACGCCCGGGTACGGGTAGGCGTTGTACTGCGTGGCGATACGGTTGGTCAGTTCAGTCCAGGCGGTCTTCTCGGCCGGGCTCCACCAGCTGCGCAGCTGGCCCTGCGCGTCGACCAGCGCGCCCTTGGCGTCGATGGCGCGGGTGATCTCGCGGGCCACCAGCGCGCCGTAGGCGCCGTACTGCGCAGCGGGCTCGCCGTTGCCGAACACCGGCGGCTGCAGCACCGCGGCGGTGACGATCAGGCGGTTCTGCGCGATGTCGTAGGCCAGCGCCGGCTGCTGCGGCAGCACGTCCCAACGGCGGTCGGCGTTGCCCTTGCCGATGCGCTTCATTTCCTCGCGGTGGCGCCAGGTCGAGGCGATGAGCATGTTGCCGCCGAAGCTGCCGCGGCCCATCGGCTGCACGCTGTAGTCGAGGTCGCGGCGCGGCGCGCCGATCTCGATCTTCATCGCCTGCAGCTTGGCCTTGGCTTCTTCCACCACCGCGCCGTTGCCCCAGCCGGTGCGGGCGAGCGCGGCCACCTGCGCCTCGCGGATCTGGTCGGCGATCACCGCGGCCTGGCGGCGGGTGTCGGCGGAGAGGTAACGCTCGACGTACTCGTGGCCCAGCATCGGGCCGGCGGCGACGTTGATCGCGTCCAGCACCTGCTGCCAGCGCGGCGGCGGCACGGTCTCGCCGCGCAGCAGGCGGCCGCGGAAGCCGCCTTCGGCATCACGGAAGCTCTTGGACAGGTACGGCGCCATGGAATCGCCCACGCGCCAGCGCAGGTAGGCCTTCCACTGGTCCGGCTTGAGGCTGGCGATCATCGCGTCGAGCTGCTTGAAGTAGCCCGGGTCGGACATCGAGACCAGGTCGTCGTTGACGCCCTGCGCCTTGAGGAAATCGCCCAGCTGCAGGTTGCGGTACTGCTTGGTGACATCCTTCACCGCGACCGGCGCGTAGTTGTTGAAGGGATTGTTGACGTCGGACACCGGCTTGGCGGCCTTGGCCAGCAGGGTTTCGATCTGGATGACCGAGACAGTGTCGGCCTCCAACTGCGCGGCCGGGGTGCCGGTGAGCGCGAGGATCTGCTTGACGTAGGCGCGGTAGCGGCCCATCAGTGCGACGGTGTCGGCATCGGTGCGGGTGTAGAACGCCGGGTCGGGCAGGCCCATGCCGCCCTGCATGAAGTAGCCGATGTGGCGGTCGAGCGCCTTCAGGTCCACGTCCGGGCTGAAGTTGAAGGCCACTGGGATGCCGACCTGGTGCAGGGCGGCGATGGAGGCCGGCACATCCTTGGCCTTCTTGATGGCATCGATGCGCGAGAGCAGCGGGGCGATCGGCTGCGAGCCATCCTTCTCCACGGCGGCTTCGTCCAGGCCACTGGCCCAGAAGTCGCCGAGCAGCTTCTGCACGTTGCCCTGCGGGGCGCGCATCGCGGCGTCGAGCAGTTCGCGCTGCTGCTGCTGGGCGCGTTCGGCCAGCTGGCCCAGGGCGGTGGTCGCGCCGCTCTGCGGCACCGGGTTGGCCTTCAGCCAAGCGGCGTTGGCGGTGGCGTAGAAATCGCTGCAGGCCGGGGCCACGGCGGGCGCCTTGGGGCTGCCCTTCTTCTTCGGCGCCGCGTCGGCGTGCGGGGCGGCGATCACGGAAGCCAGGGCCAGGGACAGGGCGAGCGGGCGGAGAAGGGGCATTCGAGGGAATCCAGCCATGAGGAGTGGCCGGAGTTTAGCGGAGGAGGGCGTGGGGTGGGTGTGGGGGTGTTGGCTGTTTGGGTGTGTGTGGGTGTTCCATGTGTGGGTGGGTCGCGCGGCGACCGGGGGGAATGCCGTGGCGGGGGACGGCCGAAAACGGCCATCCATGGCCTCGGGCCTCGGTCGGCGGCATCCATGCCGCCTCACGCCCCCGCCACGGCATTCCCCCCGGTCACCCACCATCTCTCCCTGCACCGATCGAAAAGCAAAACCACCCGGCTGGGTGGGGTGGGGAAAAGCAAAGCAAGAGCAAAGGCAAAGGCAAGGTCCTTGCGATGCTGTGCTTTTGATGTTCGTACCGCCGTATTCGTTGACCATCGGGTGGTCGGGCGGGAGGGCGCATCGGGGGCGTGAGGCGGCAGGATGCCGCCGACCGAGGCCCGAGGCCATGGATGGCCGCTTTCGGCCGTCCCCCGATGCGCCCTCCCGCCCGGCCACCGCGCGATAGCCAAGAAAGCGCCAAGCATCAGGTCGCAAAAAAAGAAGCGCAGAAAGAAAGGCCCGGGAAAAATCCCGGGCCTTTCAGTAACAGCTACAGCAACAGTCAGGCGATTACCAGATCACAACCTGCTTGTCGCCAGCCCGCACCATCGGCTGGCCCGCCTTGCACTCGAACGCCGCCGCGAAGGCAGGCATGTTCGACGGCGCGCCGTTGGCACGGAAGTTCGCCGGGGCGTGCGGGTCGGTCTTCAGGCGCACGGCCAGTTCGTCCGGGGTGAAGTTGCGACGCCACACCGTGGCCCAGTTGAGGAAGAAGCGCTGGTCGCGCGTCAGGCCGTCCGTCTTCGGATCTTCCTGGCCGGCGGTCGCCGCCTTCATCGCGTCGTAGGCGGTGTTCAGGCCACCCAGGTCGGCGATGTTCTCGCCCAGCGTGAGGTTGCCGCTGACATTGCCCTTCTCGGTCTTGTAGCCGTCGAACTGCTTGACCAGGCGGTCGGTGCGCGAAGCGAAACCCTTCGAATCCGCATCCGTCCACCAGTTCTCGAAGTTGCCGGTCGGCCCGAAACGGCTGCCCTGGTCGTCGTAACCGTGGGTCATCTCATGGCCGATCACCGCACCGATGCCACCGTAGTTCATTTCCACCGGCGCATTCGGGTCGAAGAACGGCGGCTGCAGGATCGCCGCCGGGAACACGATCTCGTTCTGCAGCGGGTTGTAGTACGCGTTGATCGTCTGCGGGCTCATGCCCCACTCGGTCTTGTCCACCGGCTTGCCGATCTTGGACAGGTTCCACTTGTAGTTGAACTCGTTGGCCGCCTCGATGTTGCCCAGGTAGCTGTCACGGCTGGTGGCCAGGCCTTCCCACGAACGCCACTTGTCCGGGTAGCCGATCTTCGGCGTGAAGCTGTTCCACTTGGCGATGGCCTTTTCCTTGGTCTCCGGGCTCATCCAGTCCAGCTTCTCGATGCGGGCTTTCAGCGCGGTACGCAGGTTGCCCACCAGCTCTTCCATCTTCGCCTTCGAATCGGCCGGGAAGGCGACCTGCACGTACATCTGGCCCAGCGCTTCGCCGGCCTGGCTGTTGATCGCCGCCAGCACGCGCTTCCAGCGCGGCTTCATTTCCTTCTGGCCACGCAGGGTCTGGTTGTAGAACGCAAAGTTCTCTTCCACGAACGGCTGGCTCAGGTACGGCGAGGCGCTGTCCACGGCGTGGAAACGCAGGTACGCACGCCAGATCGCCGGGTCGGTGTCGGCGATCATCTTGCTCACTTCCTCATGGAAGGCCGGGATCGCCAGCGAGAACATCTGCGGCACTTCCACGCCCTGCGACTTGAAGAATTCCGTCCACGACCAGTTCGGCGTCAGCTTGTCGGCATCGGCCGGGCTCACCGGGTTGTAGAACAGCGAAGCATCGCGCGACAGCTCGGTGCTGGTCTTGGAGACCTTGGCCAGGCGGGTTTCGAAGTCGATGACCTGCTTGGCCTGCGCGGCGGCGTCGGCATCGGCCACGCCCGAGAGCTTGAGCACGTTGGCCACGTGCTGCTGGTAGGCGTCCAGCTTGGCCTTGTTGTCGGCCTTGGTGTAGTACTCCGGATCCGGCAGGCCCAGGCCGCCCTGCGCGGCGTAGGCGATGTTCATGCTGGAATTCTTGAAGTCGGCCTCGGCGCCGAACGAGAACAGCTCGTTCTCGCCCTTGGCCGCGCTCGTGCGCAGGTAGTCGACCAGCTTGGCCTGGTCGGTCACGCCGTCGATGGCGGCCAGGGTCGGCTTCAGCGGCTCGATGCCCTGCGCGTTGACCTTGGCCTCATCCATGCCGGTGGCCCAGATGTCGCCGACCAGCTTCTCCACGCCCTTGGCGTCCTTCGCCGCGGCGGCCTGCTCCACGAGCTGGCGCTGCACGGCGTTGGAACGCTCGTCGAGCATCTCGAACGCGCCCCAGCTGGTGCGGTCGCCCGGCACCGGGTTGGCGGCCAGGAACTTGGCGTTGGCGTAGGCGTTGAGGTCGGTACAGGCGCTGGTGTTCGGGTCCAGGTCGCTGGCCTGGAACTGGTTGAACGGCGGCAGCTTGGATTCGTCGAGCGTGAGCTTCGGCGCGGTGGACGCGGCGGTCTCGGCCGCCGGCGCGGCGGGCGCGGCGTCCTCGGACTTCTTGCAGCCGGCCAGTGCGGCGGCCACGGCCAGGGAAAGGGTGAGCAGGTGCGGTTTACGAAGGGTCACGGTCAGGCTCCAGGCGCGACATGGACGGATGCCCCGGGGTTCGGGGCAGGAACGCGCACTCTAAACCGGTCAGCCGATCACAGTCAGCGGGTCGAAGGTCATGGGTCAGGGGGCAGGGGGCGCGGCGCGTTGCCACAAGTGGTCGAAATGGCCGCCCGGCACCGTCTCGGTCGCCACGCCCATGCTGCAATGCAGCGCGTGGCGGGTGAGCAGGGGGGCGAGGTCGGCGCGGATTTCGCAGGCCACCGCCAGTGCGGCCTCCGCGTCGGTATGCGCCAGCCATAGCACGAAGCCATCGTGCCCGACGCTCCGCGCGACCCGGTCGCCGCCCCGGCGCGCCCGCGCCTTGAGCGTGTGGACGATATCGGCCAGCGGCAGGCGCCGGCCCTGCGGCCCGCGCAATTGCAGGCGCACCAGGCTGCAGGGCAGGGCGTCGGCACTGCGCAACGCGGTATCGGCCGCGCGCTTCAGCGCGGTGAGGTGCTCAAGCTCCGGAAAACGGCGCAGGCGGATGCGGCGCAACACCGCGACCAGCACGATCGCCGCCGTTACCGGCAGCGGGGGCCAGCTGCGCTGCGCCGCCAGCGCGAGCGCGATGGCCAGCAGCACCGGACCTGCCGCCCACAGGATCCCAGCCAGGCGCCCACGGCGCGCGGTGCTGGGGCGCAGTACCCAGAACACTGCCGCCAGCGCAGCGGCGAGCCCAGGCGACGCATATATATAGAGTGGGGCATCGGGATGGAGATGCCGCAGCAGCCACGCGTCCGCCGGCCACAACAGCCGGCTGAGCGCCAGCAGGAAGGCGAGCAGCGCGGCCACTGCCGCGCCCGCACACAACACCAGGGCGCGCCTGCGCGTACTCACACCGGCGCCCTGCAGGGAGCCGCCTGCCGATCCGAACGCATGCCACGCCCCCGCCGGTTCGAAGGCCCGCAGTATAGGCCCGGGCGCGTGCTATACCAGCGACGATGAAAACCGCCTACGACGCCCTGATCATCGGTGCCGGCCACAATGGGCTGACCTGCGCCACCTACCTGGCCGCCGCCGGCCGCAAGGTGCTGGTGCTGGAGAAGCGCGGGGTGGTGGGCGGCGCCGCGGTCACCGAGACCTTCCATCCCGGTTTCCGCAACTCGGTGGCGTCCTACACCGTATCGCTGCTGCAGCCCAAGGTGATCGCCGACCTGGACCTGCCGCGCCACGGACTGCGCGTGGTACCGCGCAAGCTCAACAATTTCCTGCCGATGGGAGAGGCAGGCTACCTGCTGGCCGGCGGCGGACGCACGCGCGAGGAAGTGGCGAAGTTCTCCCGGCGCGACGCCGAACGCCTGCCTGCCTACGAAGCGCGGCTGGAGCAGCTGGCCGACGTGCTGCGCGCGCTGGCGCTGGAACCGCCGCCCAACATCACCGACAACGGCTGGTGGGCGGCGCTGCCGGAACTGGTGCGCGCCGGGCGACTCGGCCGCAGGCTGCACGCCTTGCCGGTCGGCCTGCGGCAGGAACTGCTCGACCTCTTCACCCTTTCCGCCGCCGAGTATCTCGACCGCTGGTTCGAAAGCGCGCCGATCAAGGCGTTGTTCGGCTTCGACGGCATCGTGGGCAACTACGCAAGCCCCTATGCGCCTGGCACGGCATACGTACTGCTGCACCACGTATTTGGCGAGAGCAACGGGGTCAAGGGCGCGTGGGGTCATGCCATCGGCGGCATGGGCGCGATCACCCAGGCAATGGCCGCGTGTTGCCGCGAACGCGGCGTGGAAATCCGCACGGGTGACGGCGTGCGCGAGGTGCTCGTGCGCGACGGCCGCGCGGTGGGCGTGGTCACCGAGCAAGGCGAGCAGATCCACGCACGCGCGGTAGTGGCCAACGTCAATCCCAAGCTGCTGTACGAGCGCCTGATCGATCCGGCCCACGTGCCCGAGCCCACGCGCGAACGCATGGCGAACTGGCGCTGCGGTTCGGGCACGCTGCGCATGAACGTGGCGCTGTCGCGGCTGCCGGACTTCAGCGTGCTGCCGGGCGAGGGCGATCACCTCACCGCGGGCATCATCATCGCGCCGAGCCTGGATTACATGGACCGCGCCTGGCGCGATGCCCACGACTTCGGCTGGTCGCGCGAGCCGGTGGTGGAAATGCTGATCCCCAGCACCCTGGACGATTCGCTGGCCCCGCCGGGCCATCACGTGGCGAGCCTGTTTTGCCAGCACGTGGCGCCACAGCTGCCCGGGGGGCGCAGTTGGGACGATCATCGCGAGGAAGTGGCCGACCTGATGATCGCCACGGTGGAACGGCACGCGCCGGGTTTCGCCGCCTCGGTGCTGGGGCGGCAGGTGCTGACGCCCCTGGACCTGGAGCGCACGTTCGGGCTCGTCGGCGGCGACATCTTCCATGGCGCGTTGAGCCTCAACCAGTTGTTCAGCGCACGGCCGATGCTGGGGCAGGCGGGCTATCGCGGGGCGATCGAGGGGCTGTTCCTGTGCGGCTCGGGTACGCATCCCGGCGGCGGGGTGACTGGTGCGCCGGGGCACAATGCGGCGCGGGTGGTGTTGGCGGGGTGAGGCGTCGCCGCGGAGCGCCGCACGCATGCGGGCATAATCGGATACTCGATCATGCGACACCGGAATACACCGTCCCCATGAATGCACAGATAGAGCAATACGCGCAGGCCGTGGCCGCGCTCAACCAGCGGCGCTGGCAGGAGGCATGGGAACTCGCGCAGCGGCTGCTTCGCCAGGGAGAGCATGCCGGCGTCCATTTCGTGGCGGGTGTGGCCGCTTTCGAGATGCAGCAGATGCGGGCGGCGCTTGCACATCTGCACCGCGCCACCGAGCTCAATCCCCAGCGGGCTGACTACGCCGCGCAGATGGCACGTGCGCTGGCCCAAGCGCGCTTGAATAGGCAGGCCATGGAGTTTGCCGACAAGGCCATGGCGATGGAGATCGACGACGCATTCGCCCTGGACACACTGGGTGTGGTGTACACGCGCGGCAACGAACATGCCAAGGCCCTGATGGCCTACGAGAAGGCTGTGCGCCTCGCTCCGCGACAGGCGAGCTTCCGTTACAACCTGGCGACCGGGCTGTTGTTCTTCGGCCGCGTCGAGGAGGCCGAACGCGAGTATCGGCAAGTGCTGGCGGATGACCCGCGCTACTGGCGCGCCTACACCTCGCTGGCGCAACTGCGCCGCCGTTCGCCGGAGGACAACGACCTGCCCCAGCTGGAGCAGGCACTGCAGCTCGGCGACGGGGTGGCCGAGGCCACGCTATACGTGAACCTGGCCCTGGCCAAGGAGTGCGAGGACTTGGGCGATTACCACCGCGCGTTCCAGCATTACGTGCAAGGCAAGGCGACCCAGAAACGCGCGCGGCGCTACGACGGGTCGGCCGATCGCGCCCTGTTCGAGGCCATCGAGCGTGCCTTTCCGGAAGGCGTTGCAGCAGGGCCCGGTTACGACAGCGAAGAACCGATCTTCGTGGTGGGCATGCCACGCTCGGGCACCACGCTGGTGGAGCGCATCCTGTCGAGTCATTCGCAGGTGCACTCTGCGGGGGAACTACAGAATTTCTCCGTCGCACTGAAGCGGGCACGCGGTACGGCGACGCCGGGCATCCTTGATATCCCGACCCTGACCGAACTGGAAGGGCTCGACTGGCAGCGGGTAGGGCGCGAATACGTGGAGTCGACACGTCCGGGAACCGGACATACGCCGCGCTTCGTGGACAAGTTGCCGCACAACTTTCTTTACGTGGGCCATATCGCACGCGCACTACCCAAGGCCAGGATCATCTGCCTGCGGCGTGACCCGATGGATACCTGCCTGGGCAACTTCCGCCAGCTGTTCGCGCTGAGCTCGCCGTATTACGATTACTCGTTCGACCTGATGGATGTTGGCCGCTACTACTTGATGTTCGACCGGCTGATGGCGCACTGGCGGCGCCTGTTGCCCGATCGCTTCCTGGAAGTGCGCTATGAAGACCTGGTAGCGTCGCAACGGCCGGTGACCGAGCGTCTGCTCGCCTTCTGCGGGTTGCCGTGGGAAGAAGCATGCATGGCGTTCGAGCGCAATGAAGCGCCCGTGGCCACCGCCAGCCTCGTCCAGGTGCGCGAGCCGATCAGCAGCGCCTACCTTGGCCGCTGGCGCCGCTACGGCCAGGACATGGCGCCCCTGGCGCAACTGCTCGGCGTGGCGATGCCTGCTTGAAGCGGTCCGTCTTCGCCAAGCGCGACGGCTGCAGTAAATGAAAAGGCCCCACCCCTCGCGGGGTGGGGCCTTTGCTTTCAGGCGCGGACCGCCGGCTTACTTGCCGAAGGCGTAGCGCATTTCCAGGTAGTAGGCACGGCCGTACACGTCGAAGTTGTATTCGTTGTACGGGGCGCCCGAGGTGCCCGGGAACGAGAAGTCGTACGGAGGCATGCGGTTGAACACGTTGTTGAGCATCAGCGACACCTCCATGCCTTCGAACAGCTTGTAGGTGGCACTGAAGTTGTTGGTGGCGTAGGAACCGAGCTTGCGGCCGTTCGCCGAGTCGTAGCCATCCACGCTGATGCGCGCGGCGTAGTTCGGGGTCTCCGAGAACCAGTTGACGTACCAGGTGGCGGAGAAGTCACCGATCTCCCAGGTCAACGAGCCATCGGCCTTGCGCTTCGGGTCGCTGCTCCAGTACGGATCGTTCAGCAGGTTGATTTCGTCGTCGCCGGCGTAGATCTGCTGGGTGTGGTGCAGGTTCTCGGTGAAGCTGGTACGCAGCGTCAGGTCACCCCAGGTGCCGAAGTCATAGCCGTAGTTGAACGCGGCGGTGACTGCTTCCAGCTTCTGGTTGGAGACGTTGATCTTCGGCGTGTAGATCTCGGTGATGAAGCCGGCCGCGTTGCGGGTGACCTGCGACATCGCCTGGGTGCACAGCGGGGTGGTGATGTCGTCGATGCCGGCGCGGCAGCGGTAGTCCTGCAGCGACAACGCGTTGGCGCTCTGCTGCGTGACCTCATCGCTGATGTCCCAGTTGAAGTAGTCGACGGTCAAGCTCATACGGTCGACCGGCGACCACACGAAGCCCGCGCTCCACACGTCGGCGTTAATTGGCTTCAGGTCGAGGTTGCCCGACTGGGTGCCGAAGAACTGGCGGCTGGAGTACGCCTGCGGGCAGGCATCGGTGTTGCCCGGCAGGTAGCCGCGCAGCGAGCACTGGTAGTAGTCGATCACCGAGTTGTAATAGCCGCTGTCGCCCTGGTAGAGATCGGACAGGGTCGGCGCGCGGAACGCGGTGCCGTACTTGCCGCGCAGCAGCAGCGACTGCACCGGGCGGTACTCCAGGCCCACGCTCCAGGTGGGCTTGTCGATGGTGCGGCCGCTTGCATCGTAGGAGTCATAGCGACCCGACGCGGTGATGGTCAGCGGATCCAGGATCGGCATGCGCAGTTCGGAGGTGATGGCGTAACGGTCGCGATCACCGCCACCGGCCACGGCGGTCTGGCCCCAGATCGAACCATCGAGCAGGCCCGGGGCGGGGGTGTAATCCCACTTCTGCTTGCCCAGCTCAGCCACCACGGCCAGACCCGCGTCGCCACCCGGCAGTTTGAACAGCGTCGCATTGGTCAGCTGGAAGCGCAGCATGCTGTCGGAGGTCTTGCTGCGCGAGGTCTCGTAGCCGGTCATCGCCGCGAAGTCTTCCTGGCTGATCGGCTGGTAGAACGCGGCGTAGTCCGGGGTGAACACCGGGTAGGCGTCGTAGTACGGGTCCAGGCCTTGCTGCGGGCCGAGCACGTGGTCGATGAAGTATTGGTCCATCGGCGCGGCGTAGCGGACGAAGTTCTTTTCCTTCAGCTTGTACTCGCTGTAGGTCACGCCGACGTCGTAATCCCAGGCCGAAGCACCGAAGGTGCCCTTGACGCCGAAGTTCACGCGCACCGCGTCGCTGACGTCGTGGCTCATGGTGTCGCGGAAGCCCTGGCTGCCCATTTCCTCTGGCGCAAAGGCGCGCTGCAGGTTCAGCAGATCGTCCAGGTTCGGGTCATAGAAATAGCCGAAGTCCGCGCCGGTGCCCCACCAGGTATAGCCCGAGCCGACGTGGTAATCGACCTTGTCATGGCTATACAACGCGTCGCCGTACAGCTGGGTGCTGTCGTTGATGTCGAACGTGCCATGCACGTACACCTGGGTCGATTCCAGGCCGTTCTTCAGCGTGCGGTAGCCCGGGGTGTAGAACGAGCCGCAGTAATTCTCGTCGCCGAAGCCGGGACGGGTCTGCAGCCCTTCGGTGCCGCCGAACAAGCCCGTCACGTTGCCGCAGTTCGCCGGGTCGAGGAAGTTGTAGCTGGTGAACGGGCTATAGACCAGGATATCGCGGCTGGCCAGCGCCGGGGTGGTGCCGTTCTGGTTGTACTGCTTGGTCAGGTCGCGCTGGTAGCCCCAGATCGGGTTGTTTTCTTCGTACTGCACGCCGCCAATCACGCTCGTGCGTCCATCGGCCGAGGTCCAGCCGTCGGCGATGCTGGCGCGGAAGTTGCCGCCGCCGCCTTCCGAATAGCCGCCGCCGCGAATGGCCAGCACCGCGCCGTCGAGCTTCTTCTTCAGGATGACGTTGATCACGCCGGCGATCGCGTCCGAGCCGTAAAGCGAGGACTGGCCGCCGGGCAGGATTTCGATGCGGTCGATCAGGTCGATCGGAATGCCGCTGATGTTGTTGAACGTGTCGCTACCGTTATACAGCGCCGGGTAGTTCGACATCGGGCGGCCGTCGATCAGGTACTTCACGTAGCCCGGCGGCAGGCCGAACAGGCTGACGGTGTTGGCACCCTGGGTGAACGATGCCGAGGACTGCGCGCCCTGCACGCCGCCGGTGGCGAAGGAGCTCTTGGCCAGCACATCAGCGACGGAGGTGAATCCGCGTGCCTTGATGTCTTCGGCGCTGATGACCATCACGGGCGTGGCGGTCTCGATCTCGGTCTGCGGAATCAGCGAGCCGGTCACGGTGACGCGATCGAGCTCCTTGGGCTGTTCCTGGGCCATCACCGAACCGGTGGCCGGCAGGACGATGGCGGCGAAAACGGCCGCGGTCAGGCGGTGCCGCTTGAGGCGGGAAGCTTGGTTGGACGACATCTTGGCGTATCCCCTTGTGCTGTGTGGCTGTTCGTCGGAGCAATGGCCGCGGGCCCAGACAAAAATGTCCGGCACATGTCAGTGGCATCACCCCTGACCCGACGTTAACACGGGGTTCATCGGTTCGTGAACGGAAAATTAGCGAAAAAGTGTGATGAACATCACACTAGTGTGATGAGAAAACGTTTTAAGGGTGACTTCCGACACGTTGTTGGCAGTGCTCCCCCGGCCTCGCCGACAATAGGCACATGAAGATTCCAGCGCATAAGCCGCAGGGCGGCCTGTCCCCCCATCCCCGCATCCGCAACGTCATTGCCATTGCCTCGGGCAAGGGCGGGGTGGGCAAGTCCACCACTGCGGTCAACCTCGCCCTGGCCCTGCAGCGCCAGGGTGCCCGGGTCGGCTTGCTCGACGCCGACATCTACGGCCCCAGCGTGCCGGCCATGCTGGGCCTGGCCGGCCGGCCAGACAGCCCGGACAACAAGTCGATCGAGCCGCTGCGCGCTTTCGGCGTGGAAGCCATGTCCATCGGGCTGCTGATCGACACCGATACCCCCATGATCTGGCGCGGCCCGATGGCCACCTCGGCGCTCACCCAGCTGTTCAACGACACCCTCTGGGACGACCTGGACTACCTGCTGGTCGACCTGCCGCCGGGCACCGGCGACATCCAGCTGACCCTGTCGCAGAAGATTCCGGTGGCGGGGGCCGTGATCGTCACCACGCCGCAGGAGATCGCCACGCTCGACGCGCGCAAGGCGCTGAAGATGTTCGAGAAGGTCGAGGTACCAGTGCTGGGCATCGTCGAAAACATGGCCGTGCACACCTGCTCGAACTGCGGGCATACCGAGCACCTGTTCGGCGAAGGCGGCGGCCAGCGCATGGCCGCGCAGTACGGCGTACCGCTGCTGGGTTCGCTGCCCCTGGAGATCGCCATCCGCGAGCAGGGCGATGCCGGCACGCCGCTCGTCGCCGCCGCGCCCGATTCGCCGGCCGCGCAGGCCTACGCCGCCGCCGCCGCGCGCCTGGCCGAGGAGTTGGCCAAGCGCCCGCGCGCGGCCATCCCGATCGCCACCTCGTTCGGTTGAGCGCTCCGGGCGGCCGCGACACGCGCGGCCGCAGTGCCTAGAATCCGCAGGCGGCGCGCGCCGCCCCTCCACCACAGGAAGACCGAATGAGCATCAAGAGCGACCGCTGGATCAAGCGCATGGCCGAACAGCACGGCATGATCGAGCCGTTCGAGCCGGGCCAGATCAAGCAGGACGCCCAGGGGCAGCGCATCGTCAGCTACGGCACGTCTAGCTACGGCTACGACGTGCGCTGCTCACGCGAGTTCAAGGTGTTCACCAACATCAACTCGACGATCGTCGATCCCAAGCACTTCGACAGCGGCAGCTTCGTGGATGTGGAATCGGACGTGTGCATCATCCCGCCCAACAGCTTCGCGCTGGCGCGCACGGTGGAGTATTTCCGCATCCCGCGCGACACGCTGGTGGTGTGCCTGGGCAAGAGCACCTACGCGCGCTGCGGCATCATCGTCAACGTGACCCCGCTGGAGCCGGAGTGGGAAGGCCACGTGACCCTGGAGTTCAGCAACACCACGCCGCTGCCCGCGCGCATCTACGCCAACGAGGGCGTGGCGCAGATGCTGTTCTTCCAGTCCGACGAGGTGTGCGAAACCAGCTACCGCGACCGCGGGGGCAAGTACCAGGGCCAGACCGGCGTGACCCTGCCGCGGACCTGAGCGGCGCGGCCATGCGAACAAAAACGGCGCCCTTCGGCGCCGTTTTTCATTGCATCGCGCGGTTACTTGCCGCGGCCGAAGAGCATGCCGATGCCCACGGCCACCAGCAGGGCCGGCCACCAGGTGCTGATCAGCCGCCCGATGCTCAGGTGCGTCCAGCCCAGGTTGTTGGCCAGGAACAGCAGGCCGACGAGGATGAGGATCAGCGCGGCAACGACGTGGGATTTCATGCAGTCGGGGTCGAGTGGCTTGGACGGGCGCCTATCGTAGCCGGTGCGTCCAGTCTTCGACACGCCGCTGCAGTTCGTCCGGCGCAAACCGCTGCGCCGGCCCGCTGCCCCAGACCGGGCCCGGCCACGCGGCATCGCCCGGGTGCCGACCGACGAGGTGCACGTGCAGCTGGCGCACGATATTGCCCAGCGCGCCGAGGTTGAGCTTCTGCACTCCCGGCTCGGCCTGCAACAGGCGCGAGACCTGGTTGATCTCGGCCAGCAACAGGCGTTGCTGGCCGCCGTCGAGGTCGATCCATTCGCTGGCATCGTCCACGCGCGGCACGAGCACCAGCCACGGGAATCGCGCGTCGTCCATCAGCCGCACCTGCGAAAGCGGCCCGTCGGCGACGAACACGCTGTCGGCGGCCAGGCGTGGGTCGAGCTGGAAGGCGCTCACAGGTTGTCGGCAAAGAAGGCCAGCGTGCGCTCGCGTGCCAGCTTCGCGCTCTCCGGTGCGTAGTGCGGACCGACGTCGCGGTTGAACGCGTGGTCGGCCGGATACACGTACACCGGCATCTGCGGCAGCTTCTCGCGATGCGCCTGTACGGCTTCCGGCGGAATGCTCTTGTCCTGCTCGCCGAAGTGGAAGATCACCGGCGCCTTCAGCGGTTCATCGAGGTACTGCGTATTGCGCGCGCCGTAGTAGCTCACCGAGGGCAGGCCCAGGCGGATGGCCGAGAGCAGGGCGACGGTGCCGCCCCAGCAGTAGCCGACGGTGCCCACCTTGCCGGCCGGCACCAGCACGGTGGCCGCAGCCCGCACGACCTCGACGGCGCGCTCCATGCCCAGTGCCTTGACCATGTCCAGGCCCCGCTGCGTGCCGGCGGAGTCGTAGGGCAGTTGTGTGTCCTTCTCCACCAGGTCGAAGAATGCCGGTACCAGCACCTCGTAGCCGGCGCTGGCGAAATCCTCGCCCACCTGCCGCATATGCTCGTTGACGCCGAAGATCTCCTGGATCACCACCAGGCCGCCGCGCGGCTGGCCGACCGGTTTGACGTGCCAGGCGGCGACCTGTCCGTGGGGGGTATCGAGCGTGGTCCAATGGCCCATGGGGAGATCCTCGGCAATGAATGGGCCTTTCATTATGGGAGCCCGGCCGGGCGCGCGGGGTGATGGAATCTGGCTGCTGGCGCGCGGGGTGTTCAGTGCGGCAGGGCCGGGCCGGCTATAATTCCGCCGCCCAGGCCCCAGGCCGTTCCTCACCCAGGGCCCCCAGATCCACCGCATGTCCCAGTCGAACCCCAAAGTCGGCTTCGTCAGCCTTGGCTGACCCGAGCGTATCGTGGACAAACTGCGAGCAATTGTTTGATTGGAAAAGAAAAACCCCGGAATTTCTGTGGTTTTTTCGTGACTGCTTGCAATGTTCAGACTGCTGCTAATGTCCGCCTTCGACCCGAAGCGGACGTCTGTCCGATCCATTCCGGAGCACGTATGTCCTCTAACTCGGAAACGCACTACACCGAAACGGTGACAGTTGAGGGACGTCCTGAAGAGGGGCTGATCTTCATCAAAGTGGTCGCAATGCCCCACGGAGATCCGGTTGAGTTTGATTTGAGTCAAGCCCGTGCGCTTGCGGATCAGCTCCTGAAGGCGATTGAGAACGTCCAGTCAGGGTGGGCGGGCGGGCACTAGCCGTCTCTACTTGCAGTGGCTGCCTCTGGCCGATAGCGCCAAAGGATCTCTCGTGACCTACCGCGTTGGCTGCAGGTAAATTGGGCGTAATCGAATGGCGATCCAGAGATTGATGTATGTCAGCGGACGCATTCAGCGGGAAGGCCGTGGACTCCGTGGAGTCTGACGACCCAGACTTCAACTCGATCAATCGGTTTAACCGTGCTCTGTCGGCACATGACGATCGTGGACTTGCTCTAGCACTAGCTGCTTTCGCTGAAGACACTTTAGGTCGGCTCCTTCTGACCTACCTGATTGAGTGCAAGCAATCCAAGGACTTGATCGAGGGCTTTAATGCTCCGCTTGGAACTCTGGCCGCGCGGGTGAAGGCCGGCTTTGCGATTGGCCTCCTTACGAAAGAGCAATACGAGGACCTTGAGGTCGCCCGGAAGATTCGAAATCTATTTGCCCACGATTGGGAGGGTGTCTCGTTGGATCAGCCTGACATCAGGGCCATGATCGGTCAGTTGCACGGCTACAACTTCGATCAACGCCCATGACCACGAAGCCGCGGGATCGTCTTCAGCAGTCCTTATCCAATGTGCTCACTGAATTACGCATCCAGATTGCGCAACACCGTAAGCATAGAAGACGGGCTCCGTTCGTGGGTTTTCGCCTCACCACTGTTCGTCCGGGCTCGGATGGTAGGACCTAGACAATGAGCCTAGACGTCGCTGCTCAGAACCAAAGAATCGCCGACAACATCCGGGACTACGGTTGGCACTGCCTTCATGTCTTCCCGACCGAGGAAGGGCAAGGCAAGTTCAGCTATTCAATTGGATTCGCGGAGTCTTATGGCGCGCCTGAGGTTCTGATCTTCGGACTGGAGAGAGACAAGGCTCATGCCTTGCTGAACGAGTGCGCCAATCTGCTCAAGGCCGGCCATGTCATCCAGCCCGGCGCTGAGGACTCGAACGTCCTGGCAGGTGATTACAACGTCGTCTTCAAATCCGTTCGCTCGGAGTGCTTTGGGGAGTACCTCGGTACGGCGGGGCGCTATTACCAAGACAAGCCGTTCAAAGCGGTAGTCATGTTCTTTCCGGACCGCGATCATCGGTTTCCTTGGCAGGCCGGGTACGACTACATCCCCGCGGACGAATCCATGGCCATCGTCTGACTTGTCGGGCTGAACATTGCCATGGCAGGCAAGTCGTCGCTCCAAATCGGGCCGGTGGATGCGGGTAAAATGCCGGCCCCTCTGGATATCCGCAGCTATCCAACACCCCGCTAGATCTGCGCGTCGAACGAAATCGACCAGTGCTTTGGGGGCACTGAAGCACAATAAGCTGATATTTCAGAAGAAAAACAACAAGATAGTGTTTTGTTGTGCAGTTTAGTCAGCCTGGGCACCCCTTTTTTCGACCCCACGGGGTCCCGCTTAAAAAATCTTTATGAAACAGATAGATAGAACTGCTCGCCAGCCAAAAATAGGGCTCGTTTCATTAGGCTGCCCGAAAGCGCTCGTCGATTCCGAACGCATCCTCACCCAGCTGCGGGTCGAGGGCTATGACATCGTCCCCAGCTACGACGCCGCCGACGTGGTGGTGGTCAACACCTGTGGCTTCATCGACTCGGCCGTGGCCGAATCGCTCGACGCCATCGGCGAGGCCATGAACGAGAACGGCAAGGTCATCGTCACCGGCTGCCTGGGCAAGAATTCGGCGCTGATCCGCGAGCAGTATCCGGACGTGCTATCCGTCTCCGGTCCGCAGGATTACGCCACGGTGATGGAGGCGGTGCACGCCGCGCTGCCGCCGCAGCACAACCCGTTCGTGGACCTGGTGCCGGACTACGGCATCAAGCTCACCCCGCGCCACTACGCGTACCTGAAGATTTCCGAAGGCTGCAACCATCGCTGCAGCTTCTGCATCATTCCGTCCATGCGCGGCGACCTGGTCTCGCGCCCGGTCGATGACGTGCTGCGCGAGGCCGAGCGGCTGGTGCGCGGCGGGGTCAAGGAACTGCTGGTGGTTTCGCAGGACACCTCGGCCTACGGCGTGGATCTCAAGTACGCCGAGAAGACCTGGCAGGGCCGCCAGTACGCCACGCGCATGAAGGCGCTGTGCGAAGGGTTGTCCGAGCTGAATGTCTGGACGCGGCTGCACTACGTCTACCCGTACCCGCACGTGGACGACGTGGTACCGCTGATGGCCGAAGGAAAGATCCTTCCGTACCTGGATATCCCGTTCCAGCACGCCAGCCCGCGCATCCTCAAGCTGATGAAGCGCCCCGGCGCGGTCGACAAGACGCTGGAGCGCGTGTTGCGCTGGCGCGAGATCTGCCCGGAGATCACCTTGCGCTCCACCTTCATCGTCGGGTTCCCCGGCGAGACCGAGGCCGAGTTCGAGGCGCTGCTGGATTTCCTCGACCAGGCGCAGCTGGATCGCGTCGGTGCGTTCGCCTATTCGCCGGTGGAAGGCGCCAGCGCCAACGCGCTGCCCGACCCGGTGCCGGAGGAAGTGAAGCAGGAGCGGCTGGCGCGCTTCATGGAGCGCCAGGCGGCCATTTCCGCCGCGCGGCTGGAAGCGAAGGTCGGCACCGTGCAGCAGTGTCTGGTCGATGGCCTGGAGGATGGCATCGCGGTGGCGCGTTCGCGCGCCGACGCGCCGGAGATCGACGGCCTGGTGCACATCCAGAACGGCGAGGAGATGGGCCTGCGCCCGGGCGATTTCGTGCAGGTGGAAATCACCGAGAGCGACGAGCACGACCTGTTCGGCGATGCGCTGGAACCGGCGCGCAAGCCGCTGCCGCTCGCAATGGTGTAAGGCCGCCGCGCGCCTTCGCTGTAGGAGCGGCTTCAGCCGCGACCGCACATCACCGGTCGCGGCGCCCCCTCATTCGTAATCGACTTCCACGATCACGAACCGGGTCATCCCGCCCGGCAGCATCACCTCGAACTCATCGTCCACGCGCTTCTTCAGCAGCGCCCGTGCCATGGGCGAATCGATGCTGATCCAGCCCTGCGCAGCGTCGGTTTCGTCCGGCCCGACGATGCGATAGCGCAGCAGTTCCCCGTCGCTCACCCGCTCCAACTCTACGCGCGCTCCGAAGAACACCGCCTGCGGGTCGCTCGGCCGTGTGTCCACCACCCGCAACGCTTCCAGCCGCTTGCTCAGGTAGCGTACGCGGCGGTCGATCTCGCCCAGCTGCTTCTTGCGATAGGTGTATTCGGCATTCTCCGAGCGATCGCCTTCTGCCGCTGCGGCAGCCAGCGCCTTGACCACTTCCGGCCGGCGCACGCGCCACAAGTCGTCCAGCTCGGCCTTGAGCCGTGCGTGGCCG
>Ga0310344_10000049_pt1 | contig 107989 bp, 86 predicted proteins | sample HC15DNA20200_MG_FD_203801 | JGI IMG/M metagenome (GOLD analysis project Ga0310344, IMG submission 203801) | Marine microbial communities from station ALOHA, North Pacific Subtropical Gyre - HC15-DNA-20-200_MG | ecosystem: Environmental > Aquatic > Marine > Oceanic | place: Pacific Ocean: North... | reverse complement strand
ACGTGATCGAGTCGGCCGGCAGCAAGACCGGCAAGGCGCACGTCATCAAGAGCCACCACAACGTGGGCGGGCTGCCGGAGCACATGAAGCTTGGCCTGGTCGAGCCGCTGCGCGAGCTGTTCAAGGATGAAGTGCGTCGCCTGGGTGTCGAGCTGGGCCTGCCGCGCACGATGGTGTATCGCCATCCGTTCCCGGGCCCGGGCCTGGGCGTGCGCATCCTGGGCGAAGTGAAGCCGGAGTACGCCGAACTGCTGGCGCGCGCCGATGCGATCTTCATCGACGAACTGCGCAAGGCCGACCTGTACGACAAGACCAGCCAGGCGTTCGCGGTGTTCCTGCCGGTGAAGTCGGTGGGCGTGGTGGGCGACGCGCGCGCCTACGAGTGGGTGATCGCGCTGCGTGCGGTGGAGACCATCGACTTCATGACCGCGCACTGGGCGCACCTGCCGTACGAGTTCCTGGGGACGGTGAGCAACCGCATCATCAACGAACTGCGAGGCGTGTCGCGCGTGGTGTACGACATCTCGGGCAAGCCGCCGGCGACGATCGAGTGGGAATGAGGCAATAAGAAAGGGCGCCGCAAGGCGCCCTTCGTCATTTCACGGCCTTGCTGCGTCCGCTTGACATGCAGGCATTTGCCTGCATATAGTCCGTCCCACCGACCACCGCATCGAATGGACGCCGACAAGGTTTTCAAGGCACTGGGAGATCCCACCCGCCGCCGCGTGCTGGACCTGCTGTGCGAGCGCAACGGCCAGACCCTCGGCCAGTTGTGCGAGCACCTGGACATGGCGCGGCAATCGGTAACCCAGCACATCGGGATCCTCGAAGACGCCCACTTGGTGAGCGCGGTGCGCCGCGGCCGCGAGAAGCTGCATTTCATCAACCCCGTGCCGCTGCACGAGGTCTACGAACGGTGGGTGCGCAAATTCGAACAGCAGCGCCTGAGCCTGCTGCATGACCTGAAACAGGAACTCGAAGGAACGTGACCATGAATCCCGAGAAGATCAGTTTCGTCTACGTCACCTATATCCGCTCCACGCCGGACAAGGTGTTCGACGCCATTACCCGGCCCGAGATCGCGCGTCGCTACTGGGGCCATGAGAATGTGTCTGACTGGCAGCCCGGCGCTGATTGGCAGCACGTGCGCGACGACGCGCAGCGCACGGTGCAACTGGTAGGCAAGGTGGTGGAGCATTCGCCGCCGTCGCGGCTGGTCATTACCTGGGCCAACGCGTCGCAGGCGGAGGATCCGCAGGCCTACAGCCGCGTCGCCTTCGACATCGTGCCGTATGAGGACATGGTGCGGCTCACGGTCACCCACGGCGAACTGGAAGCCGGCAGTGGCATGGCCAAGGGCATCCAGCAGGGCTGGCCGATCGTCCTGTCGAGCCTGAAGTCGCTGCTGGAAACCGGGCAGGGCATGGATGTATTCGCCAAGCCCAAGGCCGCCTGAGGCGGGCGGACGCGCCCACTGTCCCGCGCTCGGATCGTGCGGGACAGTGCTTCTTTGCCGTCAACGCAGGTAACGGGCAGGCACTTCACTACGCGAAAGATTCGGCGCCATCGCCAGTCGCGCCTGTTGCATGGCCAGGAACTGGCCTTCATCGGGCAGGGGTGGGATGGTCACCGTCTCGCCCCGGTCGAATCCCACCAGCGCGGCATCGACCATCGCATCTACTTCCATCAGGAAGCCCGGCGGGAACTCGTTCACGTCGCGGCCGGCCTTCTCCCAGATTTCCGTGCGCGTGGCGCCGGGCAGCACCGCCTGCACATGGACACCGCGCGGACCGAGCTGCGCGGCCATGGCCTGGCTGAGGTTGAGCAGGTAGGCCTTGGTGCCGCTGTAGACGCCCTCGAACATCTCCGGCGCGAGTGCAAGCACCGAGGAGAGGTTGATGATGGCACCGGACCCGCGCTGCACGAACGACTTGGCCGCCGCAGCGGCGAGGCGGGTAGGGGCGGTGACATTGAGCGCGATGATCCTTGCCAGTGCGTCCGGCCCGTTTTCCAGCAGGCTGCCTTTCAGCGACATGCCCGCGTTGTTGACGAGCAGGGTGACATCGCCTGATTGCAGGCGTTGTTCGATTCGCGCAAGGTCTTCTTCTTTCGTCAGGTCGGCCGGCGCGATCTCGACCGCCACATCGAACGTTTCGCGCAGGTGCGTGGCCAGTGCTTCCAATCGCTGTGTATCGCGTGCGACCAGCACCAGGGCGTATCCGCGCTTTGCCAGGCGCTCGGCATAGGTGGCGCCGATGCCGGCCGATGCGCCGGTGATGAGGGCAACTTGCTTGGAGGAGTTCATGAGGGCTCCGGGGTTCGAGAAGGGAGTGGCGGCTTACCGGTTCACATCCACCAGGGTCCGGCCCCTGGCCTTGCCTTGCCGCATCTCGGCGGCTGCGCCGAACACCTCGGCCAGCCCCACTTCGGTGATCGTCGTGGCCAGTTTCGCCAAGTCCAGGTGCTCGGCCAAGCGACGCCATGCCTCCATGCGCAGCGCATGCGGCGCGTTGACCGAATCGATGCCGGCCAGCGTCACCCCGCGCAGGATGAAGGGCAACACCGTAGCGGGCAGCTCGACACCGCCGACGAAGCCGCAGGTCGTCACCGTGCCGCGGTACTTGGTCTGCGCCAGCACGTTGGCCAAGGTGCGCCCACCTACCGAGTCCACCGCGCCTGCCCAGCGCTCCGGTCCCACGGGCTTGTCTTCCGCCGACAGCTGCGCGCGATCCAGGATGTCCGTCGCACCCAGCTTGCGCAGGTAGTCGGCCTCGTCCGGCTTGCCGGTAGACGCCACCACGCGATAGCCCAATGCGGCCAGCAGGACGATGGCGATGGAACCCACGCCGCCGGAGGCGCCAGTCACCAGGATATCGCCGCGGTCGGGCGTCACGCCGCCGTGTTCGAGCGCAAGCACGCTCAGCATCGCGGTGAAGCCCGCCGTGCCGATCGCCATGGCATCGCGCGTGCTCAGCGGCGCGGGAAGCTTGATCAACCAATCGCCGGGCACGCGCGCACGCTGTGCGTAGCCGCCATGGTGTGTCTGGCTCAAGCCCCATCCGGTCGCCACGACCTTGTCGCCCGGCTGGTAACGCGGGTCTTGGGAATCCAGCACCGTGCCGGCGAAGTCGATGCCGGGCACCAGCGGGAATTTCTGGATGATCTGCGGGCCTGCCAGCGCCACCGCATCCTTGTAGTTGAGGGTCGACCACTCGACGGCGACCGTCACGCCGCCCTCGGACAGCACGTTGTCTTCAAGCGTCTGGAGCGAGGCGTGGATCGCGCCGTCTTCGGCGCGGTTGGCGAGGATTGCACGGAATGACACGGCACCATTTCCTTCTTGGGGAAGCGGATGCGACTATAGGTCCGTACTGCGTTCGTCGTAAGAACGCACAATTATCGCTGGTACTATCAATTATGTGCCTATGGGCACCTGCCGAGCATCATCATGCGCCCGAAACGACTGGACCCCAAAAGCGGCTGTGCGGTGGAGCTGACGCTCTCGATCATCGGCGGCGTGTGGAAGCCGCTGCTGCTGTTCCATGTGTTGACCGGCAAGAAGCGTTTCATGGAGCTGACGCGGCTCATCCCCAGCGCCACCCAGCGCATGCTGACGCTGCAGTTGCGCGAACTGGAGGCGGACGGATTGATCATTCGCCATGTGTACGCAGAAGTGCCGCCGCGTGTGGAGTACGAGGCCACGCCGCTGGCGCGCACCCTCGCGCCGGTGATGCTCAGTCTCCGCGAATGGGGTGAGCGATATCGCGCGGACCAGCAGCACCTGCCGCCGATGGAAGCGCAGTGCGACGCCGCGCCGGCCGCCACGACGCGCAAGACGTCTTCGAAGCGTGTTCCAGAGGTTGCGAGCAGCCCCGCCGCACGCGGCTGATGCTCCGCAGTGCCATGGCGCCGCGCGCGTGTCTCAGCGCAGCTCGCATTTCATGGGGACGATGACCTCCCGCCGCCAGCTGAGGGAAGCTGCGACTGCCAACGCAGCCGCCATGATGATCGACGCTACAGAGAACCCGCTGGCGACTTGTTCCGCGCTCGCACCGTCGGGCACCATCGAGAAGAACACACCGCCCACCAGGGCGACCGATAGCGCGGCGCTGATTTGCAGCACGGCGCTCACGACTCCGGCCGCGAGCCCGGCCCACTTCGCTTCCACCTGGTCGACGTTGAGCCTTACAAGGGCCGGGTGCGCGATGCCTTGCCCAACGCCTATCAGGGCCAGAGGAACAGGTAGCCACAATGGCATGGCGAGTGCCACGAGGATCGCGGTGAGCGCCAGCCCGAAGGCTTCCAGGCCCATGGCGAAAGCCGCCGTGCGCGCATGAAGCCATCGCGCGACCTGCGGGCCCCCCAAGGCGCCGCAGAGGAGTCCGATACCGACAGGCAGCACCGCGATACCCGCAGCCAAGGGGCTGCGCCCCAGCCCCGCTTGCTGGTAGACCGAAAAGGTCAGGAAGAAGGCCGCGAGTGCGTAGAAGAACAGGGTCGCCAAGAGGGTGCGCCGCAGGGCGCGCGATGAAAGCGCCGCGGGAGACACCAAGGGCGAGGTCCCCGAGTTTTCTCGTGCTTTCTGGTGGTGCCAGAAGGCCGCCAGCAGGATGGGCGCCAGGGCGAGAATGCCTAGGCTCCACAGCGGCCAGCCGCGCTCGCGCCCCTCGATGAGCGGGATCACCAGCGCAAGCAATCCCACCGCGAGCAGGGCCGCGCCTGCCATGTCCAGGCGATCTGGATGGGACGCCTTGCGCTCGGGAAGCAGTATGAGCGCCGCGGGAAGCGCGACGGCGATAACGGGGATGTTGACCAGGAAGACGCTGCGCCAGCCCAGGTTCCATGGATTCGTGGCGATCAGCAGGCCACCCAGGAGCTGGCCTGCTACCGAAGCGACTCCGAACGTCGCGCCGTACCAGCTGAGCGCACGATTCTTCTCGTTCGCCTGATAGAGCGCATGGATGAAGGCGAGCGACTGCGGTGCCATCACGGCAGCCGAGATTCCCTGCAACAACCTCCCCGCCACCAGGACATCGGCCGACGGGGCCAGCCCACACAGCGCAGAAGTCAGCCCGAAGCCGATCATTCCCGCCAGGAACGCTCGCTTTCGGCCAAATATGTCGCCCAGCCGGCCGCCCAGCACGAGCGTGACCGCATAGGCCGTGGCGTACACCGATACCACCAACTGGGACACGTCCGGCGAAGCATGCAGGTCCTGCCGAATGGCCGGCAGCGCTACATTGACGATGAAGAAGTCCAGGGGCGGCAGCAGCGTTCCCATGAGCAGCACGGCCAGCGCCAGCCAGCGCCTTGCGTCCGGGCTCCTCGGGTCCGAGCCTGCGAGTGATGCGTTCATCGGGAGAACCTTTTCTGGAGAGCGTGGGCGAAGCGACACTCAGCCCGTTCCGGGGCCACGGTGCGTTCGCCGGTCATCGATGCGACTGGTCATTCATCGCCCGGCGGCTCTTGCAACCAGCCGCCCTGGCAAGGGCAGGCATGTTGCGGCTCTCAGTATTGTTTGTGTACTGCCACTCCTGCATATTCCGCGTACATATTTGAACGGATGGGCGGGCGATGGAATGGAGCGACGTCAGGATCTTCCTCGCCGTCGCGCGCGCGGGCTCCTTGGGCGAAGCGGCGCGACGCCTGGGCGTGAGCCACCCCACGGTGGGCAGGCGGATCAAGGCGCTTGAAGAAGAAGCCGAGCAGCCGCTCTTCCGCCGGACCCGGGATGGCCTGGTGCTCACGGATGCGGGGGATGGCGTGCTGGCGCTGGCGGAGTCCATGGAAAGCGCGGCGCTGTCCATGGAGCGTCGCCTGGCGGGAAACCATGCAAGGCTCGAAGGAATCCTCCGGGTATCTTCAGCGGACTGGTTCGCAGCCTTCGTTCTTGCGCCCATCTTCGTGGAGATGGGGCGGCTTCACCCGGCTGTGGTGCCTGAAGTCATCGCCAGCTATCGCCTCCTGGATCTTTCCCGTCGAGAGGCGGACGTTGCTTTTCGGATCGTGCCTTTCAGCGAGCCCGACATCGTCCAGCGCCGGCTGATGACGATGCACTATGGCGTGTATGCAACGGCGGAGGTGGTTGCGGCGGCGAAAGATGACCCAGCCTCCGTGGGGCTCATCCTGATGAATGCCGCGCAGAGCCATTTTCCTGACGTGGCTTGGCTCATCGAGAGATTTCCCGGGTCGCCGCGCGTGTTCACCAGCACCAGCCGCAGCGTGCAGGCACAGATGTGCCTGCGTGGGCAGGGGGTCGCGGTACTCCCGCGGCCGTTGGGCGATGGCACGGCGGGACTGCTGCGCATCGAGACCCTGGGCATGCCGCCGGCCAGGGACATCTGGGTGGGATACCACCAGGACCTCAGGCACATGGACCGGCTGAGAGCCATGCTGGACCTGGCGGACCAGATGTTGGGCAGCGCGGCGCCGGCCTAGTTGCCCATCGTGCCTGGAGAGGGGTGTGCGCGGAGGTGACGGGTTGCAGCGCGCATCTCCCACAAGCCGATGACCGCCAGCAGCACGGTGGTCGTCCAGCCCAAGGTCAGCAACTCGAAACGCGACGCCCACGGCGCCAACGCCACCAGCAGCAGCGCGGCCAGCAGGTGCGAGCGCGGCCACCGGCCATAAACCACGCGCTTGTACACCGCGCTGCCCAGCAGGTAGATCGCCGGGCCCGCCAGCAGTGCGCCGACCTGCCCGGCATCCGGGTGCCCATGCGGATGTGCGAGCACGAGGTCGTTGCCGACCGCGTTGACGATGATGCCGGCCACCAGGATCGCGTGGACGTAGTGGAACTGCGCGCCGAGCCGGCCCGGGTCGTCCGAATGCGTGATGCGACGCGTCGCGGCATCACTGGATGTACCGAAGTAGAGCCACCACAGGGCGAGGGTTCCGAAGAAGGTCGCCGCCAGGGCGGAGAGGACATCGGCACGCCATTGCGTGCTGTCGGCCAGGGTGGCGCCGCTGGCGAGCAGGGTTTCACCCAGCGCCACGATCACGAACAGCTGGCAGCGCTCGGCGAGGTGCCCGCCTTCGATGGTCCACTCCGCGGTGCGCGAACGCCCCAGGACGGGCAGGGCAAAGCCGAACATCGGCGAGGCGTATTCGCATGCGATGGCCACGATCCACAGGCCCATCCGCCATGGCAGCGACGGCGCCAGCGCACCGGCGATCCAGAACACCGCCGCGATCCCCAGCCAGCCGACCATGCGGCTGTAGTTCGGGGCCAGCGCGTGCCCGCCGCGCAGCAGCCAGCGCAGGTAGACGGTGCGCCCGAACTGGATCGCCACATAGCTGCCGGCAAACACCAGCGCGCGTTCGCCGAACGCTTCCGGAATCGCCGCGGCCATCAGCATCGCCAGCAGCATCATCGCGAACATCAGCCCGCGAATCGCCGGTTTGTCCGGGTCGAACCAGTTGCTGGCCCAACAGGTGTACTGCCAACCCAACCATACCGCGAACCAGACGATCAGCGTCTGCAACGCGCCGAGCGCATCGAGGTGATGCAGCAGCAGGTGGCTGACCTGCGTTACCGCGAACACGTAGACCAGGTCGAAGAACAGCTCGACATACGTGACCCGCGCGTGGTGCCCGTCGCGATGGCGCAGCAAGGCGTCGGCGGGCAGGGAAGCGGGCATCTGCGAAACTCCGGCCGGGGTCCAGGCCGGTACTGTAGCCAAAGGCAGCGGCTCAGTGCAGGAAGGTGTCGGTCAGCAGCTTGAGGTTGAGCGCGATGATCAGCGCCGCCATGCCCCACGCGATGCGCACCAGCCAGCGCGGGGCGACCAGTGCGCCCATCAGCTTGCGGTCCGACACGAAGCGCACCAGCGGCACCACCGCGAACGGCAGCTGCATCGAGAGGATCACCTGGCTCAGTACCAGCAGCCGCGCGGTACCTTCATCGCCATACAACGCGGTGACCACCACGACCGGCACGATGGCGATGCCGCGCGTGAGCAGCCGACGCATCCACGGCTTGAGCCGCAGGTGCAGGAAGCCTTCCATCACGATCTGTCCGGCCAGCGTGGCGGTGACCGTGGAGTTGATGCCCGAGGCAAGCAAGGCGACGGCGAACAGGGTGGAGGCCAGGCCAACACCGAGCATCGGGGCCAGCAGCTCGTAAGCCTGCTCGATCTCCTGCACGTCGAAGCGGCCGTTGGCATGGAACACCGCTGCTGCCAGGATCAGGATGGCCGCATTGATGCACAGCGCCAGCATCAGCGCCAGCGTGCTGTCGGTGACCGCCCAGCGCAGCGCCGAGCGGCGGCCGTCGTCGGTGCGCGGGAAAGCGCGCGTCTGCACGATGGACGAATGAAGGTAGAGGTTGTGCGGCATCACCGTGGCGCCGAGGATGCCGATGGCGATGTACAGGGCGGTGGGGTCGGTCACTACCTGCGCGCGGGGGATGAAGCCGCCCAGCACCTCGGCCACCGGCGGGGCGGCGAGCGCGATCTGCACGGCGAAGCACGCGAAGATGATCGCCAGCAGGGCGATGACGAACGCCTCCAGCGCGCGGAAGCCGCGGTTCATCAGGAATAGCACGATCACCACGTCCACCGCGGTGATCACCGCGCCCCATAGCAGCGGGATGCCGAACAGCAGCTTCAAGGCGATCGCGGTGCCGATCACTTCGGCCAGGTCGCAGGCGATGATCGCCGCCTCGCAGATGCCCCACAGCGCGAGATTCACCGGGCGCGAGTAGTTCGCGCGGCAGGCCTGCGCCAGGTCCAGGCCGCTGCCGATGCCCAGCCGCGCCGAGAGCGCCTGCAGCACGATGGCCATCACGTTGGAGAGCAGGATCACCGAGAGCAGCAGGTAACCGAAATGCGCGCCGCCGGCGATGTCGGTGGCCCAGTTGCCCGGGTCCATGTAGCCCACCGATACCATGTAGCCAGGGCCCAGGAACGCGAACAGCCGGTGCCACCAGCGCCCGCCGGTCGGCACCGGCACGCTGCGGTGCATCTCGCCCAGGCTCGGCGCGGCAGCGGGCCAGCGGGTCTTCACCGGGGTGGCGTCGTGGGACATCGATCAGGCCGGAGCGGGTACGGCCGCATCATATAGCAATCGCTATATTGTTGAGCATTGGCAATTTGAATCGTCATCATAGGCTGCGTGCCGCAAAATAGCGGGGCGGCGGATCGCCGCGCGCAGGACCGATGAATGGGCAAGACCGACAAACCCGCCGACCCCGCCCCCGCGCTGGTCGATGCACACGTGCACCTGGATCGCTTCCGCCAGGTCCGCGAAGCGCATCGCACCGAGTTGGTGGAGGACTACGTCGAGCTGATCTCCGACCTGCTGGTCGACGGCGGCGAGGCGCGGCAGGTCGACATCGCCGCACGCATGGGCGTGGCCCAACCCACGGTGGCCAAGATGCTCAAGCGGCTGGTCCGCGACGGCTGGGTCGTCCAGCGCCCCTATCGTGGCGTGTTCCTGACCCCGGCCGGCGAACAGCTGGCCGCCGAATGCCGGCAGCGCCACCAGACGGTCGAGCGTTTCCTGCTCGCCCTGGGCATCGACATCGATACCGCGCGGCGCGACGCCGAGGGCATCGAGCACCACGTGAGCGAGGCCACGCTGGCGGCGTTCGAGGCGTTCGTTCGCCGCCAGGAAGGCCGGTGAACGCGGCCCCCGCGCACCCGCCCGGGCCGGAGGCCGATGCCCACTGGATGGCCGAGGCGCTGGCGCTGGCCGAGCGCGCCGAGCGTGAGTTCGACGAGATTCCCGTCGGTGCGATCCTGGTCGGTCCCGACGGCGAAAGGCTGGGCGAGGGCTGGAACTACAACATCGCCAGTCACGACCCCAGCGCCCACGCCGAGATCATGGCGTTGCGGGAAGGCGGCAAGCGGCTGCGCAACCATCGCCTGGTCGGCTGCACGCTCTACGTGACGCTGGAGCCGTGCGCGATGTGCGCCATGGCGATCGTGCATGCGCGGGTGGCGCGCGTGGTGTACGCCGCCAGCGACCCCAAGACCGGCGCGGCGGGCAGCGTGTTCGACCTGCTCGCCGACCCGCGCCACAACCATCGCGTGCAGGTGGATCGCGGCGTCCTGGCCGATGAAGCGAGCCGCCGGCTCACCAATTATTTCCGCGCCAAGCGGGGCAAGCCGGCGCTGTGACCGCAAGCGGAAGTTGCGGGGTATGATGCAGTTCTCACTACGGGACTGCACGGAAGGAACATGGCGGCAATCACGGCGGGCAATGACCGGTTGATCTGGATCGATCTGGAGATGACCGGGCTGGATACGGATCGCGACTCCATCATCGAGATCGCCACCGTCGTCACCGACGCCCAGCTCAACGTGCTTGCCGAAGGTCCCGAGTACGCCATCGCCCACCCGCTGGCCACGCTCGAAGCGATGGACGAGTGGAACCGCAACCAGCACCGTCGTTCCGGTTTGTGGCAGCGCGTGCTCGACAGCGAGATCACGCTGGGCCAGGCCGAAGCGCAGACCATCGCCTTCCTGCAGCAATGGATCAGTGCGGGCGCCTCGCCGATGTGCGGCAATTCGATCTGCCAGGACCGCCGCTTCCTGCACCGGCAGATGCCGCGCCTGGAGCGCTACTTCCATTACCGCAACCTCGACGTGTCCACGATCAAGGAACTGGCGCGCCGGTGGTCGCCGCAGGTGCTGGCGGGCGTGGCGAAGACCTCCAACCACACCGCGCTGAGCGACGTGCACGATTCGATCGACGAACTGCGCCACTATCGCCGTTTCATGGGCGAACTGGCCGGCCTGCCGGGCGAGCGGTAAGCCCGTGGCGTCGGGACATCCCGCGCGCCAGGCATGGGATGTCCCTGTAGGAGCGGCTTCAGCCGCGACCCCTGAACCCCTCAACTGCCCTGGGGTGCATCGCGCACCAGCGCCTTCAGGTCGATCTGCTTGCCGTCGCCGCCATGCAGGTACAGGTGCATGTCCTGCTGCGGATAGGGGATATTGATCCCGGCCTTGTCGAAGGCGCCCTTGATCTGCTCCAGCAGCGTGACCTTGACGCCAAACCAGTCGCCAGCCTTCACGAAGCAACGGATGCCCAGGTTCACGGAGTTGGTCGCCAGCTCGTAGACCACCACGTCGGCGGCCGGCTGCTGCAACACGCGCGAATCGGCCCTCATCAGGCCCATGACGATCTCGCGCGCCTGCGCGATGTCGTCCTCGTAGCCGATGCCCACGACCAGCTCGACACGGCGATTCGGCTGCGCGGTGAGGTTGATGATCGGGGCGGCGGTGATCAGGTTGTTGGGGATCGTGAAGCGCTGCAGGTCCGCGCCGTTGAGCACGGTCTGGAAGATGCGCACGGATTCCACGGTGCCGGTCTGTCCGGCCACCGTCACCACGTCACCGACATGGAATGGACGCAGCGTCACCAGCATCACACCGGAAGCGATGTTGGACAGCGAATCCTTCAGTGCCAGGCCAATGGCCAGGCCGGCGGTGCCCAGCACGGCCAGCAGCGGCGAAATGGGCACGCCCAACGTGTTGATCGCCAGGACCACCACGATGATCAGCGAACCGATGTAGGCGACGTTACGAAGAAAACTGCCCAGCATCGGATCGGCGCCGATACGCGTCGTGGCCCGTGGCACGGCATTGGCAAGGCGCTTGGCCAGCCAGAGTCCAACGAGCAGGACGATGAGCGCTGAAAGGGCAGGCACGCCATAGGTTTCCAGCAGGCGTTCCCAGTTCAACTGTTGGAACCAGGTCGAGGGAACGAGCGGGGCGACCGGGGTCGCGGGGACGGCGGCTTGGGTCATCGTGCATATTCTCCTGTCGCGAAAAACACGAAGCCCCGCAGGGCGGGGCTTGCGTGAGGCCAATGTAACGGCCGGTGGATCAACGTGACGTCAGGCCGTGGCGGCCTTCAGCTTGGCCAGGCGCAGCCACGTATCGACGACGGTATCGGGATTGAGCGATACCGACTCGATGCCTTCCTGCATCAGCCACTCCGCCAGGTCCGGATGGTCCGACGGGCCCTGGCCGCAGATGCCGACGTACTTGCCCTTGGCGCGCGCGGCCTTGATCGCCATCGACAGCAGCTTCTTCACCGCCGGGTTCCGCTCGTCGAACAGGTGCGCGACGATCGACGAATCACGGTCCAAGCCGAGCGTGAGCTGGGTGAGGTCGTTGGAGCCGATCGAGAAGCCGTCGAAGATCTCCAGGAATTCGTCGGCGAGCAGCGCGTTGGACGGCACCTCGCACATCATGATGATCTTCAGGCCGCTCTCGCCCTGCTTGAGGCCGTTCTTTTCCAGCACCTCCACCACCTTGCGGCCTTCCTCCAGCGTGCGCACGAACGGGATCATCACCCAGAGGTTGTCCAGGCCCATCTCGTTGCGCACCTTCAGCACCGCGCGGCATTCCAGCGCGAAGGCGGCCGAGAACGAAGGATCGACATAGCGGCTGGCGCCACGGAAGCCGATCATCGGGTTCTCTTCATGCGGCTCGTAACGGCTGCCGCCGACCAGGTTGGCGTACTCGTTGGACTTGAAGTCCGACAGGCGCACGATCACCGTGTTCGGCGCCACCGAGGCGGTCAGCGTGGCGATGCCCTCGGCCAGGCGGTTGACGTAGAAGTCCACCGGGTCGCCGTAGCCCGCGATCTTCGCGTCGATCTTCTTCTTCGTCTCGGCGTCCTGCTTGTCGTACTCCAGCAGCGCGTTGGGATGGATGCCGATGTGGCTGGCGATGATCATCTCCAGGCGCGCCAGGCCGATGCCGGCGTTGGGCAGCTGGCCGAAATCGAACGCGCGCTCCGGGTTGGCGACGTTCATCATGATCTTCAGCGGCGCCGGCGGCATGTTGCCCAGGTCGGTGGTGGTGCGTTCGAACGCCAGCTTGCCGGCGTAGATGTAGCCGGTATCGCCCTCGGCGCAGCTCACGGTGACCTCGGTGCCGTCCTGGATCAGCTCCAGCGCGTTGCCGGTGCCGACCACCGCCGGCACGCCGAGTTCGCGCGCGATGATCGCCGCGTGGCAGGTGCGCCCGCCACGGTTGGTGACGATGGCGCTGGCGCGCTTCATCACCGGCTCCCAGTCGGGGTCGGTCATGTCGGCCACGAGCACGTCGCCCGGCTGCACGCGGTTCATGTCATCGAGCGAACGCACCACGCGGGCCACGCCGGCACCGATCTTCTGGCCGATGGCCCGACCCTCGGCCAGCACTTCGCCACGCTCCGACAGCGCGTAGCGCTCGATCTGGGTGGCATGGCTGCGCGACTTCACCGTCTCCGGGCGCGCCTGCACGATGAACAGCTTGCCGCTCACGCCGTCCTTGGCCCACTCGATGTCCATCGGGCGGCCGTAGTGCTTTTCGATCACCAGCGCCTGCTTGGACAGTTCCTGCACGTCCTCGTCGCTGATGGAGAACTTCCCGCGCAGCTCGGCCGGCGTGTCCTCGGTGCGCACGCGCTCGCCGGGCTCGTCGGAGTAGACCATGCGGATCGCCTTGCTGCCGAGCGTGCGGCGCAGGATCGCCGGCTTGCCGGCCTGCAGGGTGGGCTTGTAGACGTAGAACTCGTCCGGGTTCACCGCGCCCTGCACGACCATCTCGCCCAGGCCCAGGCTGGCGGTGACGAACACCACGTCGCGGAAGCCCGATTCGGTGTCCAGAGTGAACAGCACGCCGGAGGCGCCGACGTCGGAGCGCACCATCAACTGCACGCCGGCGGAGAGGAACACGTCCTCGTGCTTGAAGCCGTGGTGCACGCGATAGGCGATGGCGCGGTCGTTGTAGAGGCTGGCGAAGACTTCCTTGACCTTGTGCACCACGTCCTCGGCGCCGGTCACGTTGAGGAAGGTTTCCTGCTGGCCGGCGAAGGAGGCGTCGGGAAGGTCTTCGGCGGTGGCCGAGGAACGCACCGCCACGGCCACTTCGCCGCCGCCGTTCTCGGCGCACAGCTGCGCGTAGGCGTCGCGGATGTCCTTGTCCAGGTCCGGCTGCAAGGGCGCATCGATGACCCAGCCGCGGATCTCGCGGCCCGCCACGGTCAGGGCGTTCACGTCCTCCACGTCCAGCGTGGCCAGCTTGTCGAAGATGCGCTTGGAGAGGTCGTTGTGCGCGATGAAGGCCTTGAAGGCTTCCGCGGTGGTGGCATAGCCGCCGGGGACCGAGACCCCCAGGCCGGCCAGGTGGCCGATCATTTCGCCCAGCGAAGAGTTCTTGCCACCCACGCGGGCCAGGTCGGCCAGGCGCAGCTCATGCAACCACAGGATATTCTCGTTCAAGCGCGATGCTCCGTATGGCCATCGCCCGAGCGGGCTGCATGGCCGCGTCCGTAGGAAGAAGCCACTATGATGCAGCGCGCAAGCAATCCCGCACAAGGTTGCGGATTTGCGATAAACCCGTTCCATACCCGCGAGTGAAGCCCATGTCCACGTCCCGGCCGGTGTTCTACGTATCCGATGGAACCGGTATCACCGCTGAAACCATTGGGCATAGCCTGCTCACCCAGTTCAGCGGTTTCAGCTTCGTCACCGACCGCCTTTCGTTCATCGACGATCCAGACAAGGCACGCGAGGCCTGCCAGCGGATCGTGACTGCCGGTGAGCGCTACCAGGCGCGGCCGATCGTGGTGAACTCCTGCGTGGACCCGCAGCTGAGCCTGATCCTGGCCGAGAGCGGGGCGTTGATGCTGGACGTGTTCGCCCCCTTCATCGAGCCGCTGGAGCGCGAGCTCAACAGCCCGCGCCATTCGCGGGTAGGCCGCGCGCACGGCATGGTCGATTTCGAGACCTACCACCGCCGCATCAACGCGATGAACTTCGCGCTCAGCCACGACGACGGGGTGGCGCTGGACTACGACGAGGCCGACGTGATCCTGGTGGCGGTGTCGCGCGCCGGCAAGACGCCGACGTGCATCTACCTGGCATTGCACTACGGGGTGAAGGCGGCGAACTACCCGCTCACCGACGAGGACCTGGAATCGGACCGCCTGCCACCGCGGCTGCGCGCATACCGGCGCAAGCTGTTCGGCCTGACCATCGACCCGGATCGCCTGCAGCAGATCCGCCAGGAACGTCGGCCCAATTCGCGGTACTCCGCGCCGGAGACCTGCCGCCGCGAGGTCGCGGCCGCCGAGCAGATGTTCCAGATGGAGCGGATTCCGACCCTGAGCACCACGCACACCTCCATCGAGGAGATTTCCAGCAAGGTGCTGACCACGTTCGGGCTGCAGCGCGAGATGTTCTAGCGCGGGCCGGGCAGGGCGTCGGGGAGCCTCCAAGATAGGGGCGCGGCCGCTGTTTTTCAATGCTGCCGCTGTTGCGACGCAGCGTGTAGGATCGCCCCATGCCGCACGTCCATGCCCGCCACGAACGCATCCCCCGGTTGAGCCGTTTCGGCTGGCTGATGGGGCTGTACGCGGAGAACTACGTCCACCTCACCCGGCTTTTCGCCCCGGCCGACCTGGCCACCGGCAGCTACCTGTCCAGCGTCGGCGATGGCCTGGACCTGCGGCTGGAAGTGCTCGAGCGCCACCCGTACACGGTGGAGCTGCGCCTGACCTACGACCTGTGCGACCCGGTCACCGGCGAGCCGGACCCTTCGGCCTACGTGCGCCTGTACCGCGATGCCCGCCAGGCCGAGACCACCCACTGTTACGTCGGGCGCCGCTGGCAGGACGTGATGGGCCTGTACCCACCGCCGGACGAGCTCATCAACCACCGCATGCGGATGAACACCTTCCTCGGCAAGTGGCTGGAGTATCTGGCCGAGCGCGGCCACGGCGTGGCCCGCCTGCGCCCGGTCGCGCCCAACGTGGCCGCGTTGCAGGCCGGCTGACCACGCACCGCCGCCTCACCGCCGCGCGGCTTGGGTCATACTGCCGCCCTTTCGCCTGTTCGCCCGCCCATGCCTTACACCCCCATCGTCGCCACGCTTGGCTACGTGCTGTCCGCTGATGGCAGCCAGGTCCTGATGATCCACCGCAACGCCCGCCCCGGCGACCACCACCTGGGCAAGTACAACGGCCTGGGCGGCAAGGTCGAGCCGGAAGAGGACGTCATGGCGGGCATGCGCCGCGAGCTGCGCGAGGAGGCTGGCATCGAGTGCGAATCGATGCAGCTGCGCGGCACGGTGAGTTGGCCGGGCTTCGGCAAGCAGGGCGAAGACTGGCTGGGCTTCGTGTTCGTGATCGACCGCTACAGCGGCCAGACACTGGCCTCCAACCCCGAGGGCACCCTGGAGTGGGTGCCGCTGGACCGCCTGCACGAGTTGCCGATGTGGGAAGGCGACCGCCATTTCCTGCCGCTGGTGTTCGACGGCGACCCGCGCCCTTTCCACGGGGTGATGCCGTACCGGGATGGCCGCATGCAGTCCTGGTCGTTCTCGCGCTGAGCCGGCCGGGCACGCGGCCGCTGCGGCGGCGCGCGCGTTTTGTCAACCGTTCAGACTATCCACACGGCATGTGGACAACTATTTGGATAATCGCCGGCAGCCCCCGGCACGCTTGGCTGTCAAGTAGCTTGGCGAAGAATTGACCAGCCTTTTTTCACTTCATTCTTCGCTTCACTGGGCGGTCCATCCGCCGTCGATGGCCAGCGTCTGGCCGGTGATGTTGCGTGCCGGCGGCGAGGACAGGAAGGCGATCGCGCCGGCCAGCTCGTCGTACTCGATGAAGCGGCCCTTGGGCATCGGCGCCAGCATCACCTTGTCGACCACCTCCGCTTCCGGGATGCCGCGCGACTTGGCCTGGTCGGCGATCTGCTTGTCCACCAGCGGCGTCTTCACGTAGCTAGGGCACAGGGTGTTGATGGTGATGTCGTCGTGCGCGGTCTCCAGCGCCAGCACCTTGGAAAAGCCGACCAGGCCGTGCTTGGCCGCCACGTAGGCGCTCTTGTAGGGGCTGGCCACCAGCGAATGGATGCTGCCGATGTTGACGATGCGCCCGAACCCCCGCTCGCGCATGCCCGGCAGCACCGCGCGGGTGAGCCGCGCCACGCCGGTGAGCATCACCTGCACCAGCAGGTCCCAACGTTCCATCGGGAAGGCTTCCAGCGGGGAGACGTACTGCAGCCCGGCGTTGTTGACCAGCACGTCGGGTCCGCGCGCCAGCCCTGCCAGCGCCTTCGCCACGCTGGCTTCGGAGGTGACGTCCAGCGCCAGGGCCTGTGCCGAGCCGCCGCCGGCCCGGATCGCCTCGGCCACCGCCTCGGCCGCGGCCAGGTCCAGGTCGCTGGCGATGATGTGGCGGCCGGCGCCGGCCAGTTCGGCGGCGATGCCCGCGCCGATGCCGCTGCCGGCACCGGTGATCAGGACGTGATGCATGCGGATCTCCTCGAGTAGGGGAAGGGCAGGGCCGTCGCCGCGGCGCGCCCGTCGCGCTAACCTGTGCATCGGCCTCCGTCCCGAGTTTGCATGAAACGCCATTTCTCGATGTTGCGCGACTTCCAGCTGGCCGACTGGTTCACCCTGGCCAACGCCTTCTGCGGCACCGGCGCGATCTTCGCCGCGATGCGTTTCCTGCAGGATGGTCATCGCGGCGACCTGCTGTTCGGCATGGCGTTGATCCCGCTGGCCTTCATCTTCGATGCGCTCGACGGCCGCGTGGCGCGCTGGCGCAAATCCTCCTCCACGCTCGGCCGCGAACTGGACTCGTTGGCCGACGTCATCTCCTTCGGCGTGGCGCCGGCGGCGCTGGGCTATGCCTGTGGCCTGCAGGGCGGCTGGGACTGGTTGGTGCTGAGCTACTTCGTGTGCTGCGGCGTGAGCCGGCTGGCGCGCTACAACGTCACCGCGGTGGAGCTGTCCGGCGAGGACGACAAGGTCAAGTATTTCGAGGGCACGCCGATTCCGACCAGCCTGCTGCTGGTGATCGTGCTGGTGGTGGCCGCCGCCAGCGGCCGCATCGGCGAGGCGCTGTGGTGGGGCGAGTGGCGCCTTGGGCCGTGGCTGCTGCACCCGCTGGTGCTGCTGTACGCGCTGTCCGGTTCGCTCATGATCAGCAAGACCCTGCATATCCCCAAGCCGTGACGCGTGCGGCACGATGACCCCCACGCGACGAGGAGAACCACATGACCGCCCCCGGTGACGATCCGACCCGCGATGCCGAGGCGCAGGCGCGCCGCTACTGGGAGGCATGGCAGCAGGCCATGCAGCACGGTGCGGCCGCGCCCGTCGGCGGCGCCGCAGCGTCTGCCGGGGACGACCCGGCGGCGGCCGGCTGGTCGCAGGCGCTGGGCTGGTGGCGCACGCTGCTGGGCGAGGGTGTCCCGGCCGACGCAAGGGCGCCCGTGGACCGCGCCAGCCAGCAGGCAGGCGATTGGCTGGGGCTGATGCGTGACGTCGCTGCGCGTTTTGCCGGCCGCGATACCAGCAGTGCCGAGGTGGCGGGTGCCTGGCGAGAAGCGGTGAAGGGCCAAGGCGACGACATGCTGCAGTGGGTGCTCGGCGCGATGCGCGGCGGCACCGCGGGCGGTTTTGACCCGTGGCTCCAGCAGGCCGCCCAGACGCTGGAACAGTGGCGCCGCGACAGCGCCCCGTGGCTGGACATGCCGGCGATGGGGCTGGGCCGCAACCACCAGTCGCGCTGGCAGGCGTTGGTGCGCCTGCAGCAGGACTATCAGGCGCAGTCGCAGGCCTACCTGCAGCAGCTGCGCGCGGCGCTGGACCAGGCGTTCGACCGCTTCGAGACCAAGCTCGCCGAGCACGAGCAACTCGGCAGCCAGCTCACCAGCGCGCGGGCGATGTTCGACCTGTGGATCGAGGCCGCCGAAGAGGCCTACAACGCTATCGCGCTGTCCGACGAATTCCGTGAGATCTACGGCGCCTTCGCCAATGCGCACATGCGCCTGCGCGGAGCGTTGCAGGAAGAGGTCGAGCAGATCGCCAGCCAGTACGGGATGCCGACGCGTTCGGAGATGGACGCGGCGCACAAGCGCATTGCCGAACTGGAGCGCACCGTGCGGCGGTTGGTCGCGGCGATGGGCGAGGGCGCCTCGCGCGCGGCTCCCGCGCGTCCCCAGCCCGGCTCGCGCCCGGTGCCACCCGAAGCGGATGACAAGCCAGCATCGTCCGCGAACAGAAAAGCGCCGGCCAAGAAGACGGCTCCCAAGGCGCCGGCGAAACCGGCTATCGCCAGGCAGCCGGTAAAGAAGGCATCGGCCAAGGCCGCGCCTGCGAAGAAAGCGCCTGTGAAATCCGCCGCCCGCCAATCCGCGGCATCCAGGGGGACGCGTCGATGAAAGGCCCGTTGGGCTTCAGCGCCGACGACCTGCTGCAGGAAAGCCTGGCCTTCCAGCGCAAGCTCGCCGAGGGCCTGAAGGTGTTGCCGGGCGTGGAGGCGGTGGACTACGGCGCCACCGAGCGCCAGGAAGTGTGGCGCGATGGCCGCGTGGTGCTCTACCGCTTCGTGGGTGACAAGCCGCCCACCGCGCGCGTGCCGCTGCTGATCGTCTATGCGCTGGTCAACCGCCCTTACATGGTGGACCTGCAGGCCGACCGCTCGCTGGTGCGCGGCCTGCTCGCGCAGGGGGAGGACGTCTACGTGCTGGACTGGGGCTACCCGGACCGGTCCGAGCGCTACCTCACGCTGGAGGACTACCTGCTGCGCTTCCTGGACGGCGCGGTGGACGCGCTGCGTCGTGAAGCCGGGGTGCCGTCGATCGACGTACTCGGCGTCTGCCAGGGCGGCACCTTCTCGCTGTGTTACGCCGCACTGCGCCCGCACAAACTGCGCAACCTGGTGACCATGGTGACCCCGGTGGATTTCCACACCCCGGACAACATGCTCTCCAACTGGGCGCGCACGCTGGACGTGGACCTGCTGGTGGACACCGTCGGCAACATTCCGGCCGACCTGATGAACGCCAGCTACCTCATGCTCAAGCCGTTCCGGCTGAACCTGCAGAAGTATGTCGGCCTGCTCGACATCCTGGACGACAAGCAGGCGCTGGAAGATTTCCTGCGCATGGAAAAATGGATATTCGATTCGCCCGACCTGGCGGGCGAAGCATTCCGCGAGTTCGTCAAGCAGTTCTACCAGCGCAACGGGCTGGTGGCGGGCGGCATCGAGATTGGCGGAGAAGCAGTGGACCTGGCGGCAGTGGACATGCCGCTGCTCAACATCTACGCCGAGCAGGACCACCTCGTCCCGCCAGCCGCCTCGCGCGCCCTCGCCGGACGCACCGGCAGCCGCGATTACAGCGAGTTGGGCTTTCGCGGCGGGCATATCGGCATCTATGTCTCCGGGCGGGCGCAGCGCGAAGTACCGCTGGCGATCCACCGCTGGCTGCGCGAGCGCGATGCGGGCTGAAGCGCTGGCACTGTTGCTCGCGTTCGCTGGTGGCGGGGCCCCTGCCACGCCCGCCGCCGATGCCGACGCGGACATCCACGCGTTGATCAACGCGCTGGCCGCCTCGCCGTGCAAGTTCCAGCGCAATGGCAGCTGGTACGACGGCACGCGCGCCGCCGCGCATCTGCAGCGCAAGTACGACTACCTGCACAAGCGTGACCAGGCGGGCACCCCGGAACAGTTCATCGACCGCGCCGCCAGCCGCAGCAGCATCAGCGGGCGCCCTTATCGCGTCGCCTGCCCGGGGCAGCCCGAGCGCGATGCCGCCGCATGGTTCCGGGAGCAGTTGCAGGCGCAGCGCCGTCACCGCGCGGGCACCTGAAGCCGGCTATATTGACGGCATCCCGATCCTGGAGCCGTTGCATGAGCACCGCGCCGCGCACGCTGTCCCGTTCGCTCAACGACCGCATGATCGCCGGCGTCATCGGCGGCATCGCGCACCGTTTCGGCTGGAACTCGACCCTGCTGCGGGTGATCTACGTCATCGTCTCGATCGCCTCGGCCGCCTTCCCGGGCCTGCTGGTCTACCTGCTGCTGTGGCTGCTGATTCCCAACGAAGCCGATTGAAGGCCCGCCCTGCCACCTCGGTGCTGCGCTTCGCGCAGGCCGTCGGCGCCCTGTGGACGCTACCCAACACGTTGCTCGGCCTCGGTGCCGGCCTGTTGGGCGTGGCCGCGGGGGCACGCCTGCGCTGGCACGCGGGGGACCTGGCCCTTGTCGTCGAACATTGGCCCTGGGGCCCGGGCGGGGCGATGACGTTGGGCAACGTCATCCTGCTCAAGGGCGAGTCGCTGGATGTGGCCTGTTTCACCTACGAGCACCAGGCCGGGCTCGAGCGCCATCCCCCGGTGCGGCTGGGCGACCACGAGCGTGCCCATGTCTACCAGTACCTGCTGCTGGGACCGCTGTTCCTGCCGGTGTACCTGCTGTGCGGCGGCATCAGCGTGCGCAACCCGTTCGAGCGCGCCGCCGATCACTATGCGCTGCATGGGCACGGCTGGTTCCCGTGGCCCCGCCGCGCTCAACCGAGCCGGCCGAAGCCGAACAGCCCCGCCAAGGGGTGAGCGCGGCGCTCGATCGCCGCGCGCAGCAGGCCAGCGCCGAGCATGCTGTAGGTGATCCCGTTGCCGCCATAGGCCATCGCGAACAACACGCGCGCGCCGTGTTCGGCGTGCGCTCCGAAGAACGGCAAGCCGTCGGCTGTCTCGGCGAAAGTGCCGCCCCAGGCGAACACCGGCCGCAGGCGCAGGTCCGGCATCGCGCGGGCGATCTTGCGCTGCAAGGTGTTGGCCTTGCCCAGCACGCGGCGGTCGCGGCGGGCGGGCAGATCGATGTCGTCGTCTTCGCCGCCGGCAATCACGCGCCCGTCGGCGGTGCCGCGCAGGTACAGATACGGCCGCGCCGTTTCCCACATCAGGGTGTGGCGCAGCGCGCCGGCTTCCTCGTCGCGCAACGGATCGGTGACGAATGCGTAGCTGCTGCGATTGCGCGCCACGCGCTGGCGCAGCCATTGCTGACCCGCGTAGCCGGCGGCCATGACCACGTGGCCCGCTCGCACCTGCGCACCGTCCTGCGTGCGCAGCACCACGCCGCGCGAGGTTGGCGATACTTCGGTCACCGTGGTGCGGTCGTGCACCGCCGCGCCGGCACGCTGGCAGGCCATGAGCAGGCGGTAGGTCATGCGATAGGGATCCACGCGCGCGGCTTGCCGGCTGAGCAGGGCGCCGGGCGCGCGCACGCCGTAGTCCCGCCATAGCGGCGCCGGGTCGAGCCACTCCAGCGACAGGCCAATGTCGCGCCGTGCCTGCAATTCCTCGCGCAGGGCCGGCAGGTCGCGGCGGCGGCTGGCGTAGTAGAGGCTGTCGTTGCGGCGGAAGTCGACCTGGCCCAGTGTGCGCGCGCGTTCGTGCAGCAGGTCGATGGCCTCGGCGCAGGCCAGGTAGGCAAGGGCCGCGTCCTCGGTACCGTAACGGCGCGCCAGGTCCACCAGCGGCGTATCGATTTCGTACTGCAGCAACGCCGTGCTGGCCGATGTGCTGCCCCAGCCGACCTCGCGCTGCTCCAATACCGCGACTTCATGCCCGTGCGCGACCAGTTCGTCCGCGATCAACGCCCCGGTGATGCCCCCGCCGATCACCGCCACGTCGCAGCGGATATCGTCCTCCAGCCTGGGAAAGGCGTGCATCAACCCGTTTCGAATCGACCAGAACGGATAGCCGCTTTTGAGATCCATGCCTTCGCACCGACGGAAATGAATGCGTGATCTACCGATGCGCTGGTTAAAAAAAAGTGAGTTGCAACGGCGCGGCGTGAAGTCATCGAACCGCAAACAGCTGGCGTTAACTTGGGTGAGAAGGTCCTAACACGCACCTGCGTAAGCTGCGCGCCGGTTCCAGTAACACGCAACAAGGTGAAACATGTCGATCCTCCTCTATGTCGGTGGCAGCAAGGATGGCGAGAAGGGCCTGGTGCCCTATGGCTTCAGCCGCTCGATGGCGATGACCGAGGAAGGCCCGGAGTTCTACGTGGAGCGCACGCTGTCACTGGCGCGCGTGGGCAAGGTGCGGGTGATGGCACTGGAATCGCTGCAGGACACGCTGGTGGCCGAGCGGCTGGCGGACCATTACGGACGGGGCTGATCCGCACCGCGCTTGGGCCGGTGCTGTCAACGGGTTTCCGCGCCGGGCGGGCGCTGCCAGAATGCCAGCTTCCGTTGCCGCCGCAGTACTGTTGAACGCATGCAAGACGCCAAGTCCGATTCCCGGCTCGCCCAGCAGATCGCCCAGACCATCGCCGAGGAAATCGGCGCCCAGACCGCCCAGGCCCGCGCGGCCATCGCCCTTCTCGACGAAGGCGCCAGCGTTCCGTTCATCGCCCGCTACCGCAAGGAAGTCACCGGCGGCCTGGACGACACGCAGCTGCGCAACCTGGAAGTACGCCTGATCTACCTGCGCGAACTGGAAGATCGCCGCGCCGCGGTGCTGTCCAGCATCGAGGAACAGGGCAAGCTCAGCGATGAACTGCGCGCGGAGATCGTCGCCGCCGACACCAAGTCGCGCCTGGAAGACCTCTACCTGCCCTACAAGCCCAAGCGCCGCACGCGTGCGCAGATCGCCCGCGAGGCCGGGCTGGAACCGCTTGCCGATGGCCTGCTGGCCGATCCCTCGCAGGTACCGGAAGCCTTTGCCGCCGGTTTCGTCGATGCGGAAAAGGGCGTGGCAGATGCCAAGGCCGCACTGGAAGGCGCTCGCGCGATCCTGATGGAGCGCTGGGGCGAGGACGCGAAATTGGTTGGCGAGCTGCGCCAGTGGCTGGGCGAGCACGGGGTCATCCGCGCGCGCGTGGCCGAAGGCAAGGAGGAGGCCGGCGCCAAGTACCGCGACTACTTCGAGCACGCCGAATCGCTGGCGAAGATTCCCTCGCACCGCCTGCTGGCGCTGTTCCGCGCCCGCCGCGAGGAGATCCTGTTCCTGGACCTGGACCCCGGCAACGAGGCCGAGGCCGGCCACCAGTACTGCGAGGGCCGGGTCGCCCTGGCGGCCGGCGTGGCCGACAAGGGGCGTGCCGCCGACGCGTGGCTGCTCACCGCTTGCCGCCTGACCTGGCGCGCCAAGCTGCACATGCACCTGCTGCTGGACCTGTTCAACCAGGCCCGCGAGAAGGCCGAAGCCGAGGCCATCGCCGTGTTCGGCGACAACCTCAAGGACCTGCTGCTCGCCGCGCCCGCCGGGCCGAAGACCGTGCTCGGCCTGGACCCGGGCATCCGCACGGGCTGCAAGGTGGCCGTGGTCGACGCTACCGGCAAGCTGGTGGCGACCGAAACGATCTACCCGCACGAGCCCAAGCGGCAGTGGGACCAGTCGCTGGCGGTCCTGCGCAAGCTGTGCATGCAGCACAACGTGGAGCTGATCGCCATCGGCAACGGCACCGCCAGCCGCGAGACCGACAAGCTCGCCGGCGAGGTCATCAAGGCGATGCCGGAGGCCAAGGTGCAGAAGATCGTGGTGAGCGAAGCGGGCGCGTCGGTGTACTCGGCTTCCGAATTCGCCGCCAAGGAATTCCCTAACCTGGACGTCTCGCTGCGTGGCGCGGTCTCCATCGCCCGGCGCCTGCAGGACCCGCTGGCCGAACTGGTGAAGATCGAGCCCAAGGCGATCGGCGTGGGCCAGTACCAGCACGACGTGGACCAGTTCCGCCTGGCACGCGCGCTCGACGCGAAGGTGGAGGACTGCGTGAACGCGGTCGGCGTGTACGTCAACACCGCCTCGGCCGCGCTGCTCTCGCGCGTGTCGGGCCTGTCTTCGACCGTGGCCGAGAACATCGTGCGCCATCGCGACGACAACGGCCCGTTCAAGCGCCGCAAGGACCTGCTGAAGGTCGCCCGCCTGGGCGAGAAGACCTTCGAGCAGTGCGCCGGCTTCCTGCGCATCGCCGATGGCGACGAACCGCTGGACGCCTCGGCCGTGCACCCCGAGGCCTACCCGGTCGTGGAGCGCATCGTGCAGGCGACCGGCAAGCCGATCAAGGCGCTGCTTGGCGATGGCAGCTTCCTGCGTGGGTTGCGCGCCGAGCAGTACACCGACGAACAGTTCGGCGTGCCGACCGTGCGCGACATCCTGAAGGAAATGGAGAAGCCCGGCCGCGACCCGCGCCCGGAATTCAAGGCCGCTCGCTTCGCCGAGGGCGTGGAGGAGATCAAGGACCTGCGCCCGGGGATGGTGCTGGAAGGCGTGGTGAGCAACGTGGCCGCGTTCGGCGCGTTCGTGGACATCGGCGTGCACCAGGACGGCCTGATCCACATCTCCGCGCTGTCGGACACCTACGTCAAGGATCCGCGCGACGTGGTCAAGGCCGGCGACATCGTCAAGGTGAAGGTGTTGGAGGTCGATGTGGCGCGCAAGCGCATCGCGCTGACCCGTCGCCTGGAGGACGCACCGGCACCGGCTGCGCGCGATGCGCGGGCGGCACAGCCGGGCGGACGCGAGACGGGGCGCGCGCCGGGTGGCCGCGGGCCGAATGGCGGCGGCGGGCAGGGCAAGCCGCGGCAGGCGAGTGCACCGCCGCTGGCAAACAGCGCGCTGGCCGATGCCTTTGCGCGTGCGCGCAAGGGCTGAGGCGACGACTTGCGCGCTGATGGAAAAGGACTGCCGTCCTTTTGCCCGCGGAAGAACCGGGGTGACGTAGCGCCCTGAAAAAGACAAGGGCCTGACTTTTCAGCCAGGCCCTTGAATGTTTGGTGCCGAAGGTGGGACTCGAACCCACACGCTTTTAAGGGCGGCGGATTTTGAGTCCGCTGCGTCTACCGATTCCGCCACTTCGGCGCGGCCGCGAAGTATAGCCGAGGCCCCGCCGGAAATGCAGCCGTCCGGTTGCATTGTCGTGGCCAATGTCCCGGAAGGCCAAGGGACACAAGGCCGGCGCTATACTCGAGGCTCGCTTCAGGGAGAAGGCAATGTCGGCATTGCAGGGGCTGCGCGTGCTCGTGGTCGAGAACGACGAGATGAATGCCATGCTGCTGGAGCTCCAGCTGGCCCAGGCCGGCGCCACGGTGGCCGGTCCGGCCGCCACCGTCGAGGCGGCGCTGCGTCAGGTGGAGGCCGAAGCCATGGATCTGGCGGTGTTGGATTATCGATTGGGTGACGGGCAGACCAGCGAAGCGGTGGCCGAGCGCCTGAATACGCTCGGCGTGCCATTCGTCGTGGCCACCGGGCAGGTCACCGGTGGGCTGCCGGCCGCGTTCGAGCGCGGTGTGCTGCTCGCCAAACCCTATCTGGCCGAGGACCTGGTGCGTTCACTGCGCCACGCACAGGAGATCGCCGCGGGCCCATAACCCGCGCACAAGGCGCTTTTTTGGCGGTATCGTGGGGATGTTCCTGGGTTGCGACTGGGGAGCCGCATGGAAACGACAGCACCGGCCATCCCGGCCGGTATCGCAGCAGGTGCCGGCCAGTCATGGTGGGCGCAATCACCCCGGCTGGCTGCCGCGTGGGGAGAGCCCGCGCAGTGGGAGCCTTCGCTGCGCAGTGCGTTGTCGCTGTGCCTGAACAGTCCTTCGCCCGCGCTGCTGCTGTGGGGGCCTTCGCTCAACTGCATCTACAACCCGGCCGGCGCGGTGCTGCTGGGGTCGCTGCATCCGGCCGCGTTCGGTGCGCCATTGGCCGAGTTGGATACGCCGCTGCAGGCCGAGCTCGTGGCCGCGGTCGGCGCGGTGGAGCCCGCGCTCGTGGCCGGGCTGCGCGCGGCGCCTCTGGCCGAGGCGGCCGGGTCGTGGTCGTGCAGCCCGTTGTTCGATACCGCAGGCGTGGCGGGCGTGCTGTGCGTGCGCGAGCGCCCGGCGCGCACGCCGCACCTGGTGGCCGCGTTCGAGGAGTCGCCGGCGTTCCTGGCCGTCCTGCGCGGGCCCGATTACGTCATCGAAAGCGCCAACCAGCGCATGAAGCAACTGCTGGGCGAGCGCCAGATCATCGACCGCCCCTTGCATGCCGCCTTGCCCGAAGTGGTGGAGCAGGGCGTGCTCAAGCTGCTGGACCAGGTACGCCTGAGCGGCCAGCCGTTCCTCGGCCAGGCCATCCGGCTGGTGCTCGAACGTCCGTTCGAGGTCGAGCCATACGAGTCCATGCTCGATTTCGTGTACCAGCCGATGCGCGATGATGCCGGCGTGGTGGATGCGATCCTCGTCCACGGCATCGAGGTGACCCAGCAGCGCCGCGCGGAGGACCGCAACCGCTTCCTGCTTGGCCTGGAGGACGCGCTGATGGCGCTGTCCGAGCCGCAGCAGATCCTCGATACCAGCGTGCGCCTGCTGTGCCAGCACCTGCAGGCCAACCGCGCCGGCTACGGGTTGATCGACATGGAGCGAGGCACGATGCGCGTGCTCAGCGACCATGTCGAAGGCTTGCCCAGCGTGCGGGGCGAGTTCGAGCTGTGCAGCATCGCCGAGGGCTTCCTCGATGCCATGCTCGACAACCGCCCGTGGGTGGTGCGCGACACCGAAGACGTGCATGCGCCGCCCTACCTGAGCGAGGGATATCGCGACCACGGCATCCGCGCCTCGCTGGCGGTGCCGCTGCACAAGAACGGCCAACTGGTGGCGGTGATGGGCGTGCACCAGTCCATGCCGCGGTATTGGTCCGAGCACGACATCGAACTGGTGCGCCTGGTGGTGGCGCGGTGCTGGGAATCGATGCAGCGTGGCCGCGTGCAGCGGCAGCTCGCCGCCAACGAAGCACGCCTGCGCCGCCTGGCCGATGCGCTTCCGCAGATCGTCTTCATCGCCGATACCCAGGGCATCGCACGTTTCTTCAACAGCCGCTGGCACGAATACACCGGCTGCGACCCGAATGCCGATGCCCGCGAAGGCTGGGATACCGCGCACACCGACAGCGGGCTGCGGCTGGCCACGCAAGCGTGGCGCCAGGCGCTGGCCGACGGTGACAGCTTCGAGATCGAATGCGAGCTTCGCCGTTACGACGGGCAGTACCGCTGGCATCTGGCCCGTGCCTTGCCGGTGCGCGAGGAAGACGGGCGTGTCAGCCAGTGGATCGGCACCTACACCGACATCCACGACCGCCGTGGCTTCGAGGACCGGCTCACCGAGAGCGAAGCACGCTTCCGCAAGCTGTGCGAGACAGTGCCGGCGATGATCTGGATGTCCGACGCCCACGGCAACTGCGTGTACTGGAACCCGCGCTGGACCGAATTCACCGGCCAGCCGCCGGAGGAGGCCATTCCGCGCGGATGGTGGGAAGTCGTGCACCCGGACGACCTGGCGCGCGTGCGCCACGGCTTCCTGCAGGCGCTGGACGAGCGCCGCGCCTTCACCGCCGAGTACCGCGTGCGCCGCCACGACGGCGAATACCGCTGGTGCATGGATACCGCAACCGCGCACTTCGGCGTCGATGGCACCTTCCTCGGCCATATCGGCTCGCTGATGGATATCTCCGAGCGCAAGCGCATCGAGGACGCCACCGCGTCGGAGCGCTCGATCCTCGGCCTCATCACGACTGGGGCGCCGCTGGCCATCGTGCTCGATTCCATCGCGCTGAGCGTGGAGGCACGCGGCGAGCGGGCGCTGCGCTGTTCCATCCTGCTCGCCAACCCGGAGCAGACCCTGCTGCGCTGCGCCGCCGCGCCCAGCCTGCCGCTGGAGTACGCGGTGCGCTTCGATGGGCTGGCCATCGCGCAGGAGGGCACGCCTTGCGGTCGTGCGGCGTTCTCCGCGCACCAGATCATCTGCGAGGACATCGGCGCGGACCTGAGCTGGGGCGAGCACCGCACGCACGCGCTGGCGATGGGCATCGCCGCCTGCTACGTCACGCCGATCCTCGGCAGCAACGGCGTGGTGCTGGGCACGTTGGCGATGTACTACCGCACGCCCTACCTGCCGACCCTGCATGAGCAGGCGATGGCGCGCTCGGCTTCGCACCTGGCCGGCATTGTCATCGAGCGCAATCGCATCGATGCACAGCTCAAGGCGTCCTTGCAGGCCGAGAAGGACGCGCGCAACGACGCCGAAACCGCCAGCCGCATCAAGGACGATTTCCTCGCCACCCTCAGCCACGAACTGCGTACGCCGCTCAACGCGATCCTCGGCTGGTCGCGGCTGATGCAGACCGAATCCTTCGCGCCGGAGAACATCGGCAAGGGGTTGGTCATCATCGAGCGCAGCGCGCGCTCCCAGGCGCAGATCATCGACGACCTGCTGGACATGAGCGCCATCCTGTCCGGCAAGGTGCGCCTGCAGCCGGAGCATTTCGATATCGGTGGGCTGGCGCGCAGCACCATCGACCTGATGCGCCCGACCGCGGCCGCCAAGCAGGTCGACCTGCGCGTGCGCGGGCTGGAGGAGGCCGCCACGCCGTTCTTCGGCGACGCCGGGCGCTTGCAGCAGGTGCTGGTGAACCTGCTCGGCAACGCCATCAAGTTCACGCCTTCGGGCGGGCGCGTGGAACTGGAGATGGCGTCCGCGCCCGACCACCTGCGCCTGTCCGTGCATGATTCAGGCGTGGGCATCGCGCCGGATTTCCTGCCGCACGTGTTCGACCGCTTCCGCCAGGCCGATGCCAGCACCACGCGGCGGGTCGGCGGCCTCGGGTTAGGCCTGTCGATCTCGCGCCAACTGATCGACCTGCATGGCGGTTGGCTCGGCGCCACCAGTGCGGGGCACGGGCAGGGCGCGACCTTCACCCTCGTGCTGCCGTACCAGCATGGCGTCAGCGCGCCGCGCGTGCAGGACCCGGCCAGCGGCAAGGTGGGTCCGTTGCCGCAGGCGATGACCGGTCGCCTCGGCGGCATGCACCTGCTGCTGGTGGACGACGATGACGATTCGCGCGATGCCGCCGAGCATTTCCTGCGCCACGCCGGTGCCGAAGTGACCACCGCGTCCTCGGCCGATGCGGCCGAGCAGCTGATGCGACAGCAAGGCTTCGATGCGCTCATCAGCGACATCGCCATGCCCGGCCGCGATGGCTACGACCTCATCCAGGCGGTGCGCAACGGGGGCCAGGTGCGGCAGCCGCGCATCGCGGCCATCGCGTTGACCGCCTACGTACGCGTGGAAGACCGCGAGCGGGCGATGCTGGCCGGCTTCGACGGCCACATGGGCAAGCCGCTGGATCCGCTGGGGCTGGTCGAGCTGATCGAAGCATTGGCCAGCCGGCAGGCCCAGGTGTCCGAAGGCCGGGCGGCGACGGCCTAGCCGTTCGCCAGGTTGACGGGAACCGTGGCCCGCCGCCGTGGTCCTGTGTCGTGCCGCTCCCGCACAGGTATCTCCCGATGAAGCGCCAGGACCAAAATCGCAGCGAACTGGACGAGGACATCTGCGTCCATATCTTCGCCACCTCCGCGGCCATGCTCGGCGTCTGCATGACCGTCGTCGGCGTGCTGCACGTCATCGTGGTGATGCGCAACATCGACACGCTGGCCGATGACCTGCTCAGCGTGAATGCGATGGTCTACCTGGGGGCCTGCCTGAGCGCGTATTGGGCAATGCGCACCAAGCGCAAAGGGCGCAACCGCACCCTGGAGCACATTGCCGATGGGCTGTTCCTGTTCGGCCTGCTGCTGAGCACGGTGGCCACCGGCATCATCACCTGGGCGATCGCGCGCATCTGAGCCAAAGCGCCGCAGCGCCGCCTTCGGGGATCCGGCACGCTGGCGCGGTAAGTCGCTGATTTGATGGAAATGACCAGCGCTGCCATTCGGGATGCTGCATTGCGGCATGCCAAACGGCCGTGGAGCATGTTCTAGTCCGGTCAGGAAATGCCGGGCAAGTTCCGTGTACGCGTTTGGATCGATTCAAATGCGGGCGCCGATGGCCCCCCGGGGAGGATCGACAAGCGCATGCCAACGCGGGGACACACCAACGGCGGGAAGACCGGTAACGCGGGCGGTGGCGCCCGCGCGGTCACGGTCACCGACATTGCCCGCGCCGCGGGGGTATCGCGCGCGACCGTCTCGCTCGTGCTGCGCGGCAGCCCGCTGGTCCATGCCGATACCCGTGCCCGGGTGAACGCCGAGCTCAAGCGCCAGCGCTACGTCTACAACCGGGCGGCGGCCAACCTGCGCAGGCGCACCTCCAGCATCGTGGCGTTGGTCATCAACGATCTCTCCAACCCGTTTTTCGCCGAGTTCGCCGCAGGCGTGGACGAGGCGCTGGGCGAACAGGGCTATGTGACCCTGCTCGGCAACACCGGCGAATCGCCGCAGCGGCAGCAGGCCGTGCTGGCCTCGCTGATGGAGCACGCCCCGGCCGGGTTGATCCTTTCGCCGGCCGAACACAGCGATGCGGCGCAGCTGCGCAGCGTGATGGGCGCGGCGAGCAACGTGCTGCTGTTCAATCGCGAGCCGGCCGACCAGACCTGGGATTTCCTCGCCCTGGACAACGCACACGGCGCGCGGCTGGCGACGACCCACCTGATCGAACTGGGACACCGCGACATCGCGTTCTTCGGTGGCCATGCCGATTCCAGCTCCTGCCAGCAGCGGCGCGCCGGCTACGCGGCCGCGATGGCCGCCGCCGGGCTGCCGGTGGGCGAGGCGCGGATGATCGAATGCGCGCCGAACCGCCCGGAAGCAGCCGCCACCACGCAGGCGTTGTTCGCCGGCGCGGGGCACCCGACTGCGGCGGTCTGCTACAACGACAACGTTGCCCTGGGCCTGATGCTGGGCCTGGCCGCGCGTGGCGTGCGGCCGGGGCACGAATTCTCCGTCACGGGTTTCGACGACATTCCCGAGGCCGCCCTGAGCACCCCGGCGCTGACCACGCTGGCCGTCGATCCGCGCGCCCGCGGCCGCCAGGCCGCGCAGCTGCTGCTACACCGCATTGCCGCGCCCGACGCGGCAGTCACCCGCACCATCGCCCCGGTCCAGCTACGCGTGCGCCAAAGCACCGCGCAGCCGCCGGGCTGAGCCCTTTCCCCACTTCCTTCCCTTCAACGACCGCCAGGCCCACCCATGCCCATTTCTCCCGGACTTCCTCCCCAACGCGCTGCGCAGCCTGTCGAGGCCGGCACCGTCAACCGCGGCGTCGCGCTGGCGGTGGTCACTTCGATCTTCTTCATGTGGGGCTTCCTGACCTGCCTCAACGACATCCTCATCCCGCACCTCAAAGGCGTGTTCGAGCTGAACTACACCCGCGCGATGCTGGTGCAGTTCACCTTCTTCGGCGCGTACTTCCTGATGTCGCTGCCGGCGGGGCGGCTGGTGGCGCACCTGGGCTACAAAAAGGGCATCGTCGCCGGCCTGGCCATCGCCGGCATCGGCGCGCTGGGCTTCTGGCCGGCGGCCTCGCTGCGCGTGTATGAAGCATTCCTCGCCGCGCTGTTCGTGCTGGCCAGCGGCATCACCGTGCTGCAGGTGGCAGCCAATCCGTACGTGGCGCTGCTCGGGCCGGAAAGCACCAGCTCCAGCCGCCTTACGCTGGCCCAGGCGCTGAACTCGCTCGGCACCACGCTGGCGCCGTTCTTCGGGGGCCTGCTGATCCTGTCCAACACCGTGCTGAGCTCGGACCAGCTCGCCGCGCTCGCGCCGGCCGAGCAGGCCGCCTATCGTGCGCAGGAAGCCCACTCGGTGCAGGGCCCGTACCTGTTGCTGGCGGTGGTGCTGTTCGTGCTCGCCGTGGTCGTCTACCTGTTCCGCCTGCCGGCGCTGGCCAGCACCACCGAGCAGGCCGACCAGCAGAAGCACACCCTCGGCCAGGCGCTGCGCCATCGCCACGTGTTCTTCGGCGTGGGCGCGATCTTCTTCTACGTCGGTGCGGAAGTGGCGATCGGCTCGCTGATGGTCAACTACTTCTCGCTGCCGAAGATCGGCGGTATCACCGAGCAGCAGGCGGCGCACTACCTGGGCCTGTACTGGATGCTGGCGATGATCGGTCGTTTCGCCGGCTCCGTGCTGCTGGCCAAGCTCTCGCCGAACAAGCTGCTGGCGGCCTTCGCCGGCGTCAACATGCTGCTGCTGGCGACCAGCATGGGCACCAGCGGCGCGCTGGCGATGTACAGCCTGGTGTCGATCGGCCTGTTCAACTCGATCATGTTCCCGACCATCTTCGCGCTGAGCATCGAGCGCCTCGGGCCGCTGACCAACAAGGCGTCGAGCCTGCTGATCATGGCCATCGTCGGTGGCGCGCTGGTACCGTTCCTGCAGGGTGCGCTGGCTGACCGCATCGGCCTGCAGCCGTCCTTCGTGCTGCCGCTGCTGTGCTACGGGTACATCGTGTTCTTCGGCCTGTCTGGCAGCCGGTTGCCGGCGCAGGACAAGAACGCCTCGGTGGTCGAGAGCGCCTGAATCGTGTCGAAGATCGTGTGTTTCGGCGAGGCGTTGATCGACATGCTCGCCGCGCCGCCCGCCCACCCGCAGGCGCCGCGCGCGTTCCTGCAGTTCGCCGGCGGCGCGCCGGCGAACGTGGCGGTGGCGGTCGCGCGCCTGGGCGCGGACAGTCACTTTGCCGGCATGCTCGGCCAGGACATGTTCGGCGACTTCCTGCACGAGAGTTTCGTGCAGGCAGGCGTGGCGACGGATGCCATCGTGCGCACGGACGTGGCCAAGACCGCACTGGCGTTCGTCGCGCTGGACGCGCGCGGCGAACGCAGCTTCAGTTTCTATCGCCCGCCGTCAGCGGATCTGCTGTTTCGCGAGGCGGATTTCGTCGAGGCCTGCTTCCAGGGCACCGGTGCTTTCCATGTGTGCTCCAACAGCATGACCGAACCGGCCATCGCCGAGGCCACGCGGGCCGGCATGCGCCGCGCCACGGCCGCCGGTGCGCTGGTAAGCCTGGACCTCAACCTGCGCCCGGCGTTGTGGCCGGAGGGGGAGGACCCACTGCCGACATTGTGGGATGCGCTGGCCCTGGCCGACCTGGTCAAGCTTTCGCGCGAAGAACTCGAGTACCTTGCCGCGCCCCTCGGCGGTGGACATGACGGTGCGCGGCTCGTGCGCGAACGCCTCTTCACCGCGCGCACGCGCCTGCTGGTGGTCACCGATGGCGGCGGACAGATGCGGTGGTACACCGCGAGCGACCAAGGGGAGTTGCCCGGATTCGAAGTGTCGGTGCGGGATACCACCGCCGCCGGCGATGCCTTTGTCGGCGGCCTGCTGGTGCGCATCGGCGAGCGTGGCGGACACGGCGCCGGCTTTGCCGCGTTCGTCAAAGATCGCGTGGCGATAGAAGAGGCCGTGCGTTACGGCGCAGCAGTCGGTGCGCTGGCGGTCACCCGCCATGGCGCCTTCGCCGCGATGCCGACCGCCGAGGAAGTCCAGCAGCTGCTTCGTGATCCCTACGCCCTCGCTTCCTGAGCCGGCAACATCACATATCCGCATTCCCGCAACGGCGCGCTTCGGCGCGCCGTCTTCGTGTGGCGGCGTAACAGCGAAATCGGCACGCCGCTGCCGCGTTGCGCGCTGCAGCATGGCATTGGCGCCGTTCTTGTCTACAGTAGGCCCTCGCGCGGCGCGTCCATCGGGTGCGTCGCGCCTACCAAGAGCATGCAGCGCGTCCGCTGCTTTTTTTGGTCGACGTTATGGTAGCGCTACCATTTGGGGACAGGCGCGATGCAACACGGGCTGGCTTTCCAGGAGGCGAAAGGAGTAGTGCAGCGGGCACGTCACACCGATTGCAAGGCTCGGCGCGCACATCGCCGCCCGGCGCCCGTTTGCTCAGCCGGCCGGCGGTGCGACCGACTCGCGCTTGACCAGCACGTGCGCGAACACTTCGTCGGCGTTGCCTTCGCCATTGCGGATGCAGCGCAGCAGCAGGTCCACGGCGGCATCGGCCATGGTGCCGATGGGCTGGCGGATCGTGGTCAGCTCCGGCCACACCGTGGTGGCCGAGGTGCTGTCGTCGAAGCCCACCACCGACAGGTCGCGCGGCACGTCCAGCCCGCGTCGGTGCGCCACCGAGACCACGGCCGCGGCCATGTCGTCGTTGCTGCCGAACACCGCGGTGGGTGGATGCTTGCGGGCGAGCAGCTTCTCGGCGGCCAGCAGGCCGGAGCGGTAGGTGTAATCGCCGTCGTGCACCAGGTGGCGGTCCAGCGGCAGGCCGGCGGCCTGAAGTGCGGCACGGAAACCTTCGAAGCGGCCCTCGCTGGCTGCCATGTCGCCGCGGCCCTTGATGTAGCCGATGCGCCGGTGGCCCTGGGCGATCAGGTGCTCGGTGATCTCGCGCGCGGCGGAAAAATCATCGATGCGCACGCAGGAAATGCGGTCCTTGAAGCGGTCCGAGGCAATCGCCACCACCGGCACCTTGGCGCGCACGAATTCCTGCACCGCGGCCTCCGAGTCGCACAGCGGGGGAGGCAGGATCACGCCCGACACGCCCTTGGCCAGGCGCCGCGCGGCCTTGCGCTCGGCGTCGGCGTCGAAATCTTCCCAGTAATGGATCACCAGCTGCACCGCGGTGTGCGAGGCGGCATGCAGCACGCCGACCAGCAGGTCGCGCAGGTAGGCACCGGACGGGCTGGTATAGACCAGCGCCAGGCGGGTGTTCTGCGCGGCGGCCAGGGCGCTGGCGGCGAGGTTGGGCGTGTAGCCCAGTTTGTCGACCGCGCGCATGACCCGCTCGCGGGTGTCTTCGCGCACGTTGCTCTTGCCGTTGACGACGCGCGAGACGGTCATCGGCGAGACCTTCGCCAGGGCGGCCACGTCGTCGATGGTCGTGGCCTGCCCCTTGCGGCGGATCGATCTGGTGTCCTTGCTCAAGCCTCGCCCCTTCGGCGTCGCATGGTTCCACGGCATGGTAGCGATAACCGCGGCGCCGAGCGACGGGGGCAACAGTGCTTTCCAGCGGCAGGAAGGCATTGATGCCCGGTTCCTCGCCGCCTGCGATGACGCGCTGGCTTTCGTGCGCGTTCGCGCTCGTCCTGGGTCTGCTGGCCACCGGCAAGGCCCTTGCCGAGGACGGCTACGCGCTTTGGATGCGCTACATGCCGCTGCCGCCGGCGCAGGTCCAGTCCGTGCAGGCGCAGCTGCAAGCGGTGAGCGCGCCGCAACAGAACGAGGTACAGCGCGCTGCCCGCGGGGAACTGCTGCGCGGTCTGTCGGGCCTGCTGGGCCAGGCGCCGCGCGAGGCGGGCACGGGGGAGGGCGCCGGCCTGGTGGTGGGCACGCCGGATTCATCGCCGCGCATCGCTCAGTTGCATCTGCCGCTGGAGGGATTGGGCGAAGAGGGCTACCTGATCCGCCGCGCCCGGTACGCGGGACAGCAACTGACGGTGGTCGCCGCCCGCAGCGATATCGGCACGCTGTACGGCGTTTTCCACCTGCTGCGGCTGTTGCAGACCGGGCAGGACCTGGGGGCGGTCGACGTGCGCGAGCAGCCACGGCTCAAACTTCGCATGCTCGACCATTGGGACAGCCTGGACCGCAGCGTGGAGCGCGGCTACGCGGGTGAATCGATCTGGGACTGGCACAAGCTGCCGGGCTGGCTGGATCCGCGCTACACCGATTACGCCCGTGCCAACGCCTCGCTGGGACTCAACGGCACGGTGCTCAACAACGTCAATGCCAGTGCCCAGAGCCTGACGCCGGCTTATCTGGAGAAGGCGGCCGCGCTGGCCGGGGTGATGCGGCCCTGGGGGATCCGTGTGTACCTCAGTGCCCGCTTCAGCGCGCCGGTCGAGATCGGCGGCCTGGCGTCCGCCGACCCGCTCGACCCGCAGGTGCGCCGCTGGTGGGCGGACAAGGCTGACGAGATCTATCGACTCATTCCGGACTTCGGCGGCTTCCTGGTCAAGGCGAACTCGGAGGGACAACCCGGACCGCAGGATTACGGCCGCACGCACGCCGATGGGGCCAACATGCTCGCCGACGCACTGCGGCCGCATGGCGGTGTGGTGATGTGGCGCGCCTTCGTGTACTCGCACGAGCAGCCGGACGACCGCGCCAAGCAGGCCTACAGCGAATTCGTGCCGCTGGACGGCAAGTTCCGCGACAACGTCTTGTTGCAGGTCAAGAACGGCGCGATCGACTTCCAGCCACGCGAGCCGTTCCATCCACTGTTCGGCGCGATGCCGAACACGCCGTTGATGATGGAGTTCCAGATCACCAAGGAGTACCTCGGTTTTGCCACCCATCTGGTCTACCTCGGTGCCCTGTACGAGGAGACGTTGAAGTCCGACACGCATCGCCCCGCCCGCGGGCATACGGTGGCGCAGGTCATCGAAGGGCAGGGGCATGCACTGAGCGGCATGGCCGGCGTTGCCAATATCGGCAGCGACCGCAACTGGTCCGGCTCGGTCTTCGACCAGGCCAACTGGTATGCGTTCGGTCGCCTGGCGTGGAATCCGCGGCAATCGGCACGCAGCATCGCCGAAGACTGGGTGCGCATGACCTTCAGCAACGACCCTGCGTTCGTGCAGCCGGTGGTGCGGATGATGATGACCTCGCGCGAGGCGGTGGTGGACTACATGACCCCACTCGGCCTGCACCACCTGATGGGGCGGGGCCACCATTACGGGCCGGCGCCCTGGGATGCCGGCAGCGAGCGGCCGGACTGGGACCCGGTGTACTACCACCGCGCCGACCGCCAGGGCATCGGTTTCGAGCGCGGCAGCAGCGGCAGCAACGCGGTGGCCCAGTACGCACCGGTGCTGGCGCAACAGTTCGATGACCTCTCGCGGGTACCCGAGCGCGACCTGCTGTGGTTCCACCATGTGCCCTGGGACTACCGCATGGCTTCCGGCCGCACGTTGTGGGACGAGTTGGTGTGGCATTACGCGCGTGGCGTGGACGACGTGGCGGGGATGCGCGCCACCTGGGCCGGCCTGTCGTCCTACGTCGATGCGATGCGCTACCAGCAGGTCGCCAGCTTCCTGGCGATCCAGCAGCAGGAGGCGCAATGGTGGCGCGATGCCAGCATCGCCTACTGGCAGTCGATCAACGGCCTGCCGCTGCCCGCCGGTGAGGCCGCGCCGCCGCATCCGCTGTCGTACTACCAGTCGCTGAAATTTCCCTTTGCCCCCGGCCATCACTGAGCGCGGAATGCCGATGAAACCGATGTCCCGTGTGTTGCTTTCGCTTGCACTGCTGCCGCTGCCGCTGATGGCTGCGACCTTGCAGTTCGACAGTCCCTTCGGCGAGCACGCCGTGCTGCAGCGCGACCAGCCGCTGCAGGTGCGTGGCCAGGGCACGCCGGGCGCCCAGGTCAAGGTGCGGCTCGGCGTGCAGCAGGCCACCGCGAAAGCCGACCGCGATGGTCATTGGACTGCCACGTTGCCTGCGCAGCCGGCCGGCGGGCCGTTCGTGCTGGCGGCGCGCTCGGGGCAGGAGACGATCGAGGCGCCGGACGTGCTGCTCGGCGACGTGTGGCTGTGCTCGGGGCAATCGAACATGGAGCTGCAGGTGAATCGCACGCTGGATTCGCGTTCGGAACTGCTCAACGCGCGCCACGACGATCTGCGCCTGCTGACCGTACAACAGGTATCCAGCGCGGTGCCGCGCAGGACCTTCGCCACTGCGCCGCAGTGGCAGCGTGCCGATACCGACAGCGTGCGCGACTTCTCCGCCGCCTGCTACTACTTCGCCCGCGAACTGCAGCAGACGGTGCACGTCCCGATGGGGCTGATCAACGCCTCCTGGGGCGGTTCGCGCATCCAGGCCTGGCTGGGTGCCGGCGTGCTCGGCAAGGCGGGCTTGTACGCCGATGAAGAAGCCGTGCTCACGCGTTACGCAAAGGACCCGGTGCAGGCGGCCGCACAGTGGGGACGCATCTGGCAGGCGTGGTGGCACCAGCAGCCGGGGATCGACGCGCGCGATGCACCCTGGGATCCGACACTGGCATTGTCCGGCACCTGGGCGCCGGCACCCGCTGCGCTCGGTGCCTGGGAGCACTGGGGCGTGCCCGCGCTGGCGGCCTTCGACGGGCTGGTGTGGTTCCGCACCGAAGTCGAGCTGAGCGCCGATCAGGCCAGCCAGGCGCGCACGCTGGCGATCGGTAGTGCCGACGAGATCGACATGACCTGGGTGAACGGTCGCGCGGTGGGCAGCAGCAACGGCGGCGAGCCACGGCAGTATCCGTTGCCGCCGGGCACGCTGCACGCCGGGCGCAACCTCGTCACCGTGGCGGTGGTCGATACCTATCGCGACGGCGGCCTGATCGGGCCGGCCGACGCGCAGGCGATCCTGCTGGCCGATGGCAGCCGCGTGCCGCTGGGCCGTTGGCAGTACCGTGCGATGCCGTCCGATTTTGCTTCGCCGCCGCGTGCGCCGTGGCAATCGGCCACCGGGCTCTCCACGCTCTACAACGGCATGATCGCGCCCCTCGGCGACTACGGCCTGCGCGGCGCGCTTTGGTACCAGGGCGAATCCAACACCTCCGAGCCCGAGTTGTATGGGCGGCTATTGCGCCTGTATCGCCAAGACTTGCGCCGCCAGTTCGGGGCGGCGTTGCCGCTGCTGATCGTGCAGCTTGCCGGCTACGGCGCACCCCCCACGCAGCCGGTGGAAAGCGGGTGGGCCGCGTTGCGTGACCAGCAAAGGCGCGTCGCGGACGAAGACCCGCACTCCGGCCTGGCGGTGGCGGTGGACATCGGCGAACGCACCGATATCCATCCGGCCAACAAGCAGGAACTCGGCAGGCGACTGGCGCGTACGGCACGTCACGTGGTCTATGGCCAAGCGCTGGCGCCCTCCGGCCCGGTGGCCGCATCGGCCACGCGCGAGGCGGGCGCGGTGGCGCTGCGTTTCGATCAGGTCGAGCAGGGATTGGTGGCCTACAGCGCAACACGACCCATCGGCTTCGAAGTGTGCGGCGCGACGGCGGGCAGCTGTCACTACGCAGACGCGCGGATCGAGGGTGCGCGTGTCCTGCTCGCGGTGCCCGCCGGCATCGACGCCACCCGCGTGCGCTACTGCTGGGCCGACAGCCCGGTGTGCACGCTGTACGACGGCAATGGCCTGCCCGCCGGGCCGTTCGAGATCCCGGTGCATTGAATTTCCCTTCCACGGAGCCGAGCAGATGAGCCTGTCCACAGAAAATGCGGTGCCCGCCCAGGGCCGCCCCCGCGTCCCGCGACTGGCACGCCTGGTCCGCATCACGGCGCCAAGCCGCCTGTCGAGCCACATGCGCGCCCGCCTGCTGACGGCATTCACCGCCGCGTGCCTGGCCTGCTTGGCCGCGCCCAGCCACGCCGCCACGCCCGTGGTGTTCGACAACTTCGTCTACCAGGGCCACGACGCGGCGTTCGCCACGCCACTGGCCAAGGGGCAGTACCGCAACCCGGTACTGGCCGGCTTCTATCCCGATCCCGCGGTCACGCGCGTGGGTGACCGCTACTATCTGGTCAACTCCACGTTCGCCTATTTCCCGGGCATTCCGGTGTTCGAAAGCGAGGACCTGGTGCATTGGCGCTTGCTGGGCCACGCCATCGACCGCCCCGGCCAGCTGGACTTCTCCGGCCTGGGTACCTCGCGTGGCGTATTCGCGCCGAGCATCGCGCATCACGGCGACACGTTCTACATCTTCAATACCGCGGTGGACAATGGCGGCAACTACTACGTCACCGCGAAGAACCCTGCCGGGCCGTGGTCCGACCCGGTGTGGCTGAAGGACGTGGACGGCATCGATCCTTCGCTGTTCATCGACGACAACGGAGAGGCCTTCCTGCTCAACAACGGGCCGCCGCAGGGCACGCCACGTTACGAGGGGCATCGCGCGATCTGGCTGCAGGCCTTCGACCTGAAGACCGGCCAGCCCTTCGGTCCGCGCAAGGTACTGCTGGACGGCGGCGTGGAACCGGAGAAGAACCCGATCTGGATCGAAGGCCCGCACATTTATCGCCGCGACGGCTGGTACTACCTCTCCTGCGCCGAAGGCGGCACGGGCCCGCAGCACTCGCAGGTCGTGCTGCGCGCACGCTCGCCGTGGGGTCCGTTCCAACCCTATGCGCACAACCCGATCCTGACCCAGCGCGACCTGCCCGCCGATCGCGCGCATCCCATCGCCAATGCCGGCCATGCGGACCTGGTGGAAGGCCGCGACGGCCGCTGGTGGGCGATCTTCCTGGCCAGTCGCATCTACGGCCAAGGCCATTACCAGACCGGCCGCGAAACCTTCCTGCTACCGGTGGAGTGGCGCGACGGCTGGCCGGTGATCCTCGATGCGGGCAAGGCGATTCCACAGGTGGCCGATGCACCCTCGTGGATGAAGGCAACACAGGACCAGGCGCCTCGTAGCGGCAATTTCGAATGGCGCGACGACTTCAGCACGCCTGCGCTCAAGCCGGACTGGCTCAGCCTGCGCGCGCCGCCCACCTGGGCCGTACTGCGCCCGACACCCGGCCAGCTTTCGCTGTCGCCCCAAGCCGACGGGCTCGACGGACATGGGCATCCGGCGTTTCTGGGGCGCCGCCAGCAGCACCTGAAATTCGACACTTCCCTGGACGTGCAGTTGCCGATCACGCCGGGCGTCACCGGCGGCCTGGCGATGTACCAGGACGAGTCGCATTGGTACGTGCTCGGCGTGCAACGTACCGGGCAGGGCGGTGTCGTGTTCGTGCAGCGCCACGTCGGCGCCGACACCCGCATCGTCGCGCAAGCGCACGTACCGGACGTGGCCACGCTGCGACTGCGTATCGAGGGGAATGCCGGCCTTGGCGATTTTTCCTTCGATGCCGGCTCGGGCTGGCAGGCGCTGCGCAAGGCCGAGGATATCCATGTACTGAGCACCGATCTGGCCGGCGGTTTCGTCGGCGTCACGATCGGGCCTTATGCCAGGGCCGAAGCGGCCCCTTTCCAGGAGGACTGACATGCCGTTGCTGTCCCGACACGGCCGCAAGGCCATCGCACTGGCCATCGCCCTGTCGCTGCCGTCGCTGGCGGTGGTGGCTGCCGAACCGCCGAACGCCGGCGACAAGCCGATGTACCTCGACCCGGACCGCGGCTTCGAGGAGCGCGCCGCCGACCTCGTCTCGCGCATGACGCTGGAAGAGAAGGTCAGCCAGATGCAGAACAGTGCCGCGGCGATCCCGCGCCTGGGGGTGCCAGCCTACGACTGGTGGAACGAGGCGCTGCACGGCGTGGCGCGTGCAGGCGGGGCGACGGTCTTCCCGCAGGCCATTGCAATGGCGGCCACCTTCGATGCGCCGCTGATGCACCAGATCGCCACCACGATCAGCGACGAGGCGCGTGCCAAGCACCACGAGTTCGTTCGCCAGGGCCTGCACGGCCGTTACCAGGGCCTCACGTTCTGGTCGCCGAACATCAACATCTTCCGCGACCCGCGCTGGGGGCGCGGGCAGGAGACCTATGGAGAAGACCCGTACCTGACCTCGCGCATGGGCGTGAACTTCGTCGAAGGCCTGCAAGGCGACGACCCGAAGTACCGCAAGCTCGATGCCACCGCCAAGCACTTTGCCGTGCACAGCGGCCCGGAACATAACCGCCACGAGTTCGACGTGCATCCGGATCCGCGCGATCTCCATGAAACCTATCTGCCGGCGTTCCAGGCATTGGTACAGGAGGCACACGTTGATGCGGTGATGGGGGCCTACAACCGCGTCAACGGGGAATCCGCCTCGGCCAGCCAGCTGCTGCTGCAGGACACCTTGCGCCGCGATTGGGGCTTCAAGGGCTACGTGGTGTCCGACTGCGATTCGATAGAGGACATCTACAAGCACCACAAGATCGTCGGCACGGCCGAGGAGGCCGCCGCGCTGGGCGTGAAGCGGGGCCTGGAACTCAACTGCGGGCGCACGTATGCCGCGCTTACCGGCGCGGTGAAGCAGGGCCTCATCAGCGAGGCGGAGATCGACGCGGCGGTGCGCCAGTTGATGACCGCGCGCATGCGCCTGGGCATGTTCGATCCGCCCGAGCGCGTGCCCTACGCGAACATTCCTTATTCGGTGAACCAGGCGCCGGCCCACGACGCGCTGGCCCTGCGTGCCGCGCGCGAATCGCTGGTGCTGCTGAAGAACGATGGCGTGCTGCCGTTGTCGCCGTCGATCCGTCGCGTGGCGGTCATCGGCCCGACGGCCGACGATCCGATGGCGCTGCTGGGCAACTACTACGGAACGCCGGCCAACCCGGTCACGGTGCTCAAGGGCATCCGCAATGCGTTGCCCGATGCGCAGGTGGTGTATGCGCGCGGCAGCGACCTGGTCGAGCGGCGCGAGGACCCCGATGCCGACAGTCCGATCGAGCCGCGCTACCTGCGCCCCACCGCGCTGGCGAACGAGCGCGGCCTGCAGGGCGAGTATTTCCGCGGCAAGGACCTGCGTGGCGAACCCGCGCTGACCCGGCTGGACTCGCGCGTGGCGTTTCGCTGGGACCGCGGCGCCCCGACCGACGATGCCGTGGCCCGCGGCGAACTGAGCCGCGAGAAGGCGCTGGCCAGCGACGATTTCAGCGTGCGCTGGACCGGCCAGTTGCTGCCGCCGCGCGATGGCGTGTACGACCTCAGCGTGACCGCGGACGACGGATTCCGCCTGTACCTGGACGGCAAGCTGCTGCTGGACCGTTGGAAGAACAGCGATCGCGCCCAGGCCCAGCACGCCAGCGTGGCACTGCGCAGCGGCCAGGCCTACGACCTGCGGCTGGAATACTACGACCACGAACGCGACGCCGCGGTGCGGCTGGCGTGGCGCCTGCCCGGCGGCGCGCCGCCGCTGGAGGAGGCACTACAGGCCGCGCGCGAGGCCGATGCGGTGATCTTCGTCGGCGGGCTTACCGGCGATGTCGAGGGCGAGGAGATGGATGTCAGCTATCCGGGCTTCTCCGGCGGCGACCGCACAGATCTGCGCCTGCCCAAGCCGCAGCGCGAACTGCTCGAAGCGCTGCAAGGCACCGGCAAGCCGGTGGTCGCGGTCCTGACCGCCGGCTCGGCGCTGGCCATCGACTGGGCGCAGCAGCACCTGCCCGCGATCCTGCTGGCGTGGTATCCCGGGCAGCGGGGCGGCGATGCAGTGGCCGATGCGCTGTTCGGCAAGACCAGCCCGGGCGGCCGCCTGCCGGTGACGTTCTACCGCGCCGACGCCACGCTGCCCGCCTTCGACGACTACGCGATGAAAGGGCGCACCTACCGCTACTACGAGGACAAGCCGCTATACCCGTTCGGCTTCGGTCTGAGTTATGCGAGTTTCGATTACTCGGCGTTGACGCTGGACCGGCGGCGCGGCAAGGCGGGCGATCCGCTGCAAGTGAAGCTCAAGGTGCGCAACAGCGGCCAGGTTGCCGCCGACGAGGTGGTGCAGCTGTACCTGCGGCCCGTGAACCCGTCCCGCCCGCGCGCGCTCAAGGAACTGCGTGGCTTCCAGCGCATCACGCTGCAACCGGGGGAGCAGCGCGAGATCGCCTTCGACGTGCAGCCCGAGCGCGACCTGCGCATCTACGACCCGCAGCGCCAGGCCTACAAGGTGGACCCGGGCCAGTACGAAGTGCAGGTGGGGGCATCGAGCGCGGACATCCGGCTCAAGCAGGGCTATACCGTGACGGATTGAGGCAAGGCGGTCGCATCCGCGCCGACGCCCTCCGCGCCGCTCCCCGGCCGCGAGGGCGCGGCTGGCCGCGGCGCGCGCGTTGACCGTCGCTGCAGCGCTGTACGATGCTGTGGCGGCGCAAGGGGGCTTGCGTCCAAACCTTCATGGGGAGCGCGAGGATGAAGCGGATAGCGACGTGGCCGATGCTGTGGGCCGGACTGCTGGCCAGCGGCTGTGCGGCCGCCGCCGACGACGGGGTCGGCGGCCCGCTGTACGACCAGTTGCTCGGCCTGGACCAGGCGGTCTTCAACGCCTACAACGCCTGCGACCTGGAGGCCTTCAGTGGCTACTTCGCGCCGGATGTCGAGTTCTACCACGACACCGGCGGCGTCACGCACGATCGGCAGACCGTCATCGACAACACCCGCAAGTGGATCTGCCACAAGGTGCGCCGCGAGTTGATCGCGGGCACGTTCCGCGCCTATCCGCTGAAGGATTACGGAGCGCTCGCCGAAGGCGAGCATCGCTTCTGCGAATTGGCCAGCGGGCAATGCGAGGGCGTGGCGAAGTTCGTCATCGTCTGGCACCGCCAGGGTGACCAATGGCAGATCACCCGGGTGCTGAGCTACGGCCACCGCGCCCTGGCGCCTTGAGGTTCCTTCAGCGGCGCTGCGCCAGTTCGGTGAGGATGGACACCAGCGTGTCGTAGTCGCGCGGTCCATCGTAGCGCTCGCCGTTGACGAACAGCGTCGGCGTCCCGTTCACGCCGCTGCGCACGCCGCCCAGGAAGTCGGCCTCGATGCGCGCGTCGTACCGGCCGGATACCGCTTCGCCGAAGGCGGTGGGCGGCAGGCCGAGTTCGTGCGCGTAGCGGGCCAGGTCATGGTCGCCGAGCGCCTCCTGGTGTTCGTACAGCATGTCGTGTGCTTCCCAGAACTTGCCGTGCGCACCGGCCGCCTCGGCGAACTGCGCGGCGCGCAGCGCGTGCGGGTGCATCTCGGTCAGCGGGAAGTTGCGGAAGACGAAGCGCAGCTGCGCGCCGAGCGCGGCCTGCACTGCCTTGAGCAGCGGATACGCCTCGCCGCAATAGGGGCATTCGTAGTCACCGTATTCGACCAGCGTGACCGGTGCCTCGGCAGGACCCTGGCTGTGGTCCTGGGCGGTGACGGGAAGGGTGAGGTGGCTCATGCGCGATCTCCGGAAGCGGCGGAAAGCTTGTCGAGTGCGTCGAGGATGCCGTCGGCACCTGGATTGATGCCCAGCGGCGACAGATGGCTCCACGCGATGCGGCCCTGCGCGTCGATCACGAACAGCGCGCGCTCGCTGATCCCGTCCCCATCGCGGTAGACGCCATAGCGGCGCGCCACCTCGCCCTTGGGTTCGAAATCGGCCAGTAGCGGGAAGTGGAGCTTGCGCTGCTCGGCGAACGCGGCGTGGCACCACGCGCCATCGACCGAGATGCCGAGCAGTTGCGCGCCGGCGCGCTGGAACTCGGGCAGCACCTGGTTGTACAACGCCATCTGGTCGCCGCAGACCGGGCTCCAGTCGGCGGGATAGAAGGCCAGGATCACCGGCTGGCCACGCAGGGACGCCAGCGAGACCCGCTGGTCGGGCGTGGAGGGCAGTTCGAAGTCGGGTGCCGGCGTGCCGGCGGACAGGAGCGTGGAGGCGGACATGCGGGATCCTCGGGTCGGGAAAGGAGCGCGGATCGAGAGCGGGCGGCGGCCGGCGATGGCGGGGCGCGGCGCGTGGGTGATCCGTGGCGATGGCCGGCGGGGCGATGCGCGGTCGGGCAGGCGACTGCCAGCGTAATCGCACCGTGGCGCCCGGGCTTCACGCCGCCGTCAACCCGAAGCGCCTTCGCTCATTCATGTGGCTCAGGCAGGGCGCGAAGCATCGGCGCGACGAAGCGTGATCAGCAGCGCGAGCGCGGGCAGCGCCACGCCGAGCACGGCCACGCCGTGCCAGCCGAAGCGGTGCCACACCACCGCCGAGGCCCATGAGCCCACGGCGCCGCCGACGAACATCGAGGTCATGAACAGGGTATTGAGGCGGCTCTTGAACTCCGGATGCAGCCCGTAGATCAGGTGCTGGTGCGAGACCAGTGCGATCTGCACGCCAAAGTCCAGCGCGATCACGCCCACCACCAGGCCGGCGATGCCCGGCCATGCGCCGAGCAAGATCCACGACACCAGCGTGGCCAATGCGCCAAGGCGAATCACCCACGCCGGGCCGCGGCGGTCGGCCACGCGGCCGGCGACCGGCGCCATCGCCACGCCCACCGCGCCGACGATGCCGAACAGGCCCGCCGCGGTGGCACCCAGGTGCAGCGGCGGTTCGGCCAGGTGCAGCGAGAGTACGGTCCAGAACGCGGAGAAAGCGGCAAACAGCAGCGCCTGCACCAACGCCGCCTGGCGCAGGCGCGGTTCGCGATGCCACAGCTGCCACAGCGAGGCGAGCAGTTCGCGGTAACGCAGGCGATGGGCGGGGGCATGCGCGGGCAGGCTGCGCGCCATCAGCACGGCGGCGGCCAGCGCCACCGGCACGGCGATCCAGAACACCGCGCGCCACCCCACCGCGCTCGACAGCGCGCCGGCCGCCGTGCGGCTGAGCAGGATGCCGGTCAACAGGCCGCTCATCACCGTGCCGATCGCCGCGCCGCGCTTTTCCGGCGCGCACAGGATGGCGGCGAATGGGACGATCTGCTGCGCCACGGTGGCGGTGGCGCCCACCAGCACCGAGCCGATCGCCAGCATCGCCAGCCCCGGCGCGGCAGCGGTCAACGCCAGCGCCGCGGCCAGCACGACGAACTGCACCACGATCAACCGGCGCCGCTCGAACATGTCGCCCAGCGGCAGCAACAGCAGCAGGCCGGCCGCGTAACCGGCCTGCGTGAGCGCGGGAATCCACGCACTGACCCGCGCATCGCCGAGGCTGGCGGCCATGATCCCCAGCATCGGCTGGTTGTAGTAGATGTTCGCCACGGCGAGCCCGGCGGCCAGCGCCATGGCGAACAGCGGCGCGCGCGGCGCGGTGGAGGACAGGGGGGCCGAGATGGCCATGGAAACTCCAGGAAAGACGGTGGGGGAAGTGGCGTTCGCCGGCGCACGGACGGCAGGCCTCGGCCGATGCGGCGGCGCCGCATCGGAACGAGATGAAAGCCAGCGCGCGGCAAAACGGGTACGCGATGGACGCGGGCCCGCGGCCCGCGCCCGGAAGCGCGACTCAGCGCTGGATGAATTCCAGCAGGTCGGCGTTGATCACATCGGCGTGGGTCGTGCACATGCCGTGCGGGAAGCCCTTGTACACCTTCAGCTCACCGTGCTTGACCAGCTTCCACGACAACTCGCCGGCATCGGCGATCGGCACGATCTGGTCGTCGTCGCCGTGCATCACCAGCACCGGCACCTCGATCTTCTTCAGGTCTTCGGTGAAGTCGGTTTCCGAGAATGCCTTGATGCCCTCGTAGTGGGCCTTGGCATTGCCGGCCATGCCCTGGCGCCACCAATTCTGGATCGTGCCGGGGATGGCCTTGGCGCCCTCGCGGTTGAAGCCGTAGAACGGGCCGGTCGGCAGGTCGAGATAGAACTGCGAGCGGTTGGCGGCGAGTTGCGCGCGCAGGCCGTCGAATACCTCGATCGGCAGGCCACCCGGGTTGGCGGGCGTCTTGACCATGATCGGCGGCACCGCCCCGATCAACACCGCCTTGGCCACGCGGCCGGCGGGCTGGCCGTAGCGCGCCACGTAGGCGGTGACTTCGCCGCCGCCGGTGGAATGGCCGATGTGCACGGCGTTGCGTAGGTCCAGGTGCTCCATGACCGCGGCCGCATCGGCGGCGTAGTGGTCCATGTCATGGCCGTCGGCCACATGCGAGGAACGGCCATGACCGCGGCGGTCGTGGGCGATGACACGGAAGCCCTTGCGCACGAAGAACAGCAGCTGCGCGTCCCAGTCGTCGCTGGACAGCGGCCAGCCATGGTGGAACACCAGGGGCTGGGCGTCCTTGGGACCCCAGTCCTGGAAGAAGATATCGACGCCATCGCGGGTGGTGACAGTGTTCATCAGGGGACTCCTCATGTGGTGGGGTACAACGCGAACGCTACGGGGGTAGCAGGAGCGGCGAAATCCTACGCTCGGTTCGCCGCCTCATACGAAGGTGTGGGGCGTCATCGCGGCGCCAGGGCGCGATCCACGCATTCGGCGATGACGTCGGCCTCCACGGGCTTGGCGAGGAAGGCGAGCGCGCCACGCGCCAGCACGCGCGCGCGCATCGCCTCGGTGGGAAACGCGGTGAGCAGGATCACCGGAAAGTCGTGACCGGCCGATTGCAGCACCGCCTGCAGTTGCTCGCCATCCATGCCGGGCATGCGCATGTCGCTGATCAGGCAGCCCGGCGCGTGCGCCGGCAGCGCCTGCAGGAATTCGGCGGCCGAGGCATAGGTGAGCGTGTCGTAGCCCAGTGCGCGCAGCAGGCTGGACAACGAGGCGCGTACGCCGCTGTCGTCGTCGACCACGGCGACGAGGCGGGCGCGGGCGTGAGGGTTCATGCCGACAACTCCTTCGCGCCATGCGGCGCACGAAGGTGCGTCAAGCCGGCCCGATGACGCATTTAGGCATGCGGGCGCCGGCCTGAACATCATACGGAGGTGTGGGGACCCTGGATGCCCAGCGCTTCGGCCTGCCGCACCAGGTCGGCCAGCGAACGCACGCCCATCTTGCGCATCACGTTGCCGCGATGGATCTTCACGGTGATCTCGCTCAGGCCGATCAATCCGGCGACCTGCTTGTTCATCAACCCGGCCACCACGTGCGCCATGACCTCGCGCTCGCGCGGGGTCAGCGTCTGGTACTGCTCGCGCACCTGCGCCAGGCTCGCGGCCTGTGCACGACGCTGGCGGTCGCGTTCGATCGCCGCGCTCACTGCATCGAGCATGTCCTGGTCGCGGAAGGGCTTGGCGAGGAAATCCACCGCGCCGGCCTTCATCGCGCGCACCGACATCGGGATGTCGCCGTGCCCGGTCATGAACACGATCGGCAGCGCCACCCCCTGCGCGACGAGTTGGGCCTGGAAATCCAGGCCGCTGATCCCGGGCAGGCGCACGTCCAGCACGATGCAGCCGGGCACGTCGGGCAGCGCCTGGGCCAGCAGCTCGGCTGCCGAGGCGAAGGTGCGCGCCTGCAGGCCGATGGAGCGAAACAGGCTGTCCAGGGCCTCGCGCACCGCGGCCTCGTCGTCCACGATGACGACCAGCGGCACGGAGGAAGTCGGCGGAAGCGGGCTATGGCGCATGGGGCGGGGCGTCAAGGTGGGAGGGCAGGATCAGCTCGAACACAGTGCCGCGGCCGGGCATGCTCTCCACCGTGAGCTCCCCGCCGTGGGCCTGGGCGGTGGTGCGGCAGATCGCCAGCCCCATGCCCATGCCGTGCGGCTTGGTCGTGTAGAACGGATCGAACAGGCGCGGCAGGTCGGCGGCGGTGATGCCCGGTCCGGTGTCGGCGACGCGGAACACCAGCGTAGCCTCCGCGCCGCGGCCGGCGTGAAGGGACAGTATGCGCGGCCCGCGCCAGCCGGCCAAGGCCTGGCAGGCGTTGACCATCAGGTTTACCAGCACCTGCTCCAGCTGCACGCGGTCGCCGTGCAGCCAGGGCAGGTCGTCCTCGACATGGACGTGCACGTCCACCGCCTCGCGGGTGAATTCGTGGCGCACCAGTTCCACCGCGTCGGCGAGCAGCGCCGCCGGTGCCAGCGGCTGGTGCGGCGTCGGCGCCTTGCTGAGGAAATCGCGCACCCGGCGCACGATGTCGCCGGCGCGCCGGCCCTCGGCGATGATCCGGGCGATGGCCGTCTCCACTTCGTGCAGGTCCGGCGTATCGCGGCGCAACCAGCGCATGCCGGCCTCGCCATTGGTCACCACCGCCATCAACGGCTGGTTGACTTCGTGGGCGATGGAGGCCGTGAGCTCGCCGAGCGTCGCCACGCGCATGGCGTGCGCCAGTTCGGCCTGCGCGGCCAGCATGGCGTCCTGCGCTTGCCGGCGCTCGGTGATGTCCACCACGAACACCAGTACGCTGCCGGCGCCGTCCTCGGCGGTGGGGAAGGTGATGGTGAACAGCACGGGGACGCGCCGGCCGTCGGCGCGCACCAATTCCGTCTCGCCTTCGAAGAACGTCTCGCCGCCGGCATAGGCGAGCAGCGAGGCCACGAAGGTATCGTCGGCGGGATCGAGCAGTTCGGAGAGCGAGGCGGGCATGGCCGCTTGCGTATGACCGGCGATGGCGGTGAAGGCGGGATTGGTGCGCTCGATGCGCACCAGGTCGCGGGCCTGCGCGGCGAAGCCGGGGTGCCGCGCGAGATGGGCGGCCAGCGCGGACGGGTCTTCGAGCCCTTGCGCGAGCAGCGCGGCGTGGAGCGCGCGCCAATCCTGCTGCACCACGCCGATGCGCGTGGCATCGAACATGCGGCGGTAGCGCTGCTCGCTTTGCACCAGCCGGGCATGGGCGGCCTGTCGCGCGGTGACGTCGGTGTGGGTTTCCAGCACGCGCCACGGGCGGCCGGCGGCATCGCGCTGCAGCGCCCAGCGGCTTTCCACGTGCAGTTCGCGGCCGTCGCGCGTGGTCTGCAGCAGCGTGCCTTCCCAGCGGCCTTCGGCTTCCAGCACCGCGTCGGCCAGCGCGCGCGGTTGTGCGTAGCGCGTGCGCAGCAGTTCGTCGGCGACGCGGCCCAGTGCTTCCTGCGCGCTGAAGCCGTAGACCTCCGCCGCGCCGCGGCTCCAGAACGCGATGCGTCCGTCGCGGTCGCGGGTGAAGATCATGTCGTGCGACAGGTCCAGCAGCATGGCCTGCGAGGCCAGCGACTGCACCGCGCGTTGGTTCTCCAGCGCCAGCGCGGCGCTGATCGCGATGGCCGCCAGGCTCACCGCCGCGCGAAAGGTCTGCGCGCCGAGGTGGCGCAGGCCATGGGTATCCAGATAGGCGTAGACCGTGAGCACGATGCCCGCCGCGGCCACGGCCAGGATGTCGCCCCGGCGCGCCGTGCGCGCGACCAGCATGACGGCCACCACGTAGAGCACCGCCACCGCGCCCTCCAGCGTGGTCAGCGCGTCGACCAGGAAGATCGCCCCCACCAGCAGGGCGGCCCCCAGGCGCAGCGCGCCATGCTGCAGGCGCTTGCGGGGCGCGGCAGCAGCCGGTCCGGCGCAGGTCTGCGGGGAGGGCGTATGTGGTGCGGCAACAGGTGGGGGCATACGACGGGGCTCCGGTTTCGACGGGACGGGGGCGCGGGAGACGGCCCGCCGATCATAGACGCGGCCCGGCGGGGGTGGCGGATACGGCCGTGGGCTTGGGCGCAGCCCCACACCAAGGTATGAGCGCGCGAAACGAACCGGCAATGTTGCCGGCTTCCGTGCGCGGCTACGTTGTGCGCCATGCCGGAGACCGCCATGCGGTTCCGGTTTCCCTTCCGCCACCGCAGGAGCCTGGTCATGAACCCGCAATCCACCGCCGCTCGCCGCGCCGCCGCGCTGCATGTCCGCAACGACCTCGGCGAGGACGCCGCGCGCGACATCGCCGCCGCCCTCACCGGGGTGCTGGCCGACATGTTCGCGCTCTACCTGAAGACCAAGAACTTCCACTGGCACCTGTCCGGTCCGCATTTCCGCGACTACCACCTGATGCTGGACGAGCAGGGCGACCAGATCTTCGCTACCACCGACGTGCTGGCCGAGCGCGCACGCAAGGTGGGCGGCACCACGCTGCGTTCGATCGGCCACGTCCAGCGCCTGCAGCGGCTGGCCGACAACGACGCCGACTACGTCACGCCGGAGGATATGCTCGCCGAGCTGGCCGACGACAACCGCCGCATGGCCGGGTTCCTGCGCGAGGCGCATGGCGTGTGCGACACCTATGGCGATGTCGCCTCCACCAGCCTGATCGAGGTGTGGATCGACGAGGCAGAACGCCGCGCCTGGTTCCTGTTCGAAAGCACCCGCCGGCCGGCCTGAGCCACGTCCTGGCGCCCGGTCCGCTCCGTGACGGACCGGGTTGGGGGCGGGATTTCCCCGTTTCGTCGCAACCGCATTGAGGCGGGTTGCCAGGACGTCCATGCTGCCGGTGCCGGGTGCGGTTCTCGCCCCCGTACAGGAGCTAGGAATGAAAACCTTGTTCGGCGTGGTCGCGTGGTGCCTGCTGTTCGTGTTGTGCTGGCCATTGGCCCTGCTGGCACTGGTGGCATGGCCGTTCGTATGGCTGTTGCTGCTGCCGTTCCGGCTGGTGGGCGTGACCTTCTCGGCGTTGTTCGCCTTCCTCGGCGCGCTGCTGTTCCTGCCGGCGCGTCTGCTGGGATGGCAGTCGCGCACGCCCGCCGCGGCGGGCTGAGCGGGCGGCGGGCCGTCACTGGTCGTGGCGGCAGTTGGAAGAAGCAGACGGTGCGCTTGCCGTCAGCGCACCCAGCGACCTTCGTGCAGGCGCACCGTGAAGCGCGCCCATTGCCGGAACGCGGTTTCCCCGCACCGGCCCTGCTGTCCGGCGTCCTGGCCGGCCACGACGCGATAGACCACCTCCCGCGTGTCCGTCACCGAGAGGACCTCGCGCACGCTCCATTCGCGCCCCAGCCGCCCGTTGCTGTAGGCGTGGCCCGGCAGCAGCCCGTCCGGATGGACGATGCTGCGTTCGGCATGCTGCTTGGCCAGTTCGAGCAGCTCGGTGAGTTGTTCCTCGGGGACGTCGACATAGGAGTTGAGCTCGGCCATCGCGGCGGAGAAATCCTCCTGGGTCAGTTCGAAACGACGCTGCGCGGCCGGCACATCCACCATCGCCTGCCTGCGCCGATGCAGGTGCAGCGGATAGCGCCGCCACGGGAAGGGGGCGTTGAACACAACCGCCACCAGCAGGATGGCCACCACGCTCACGCCCACCGGCTCGATCAGGTAGTGATAACCCAGCGCGTGCAGTTCCTCGCCGCCGATCACTGCCGCCATCGCGGTGGCGCCGCCCGGCGGATGGATGCAGCGCAGGTAATGCATCGCGCCCACGGCGGCACCCACGGCCAACGCGGGCGTCCACGCATGGCCGGGAAACAGCTTCTGGCAGCTCACGCCGATCGCCGCGGAAATCAGGTGGCCGCCGGCCACCGCCCAGGGTTGCGAGAGCGCGCCGTGCGGCACTGCGAACAGCAGCACCGCCGAGGCACCGAGCGAAGCCAGCATGATGGCGCCGGCCGGTCCGGCCCCGGCCAGTCCCTGCGGGAACACCTCATGGATGACCGCATAGACGGCCAGGATGCCGAGAAACGCCCCGGCGCCGGAAATCCACTTCTCCGCGTGCGTGGTGGTATTGCGCTCGATGCCCAGCCAGGGGCGCAACGCGTGGGGAACCTGGGAAGGCTTCATGGAGGCAACTGGCAGGAACGGGGCGACAGTTTAGGTCACCCCTTTTGCACGTAGCCGATACACGTCCTCAGGGCGAACCCGACGCGGCGCGCAGCACCGCATCGAACGCCGGCTTGGGCTGACGTTCGCGGTCGAACAGCAGCGGGTAGTTGTGACGACCGCGCACGGGATAGTCGTTCTTCCACGAGCCGCCATCGTGCACGTTCCAGAAGGTGACGCGCGCGATGACATCGCGCTTGCGCTTGAATAGCGCGAACAGCTCCGCATAGCGCTGGGCCAGGCGTTGCTGCATGTCCGCTGGCAGGCCGTCCGGCCACGGATCGAGCTGGCGCCGCGCGGCCGGGTCGGCCGGCAGTTCGAGGCGCTGGTCGGCGGGCATGCCGTCGGTGCGCGGCGGCTGCGGCAGCACGTCGATGTCCAGTTCGGTGATCATCACCTTGACCCCCAGCGCCGCGAACGTATCGATGCTCGTCTCGATCTCGGCGATCGACGGGCTGTCCAGGCCCCAGTGCCCCTGCATACCCACGCCATCCACGCGCACGCCACTGGCCTGCAACATCTTCACCAGCCGCACGATGCCTTCGCGCTTGGCGGGCTTCTCGGTATTGAAGTCGTTGTAGTACAGCTCGGTACCCGGGGCCGCCTCGGCGGCATAACGATAGGCCTCGCGCAGCAGACGGTCGCCATCGCCCACGTTCTTCAGCCATGGGCTCTGGCGGTAGCTGCCGTCCTCGTCGATGACCTCGTTGGCGACGTCCCAAGCCTGCAGGCGGCCGGCGAAATGTCCGGCGACGTGCTGGATGTGGTCCTTCAGCACTGCCAATTGGGCATCGGCGGTGTTCGGGCGGCCCTGTACATCGGTGAACATCCACGCCGGCGTCTGGATATGCCACAGCAGGTTGTGGCCCACCAGGAACATGCCATGTGCCTGCCCGAAGCGGACGAAGGCGTCCCCCTTGCTGAAGTCATAGACGCCGGGACGCGGATGCACGTTCTCCGGCTTGAGTTCGTTCTCAGCGGTGATGGTGTCGAATTGCGCGATCACCAATTGTTGCGAGCGCAGGTCGCGGCCGCTGACGATGGCATCGTTGACCGCCACTCCGACAAGAAAATCGTCGCGGTAGGCGTCCTTCAACGTGGCAGGCGGGGCGGCGGCGAAGGCGGGCAGGGCAGCGGTGGCCAGGGCCATGGCCAGCAGGGTAGGGCGGAAGGACAGGGTCATGGACATGCTCCGGGCGAGACGAGGGGCAGGTGGGTGTGGATATCAAGCGGCGCGGCAGCACCCGGTCGGGGACAATGTCCCGCGGAAGGCGGATACATCGCCTTCGGATGGCGCGGCGCAGCACGCCCGCGCGCGGTGTGCGGGCATCCCGAAATGCGTGGAAGGCCTGGATTTCCAGATGTTCGCGGCTTGGGTGATAGCGCTATCACTACCACGCGTCGATTGCTTGCGCCACTGGGGGGAGCGCGGTCCACCTGCGGAGATCTCGCTTCGTCGTTCGTTGGACACCGGCTTGCGTGCTGCCTCGGAGGCCGCCCGCATCAAATGCTGCCCTGCAGCGTGCATGGCCTGATGATAGCGCTACCATCACAGTCGCTGTGCGCTGTATCAGCCGGAGCTTGCGATCATGTCCGGTATTGGCGGCACGTTCGAGCCGCACGCGGCCGCGGTGCCCTCTGCCTACATCCCTCCAGGCAGGGGTTCCCGCGGTCGCGCCTTCCTTTCATCCGCCAGGGAATCCATGAACCGCACGACCGCACCGTTATCGGTCACCGAGAAGATCGGCTACAGCCTGGGCGACCTGGCCGCCAATCTGATCTTCCAGACCCTGATCAGCTTCCTGGCCTTCTTCTACACCGATGTCTACCGCATTCCGGCGGCCGCCGCGGCGACGGTGATCTTCAGCGTCGGCCTGCTCGGCGCCTTCGTGTTCACTCCGGTGGTGGGCATCATCGCCGACCGCACGCGCAGCCGCTGGGGCAAGTTCCGGCCATGGGTGCTGTGGACGGCGGTGCCGTTCGGCCTGCTGTCGCTGTTGGCGTTCTCCACGCCGAACCTGGGCGAGCACGGCAAGATCGCCTATGCACTGGCGACCTACAGCCTGCTGATGCTGGTGTACGTGGCCAACAACCTGCCGTATTCGGCGTTGAGCGGCGTACTCACCGGCAACATGGACCAGCGCAACAGCTTGTCGGCATACCGCTTCGTGGCGGTGATGATCGCGCAGTTCATCATCCAGGTGTTGCTGCTGCCGCTGGTGCTGATCCTGGGCGGCGGCGACAAGGCGCTGGGCTTCCAGCACACCATGGCGGTGTTCGCGGTGATCGGCACGGTGTTCTTCCTGATCACCTTCTTCACCACGCGCGAGCGCGTCGTGCCGGCGGCGGGCGAGGGCGGCAGCGTGCGCCAGGACCTGGCCGACCTGGTGCATAACCGGCCGTGGATCGTGATGCTGCTGCTCACCATCCTGGTCTTCGTCACCCTTGCGTTGAAGGGGGGCATGTACATCTATTACTTCAAGTATTACCTCAGCGAACCGGACCTGGCGGCCTTCATCGAGGGCGTGGGCTTCAACCGCTTCCTGGCCGGGCTCAACCATCTGCTTGCCAGCCTGGGCCTGTCGGCGTTCCAGTGGCCGCAGGACGCGCCGACATCGGCCTTCAGCCTGTTCAGCGCAGGCGGCATCATCGCGATGATCATCGGCATCGGCTTCTCGCGCCGGCTGGCCGAGCGCTTCGGCAAGCGCGACGTGTTCGGCGGGGCGTTGCTGGTCTCCACCCTGTGCCTGCTGGCCTACTTGTTCTTCCCGCCGCAGGCCGTCGGGCTGGTAGTGCTTTTCTACATCCTGCACGGCTTCTTCTACGGCATCACCACGCCGTTGCTGTGGGCGATGATCGCCGACGTGGCCGACTACTCCGAGTGGCGCAACCACCGCCGCGCCACCGCCATCATTTTCTCGGCGATGCTGTGCGGGCTGAAGATCGGCCTGAGCATCGGCGGCGCGTTGGTGGCGGCCATCCTGGCGCACTATGGCTACGACGGTGGCGCCGCCACGCAGGCGCCGGCCGTGGCCGATGGCATCCGCCTGTCGGTCAGCGTGTATGCCTCCCTTCCTTTCCTCGCCGCCGTGGCATTGTTGTTCCTGTACGAGATCGACAAGCGCACCGAGGTGCGCATCGAACAGGAACTGGGCGCGCGCCGCGCCGCCGCCACGGCCTGATCCCTTCTTTCACCGAAACTGTCCATGAGCGAACACATCGACCCGCAACGTCTGGCGGAACTTCGGCGCAGCGCGCTGTCTGCCCCGCTGGTGACCGCGCAGTACACCGCCGACCCGTCCGCCCATGTCTTCCAGGGGCGCGTCTATATCTATCCCTCGCATGACGTGGACGGGGGCGTGGCCTTCAACGACAACGGTGACCACTTCGCGATGGAGGACTACCACGTCTATCGCCAGGACCATCCGCAAGGCGAGACGGTGGACTGCGGCGTGGCGCTGCACGTGCGCGACGTGCCGTGGGCGGCCCGGCAGATGTGGGCGCCGGACTGCGCCGAACACGAAGGGCGCTACTACCTCTACTTTCCCGCCAAGCGGGCCGACGGCGTCTTCCAGATCGGCGTGGCGATCGGTGATTCACCGGAAGGCCCTTTCGTGCCCGAGGCCACGCCCATCGAGGGCAGTTATTCGATCGACCCGGCGGTGTTCGCCGATGCCTCCGGTGCGTACTACCTGTATTTCGGCGGCATCTGGGGAGGTCAGCTGCAGAAGTACCGCGACAACCGCTATGACGCCGCGCACGAAGAACCGCTGGCCGACGCGCCCGCGCTCGGGCCACGCATGGCCCGCCTGGCGCCGGACATGAAGGCTTTCGCCGAGGCGCCGCGCGAATTGGTGATCCTCGACGAACATGGCCAGCCACTGCTCGCCGGCGACCATGACCGTCGCTACTTCGAAGGCCCCTGGATGCACGTGCGCGGTGGGCGCTATTACCTCTCTTACTCCACCGGCGACACGCACTACATCTGCTACGCGACCAGCGACAACCCGTACGGGCCGTTCACCTATCAGGGCCGCATCCTCAATCCCGTGATCGGCTGGACCACGCACCATTCGATCGTCGAGTTCGACGGGCGCTGGTGGTTGTACTACCACGACTCGCTGCTCTCAGGCGGTGTGACGCACCTGCGCTCGATGAAGGTGGCCGAGTTGCATCATGATGCCGAGGGGCGCATCGCCACGCTCGATCCGTACGGTCATGATTGACGCTGCAATGACAGCGCTGCCGCCCGGCGAGCGCATCGTGTTGCGGGCCGGCCAGCTCGAAGTGACGGTGACCCCGCAGGCCGGTGGACGCGTGGCGCAACTGCGCCATGCAGGCGTGGATTGGCTGGTGGGGCCGGACGAGGGTATCGATGCTGCCATCGCATGGGGGGCCTATCCGATGGTGCCGTGGGCAGGGCGCATCCGGAACGGCCACTTCATCTTCGACGGCAAGCGCTGGCAACTGCCGCCGAGCCTGGGGCCGCATGCCATCCACGGCGTGGGTTTCCTGCGGGCCTGGGAAGTCACCTCGCGCGATGAGCGTGCGTTGACGCTTGCGCTCGAACTCGGCGAGCGTGGGCAATGGCCGTTCGGTGGTCGCGTCGAACAGCGGATCGAAGTGCTGCCCGACCGGCTCCGGCTGGAGATGCGCCTGGTGGCCGGCGCGCAGGCCATGCCGATGCCGGTGCTCGGTTGGCATCCCTGGTTCCGCAAGCTCACCCGCTTCACCTTCCAGCCGAATGCCTATTACCCGCGCGATGCCGAGGGCATCGCCACCTTGCCGCTGGCCGTGCCGCCGGGGCCGAAGGACGATTGCTACCTGTGCGACGCCCCGGTGGTGCTGTGGCGCGAGGGTCAGCAGATGGTGATGCGTGCCGAAGGCGACCACTGGGTGTATTACGACGAAACCCCGCACGCGACTTGCTTCGAGCCGCAGAGCGGGCCGCCGGATGCATTCAATCTTCGCGCGGAAGTACTGCCTGCGGGCGGAGAGGTATCAACATGGACGGAGTGGGTGCTTTCGATGGCGCACTGAGCCATCCCGACGCACACCGCCCACCCTGTCGCGCCCGGCCTTGTAGGAGCGGCTTCAGCCATCGGACAGTGCGCGACGCCGCTCGTCGGAGCCCGATGCCCTCTACGGATTCTCGCGCCAGGCGTACGGCCCGAACGTCGCGCCGATGAAGCCACCCGCGGACTGCGTGCTCAGCACCTTGGCATCGAGGTCATCGCGCAGCAGCTGCCACTGTCCGTGGCCGGTGGCGTACTCCGTGCGAAGGCGGGCATTCGCCAGCACGAACCGAAGCCGGGCCGTGTCGGTCCCGACCGGCAGCTTTGCCAACGCCAGCACGACGCCTTGCTTCGGCTCTCCGCCGCTTGCCCGGCGCCACAGCGCCAGCGTGGTGCCATCGTGTCCCGGCGACAACGCCAATGCATAGAAGTGGCTTTCGTTCTGCAGCAACGCCAATCCGGCGTGCTCCCCTGCCACCAGCTTGCCGGCGTCCACCGTCGCCTGCACGTCGGCATGATGGTGTTGGAGGCGGTGACCAAGGTAGCTGGGCTGCCCGGAAGCGAACTCGCCCAGCGGCGTCGATGACGGCGTGATCCGCAACCCACCGCGGCCGGTGTCGAACCAGCGTTCGCGCGGCGCGTTCACTCCCACCCAGGCGAGCGGCAAACGAGCGGCGGTGAACGTTTCGCGCCAGTCCATCGGCCCGCTCATCGGGGTGGCGCCGGGCGTGCGAGGCAGGGCGGGGCGGGGCGCCACCACCGGCACGCGTTCGCCGTGCGCGAGGATGCGCGGCCAGCCGTCCACCCATTGCACCGGCAATAGGAAGGTCTCGCGGCCGATGTTGTAGTGGTTGCCCTCGTAAGGACGCGTGGCCAGGAACACCGCCCACCAGCTGCCATCGGCCAGTTCGACGAACTGGGCGTGGCCTGCCGAGGTGATCGGGGCCGGCCGCGATGGGTCGAGATCGCGCTGGGTCAGCGAGGGGTTGCCACGCCAGGCTTCGTAAGGCCCGAAGAGATCGCGGCTGCGATACACCATCTGCGCGTGCTGCTCGCCGGTGCCGCCCTCGGCTGCGGTGAGGTAGTAGTACTCGCCGTGCCGGAACAGGTGCGGCCCTTCGACGTGCTCGGGGTTCGTCGCCGGGTCCGCGCCGCTGTCGACCAGCACTTTGCGCGGGCCGGTCATCCGCATCGTGTCCAGGTCCAGCTGCTGCAGCCAGATGGCGCGGTGACCGTCGTAGCGCAGCTTGCCTTCGGGCAGGCCGTTGTTCACTACGTAGGCGCGGCCGTCGCGGTCGAAGAACAGGGATGGGTCGATGCCCTCGAAGCCGAGCCAGTGCGGGTCGGACCATGGCCCGGCCGGGTGCTTGGCGGTGATCACGAAGTTGCCGCGGTCGCAGTAGAAGCAGGTGTTGGTGATGTAGAAGGTGCCTTCGTGCTCGCTGATCGAAGCGGCGAACAATCCGCGCGTAAGCTCGTTGTGGCCGAGGTCGAGCTGGCCGGGCCTGTCGATGGCGTTGGCGACCTGCCGCCAGCTGACCAGGTCGCGACTGTGGAAGACGGGCAGGCCGGGGAAATAGCCGAAGCTGGAGTTGACCAGATAGAAGTCCTGGCCAGCGCGCACCACCGAGGGATCGGGGTAGAAGCCGGCGAGGATCGGGTTGCGATACTGCGTGGTAGCAGGCGCGGGGCCGCCGTCATCGCCCAAGTACCGCACCTCGGTGAAGCGGGCCTCCCCCGCGTGCACGCCCGACGCCGCCGCCAGCAGCAGCACGACCCATGACCAAGCCTGTTTCATTCCGTGCCTCCTCCCGATCGGACCGGGCATGAAAGCACGCGCCAGTGCCCCGTGGGCGCGCGGGCTATGAAGATTTCGCAAGCGCCTATGCCTTCTCGACGGGGAGGGGCTTGCCGCCCTGCATCGATCATCCTCAAGATGATTCCGCCATCACCCACGGCGGCCTAGGCTGTAGGTATTCCCCCGCAGGAGCTTGACGATGCGCCAGAACGCCGCCCAATACGTGGCCCAGGTCCTGGAGATCGCCGGGGTCGAACGCGTCTATGGCGTGGTCGGCGATTCCTTGAACGGCTTCACCGACGCCCTGCGCGAGCGCGGCCGGATCGATTGGGTGCACATGCGCCACGAAGAGGCCGGCGCCTTCGCCGCCGGGGCCGAGGCGCAACTGACCGGCGAACTGGCCGTCTGCGTGGGCAGCTGCGGGCCCGGCAACCTGCACATGATCAACGGCCTGTTCGACTGCCATCGCAGCGGCGCGTCGGTGCTGGCGATTGCCGCGCATATCCCCAGCAGCGAGATCGGCATCGACTATTTCCAGGCCACGCATCCGGAGATCCTGTTCAAGGAGTGCAGCCATTACGTCGAGCTGGTGTCGCAGCCGGAGCAGCTGCCGCAGATCCTGGACCGCGCGATGCGCACCGCCATCGCGCGCAAGGGCGTGGCGGTAGTGGTCATCTCCGGCGATACCGCGCTCAAGCCGCTGGATGCGCCGCTGCCGAAGTGGATCGCACCGGCCGCGCCGGTGGTGCAGGCCGCGCCGGCCGAGCTGCGCCAGGCGGCGGAGATCCTCAATGGCGCCGGCAAGGTCACGCTGCTGTGCGGGGCCGGCTGCGCGCAGGCGCGCCAGGAGGTCATCGCGCTGGCGGAGAAATTGCGCGCCCCCATCGTGCATGCACTGCGGGGCAAGGAATGGCTGGAGCACGACAATCCGTACGACGTCGGCATGACTGGGTTGATCGGCTTCTCTTCCGGCTACGCGGCGATGAAGGCCTGCGATACGTTGTTGCTGCTCGGTACCAACTTCCCTTACCGACAGTTCTATCCGGAGGATGCGCGGGTCATCCAGATCGACCTGAACCCCGAATCCCTCGGTAACCGCACGCAGGTGGAGCTGGGCATCCAGGCCGACCTGCGCCACGCATTGCCGCAGCTGCTGCCGCTGCTCGTCACCAAGACCGATTCCTCGCACCTGGACGACGCGCGCGCGCACTACGCCAAGGCACGCACCGAACTGGACGAGCTGGCGCGCATCGAGCCCGATGGCGAGGTGGTGCACCCGCAGCAGCTCAACCGGCTGGTGAGCGAACTGGCCTCGGACGATGCGATCTTCACCTGCGACGTCGGCACGCCCACCGTGTGGGCTGCGCGCTACCTCCGGCTTGGCGGCGGGCGGCGCCTGCTGGGTTCCTTCAACCACGGCTCGATGGCGAACGCGATGTTGCAGGCCATCGGTGCGCAGGCGAGCCACCCGCAGCGGCAGGTGGTGTCGCTGTCCGGCGATGGCGGTTTCACCATGATGATGGGCGACTTCATCACCCTCGCGCAGTTGGGTCTGCCGGTGAAGGTGATCGTGCTCAACAACGGCACGCTCGGCTTCGTGGAACTGGAAATGAAGGCGGCCGGCCTGCTGGACACCGGTTGTGAATTGGTCAATCCGGATTTCGCCGCGATGGCTCGCGCGATGGGCGTGGCGGGTTGGCGCGTGGAACGGCCGGCCCAACTGCACGATGCATTGCAGGCGGCATTCGCCCACCCCGGACCGGCGCTGGTGGATGTGGTCAGCGCGCGGCAGGAACTGGTGATGCCGCCGAAGGCCTCCTGGGGGCAGGCGAAGGACTTCGGCCTGTTCCTGCTCAAGGCCGTGCTCGACGGCCGCGGTGGGCAGGTACTGGACCTGGCGAAGGTCAACCTGCGCCGCTAGTCACGATGGGCAGCCCGCGTCCGCGCGAGGTAAGAGAGGCAGCGCCGCGTGCCGTCCATGCGTGATCGGGGCGTATCATGGCGCTCCGTTTCCTGACGCAGGTCCCACGATGTCCGCTTCGGCCTTCTATCCCATTGGTACGCCCGGCCAGCCCTGGGGCGAGGCGGAGAAGCAGCAATGGCGCGAACGCCAGCACAAGCTGCGTAGTTACGAGGCCGAAGTGGTGACCGCCATCGAGGCACTGCGTGCCGATTTCGATGTCTCCGTATACGGTGAACTGGACTACGCCCCGGACCGTTATGCGCTGTACGCGGTACGCAGCCGCGACTGGAACGAAGGCTTGCCCACCGCGCTGGTCACCGGCGGCGTGCATGGCTACGAGACCAGCGGCGTGCAAGGCGCGCTGCAGTTCCTGCGCGAGGCAGCGCGGGAATACACCGGGCGTGCCAACCTGCTGGTGGTGCCATGCGTGAGCCCGTGGGGCTATGAACGCATCCATCGCTGGAACCGCGACGCCATCGATCCGAACCGCTCGTTCCGCGCCGACAGCCCGGCGGGCGAATCGGCTGCGCTGTGGGCGCTGGTGTCGCCTATCCGCCAGCGCGTGCGGGTGCATATCGACCTGCACGAGACCACCGATACCGATGAAAGTGAGTTCCGCCCGGCGCTGGCTGCGCGCGACGGCAAGCCGTTCGAGCCGGATGGCATTCCCGATGGCTTCTATCTGGTGGGCGACAGCGAGAACCCGCAGCTAGACTTCCAGCGTGCGGTGATCGCCGCGGTCGCTGGGGTCACCCACATCGCCCCGGCTGACGCACGCGGGTTGATCATCGGCTCGCCGGTGGTGGCGCCGGGTGTGATCGAGTATCCGGTCAAGCGCCTGGGCCTGTGCGCGGGCATCACCGATGCGGTCTACACGACGACCACCGAGGTGTATCCCGACAGTCCCAGTGCCACGCCGGCCGAGTGCAATGCGGCGCAGGTCGCGGCGATCCGTGCCGCGCTGGATTACGCGTTGGCGCAGGGCTGAGGCCGAGACGCGCGGGAGCATTTCCCGCCGCGCGCGCCGGTATTTTCCTAGACGCAGCCGCGGCGCCCACCGCTGGGCGCAAAGATGCGCGTCGGCCATCCTTCTTCCACAGGAGGATGACGATGAACATCTGGAAGGTCTGCTTTTGGGGATGGGCACTGTGCAGTGCGTCGGCAGTGGCGCAAGAGGTTCACCGTTTCCCGCAGGGAAGGGACGTCGCCTACCGGGCGGCGCCCTGCACGGGCAACGGTACGCACGGAAAGTGGCGGTTGGCGGTGCATCCGCAGGCGGTGGCCCGCCGCACCACGTCGAGAGGAGGCGCGCGGCGCGCGTCGGAGGGGCGGCGGGCGCGCGGGGCGGGGAAGGCCTCGCACGTCCGGCAGGAGGCCGGTGGCAGTTGCGAGGCCGTGCGCGCCCGGCGTGCGGCGGCGTATGAAGCAGCCGGGCTGAAACGCGATTTCGCGATGTCGAGCCTGTGGGACAACCGGGTGCAGCAGGCCTGCAAGTAGGAGCGGCAGTCGTGGCCGGGGCGGTCATGCGCCGGCCACTCCTGCCGCAGCAGGCCTGCACGTGAGCGGGGAACGGTGCGGGGGCGCGCCGGTTACGCGGCCTTGCTCTCCGCTTGCCGCGCGTAACGTGCTGGCGGCATGCCGACCTGGCGCGCGAAGGCCACGCTGAAAGTGCTGGCCGAGCTGTAGCCCACGCGTTCGGCAATACGCGCAACCTCCAAGCCGCCCTCCCGCAGCAGGCGCTTGGCCAGGGCCATGCGCCAATGCAGGAGGTAAGCCATCGGCGATACGCCGAGCGCACGGGTGAAACGCGCGAAGAAGGCCGAACGCGACAATGCCGCCTGCTCGGCCAGTCCCGCCACGGTCCACGCCTGTTCGGGCCGCGCGTGCAATGCGCGCAAGGCCAAGGCGAGGCGCTCATCGGCCAGGCCCAGGGCCAGCCCTGGTGCGTTGCCCGTGGCGCCGCCGCTGCGCAATGCTTCGATCAGCAACACTTCCAGCAGCCGTTCCAGCACGATTTCTCGCGCTGGTCGCTGCGAGAGGGTTTCATCGCTGAGCAGCTGCACCAGCGTGGCCAGGCGGGGTACGCCGCGCACGTGCAGCACCTGTGGCAGCAGCGAGACCAGCAGCGTCGCATCCGGCGAACGGAAACGGCAGTGGCCGATGTGCATGCGTTGCTCCGGCGCACCTTCCTGTCGCCCGATGCGGAAGTGACCGGCGCCCAGCTTCACCGGCGTGGTGGGCGGCACCTCCGCGCCGGTCGGGCTGGCGTTGCGCAGGCCGCGCATTGCCGGGACCAGAACGAAGTCGCCGGCCTGCAGGTCGATCGGTGGGGATCCTTCGACCGTCATCCGGCATTCGCCTTCCAGCAGCACGCAGTAGAAAGGATCACCGTCGCCGGGGCGCTGCACCTGCCAGGCACCTGCGCCTTCGACCAGCTTGGTGAACCGCGCCACAGGCTGAAGCAGGCTGACCATCTCGGTGAAGGGATCGCTCACCGCGGGACGCTCGCGAAAGAAAGGTGGACGCTGGAGTGTAGTTCGTCCGGCTGCACAGGCCTAGCCTATGTGTCGGTTCCCTGCAGAAGGCAAACGCCCATGTCCACTGTCCTCATTACCGGTTGTTCGTCCGGCTTCGGCCTGGAGACCGCCCGCCTGTTCCTGCAACAAGGCTGGCAGGTCATCGCGACGATGCGAACGCCCCATCCGGAAGTGCTGCCTGCTTCCGATCGCCTGCGCCTCCTGCCCCTGGACATCACCGATCCTGCGAGCATCGCCACGCTGGTCGAACAAGCCGGGCCGATCGACGTGTTGGTCAACAACGCCGGTATCGGCGCGCCCGTGCCGGTCGAACTGATGCCCACCGCCACGGCGCGTGCCCTGTTCGAGACCAACCTGTTCGGCACGCTGGCGATGACCCAGGCATTCTTGCCGCAGTTTCGCCAGCGCCGTGCCGGCGTGGTGGTCAACGTGACCTCGTCGGTGACGCTCAAGGCCCTGCCGCTGGTGGGCGTCTACAGCGCCAGCAAGGCCGCGGTGAATGCCTTCACCGCCTCGTTGGCCATCGAAATGGCGCCATTCGGCGTGCGCGTACGGCTGGTGCTGCCCGGGCGCTCCCCGGAAACGCGCTTCGGTAGCAATGCGCAGGCGTTCCTGCACGGGCAGGATGACCCCGATTACGGCGATTTCATCGCCCGCACCATCGCGAGCCTTCGCGAGGCCAACGGCCCGGTCACGCACGCGCCGGATGTCGCACAGGCCGTGTGGCGAGCGGCGACAGACCCGAATGCACCGTTGCGGATTCCCGCCGGTGCAGATGCAGAGGCGTGGATGGCCGAATCGGGCGGCGCCGCCTGACGCGCCGATGGGCGAGGGGATCGGCTGATCCCCTCGCATGCCCCCACTTTCATCGAAGGCGACTGGAACTCAGAAGCGCCAGTCCAGGCTCACCGTGTAGCTGCGCGGCGCACCGTAGTAGCCGCTGTAGCGCAGCGAGTTGATGTACTTCTCGTCGGTGATGTTCTTCACGTTGAAGCGCAGCGTTGCGTCGGGCAGGAAATCCCACGCCACGAAGCCGTTGAGCACCGCGTAGCTGTCCTGGCGCACGGCGAAGCCGCTGGTCTCCACGTTGGAGATGTTGCTTTGCCAACGGCCACCGAGGCCGAACTGCAGCGCGGTGTAGCTCGGCAGGCGGGCGCTGAGCACCAGGTTGGCGGTGCGGCGCGGCACCCAGCGATAGGTGTCGTCGCCGTCCTCCCCGGTGAGCTTGAGCGCGGTATAGCCGAACACCAGGTTGACGTTCTCCGACACCTTGCCGGTGGCCTCGAATTCGACACCCTTCGATTCGACATCCACACCGGTGTAGTAGTACTGGCCGTTGTCGTTGTATCCGGCACCCGTCGCCAGGCCATCCTGCCGGGCCTTGAACAGGGCGATCGTGGTCAGCAGGCGCTTGTCGAACCAGTCGGCCTTCACGCCCACTTCGTAGTTGGAGCCCTTGGTCGGGTCAAGGTAGCGGCCGTCGGCGTCGCTCTGCTCCTGCGGCTGGTAGATGTCCGAGTAGCTGACGTAGCCGAGCACGTGCTCGTTGAAGTCGAAGGTCAGGCCGCCGTACGGGCTGGTCTTGCCTTCGGTCTGGTCGAACACCACGCCGTAGTTGACGCCGTCGCGGTGGTAGTTGGCGTAGTTCACGCCGACCACGGCCTTCAGGCGCTCGGTGAAGGACAGGCGCGCGGCGCCGTAGGCGCGCTTCAGGCGCTGGTTGAGCGTGCTGTACTGCGACAGGTCGCCCCACACCGGCTCGGGAATCACGTCACCGGCCCACGGGAAGCCCGGCATCGGCAGGTATCCGCATACTGCGTCGCCGCACATCGCGCCCGCGTATTCCTTGTTGTCGGCCTCGCTGCGTGCGTAGCTGACGCCGAACATCACTTCCTGGTCGAGCCCGAACATGTCGAAGTGGCCGTTGATCGTGGCCGAATCCAGATGCGCGGTGGTCTTGTCCCAGCCGCCCCACGGGTAGCCGTACAGGCCCAGGTTCGTGCCCGGCTCCAGGCCGGTGCCGAAGTAGTCGGTGGCGTAGAACAGCTTGGTGTCGTTGGTGATCTGGCGGTAGTTGTAGGCCAGCTTCAGCTGCCAGTCCTCGGCCACCTGGTGGGTGTATTCGAGAAAGCCGGACTGGGTGGTGGTGTCCCACATCGTCCAGTCCTGGGTGGTGGAAGCGCCGCGATCCCACTCGGCCTGGGTGCCATCGCTGTACATGAAGGTCAGCGCGCCCCACATGTTGCCGTCGGTGCGCGTCTTCTGCCAGGAATAGCCGGCAGTCAGCGTGCCATTCTCGCCGATCTGGCCGTCGACCACGCCGTAGACGAAGTCGCGCTTGTCGCTCTTGCCGCGCAGCCAGGAATCGCCGTCCTCATGCGCGGCGACCACGCGGCCGGCCCAACTGCCGTCGGCGGTGAACGGGGTGGAGTAGTCGGCCTCCACGCGCCGCGTCCCCCAGGTGCCATAACTGATGCCGACCACGCCCTGTTCTTCGTTGGTCGGACGCTTGCGCACGTAATTGAGGGTGCCGGCGGCGTTGCCGACGCCGGTCAGCAGCCCGTTGGCGCCGCGGATGACTTCCAGCTTCTCGTAGGCAAAAGCGTCGGTGGCACTGGTGGCGATGCCCCAGCCGTTGGGCAGGCCGATGCCATCGATCTGCGTGTTGGCGATATCGAAGCCGCGCGCCGTGTAGGTGGTGCGGTTGGTTTCCCATTCGTCGACCACGATGCCGGTGGCCATGCGCAACGCGTCGTTGACGGTGTTCACGCCGAAGGTCTGCATCTGTTCGCTGCTCACCTCGCTGATCGACTGCGGGGTGTCCTTGATCGCCAGGTCGAGGTTGGTGGCGCCATTGCTGACGCGCTCGGCGCGCTGGGCGACCACGCGAACCTGGTCCAGGGTGGTGGCATCGGCACTGCCGGAGCCGGCTTCCTCTGCCTGCGCGTGGAGGGCGACCAGCAGGCCGAAGGCCAGCACGGAATAGCGGGGCAGGGCAGCGGCGCGACGGGAGAAATTGGACATGGGGGTGGGGATTTCCGGGAGTGAAAGTGCCGGGCGGGGGCGGCGAGGCCGGCGTCCGTGGCGCGCAGTTTACATGGGAATGGTTCTTATTGGCGCGAATTGTAAAGGCTGCGTGATTCCGTCGCATGCCAGTGACGGTCATCCCCTGAGCATCCGAAAGGCTTGCGACACGCGCCTAACGTTGTTAGATTCGCCGCCGTCTAACAGCGTTAGGTGGGGCGTGCGCAAAGCCATCGGGCGGGATCAAATCGTGGCGTCAGCCTTCCGCCTGCTCGACGAAGCCGGCCTGGACGGCGTAAGCCTGCGCAAGGTCGCCTGCCAGCTGGGTATCCGGGCGCCATCGCTGTACTGGCACTTCAAGAGCAAGCAGGCGCTGGTCGATGCGATGGCCGATGCCCTGATCCAGGACGTCGCCCGCGACGTCCCCGCCGGGCAGTCCTGGCGCGAGACGCTGCTGCAACTCGCGCGCGAGTTCCGCCACGCGTTCAAGGCGCACCGCGACGGCGCGCGCGTCTACGCCGGCACCTACCTGGCCACCGAGAATGTCATGCGCGTGGCCGAAGTGACGATTTCCTCTCTGGCCAAGGCCGGCGCAACGATCGATTTCGCCGCCACCACGGCGATGGACCTCATCTATTACGTGCTCGGCTTCGTGATCGAGGAGCAGTCCATGCCCGAAAACGGGGCGGGGATGGAAGACGTGGAAGCCGCCTTCCTTGCGATGGCCGAGGCCCGCTTCCCGTATTGCTGGCAGGCACGGCATTTCCTCACCGAGCCGGACCTGGAACGCCGCTTCGAGCAGGGCGTCGGGTTGCTGCTCGACGGCGTGGCGCTGCGCTTGCCGACCGACGGCCAGTAGCGCACCGATCAAAGTCCTTTCACCCCCCGTACCGCCCGCCAGCCAGCCAACGCAAGCGTGTTCCCGCCCGGCGGCATTCCTCACTTCTGCATACAGAGATCTCCATGCGTGTCGATTCCCTGCGTTGGTGTGTTCCCCTCCTGATGGCGCTGTCGCTGGCGGCTTGCGGCGGCGCGGACAAGAAGAGCGAAGAAGAAAGCGGCCAGGCCTCCGCGCTGCCGGTGACCCTGGCGCCGGCGCAGGCCCAGCAGATGGCGCGCACGGTGCTGGTGTCCGGCCCGGTGTCGGCGTTCGAGGAAATGCAGCTGGGTGTGGAACTCAGTGGGCAGCGGGTGACCGCGCTGAACGTGGATGTAGGCCAGTGGGTAAAGAAGGGCCAGGTGCTGCTGCAGTTGGACCACCGCACCCTCGACAGCGAGCTGGCGCAGGCCGACGCGTCGCTGCGCCAGGCACAGACTGCCCAGGAGCTGGCCGGCCTGAACTACGAGCGCGGCGCCAAGCTCGCCACCGAGAAGCTGATCAGCGCGAGCAGCCTGGATGAACTGCGTGCCACCCGTGTCGATGCCGAGGCGCAGACTGCCACCGCACGCGCGCGACGCGATGCGGCGAAGCTGCAGCGCGATTTCGCCGAACTACGCGCGCCCGCCGACGGCGTGATCTCCAAGCGGCTGGTGCAGCCGGGGCAGGTGGTCGCCGCCGGCAGCGAACTGCTGCGGCTGATCCGCGACAACCGGCTGGAGTGGCGTGCCGAACTGTCCGAAGCACAGCTTGCCGGCGTGGCGGTCGGCAACACGGTCACGCTGCCGTATGGCGGGCAGGAGGTCGTCGGGCGCATCCGCGCGGTGAGCCCGGGCGTGGATTCGCAGACCCGCACCGGCACGATCTACGCGGACTTGCCGACGCAGGGGGCGCTCAAGCCCGGCGTGTATGTCGAGGGCCGCATCGTCACCGGCGATGGCCAGGCATTGACCATTCCCAGTGCGGCGGTCGTGCAGCGCGATGGTCACAGCTATGTGTTCCTCGTCGATGACAAGCAGCAGGCCCAGCGCCGTCGCGTGCGTACCGGGCAGGTGGCGCAGGGCCGCACTGAGATCGCCGAAGGCCTGAAGGCTGGTGAGCAGGTGGTCGTCGATGGCGCCGGTTTCCTGGGTGAGGGCGACCGCGTGCGCGTCGTCGCCGGCACCAAGGTGGGTGCACGATGAATTTCTCCGCCTGGGCGATCAAGCGCCCGCTGCCGGCGCTGCTGGTGTTCTTCGTGCTTTGCGTGGCGGGCCTGTGGGGTTTCTACCAATTGCCGGTGGCGCGCTTCCCGGACATCGCCTTCCCGATGACCACGGTGACCGTCACCCAGCCTGGCGCCTCGCCGAGCCAGCTGGAGGCGGAAGTCACCCGCAAGGTCGAGGATTCCGTGGCCACGGTGAACAACGTCAAGCGGGTGATGTCGACCGTCAGCGAGGGCGTGAGCACCACCAGCATCGAGTTCCAGTTGGAGGCCGACCTCGCCACTGCGCTGGATGACACCCGCGACGCCGTCACGCGCATCCGCACCGACCTGCCGCAGGACATCCAGGAGCCGGTGATTTCCAAGGTCGATATCGGCGGCTCGCTGATGACTTATGCGCTGGTCGCCCCGCGCATGACCGCCGACGAGGCCAGCTGGTTCGTCGACCGCGACATCTCGCGGGCCATGTACGGGGTGCCCGGCGTGGCGCGCGTCACCCGCGTGGGTGGCGTGCAGCGCCAGGTGCGGGTGGACCTGGACCCCAACGCCTTGCTCGCCTTCGGCATCACCGCAGGCAATGTGTCGCAACAGCTGGCGCAGATCCAGGTGGAGCGCGCCGGCGGCAAGGCCGAACTGGAGGGCGCGCAGCAGACGATCCGCACGCTCGGCACCGTGGCCGATGCCCAGGCGCTGCGCGACTATTCGATAAGCCTTCCGGACGGGCGCGCGGTGCGGCTGTCCACGCTGGCGAAGGTGACCGACGCGGCGGCCGATCCCACTGAAGCGGCGTTGCTGGACGGCAAGGACGTGGTGGCCTTCTCGATGTCGCGCACGCGCGGCTCCAGCGAGGTCAAGGTGGAGGCGGGCGTCCACAAGGCCCTGGATGCGCTCAAGGCCAGCCACCCAGGCATCGACTTCCGCCTGGTGACCACGGCCATCGACGAGACACACCGATCCTACGATTCGTCGATGACCATGCTCTACGAGGGCGCGCTGCTGGCCCTGCTGGTGGTGTGGTTGTTCCTGCGCGACTGGCGCGCCACCTGGGTCTCGGCGTTGGCGCTGCCGCTGTCGATCATCCCGACCTTCGCGGTGATGTACTGGTTCGGCTTCACGCTGAACATGATCACGCTGCTGGCGTTGTCAGTGGTGGTGGGCATCCTCGTGGACGATGCCATCGTGGAGATCGAGAACATCGTGCGCCACCTGCGAATGGGCAAGCCTCCGCTGGAAGCTGCGCGCGAGGCGGCCGGCGAGATCGGCAACGCGGTGATCGCCACCTCGCTCACGCTGGCCGCCGTGTTCGTGCCGGTGGCCTTCATGCCGGGCATTGCCGGCAAGTTCTTCCGCGAATTCGGCTGGACCGCGGCCACGGCCGTGCTGTTCTCGCTGCTGGTGGCACGCCTGCTGACGCCGATGATGGCCGCCTACATCCTCAAGCCGCATGGCGAGGAGAAGCAAGATTCGAAGCTGATGCGCTGGTACCTGGGCTGGGTCGACGCGGCGCTGCGCCATCGTGGGCGCACGCTGTGGATCGCGGCGGGCCTGTTCGTCGCCTCGCTGGCGCTGGTGCCATTGATCCCGGCGACCTTCATCCCGCAGTCCGACCTGGGCCGCAGCAACCTCAGCCTGGAGCTGCCGCCGGGCACGCGCCTGCAGGAAACGGTAGCCGTCTCCGAACATGCGCGTGCCATGCTCAGGGACATGCCCGAGCTCAAGCAGGTCTATACCGCCGTGGGCAGCGTGCTCGACCTCGGCGATCCTTCCACCACGGGCGTGGCCGACCCGCGCAAGGCCACGCTGGTGCTGGACTGGGGCGTGGCCGACGAGCGCAAGCGCGACCAGCGCGAGCTCGAACGCGATGCGCGTGCGCGCCTGGCCGACCTGCCCGGCGTGCGCGTGAGCTACGTGAGTTCCGAGCCGGGCAACCTGTTGCAGCTGGTGCTGTCCGGCGATGACCCGCAGCGGCTGCAGGACGCTTCCACCGCACTGGAGCGCGACCTGCGCGGCATCCAGGGGCTGGGTAGCGTCACCTCCACGGCTTCGCTGCTGCGACCGGAAATCCAGATCGTACCCAACGCGGCACGCGCGGCCGACATGGGCGTGGCCACGGCGGACATCGCCGAGGCGGCACGCATCGCCACCGCAGGCGACTACGAACAGCGACTGGCCAAGCTCAACCTGCCGGACCGGCAGGTGCCGATCCGCGTCGGCTTCGCCGAGGAAACGCTGGCCAACCCCGCGTTGATCGGCCAGCTGCGCGTGCCAGGCCGCTATGGGCCGGTGCCGCTGTCGGCCGTGGCGGATATCCAGATGGGCAGCGGCCCGTCGCAGATCTCGCGCTACCAGCGCCAGCGCAACGTCACCCTGACCGCCGAACTCAACGGTCGGCCGCTGGGCGAGGTGATGGAACAGGTGCAGCAGCTGCCAAGCGTGAAGAAGCTGCCCCCGGGCGTGAGCTTCCTCAATACCGGCGACGCGGAAGTCTTCGTCGAGCTGTTCGTCGGCTTCCTGCTGGCGATGGCTGCCGGCCTGGTGTGCATCTATATGGTGCTGTTGCTGCTGTTCAACCATGCGCTGATGCCGGTAACGATCCTGGCTGCCGTGCCGCTGTGCGCCGGCGGTGCGTTCGGCGCGCTGCTGATCACCCAGAACATGCTGTCGCTGCCGGCATTGATCGGCCTGTTGATGCTGATTGGCATCGCCACCAAGAACTCGATCCTGCTGGTGGACTATGCGGTGATCGCCGAGGACGAGCATGGCCTGAGCCAGCACGATGCGCTGGTGGACGCGTGCCGCAAGCGCGCGCAGCCGATCATCATGACCACGCTGGCGATGGGCGCCGGCATGACGCCGATCGCGCTGGGCTTCGCGGGTGATTCGAGCTTCCGCGCGCCGATGGCGATCGCAGTGATCGGCGGGTTGATCACCTCCACGCTGCTGAGCCTGATCGTGATCCCGGCCGCGTTCACGGTGGTCGACGACCTGGGCGAGTGGGTGTCGCGCAAGTTCCGCCACCGCTCCTCGCACCCGCACGCCGCGGCGGCGGACGAAGCGTAAGAGAAGGCGCGACGGGCCCGGGTTGCCGGGTCCGTCGCGTGCATTGCTCAGTCGCCGAGCGAATCGAGCAAGCCACGAGCCGGGGCGAAAAAGGTCACGCCGGTGGTGGCGCGGGAGAAATCCAGGATGCGGTCATGCAAGGGCGGCGGATCGCCCAGGAACATGCGTTCGAGCATCTTCTCCACCACCCACAGGTAGCGCGTATAGCCGATGAAGTACGTGCCGTACTCGCCACGGCCGGGCGAGGCAAAGGGCATGTTGTCGCGCAGGATCGCGTGTTCACCCTGGTCATCGGCGATGGTGCACAGGGTCTTGTGCGATTTCTGCTCCGTTGGCGCGGCATCGGGCAGTTCGCGGTTGTCCTGCTTGGTACGGCCGATGATGCCTTCCTGCGCCTCGGTCGCCTGCGCGCGCCAAGCCGGCAGGTCGTGCAGGTATTTCTGGATCACCACGTAGCTGCCGCCTGCATGGTCCGGGTCCTCCTCGCCCACCAGTGTCGCGTCGGGCAGGGCCAGGCCATCGGGATTGGCGGTGCCGTCCACGAATTCGAGCAGGTCACGCCCGTCGAAATAACGAAAGCCGGTGACCTCGTCCTGCGTGACCACGGCCTCTCCGAGCGCTTCCAGCAGCAGTTTCTCGAACTCCACGATCAGGTCCATCGAACGCGCGCGCAGGTGGTACAGCAGGTCGCCCGGCGTGGCCGGCGCGCGGTGGGTCGCTCCCTGCAGCTCCTTGAAGGGCCTCAGTTCGCGCGGCGGAGGCTTGCCGATCAGTGGACGCCATGCGCGATGGGAAATGGCGACATTGCAGGTGAAGGTCGCCGTGATATCCCGCGCGGTGATGTTCTTGACCAGGTCACTGGTGCTGCCCAGCACCGAGCGCACGCGCGCCAGTGACGCCTCGTCGTCACGCACGCACAGCACCAGGAATGCGGCGGCGATCGACAGCGGTGCGTCGATGTACTGGGGTTCGGTGCGCAAGGTCTGTCGCACCGCGGAGATCTGCGTGGGTCGCAAGGCCATGATCCGCTTCCTGGGGCTGCCACGGGCCGGCGCGCGTGACGCGAACCGGTCGCCTACATCAACTTCGCATCCCGCAGCAGGTCTTCCAGATAGGTGCCCCTGGCTTTTTCCACCGCCACGCGACTGGCCAACTGGGCCAACCAGGGCAGCTTCACGTCCTGCAGCGGCTTGCGGTCGTTGAGATAATAGAGCGAGCTGAGCAGCACGCGCACATCGAAGACGGAGGCGAAGACTTCCGGCACCCCACGGTCCACCTCCAGCAGGGTGTAGACCGCTTCCATCGCCGTGCGGACCGAATACTCGGTCGTGAACACCGTATCGCGCTCGGTTTCGGCGAAATTGCCGATGAAGGCGAGGTTCTTCGAGCCTTCGGGCACCACCCTGGGCCGGTCGCCCGCCGCGCGCGGCATGAAGTAGGACGTGATGTAGGGCATGTTGCACGGCACCGTGCTGGCCGAATGACGGGCCAGGTCGTCGATGTCCGCCTCCGGCACGCCGAGATGGTAGAGCCACTCGGCGCACAATTCCGCACCGGTGCATTCGCGGATCGTCTTCTTGACGTAGTCGCCGGGCCGGTCGGAGAACAGGCCGTACAGCCACACGACCAACTGCGCGCGCGCGTCCTGCGCGGCGAAATGCGGCTGGCGGCTCATGGTGAAGCCGTAGAGCCAGCTCGAATCCTGGATGCTGCACGGACCGCCGGTCACGATGACGCCGGTGTGCGGGTTGCGCCCGGTCAATTTCTCGATGTAGGGCGTGATGCGGTCATCGTTCAATGTCACCGTGGCGGAAATCGTCCAGTTCGCTTCCGGGATGTTCTCGCAGAACTTCTCCGGCCGACCGAATGCCGGATCGCGGGCGGCCATGCGCTTCCACAACGACCAGGCACCGCCGCGGTCGGTCACGATGGGAGCGGGGGTGTCGTTGTCACCGTAGGTGGAGCTCTCGGTGATGGAGCCGTTGGTCACGAACACCAGGTCGCGGGGGGCGAGCTGGATTTCCTCGCGCTCCCCGTCGCAGCTTAGCTCGATCGCCGTGGCACGCTTTTCGCCGCCGCTGGTCGAGACCATCACGTCCTCGACCTGGGTGTTGTAGCGAAAGACCACCCCTTGCGCTTGCAGGTGGGCCACCAGCGGGCGAATCAGCGACTCGTACTGGTTGTAGTGGGTAAAGCGTAGCGAGGTGAGATCGGACAAGGTGGAAATGTGGTGGACGAAGCGCAGGATGTAGCGCCGCATCTCCAGTGCGCTCGCCCATGGCTCGAAGGCGAACATCGTGGCCCAGTACAACCAGAAGTGCGATTGGAAGAACTCCTCCCCGAACACTTCGTCGATACGCTTGTCATCGAGGTCTTCCTCGCGCGTGAGCGCCAGGGAGATGAGTTGCTCGATCGCCTTGGGGGTAAGCGTCAGGTCCGCTACCTGCGGCACGATGCGGCCGCGCTGGTGGATCGCGCGGCAGGGATTGCTCGACGGGTCGCGCTTGTGCAACCAGTACATCTCGTCCAGTACCGAGGCATCGGGGGTTTCCAGCGAGGGCACCGAGCGGAACAGGTCCCACAGCGTTTCGAAATGTGCCTCCATCTCGCGGCCGCCGCGGATGATGAAGCCTTTGTGCCGGTCCAGCAGGCCGTCCATGCTGCCGCCCGGCAACGCGAGCTCCTCGAAGATGGTGATCGCCTCGCCGGGCACGCCGGCATCGCGGATCAGGAAGGCCGCGCCGGCCAGTGAGGCCAGGCCGGCGCCGACGAAGTAGGCCCGCCGGTCCTGGATGCCTTCGAGCTTGGGTGGGCGGGCAAAGGCCTCGAAGTTGCCGCGGGATCGATACATGGGGCGTGTCCTGGGCGAGGGGTCCTCGCCAGTGTATGCAGGACTTTGTTAAACCCGGGGGTGGGCGATGCCTTCACGTCTCACATGAAGAGGAGGATGGGACGATTGCGCCACAGCGACGTGCTGCCACTTTCGGACCCTTCATGCCCCACTTCCGGCGATTGTTTGGCCGCTGGCTTCGCCTGCGACGTCGTGTGCGCCAACGCTGGCGCGAGCGCCAGGTCGCCCATCCCGTGCTGGCGCCAACCGACGCGCCGCTGCGCGAAGCACTGTTCAGCGTCGAACAGATGGAGGAGCAGGGCCGCACGCTGGCGCGCCAGCATCGGGTACGGCTGCGGCCGGCGCCCGAGCGCCTGCTCGAGCGCCTGCAGGACAACGAGCGGGTGCTGGACGATGCCAACACCCTGCTCAATGGCCTGGTGCGCGAACAGTTGCGGGTCAGCCCGGCCGGGGAATGGCTACTCGACAACTACTACCTGATCCAGGAGCAGACCCAGACCGCGCGCCGCCATCTGCCACGCGGTTACAGCCGCCAGCTGCCGACGCTCACGCGCGGTCCTTCCGCGGGCCTGCCGCGGGTCTACGAGCTGTCGATGCGGGCGATCGCGCACGGCGATGGCCGCATCGACGCCGAAACACTGGGCCGTTTCATCGCCGCCTACCAGTCGGTGTCGCCGCTGAGCCTGGGCGAGCTGTGGGCAGTGCCGATCATGCTGCGCCTGGCCCTGCTGGAGAACCTGCGGCGCATGGCCGCGCGGGTGATGCGCGATGGCCAGGACCGCCGCCTGGCCGCCTCCTGGGCGGAGAACCTCAACCGGGTCGCCGCCGAGGCGCCCACCGATGTCGTGCTGGTGCTGGCGGACATGGCGCGCTCCGAGCCGCCCCTCACCGGCGCATTCGTGGCCGAACTGACGCGTTCGCTGCATGGACGCGGTGGGGCGCTTTCCATGCCGGTGGCTTGGCTGGACCAGTGGGCCGCCGCGGCCGGCCAACGTATCGACGAACTGGTGGGTTCGGAAGGCCAGCAACAGGCGGCCGACCAGGTATCGATCGGCAACAGCATCGCCAGCCTGCGCTTTCTGGCGACGATGGACTGGCGCACGTTCGTGGAGGACATGAGCGCGGTCGAACATCGCCTGCGGCAGGACCCGGTGCAGGTCTACGCGCGAATGGACTTCGGCACGCGCGACGCCTATCGCCATATCGTGGAGAAGATCGCCCGCGGCAGCCGCATGCGCGAGGAGGCGGTGGCCGATATCGTGCTCGGGCTGGCGAGCGCGGCGCAGGCGGAGCCCGGCGCCGATGCGCGGCGGGCGCACGTCGGCTACTGGCTGGTGGGCGAGGGGATGGCATCCACCGTGGATGCGGTTGCCGCAGCGTCGCCGCGCCAGCGACGTGCCCGTCATCTGCCACACCGCGTGCCGCTTCCGGTCTATCTGTTGCCGATCGCCCTGCTGGCGGCCATCGCGACCTGGGGCCTGCTGGCCAATGGGCCGCGCGACGCGGGCATCGGCGCCATGGTCGCGCTGGGCCTGCTGGCGTTGCTGGAGTTCAGCGAATTGGGCGTGGCGCTGGTGAACTGGACGGCCACGTTGCAGGTGCCCCCGCGGCCTTTGCCGCGCCTGGATTTCAGCCAGGGGATTCCGGCCGACTGCCCGACCGTGGTGGCGGTGCCCTCGATGCTGTCGAGCACGGGCGCGATCGATACGCTGGTCGAGGCGTTGGAAGTGCGCTTCCTGGCCAATCGCGACCCGCAGCTGCGCTTCGTGCTGTTGACCGATTTCCTCGACGCGCCGGCCCAGTCCATGCCTGGCGACGAAACGTTGCTTGCGCATGCGGCCGCGCGTATTGAACACCTCAACCTGCGCTACGCCCCGGTCCAGGCCGACCGCTTCTACCTGCTGCACCGCCCGCGCCAGTGGAACCCGTCCGAAGGCGTGTGGATGGGCCACGAGCGCAAGCGTGGCAAGCTCGCCGCCCTCAATGCGCTCTTGCTGCAAGGCGACGGCGCCTCGTTCCTGCGAACCGAAGGCGATACCGCCGCATTGGTGGGCGCGCGCTATGTGATCACGCTGGATGCCGACACGCGGCTGCCGCGCGACGCGGCGCGTGAGTTCGTGGCCACGCTTGCCCATCCGCTCAACCAGCCGCGCCTGGATCCGGTGCGTCGCAGCGTCGTGGAGGGCTACGGCATCCTGCAGCCCAGCGTCGGCACCAGCCTGGGCGGGCGGCGCATCTCGCGCTTTGCCAAGTTGTTCGGTACCGAGCCGGGCATCGATCCCTACACGCGCATGGTGTCGGACGTCTACCAGGACCTGTTCGACGAAGGCTCGTTCGTCGGCAAGGGCATCTACGACGTGGCCGCCTTCGAGCACGCGCTGGCCGGACGCATGCCCGACAACCGCATCCTCAGCCACGACCTGCTCGAAGGCTGCTACGCGCGCGCCGGGCTGGTCAGCGATGTGCGCCTGTACGAAGACCACCCCGAGCGCTATGCCGCCGATGCGAAGCGGCGTGCGCGGTGGATCCGTGGCGACTGGCAGCTGCTGCCGTGGCTGTTGCCCTGGGTACCGCGGCACGCCGGGGGCTGGGAGCGCAACCCGCTCAACGGGCTCTCGCGCGGCAAGCTGCTCGACAACCTGCGGCGCAGCGCCGTGCCGGTGGCCGCTATCGTGCTGTTGCTGGCCGGCTGGGCCTGGGCGGAGCGCCCGCTGGCGTGGACCGCCTGGGTGCTGGCGCTGTGGTTCGCGCCGCCGCTGATTGCCGCGCTGCGCGATGTGCTCGCCGTGCCGGAGGACACGCCGGTGGAGGCGCACCTGGTGCAGGTAGGCCGCAACACGCTGCAATCGATCACGCGTGCCGCGGTCAACGTGGCGTGCCTGCCTTATGAAGCGCTGATCGCACTGGATGCGATCTCTCGCACGCTGTGGCGCATGTTCGTCAGCCATCGTCACCTGTTGCAGTGGAACCCCTCCAGCGAGGTGGAACGGCGCCTGGGCGGTCATCGCAATGCCGAATGGCAGGCGATGTGGCCCGCGTCGGTGCTGGCCCTGGCTGTCGGCCTGGCGCTGTGGCTGGAACGGCCGGCGGTGCTGCCGTGGGCCGTGCCGCTGCTGCTGGCGTGGGTGCTGGCGCCGGGCCTGATGGCGTGGCTGGGCAAGCCGCCGGCCGGTGGCGCAACCGAGTTGTCCGTCTCCCAGCGTGCCTTCCTGGGGCGCCTGTCGCGGCGCACCTGGTCGTTCTTCCAGGCGTGGGTACGCGAGGAGGACCACTGGCTGCCGCCGGACAACATCCAGGAGCATCCGGCCCTGGTGGTCGCGCGGCGCACCTCGCCCACCAACATCGGCCTGTCACTGCTGGCCAATCTCTCGGCGTGGGACTTCGGGTACCTGCAGGCCGAAGCGGTCGCCGAGCGGACCCGGCGCGTGTTCGACACCCTGGCGCAGCTGCCGCGGCATCGTGGCCATTTCCTCAACTGGTACGACACCGAGACGCTGCAGCCCCTGCCACCGCGCTACGTGTCGAGCGTGGACAGCGGCAACCTGGCCGGTCACCTGCTGACCTTGCGCCAAGGGCTGCTGGCGCTGGTCGATGCCCCCGTGCTGGCGCCGCATACGTTCGATGGTCTGGCCGATACGCTGGGCGTATTGCAGGAAGAACGCGGACGGCTGGGGGCGCAGGAGGGGCCGCTGGAAGACAGCGTGCGGCGCTTCGAGCAGCGCCTGGTCGGCATCCGGCTCGATCCGCCGGCCACCGTCAGGACGGCAGCCGCACAGTTGTCCGAGCTGTGCGCTCTGGCGCGTGGAATCCTGGCGGCGTGGCCTTCGCCGGACAGGCCCGGCGAGGGCGAGTTGCACTGGCCGGCGCTGCTGCTGGACGAGTGCGAGGCGGCGGTTGCGGCGCTGTCGCTGGCCGATAGGGAAACGGGCGGGGAGGACGAGGCGCTGCCTATTCCCAGCCTCGCCACCCTGGCGACGCATCACCAAGGGTCCGCGCCGGGACGCGTGCTGGCCGAGCGCATCGCGGAGCTGAAACAGCTGGCCGAACTGGCCGGCGAGTACGCGGTGATGGAATACGGGTTCTTGTTCTATCGCGCGCGCAACCTGCTGTCGATCGGCTACAACGTCGATGACCATCGCCTGGACGCCAGCTACTACGACCTGCTGGCTTCCGAAGCGCGCCTCGGGGCGTTCGTGGCGATCGCCCAGGGCGAGCTGCCGCAGGAAAGCTGGTTTGCGTTGGGCCGCCTGCTCACCGAGGTCAACGGCGCGCCGACGCTGCTGTCGTGGAGCGGCTCGATGTTCGAGTACCTGATGCCGCAGCTGGTGATGCCCAGCTACCCCGATACGCTGCTGGACCAGACCGCCCGCCACGCGGTGGAGGCGCAGATACTCTATGGCCGCGCACAAGACCTGCCGTGGGGCGTGTCCGAATCCGGATTCAATGCCGTCGACGCGCGCCTGAACTACCAGTACCGCGCGTTCGGCGTGCCCGGACTGGGCCTCAAGCGCGGGCTGGGCCAGGACCGCGTGGTCGCCCCGTATGCAAGCATGATGGCCCTCATGGTGGCCCCGGAGCCTGCATGCCAGAACCTGCAGCTGCTGGAGGCTTCGGGCTTCTCCGGTCGCTTCGGCATGTACGAGGCCATCGACTACACGCCATCGCGCGTGCCGCCGGGCGAGGATTTCGTGTTGCTGCGCTCGTTCATGGCGCATCACCAGGGCATGGGGTTGCTCGCGCTGGATTACCTGCTGCGTGGCCAGCCCATGCAACGCCGCTTCGTGGCCGACCCGCAGTTCCAGGCCACGCTGCTGCTGCTGCAAGAGCGCATCCCGCGCATCGGCGTGTTCCATCCGCACGAGGCCGAGGCGTTGGGCGAACGTCCGTCGCTGGCCGAAGGCGAAACCGCGCTGCGCGTGCTGCGCGACCCGGGCGGCCCGGGCGGCCCGCGGCCGGAGGTCCAGCTGCTGTCGAACGGCCGCTACCACGGCATGCTCACCCACGCGGGAGGCGGCTACAGCCGCCACCGGGACATGTCGCTCACCCGCTGGCGCGAGGATGGCACCACGGACGCCTGGGGAACCTTCTGCTACCTGCGCGACGTGGACAGCGGGGAATTCTGGTCGGCCGCGCACCAGCCGACCTGCGTGCCGCTGGAGCACTACGAGGCGATCTTCTCCGATGCCAAGGCCGAATTCCGTGGCGTGCGGCGCGGCTACGAGAGCCACCTGCAGATCGCCGTTTCGGCCGAGGACGACATCGAACTGCGGCGACTGCGACTGACCAACCGCAGCCGCCGCGCGCGCACCGTCGAGATCACCACCTATGCCGAGGTGGTGCTGGCGCCGGCCGCTTCGGACGATGCGCACCCGGCCTTCAGCAACCTGTTCGTGCAAACCGAGATCCTGCGCGCAAAGCAGGCGTTGCTGTGCACGCGCCGGCCGCGCGCGCACGACGAGGTACCGCCGTGGATGTTCCACCTGGTGGCGGTGCACGAGGCGGACGTGGCGCAGATCTCCTATGAAACCGACCGCGCGCGCTTCCTGGGCCGCGGCAACACCCCGCGCGCGCCGCAGGCGCTCACGCGCGACACGCACCTGTCCGACACGGACGGCTCGGTGCTGGACCCGATCGTGGCAATCCGCATCCGGCTCCATCTCGAACCGGAGCAGACCGCCCAGCTGGACATGGTGTTCGGCGTGGGTGCCGAACGTGCCAGTTGCGAAGCACTGGTGGACAAGTACCGCGACCGGCGCCTGGCCGACCGCGTGTTCGACCTGGCGTGGACGCACAGCCAGGTGGTACGCCGGCAGATCAACGCCAGCCAGGCGGAGGCGCAGCTGTACGAGCGGCTGGCAGCCCACGTCCTGTATGCGAACGCGCTGCTGCGCGCCGGCCCTGCGGTGCTGCTGCTGAACCAGCGCGGCCAGTCGGGGCTATGGGGGCACGCCATCTCGGGCGACCTGCCCATCGTGTTGCTCAAGGTCACCGACGCGGAGAACGTGGAGCTGGTGCGCCAGTTGGTGCAGGCGCATGCCTACTGGCAGCGCAAGGGGCTGCGCACCGACCTGGTGATCTGGAACGACAGCCAGGCCGGCTACCGGCAGGAGCTGCAGGAGCAGATCCTGGGCATGGTGGCCGCGTATGCGGAGGCGGGCGTGCTCGATCGGCCCGGTGGCATCTTCGTGCGCCCGGTGCAGAACATGTCTCAGGAGGATCGCATCCTGCTGCAGTCGGTGGCGCGCGTGGTGCTCAGTGACGAGGACGGCACGCTCGCCGCGCAGGTCGCGCGCCTGCCCGCCCCGGAGCGGCGCATCCCGGCGCTGGTGCCGGTGCCGGCTGCGCGAGAAGACGAGGCCGAGGAGGGCGATGTGGCCGTATCGCCGCCTGCGCAGGGAGACGAACCGGGCCTGCCGGCAACGGTGGCATGGGATGAGGACGCCGAAGACCCGTGGCCGTTCCTGCAACACCAGCCCGGCGGCCGCTTCGACAATGGCACCGGCAGCTTCAGCGAGGACGGACGGGAGTACGTGGTGGTGGTGCGCGAAGGCGCGCCGACGCCGGCACCCTGGTCGAACGTGCTGGCCAATGCGCGCCTGGGGACGGTGGTCAGCGAGAGTACGCCCGGCTATACGTGGTTCGACAACGCCCACGAGTTCCGCCTCACGCCCTGGCACAACGATCCTGTCTCCGACACCGGCGGCGAGGCTTTCTACCTGCGCGACGAGGACACCGGGCGCGTCTGGTCGCCGATGCCGCTGCCCTGCCGCGGCAGTGGCGCCTACCGAACCCGCCACGGCTTTGGCTACACGGTGTACGAACACCAGGAAGACGGCATTGCCAGTGAGTTGTGGGTCTTCGTCGACGTGGACGCGCCGGTGAAATATTCGGTACTGCGCGTGCGCAACCTGTCCGGCCGCCCCCGCCGGCTCACGGCAACCGGCTACGTGGAATGGGTGCTGGGCGACCTGCGGCCGAAGTCGCGCATGCACGTGGTGACCGAGCGCGACCCGGTCAGCGGCGCGCTGCTGGCACGCAATCCCTACAGCTCCGATTTCGGCGGACGCGTGGCGTTCTTCGATACCGATGCCGAACGTTGCGGCTGGACGAGCGACCGTGCCGAGTTCCTCGGCCGCAATGGCAGCCTGCAACAGCCGGCGGCATTGCGCCGCGAGCGCCTGGATGGGCGCATAGGCGTGGGCCTGGATCCCTGCGCGGCGATCCAGGTCGCGCTCGACCTGGTGGAGGAGGACGCGGCCGAAGTGGTCTATCGCCTCGGCGCTGGCCGCGACCGCGAAGAAGCACTGTCGCTCGCACGTGGCAGGCAGGGCGCGTACAAGGCCCACGACGCCCTGGATGCCGTGCGCATCCACTGGCGCGGCCTGCTCACCCAGGTGCAGGTGCGCACGCCCGATCCGGCGCTTGATGCGCTGGCCAATGGCTGGCTCGTGTACCAGACCCTGGCCTGTCGCTACCTGGCGCGCAGCGGCTATTACCAGTCCGGCGGCGCATTCGGTTTCCGCGACCAGCTGCAGGACACCATGGCGCTGGTGCACATCCAGCCACAGCTGGCGCGCGAGCACCTGTTGCTGTGTGCCGCGCACCAGTTCACCGAAGGCGATGTCATGCATTGGTGGCATCCGCCGCAGGGCAGGGGCGTGCGTACCCGCTGCTCGGACGATTACCTGTGGCTGCCGCAGGCCGCCAGCCGCTACGTCGAAGTGACCGGCGATGATGCGGTACTGGCGGAAGTGGTGGGCTTCATCGAAGGCCGGCCTGTCAGTCCGGACGAGGAAGGCTACTACGACATGCCGGCGGCCTCGCAGGTACACGGCACCCTGTATGCCCATTGCGTGCTGGCACTGGAACGCGGCTGCGGGCTGCTCGGTGAGCGGGGGATTCCGCTGATCGGTACCGGCGACTGGAACGACGGCATGAACCGGGTCGGCGAGAAGGGGCGAGGGGAAAGCGTCTGGCTGGGCTTTTTCCTGCATGACACGCTGCGCCGTTTTGCCGTGCTGGCCACGTTGCGCGGTGACGCCACGCGGGCGCAGTGGTGCCACGAACAGGCCGACCGCCTGCGCGGCAACCTGGAGGCCCACGCCTGGGATGGCGAGTGGTATCGCCGGGCATGGTTCGACGATGGTGCGCCGATCGGCTCGCGCGAAAGCGACGAATGCCGCATCGACTCGATCTCGCAGAGCTGGTCGGTGCTCTCGGGCGTTGCCGCGCCGGAGCGGGCGTCGCAGGCCTTGGACGCGCTGCACGCGCACCTGGTCAAGCCGGAGGCAGGATTGGTGCAGCTGCTGGACCCCCCGTTCGACCGCACGCTGCATGACCCTGGCTACATCCGTGGCTACGTGCCCGGCGTGCGCGAGAACGGCGGCCAATACACGCATGCGGCGGTGTGGGCGGCCATGGCATTTGCCGAGCATGGCGATGCGTCGCGCGCGTGGGAACTGGCGCGGCTCATCAACCCGGTCCATCACGCGCTGGATGCGGAAGGCGTGGCCACCTACCGCGTGGAGCCCTACGTGCTGGCGGCCGACGTCTATGCGGTGGCCCCGCACATCGGTCGCGGCGGCTGGACCTGGTACACGGGCTCGGCAGGCTGGATGTACCGGCTGCTGGTCGAATCATTGCTCGGCCTGCGACGCGAGGGCGGGCGGTTGACGCTTGCGCCCTGCCTGCCGGAGGACTGGAGCGGGTTCGCGATGAACTATCGTCATGGACGCAGCCTCTATGAGTTCACGGTCACCCGCGAACCGGCCGAGGCCGCCACCCTGCAACTGGATGGCCTGCCCCAGCCCGGCCTGGAGGTGGCATTGGAGGATGACGGCCACGTCCACGCAGTTATCCTGAACCTTCCGCGGAGCGTGGCATGACACCGGCACCGGACATCGAAGGGCGGCTGCAAGCGCTGGAGCGGATGCTCACCGAGTGGCTGGCGCATGCCCGCCATGGCGCCGGCTTCTGGCCCCAGTTCGAGGTGCTGGCGGCCGAGATCCTCGACGACTGCACCGCCGCCGAACGCGCGGCGGTGCACGCCCGCCTGCGCCGCATGCTGCGCGACCACGCGTTCGAACTGCCAGGCTGGCATGCACCGGACGTGCTGCCGTCCCGGAGGGGGCGGAACGGGGCTGTACGCCGCGCGGACGACGACCTGCCGTAGACAGGCATCCACGCATGATGTCGCCCCCCTCCTGGCATTTCCCGATGTACCCGACCGATCAAACCGCCTGCGACGTGCAGGACAACATCGAAACGCGCCTGTTCCGCCGGGGCGTCAGCGACCCGGAGCTGCGTGAAGCGGTGGAGTTGGTACGCGAGTACCTGGGGATGGGTGATCCGCCGGCGACCGACGATGCCTCGTGGTGGGCGGATTTTTCGGTGTTCTTCGATGACCTCACGCGCAGCTTCAGCCCTGCGCAGTTGGACGCCTTCGGCATCGCCACCGATACGCTGCTGGTACATGCAGGCCGCATGACCTGGACGCACGCGCGCGTCGCCTTGCCGAGCTTGGCGCGCGCGGCCTGAGTTGCGAGGAGCGGCCGGGCCGCTCCTCGCGCGTGAGCCGTGTCAGCCCTTGACGAAGGCCAGCAGGTCGGCGTTGAGCACATCCGCGTTCGTGGTCAGCATGCCGTGCGGATAACCCTTGTAGACCTTGAGCGTGCCGTTCTTCAGCAGCTTGATCGACTTCAGCGCGGCGTCGGCGATCGGCACGATCTGGTCGTCGTCGCCATGCAGCACCAGCGTGGGCACCGTGATCGCCTTGAGGTCCTCGGTCTGGTCGGTTTCGGAGAAGGCCTTGATGCCGTCGTAGTGGGCCTTGGCGCTGCCCATCATGCCTTGCCGCCACCAGTTGTTGACCACGCCCGGGTAGGTCTTCGCGTTGGGGCGATTGAAGCCGTAGAACGGACCGGCGGGCACGTCGAGGAAGAACTGCGCGCGATTGTCCGCCAGCGCCTTGCGGAAGCCGTCGAACACTTCCATCGGCAGGCCTTCGGGGTTGGCCGCGGTCTTGAGCATCAGCGGGGGCACGGCGCTTACCAGGACCGCCTTGGCCACGCGGCCGTGCGGTTGACCGAACTTGGCCACGTAGCGCGCCACTTCGCCGCCGCCGGTGGAATGGCCGATATGCACTGCATTGCGCAGGTTCAGGTGCTCGGCCACGGCGAAGGCGTCGGCCGCGTAGTGATCCATGTCGTGGCCATCGCTGACCTGCGAGGAACGCCCGTGACCCCGGCGGTCATGTGCGACCACCCGGTAGCCGTGCTGGACGAAGAACAGCAGCTGCGCGTCCCAGTCATCGGAGGACAGCGGCCAACCATGGTGGAACACGATGGGCTGGGCGTCCTTCGGACCCCAGTCCTTGTAGAAGATCTGGACGCCGTCCTGGGTTTGTACGTAGCTGCTATTCATGGGGGAAGTACCTTTTTCTTTGGAGGGGGCGGCGGAAGCGGCAAAGGAAAGCGCGGGCAGGGCGCTGCTGGCGAGCAGGGCAGCGCTGGCCTGCAGCACTTGGCGGCGGGTGAAGGGAAGCGGGGCGTACGTGTCGTGCGACATCGGCGGTCTCCCGGTAAAGGACGTGGCGGCGCCTGCGGGCGGCGTGGTCATGATCCGCAGGGGGCAGTGGGCTTTCTACCCCCTATCGGCGGATCGCGCACTCCCTCTTCTGGGGAGGCCGGGCTTCACCTTCAGTAGCCGATGCCCAATCCCTCAATGCGGCCGCCAGCAGACCAGATGCCGTGAAGGCGCCGAAGGGCGTTGCCGGCGCGGTGAAGGTGCGTGCTGGGGCGCGGGATCCACGGCACCAGCCCGCGCGCGGCCGGCGATCGGGCTTGAAGTTGAGGGGTGGGGCGTTCACCACGCGACGGTGAGGCGCCCCATCACCAGGCTGGTGGAATCGCGTCCCTCGGCCACCTGCGCGCTGAGGGGATGGCGGATGTACTGGTAGCTGCCGATGAATCGCACCGCCGGGGTGATCGCCAGGTTGTAGAAGACCTCGGTGCCGGATTCGTTCCCGGCCTGGCGATGTCCTTGCGTCAGCGCGGAGATCGCGTTCTTGAACTCGCCGCTGATCTCGTTGTAGTACCAGCCCACGCCGAAACTGTCGTAGGGCCGTGCGTCCAGCACGCCATGGGCAAACAGGGCCACGGAGGCATCGCGGGTCACCACGTTGGTCTGCTCGGGTGCGTAGCCCGCGCGGGCGAACACGCCGACGCCGGAAAGCACCTCGCCTCCCTTGAGCTTGGCGGGCACCTCGGCGGGATCGTCCTTCAGCCAGAGGTACTGCGAGGCGTTGGCGATCGCGAACCAGCTTTCCTGCTTGCGGTTGACCGGCAAACCGTCGAAAGACCGCGCGCCCAGCAAGGCGCCGATGGCGGCCGGCACCTCGGCGGCCTGCAAGCCGGTGAACGGCTGGGACAGGTCGGTCTTCGGCGCGTTGGACCAGTTGAATGCCGGGCCGAACGAGCCCGGCATGCCCGCGATCCGGTAGGTGGTCACGGCCATGAGGTAGAGATTGACCTTCTGGAAGGCGTTCTTGGAGAACGTGCGCGCATCGCTGTAAGGGTCGAGCACGCCGCCGGCCAGCACGAGCCGGCGGCTCGGAGCCCAGATGCCCAGCGCCGACCAGGCGGTCGGCTGGTAGAAGCCCGCCGTCATCGGGTTCTTGTTGAAGTTGAAGTTGGCGAAGTAGTACTTGTAGCTGTCGCCGAACGTGGTCTGGTCAGGAATGTAGATGTCGCTGATGCGGCCCAGCACCACGGATACCTGCTTGCTCAGCCCCTGCACCAGGAACATCTCGGCTGGATAGGTGTCGTGGGAGTAGGTTGGCCCCGGATGCAGCAGGCCGGTGTAGCTGGGCAGCGAAGTGCCGGCATTGAAAGTGCGCTCGGTATCGTCGCCGTAGCGCGACTGCAGAGTCACGTGCAGCAGGCCGCCGTTCCACCAACCGGCACGCGCGGTATCGATGTTGAGCGAGGTCTGGATGTTCTGCGCGAACCAATCGCCGGTTTCGAGACCTCCGCTGTTGACGTTGCTGTAGGCGCTGGTGGTGTAGACATCGAGGAACACGCCGCGGCGGGCCCACTCGGTACGCGTGCCGTTCCAGTCGCCGGTCAGCTGCGTGCGCTCGGACAGCGCGCCGGTGCGGGTGCCGGGTGTGCCGAACGTCGGCGCGTTGTTGAAGTACGGCAGCAACACGGGCGCCACGTCGACCAGCGAGATGCGGCTCGATGCTTCCTTCGCCTCGGTCACGCGGCCGAAGCTGGCCAGGTTCTCGTCCGCCCGGGCCGGCGCGGCAGCGCACAGCGCCAGGGTCACGCCCCACGACAGCAGCGCCCGGCGCGAAAGGATCGTGCTCATGCCGATGCCTCCGCGCGGCGGGCCGCGGTGACCAACTCGAACAGCGAGCGCGACGCCAGGCTCAGGACGCCGCCGCCATCGCCACGGTCCTCGATACCGTGCCCCACGACGAAATTGCGGATCGCGCCCAGCCGCGCCAGGCGCGAGGGTATCTGTTGAATCGGCGGCAGCACCGCCGGCGCGGCCGCTTCGCTCCACGACGTGTGGTCCGGGTAGGCGCCCGGGATGGTGATCGGCAGGTCGAACGCAGAGGGCGTGGCGCTGAATTCGACGGCCGGGCCCAGCCGCGTGAACGTGCCCAGCGGACTGTCCTGGTCGACGCCGAAGTCGATCAGGTCCTGCAGGGTGCATGGCGCATAGGGCTCGTCTTCCAGCGGCGCTACCAGGCCGGCCGCGAAGGTCGCACAGCGGCTCAACGAAGAGCCGGCACGCCAGAAACCTCCTTTCTCCTCGCGCTCGCTGAGGGCGGCGAGGGTGGCGACCGCTCCCAGGTAGCCGGTCACGTAGTCGTTGAGCAGCACCGAGACGAGCGTGGGGTCGGCCATGCCCACGGAATTGGCATGCATCACGCCGCTGACCGCCTGGCCGATCTGCTCGAAGCCCTTGCGATCGGCCCACGGCGTTCCGGGCGCCGCATAGGACACCCGCGTGTAGATGAGGTTGGGATTGAGCGCCTGCAGCGTCGCGACGTCCAGGCCCAGACGTTCCAGCGAACCGGGGCCGTAGCTGTCCACCAGCACGTCGGCACCCGCGAGCAGCTTGGCCAGCTTGGCCTTGCCGAGCCGCCCCTTGAGGTCCAGCAGTACGCTCTTCTTGCCCCAGTTCACGTCCAGCCAGAGGGGCAGCACCCAGTCGCCGGTCGGCGCCTGTACCGTAATCACCTCGGCCCCTTGTTCGGCGAGCATGCGGCCGACGGTCGGGCCCGCCACCAGGTGGGTCAGCTCGACCACGCGCAAGCCTTCCAGGGGGCGATGCCGCGCCGGACCCAGCCGGCGGCGGCCACCGCCGGCGACCTGCTCCAGATCGAACATCGGGCGCGCCGCGGTCTGCTCGCCCTGCGGCAAACTCAACCACTCGTCCAGCCTGCGCACGATGCCGGCCGGCAACCGCCGGGCGGCCATGCCGTCCTCGAGTTCCTGCGCCGTCCTGCGTTCGACGGCGCGCTGGATCGCGCCGGCCGAGTTGGCACATTCCAGGTAATCGAGGATCGCATCGCGCAGGTGGGGGAACAGGCCGATCATCGTGACGTAGCGGCCATCCTTGGCGCGGAAGGTGCCGTTGTCGGGCCCCACCGGCCAGGTGTCCAGGAAACACGAATAGCCGTTCATGAACTGCATCTGCCCCGAGTTGAGCAGCAGCCCGGACAAGCGGCGATTGAGCCGCAGTGTCTGCGCGGGCAGCCCACGCATGACGCCGATGCGCTCGATCAGCAGGCCGTACACGGCCATGACGCCGACGGCGTAGTCGTGCACCTTGACGGGGCTCTTGACGTAGGCAACGCCGTCGGTCACCGACACCTTGGATTCGTCGAGGGCAAAGGGCAACGCGCCGGCCACGGCGTCGAAGGCCCGCTTCTGGAACGGTTGGGTGATCATGCTGTGCCTCGCCTGTGTGTGGGAATGGACGACAGGGCGCGCGCGCATCGCCCGCGCCAACGAGGAAGAATTCTGTGTGGCCGCGCCACGGTCGCCATCCGCCAAATGGGTAGTCGCCGTGGGCGAGGAGGCGTCAGGCGTGATCGCCGAGTCCGGCAGCGCGCAGGGGCAGGTAGAGGGGGTCGGGCAGACGTCCCGTGATGCGGAACTGCTCGGTGATATGCCCGCCGGTCCAGGTGGTGAAGGCACAGCTGAGCACGTCGAAGCGTTGCGCTATCCGTCGTGGAGGCTGGCCCTCTTGCGGCGCCCAGCCCCAATGGGTGCCGGTCAATCGGCAGATCGAGGCGGTGCGTCGCTGGTCGGCGCCGGAGAGCATGGCCAGGTACGGGGAGGTGTTCATGCGCGCATCCGGGCACACCAGGCAGAAAGCACGGTTTGCGCGCACGAATGCGTTTCGTCCGACCAGCGTGCCAAGCCCTTCGACGTGGGCCACGATGCCTTCGCTTACCAGCTTGGCCAGGCATGCCCAGTCGCGGCGATTCCATGCGTCGTCGAAATCGAGCATCCGGTCGATGTTCGTGGTCTTCATGCGGGCATCGCCAAGCACCTCGTGTCCGGGGGCATGCGGGAGATGCGCGACCGGAGGCAGGACCGCCGCGCGCTACCCGAGTGTCGGCATGATCGTGCTTCGCGTGCATCGCTCATTTGAGTAGCACGCCGACCGAGTACGTCAGGAAGGTGGGGGCACCGCGCCCCTTCGTGAGGCCACGCCCGCCGACGTGGCGAATGCGGCGAAACTCAGGCGCGGCATGGACTGGCGAGTGGCCACGACGACAACGACAGATCGCAGCTTTCTTCGGCCGCCGGCCCAAGCTGCATGTAGCCGCGCCGCAATGCGGTGGTGACCGCATGGGTACGGTCAGAGGCCTGCAACTTGGCGAGGATGTTCTTGACGTGGGCCTTGACGGTATCGGCACTGATGCCGAGTTCGGTGGCGATCAGCTTGTTGCCGTGACCGGCGGCGATGCGTTCGAGCACCTGCAGCTCCCTGCGCGTCAACTGCTCCTGCGCGGCATGGTCCGCCAGTGCGCGCGCCACCGGTGCGGGGATCCAGCGCTTGCCTGCGGCCACCGCGCGGATGGCGATGACCAGCTCCGCACGCAGCATGCTCTTGAGCAGGAAGCCCTGGGCGCCGGCGGCGAAGGCCGACAGGGCGGGGACATCGCCTCGATAGGTGGTCAGGATGATGACCTTGGCCGCCGGCGCAAGGTCGCGGATATGCCGGGTCGCGGTGATGCCATCCATCCGCGGCATCTGCACGTCCATCAGCACGACGTCGGGCAGCATCGCCCTGTACTGCGCGATCGCCTCGCGGCCGTCCCCGGCCTCGCAGACGAGTTGCATGTCCGGCTGGTTATCCAGGACCGATGCGACCCCTTCGATCAGAAGCGGGTGGTCGTCGGCAATCATCACCCTGATCATATTGCCGCGCGCGGGCGTGTGTGGAAGGCATCGCCATGAAAGCACGCGGTCGCCTGGCTTCACACTGAAATCTATTCACGCCCATGCTGAGCATCGCTCACGCGACGACTGGCGCGCCCGTCATGACCTGCATTTCGCGGGCGGCTTCGCCGGCCTGCAGCAGTAGCCATCGCAGGGCATCGTCGGTGTCGCTGCGCTCATGCCAAACCGCCTCGAGATGACCGATGGTGGGCTCGTGCGGCGTAGGCAGCGTGATGATCGACCCATCGGCCACCGCCGGCGCGGCATAGGACGCCGGCACCGTCGCCACGAAATCGGTAGCCAGCACCACCGGGATCACGTCGGCGTAGTGGGGCACCGACAGCGCGGCGCGGCCGACGATCTCGGTGCCGTCACCCCGCGCGTCCAGCAGGAGGCGTTCGAGCCACACACGCCGGACGACACCATCCTCTTCCAGGAATCCGTCGCTGTAGACATCGCCGGTACCGGTGAGCTCGATCACCACGTGCGGGTACTGGAGCAGCGCCTCGCGCGTTACCTGGCCCTGGCTCAACGGATGCCCGCGGCGCACGATGAGGGTTTCGGTATCGCGCCACAATAGTTGCCGGCGCAAGCGCGAGGGCAGTGCGGTGAACCAGCCGACCACCGCGTCGAGTCGCCCATCGTCGATCTGCTGCATGGTGGTTTCCCGGTCGAAAGGAAAAATACGCAGGTCGATACCTGGTGCGGCGGATTGCAGGCGCCTCATGAGCAGCGGAAGAATGACGCCGCCCGAGTAGTCGGACATCGCGATGCGGAACGTGCGCACCGCGCTTTCGGGCGCGAATGGCTTGGCACGCAGTGCCTTCTCGATACGTTCGAGGCCGCCTTGCACGTGGGGCGCGAGCGCCCGCGCCTTGGATGTGGGCATCATCCCCTTGTCGGTGAGTACGAAGAGCGGATCGTCGAGCGCGTCGCGCAGCCGGGCCAGCGCGTGGCTGACGGCCGATGGCGTGACCGACAGGTGTCGGCTGGCCGCCACGATGCTGCCTTGCTCCAGGATGGCCTCGAAGACCAGGAACAGGTTTAGGTCGATTCTTCGCAACGACATGGCTGCCTCCTCGTGTCGCGCAAAGCGTGACACGCCGGGCGCCCATTGCGCACGCATCCGTGTGGTGAGTGCGTCGTTGCCTTCAGTGGTGCGCGCGGACCTGCGGAGAACGGCCTTGCACTACCCAATTGGGGAAGGCGGGTGGGGCGAACACGATGCGAGAATCGATGCAAAAAATCGCGCGCGGGGAAGTGCGGCGCTCCGCGAGACGGGCAGTGGATGCAGGCCCATGCCGATGGGCGCGTCTTGGATGCGGTGCTTGCCAGGCATAGGCGCCGGGATGCCGGCGCCTTCGCTTCATCAAGCCCCGAAAGCACCGTCGATGGTGTGCATCGCGCCCGTCACGAAACCCGCTTCCGGCCCCGCCAACCAGGCCACCATGCCCGCGACTTCATCGGGGTGCCCATGGCGCTTGATGGCCATGAAGCCATGCAGCAGATCCTTCATCGGCCCGTTGGCCGGGTTCGCATCGGTGTCGATCGGGCCCGGCTGCACGACGTTGATCGTGATGCCACGCGGGCCGAAGTCCCTGGCCAGCCCACGTGCCAAGCCCTGCAGGGCCGATTTGCTCAGCGCATAGGACGCCATGCCGGGAACTGGCATCCGGTCGCCGTTGACCGAGCCGATGATGATGATGCGTCCGCCTTCGGGCATCTTCCGCGCGGCCTCCACTGACGCGTGGTAGGGCGCGTGGACGTTGATGCGGAGGAGTCGATCGATGGCGTCGGGGTCCTGCTCCAGCGCATCGCCGAAAATGGCGATGCCCGAGTTCACCACCAGCACATCGAGCGGACCGGCGTCGCGCACGCAGGCGATGACCGCATCGCGATCGGCACTGTCGGCCATGACGGGCTTGGCGCCGGTCTCGTCCGCCAATTGCCGGGCGGCGCCGGGGGAGCCGGCATAGGTGAAGGTGACATCGGCGCCGTCTGCCACGAAGCGCCGCACGATCGCCGCGCCGATACCGCGGCTGCCGCCAAGAACGAGGACGGATTTGCCTTGAAAACTAGACATGAAGGGGTGCTCGGATTTAATGTAGGGATGACTATAAAAAGCCCGCGAAGCGGCTGTCAAGGAATTTTTAGTAATGACTACAAAAAATCCGCGCCCGCGTGGTCGTCCTCGCCGTTTTGATCCAGAACAAGCCGTCGCCGTCTCACAGCGTCTCTTCCACGCGAAGGGGTACGACGCGGTCAGCGTGTCGGACATCACCGATGCCCTTGGCATCAATCCTCCGAGCTTCTACGCCGCGTTTGGCAACAAGGCGGCGCTTTTTGTCCGCGTACTCCAGCAGTACGCCGTGACAGATGCCATTCCGCTGGCCGCGTTGCTGCGCGCCGATCGGCCGGTGGCGGAATGTCTCACGAGCGTGCTGGAGGACGCGGCTCGCCGATATGGCGCGCATCCCGAGACGACTGGGTGCCTCGCCTTGGAGGGCATTCATGCGAATGATGCCGGGGCCAGCAAGGCAGCTCGCGAAGCCAACATCGCCGCGGAGGAACTGGTTCGCAGCTACGTCGCGGCGCGCCACCCCGAGGTGGCCGATAGCGTGACCGATTTCGTGTGCACCACGCTGGTCGGTATGTCGGCGAAGGCGCGGGTTGGGCACGGCGTGGAGCGTTTGCTTGCCACTGCGCGCCTGGCTGGCTTGGCAATCGCGCGGGTTGTTTCCGATTCTTCCACGAGAGGTCGGTGACTATAGAGAAACCGGCCCAACGGCTGCTCGTTGGTCGATCATGCGTAGGAGAGGCTCCGTTCGTTTCGGGGTCGAAGGGCTATGATCCATGCTGTCCAGGGTAAAACATAATATACATTATGCGAAATTGCGTTAGGGCCGGCGTAGTCCGGCTGCGCTGGATTTGGCTCTGGATCAAGACTTGCCTACCCACCCGGCGACCCACTGATAAGGAGATCGCCGCGTGTCCTTTCCCGAAAATTAGCCCATGTATAGGCCGAGTTTTGCCGCTTTTGAGGCAGAGGTTTTACACCTCGGAATACATGAGTAGAGATTAGCAGCCAAGAACGAACCTCCAAAGGTAAAGACGTCCCGCCGAAGGTCACAAGACCCTACTGCCGACAACACCTTCCCCCAGGCCTCGCTCCCAATGAGCTAAATGTTGGTGCTGAGATTCGGGCCATGGCTGCCCAAGACTCCACCGATTCTTTCGCCAATGCGTATAGCAGCTTGGTGTCTACCCCGGTATGCTTCTCCTATGACCGGCCTGTGCCCACTTGACCCTCGAATACCCGCGTGATCGCTTCGGTCGATCACGCCCCTGTTGCTCATGTTGGTCAGAGCGCCGGACTTATACCCCGGTGAGAGCACGCGCCAGATAAGCGCGTACACGTCGGTTCGATTCCGACCAGGGGCACCACCAGACGGATGGGTGTTGTTGGTTTGCCGCCAACTCGGTTGAAGAATCGGCCGTGCGTGTAGGTAGCTTGCCGAAGAGAAACTAGCCGTGGGCCAAGGCAACCCTGGTGGCACAAGCCGAGTTGCTAGACAGCGCTCGCGCCGAAGCCTTGCATCATCAATGTTTGCGAAGTCCGAGCGCTTGGCTTTGCATGCGCCGGAGTGGCGCGTGCCAACGGAGTTGAAGGCTACCGCTCCGGTTGCATTTTTTCATGTCGTTAAGCAGGGCTTCTCGTCCTAGAGTGCAGGTGCAAGATGGTCGGCCCCCTTTTCGAAAACCTCCACCCAATCTTGGCCGCCGTAGCCCAACGGCGCGCGAGGTTGGCGGAGCATTGGCTGACGGCCGCGGAAGTATCTAAGATCGTTGACCCTGCAAACGAGAGCTCGCAGTCGACACTGGCAACGAAGCTCCGCCGACAGTGGCGACTACTCGCTGTATACACGGACCCGCCGTCATCCCACTACCGCTACCCTCCATGGCAGTTTGGGGAAGATGGCCAGCCCATCGCTCAGTTGCATGACATCCTAACGGTCATGCGGGAAAAAGTGCCACTCATGCCGGACGACCAAGGTCGTAGGACCGGTTGGAGTGAGGTGGAGTGGTTCATGAGTGGTCACGTTTTACTGGATAGTGCGACTCCTGAGGAAATGCTCAGGACCGACCCCGCGGCGGTCTTGCGTGCCGCGCTAATCGAATTCAACGAGGAAGAGTAGTCACTCTCTATCCGGTGGATGAGTGCCGGCTGCCTTTGATGACCGCCACTTGCTCAGGAGTAGGCATCGACATGATGCTGCGGCGCTGTAGGAATGTCGAACTCAATCGCTAGCCAGTCCGCAGGGAGGCTTTGCCTGCAGAACTTTTGGGGCTGTCGAGGCGATCGCACGAGCCAAAGCTTGGCTCAACGCTTGCCCGAATCGCCTCGAACCTTCGTCTTTCGGCCGGCAGCCTTCGGCTTCGCGGGGCTACGTGTTCGAAGAGCGGCCTCCAGCGCTAGCGGCAGGTTTCGGAGGTTCTCGAGTTGGGCTTCCAAACCGTCCGCTCGTGCCCGCTGGCCAGCCAATTCCTGTTGAATTTCGGCAGTGGCCTTTCGGGCCTCTTCGAGCTGTTCGCGGTGCCGACGTTCGACCGACGTCCGCTCCTTGTCTAGCGCACTAAGCTTGGATGAAAGCTCCTTCGTTTCCTGGCGCGCACGATCTACCTCGGTGTGAGCCCGATTCTCTACGGCGCGAAGGTGCTGAGTGAGGCTTTCGCGCTCGGTGCGGGCTGCTTCTTCGGCTTGCTGCAGGTGGCGCTGTAGCGCCTCCCGGGCAACCTCCAGCTCCTGGCCCCGGGCCAGCGCTGTGTCCCGCTGCTGCGTCAATCCGTGGACCTGATTTTGCACCTGCTCGACCAGGCGTTGCAGCTCCGTGGCTTGAGCCTGCGCAACCTGCTCCGAATGTCGCGCCGCCTCCAACGCAGCGCGCAGCGCACTGGCCTCAGCAGCCAAGCGGGTGCGCTCGTCGTCGAGGGCCTCGCGTTCTTGCAGTAGGGCGCTGCGCTCAGTGGCCAACGCCTGGGCAGACTCGTCTCGGGCCGCGGCCAGCGCCCGCCCCCACCACTCCCCTGCCAGGGCGGCTACGACTTCCGGCGCCGCCGGGACGTCCAGGTGGATTTGTTGCGCCTGCAGACGACGCCCTAGCCCGCGCCACCAGGTCTCCAGCCAACGCGTGACCGTATTAGGCGAGCCGGTGCCCAGGTGGGTGCGGATCCGCTCCACGGTGGGCCGTTCGCCCGCGGCGACCAACTCGTCGGCGGCGGTGTGGACGTCGGATTCGGTAATGCCGCGGGCCATAGAAGGTCTCGTGTGTGGCCGCCCTGCCCCATCGTTTACGTACTAGCGATAAGTGATGATTATCGTGGCTAATGACGATTAATCGTAGTAGAACATACATACTATGAAAGATATTCCCGCGATTCCGGCCCTCGCGCAACCGGCGGCCAGCCTGACCCTGCCCGCTCAGCTGGCCCAACGGGCCGCCGAGGCGGTGCGCGAACTGCTCGCCGAAGCGGCCGCCGAGAACACTACGCGCAGCTACACCAGCGCACTGCGCTATTGGGCCGGCTGGCACGCGGCGCGCTACGGAGTCGAAATGACTCTGCCAGTACCCGAGGCGGCCGTGCTGCAGTTCGTGGTCGACCATGCGGTTCGGCGCAACGCCGACGGCGACCTGGCGTGGGAACTGCCGCCGGCGGTTGACCAAGCCTTGGTGGACGCTGGCCTGAAGGCCAAGCCGGGTCCTTGGACTTTGTCCACCGTCCGGCATCGGGTGGCGGTGCTGTCCACCGCGCACCGGCTCAAGCAGCAGCCGAATCCCTGCGAGCAGCCCGCGATCCGCACCGTGCTCAGCCGTGCGGCCCGCGCTACGGTCAAACGCGGCGAGCGGCCGCGCAAGAAGACCGCAATTGCCCTGCCCGAGCTCGAGGCGATGCTGGCGACCTGCGACGACAGCTTGGAAGGGATCCGGGACCGCGCCCTGCTCTGCTTTGGGTTTGCCAGCGGTGGACGCCGGCGCAGTGAGATTGCTGCGGCCGACCTGCGCGACCTGCGCCGGATCGGCGAGGCGGGCTACATCTACCGGCTGGAGCACAGCAAGACCCAGCAGGCCGGGGTCACCGCGAGCTCGACGCCGGACAAGCCGGTGCTCGATCGGGCCGCCCTCGCCCTGCAGGATTGGCTGGACGCAGCCGGGATCACGGAAGGAGCGATCTTCCGGCGGCTGTGGAAGCGGCGGGTCGGCCCTGCCCTCTCCCCGGCCGCCGTGGGTGAGATCGTGCAGCGGCGGGCGCGCCTGGCCGGGCTGGAGGGAGATTTTGGCGGGCACAGCCTGCGATCGGGGTTCGTGACCGAAGCCAGTCGTCAGGGCGTGGCTTTGCCGGCGATCATGCAGCTGACCGAGCACCGCGCGGTGTCGAGCGTGATCGGGTATTTCCAGACGGGCGGTGCCACGGCTAATCCCGCTGCTCGCTTACTGGAAGATTGACGGCCCAGAGCGGGCTATGGGCGCGCGTTAACTGATACGCACCGCGGCTCCTTCAATGGCTTATCCTGTGGCTGCTGGACTTGTACTACGGCCAAGGGAGGGGGGCGTGGCCTCAAGTAAACCAGGCAAGGGAGCCGGTGCGCCGCTATCAGCGCTACCGCCGCCGACCCCTTGGCCTAATGCCAATGCACGCCTCCTTGGCATGGGGGCGGGACTACCCGTACAACCGCTGGATCGGCTGGCTCAGTTCAGCGCGGCAGATTTCGAGCGCTTCACGCTTGAATGGGCCTCTGACTACCTCTCGACGCAAGTCGAGGTCGTTGAAGCTCAGCAGCGCGGCGGTGCCGGCGACAAGGGGCGAGACGTGGTCGTGTGGCTTGATCCCTCAGGGACAGAGCCGCGCCGCTGGAAGCTATATCAGTGCAAGCACTACGGCGACCGTCTGGGACCCGGCGTCGCAGCCGGTGAGATCGCCAAGGTTCTCTATTACACGCTCCAAGGCGACTACACATCGCCTGAAGAGTATTGGTTTGTCACGCATAAGGGCACGACTTCTACACTTCAGGATCTCTTGGATGATCCAAAGAAGCTGCGCGATTTCGTAACTGAGAACTGGGACAAACACTGCGCGGGCGAGATCACCTCCAAGGCGACAGTGGCTCTCACTGGAGAGATGAAAGACCACATTGCCTCGTTTGATTTCAGCATTTTCAAAGCGAAGCAGCCGCTTGAGCTCATCTCCGAGCATGCGCAAACAAGGTACCACTTGACCGTATTCGGTGCGCCGCTGATTGAAAGGCCGCCTCCGCCGGAGCCCCCTTCATCCGTTGCACCGACAGAGTCCGGCTACATCACCCAGTTGTTCGAAGTTATCGGGGAAGCCATGGAGACAACTATCAGCGACCCCAGCGACTTCATACATTTGGCCACTTACAAGGGCATTTTTGAGCGCTCTCGCATTACTTTCTATTGCGCTGAGGGCCTTAAAGAGCTGGCCCGCGATCAGATGGTCGATCCAGCGTTCTTTGAAACCCTGCTCGGCGAGTTCCGTGAGGGCCTGTACTACACATACACGACAACCGGTCAAACCGGATTGAATCGCCTCAAAGACACTGTGAAGGCGGCGCAGTCGCTGCAGCTCGGTGGGCACGTGTTGGCCCCTCATGTGCAAGCAAAGGACCGCGAGGGCATGTGTCACCAGATGGCGAACGAGGGCATTCTGAAGTGGTGCGGCACATGATGAACAACGATCCAACCTCACCACGACCCCCGCGTCCTTTCAACACGCCCTTGGAGTGCGGCCTTCGAACGCTATTTGTTCTGAACGCCACCAATGGAGCGCCGTCAGATCTCCAGCGGCTCGTTTCATATGACTATCTCCTTGTTCACTCCGGCGACATACCTGATGGCCCTCCCAGCCTGCATCCAGCTGTGCCTCTTCGTGGAACAGAGCTTCTGGTTAAACGCGACCTGGTGCGCGCCGGATTGAATCAGATGTTCTCCCGTGAGTTGCTCATGAAGAGCTTCGACCGTACGGGAATCATGTATCGAGCAACCGCGCTAACCACAGCCTTTGTAGGCCTGCTCAAGTCCGACTACGCCACAGCACTTCGCCATAGAGCCGAGTGGATCGTATCGAACTTCGGAAGCCATTCGGACGAAGTGCTAAACGCCTTCATGTCGGCCAATGTTGGCAAATGGGGAGCCGAGTTTGAGCGGCTCACGGCGCTACGCGATTTGGAGTTGTAGAACGATGTTTCAGTTACGAAAGCTTGTACTGCGTGGCGCTGGTGTTATGGATGCCACGGAAACCTTCGAACCGGGCGGGAACATTCTTGCGGGCGAGTCCGACACCGGAAAGAGCTACCTGCTCCACTGCGTTGACTACGTCTTCGGTGCAGATGAACTAAGGAAGCGAATCCCCGAGGCCGAAGCGTATTCGGATCTTTTCGTGGAGCTAGAGAACTCGGCCGGAGACTTCCTGACGCTCAAGCGCAACTTGGCGGGAGGAAAGATCGCCGTCTACCGATCCAAGTTCGAATCCATTGGCGCAACCCAACCCGAAGTCGTGACCTCCAAACGCGGAACGGGAAAAGGCGTCAAAGACATCTCGGCTGTCCTCTTTCCTTTCGCAGGGATCCCTGAGGCGGTGCTCCGCAAGAATGACCGCGGGGTGACTCAGCGTCTCTCCATGCGCATGTTTCTTCCGGTGCTCCTAGTCGACGAGATCGCTGTAATTGATGAACGCTCGCCGGTCCTTGGGAAGAGTGGCTTTAGTGAGACCGCACACAAGCGCACTTTCTCCTTCATGCTTTCCGGGAAAGATGACGCGGGAATTGTAACCAGCGAAGAACAGGTGCTTGTAAGGGCGCGCTCTACTGCGCAACTTGGCGTTATCACGGAACTTCTAGCGCCTCTTGAAGAGCGCGCGGCAAGACGTCAGTTTGCGGGGCCCGTGGCTTCCGACGAGATTGAGGAAGCGATTAATAGCATTAGTGACCAGCTCACGTTCATCACCGACGAGAGGACAAATCTATATTTAGAGCGAGAGGCGTCCACCGACGAGCTGAACCGGGCTGAGTCCCAGATCATTGCCTTGGATGAGCTGCTGTCGCGGTACCACTTGCTTGATGGCCGCTATGCCTCGGACTTGGAGCGCCTTGATTTCGTAGCCGAGGGCGCTCACTACTTCAAGGAGTTGCAGGAGACGCGTTGCCCTCTTTGCGATCAGGTCATGGACGGCGCTCATGAACACTCCGCCGAAGCATCTGCGGAGAGCGTCCACCAGTCAGCGCGGGCGGAAGCGGGAAAGATTCTCGGGCATCGCGTGGACTTGGCGGCGACTATTGAGGCCGTGACTTCACGCATGCAAGAGCGGGCCATGCAAGCCGCTGCGGCTAAAGCAAACATATCGCGAATTGAAGATAGGCTTTCTCAGGCCGTCATTCCGTCCTTCACCGAAGTCGCCGCCCGTCTCGACAGCCTGGTTAGTCAGAGAATCGAGCTTGAGCGCGCCAATAGTGAGCGTGATCAGATTCGCAACCTCAGCGAGCTCAAGCGACAGATCGAGACCGCGCTGGACACTAAGGAAGAGAAGGAAACTTGGGAACAGTTGCCCGCAAAGGCACTGCGAGACCTCTGCTCCGAGATTGAGACCATTCTGGGCGAGTGGAGCTGGAAGGGTCCGGGGCGAGTGGATTTCGACCAGAAGGAATATGACATTGTTGTGGATGGTCAATCTCGCCAATCGCATGGCAAGGGCGTTCGCGCGGTCCTCTATGCAGCTTTCGCGATAGGGCTTCTTCGCTACTGCAGGAGTAAAGGCAAGCCCCACCCCGGCATGGTTATTATTGACTCACCGCTGACGAGCTACAAGAAGGGCAAGTCCAGTTCTACCGGCGATGGCCCAGTTGACCCTGGAATCGAGGCCTCCTTCTGGGAATCGCTGACGCGCCTCGACGATGGAATCCAAGTGATCATCGTCGAGAACAAAGAGCCACCCCAAGACGTGGCCGAGAAGGTCCACTATCAGTGGTTCGCAGGCGACGCCGCAAAGCCGGGCGAACGCGTGGGACTGATTCCTCGGTAACAGCCTCGATTGGTGAACCCGCCCCATGTCGAACCGCCCGCCACTAAACGACGCAATCCTAGTAGCCGTCGCGCGTCTGGTAGATGACTCACAGACCGACAAGCGCGAGCCCAGCCACTCGGACATCGAGTTTCAGATCGATAAGGCAAAGCTGGCTTCGGTAGATCCCGTCAGACAATCAAAGCCTGTCGGGAAGTCAAAGCGAGTTCGCGCAGTGCTGAGTTGGGCGCTGTCAAACGACAGGCCTTCCGGAGAAGTTCTTGTCGCCGGACTGCTATCTACGGTTCAGGGCTACGGAGGCTTCCGCCCAGCTTCCGCGAACTATTGTGGCGCTGAGGCAATTGCCAACCTGTCAGCCGCTTTCGACCTACAGGGCTGGCAGTTGGGGACTGATGGCTCGCTCCAGCCCAAAGTCCTATCGTCGCTGACCGCGAAGGAGCTAACTGCGACACTTCGGGCTTACGTGGAGCGGGCCCGTAGCGGCGCTCTCGATAGTCCCCTAGTTGCCGGTACCGCTAAGGACCTATTAGAGGCGACCGCCGCGCACGCCTTGGTGCAGCGCTGGGGTTCGTACACAGAAACAGCCAACTTCCCTACTCTGCTTGGGCAGGCATTCACGGCCTTAGGGCTGGCTACGCCCAGCGATCCAGTAGTTGCAGGCGAGCCAGTGCAAAGGCGCGTCGAGCGGGCCGCTTATGAACTCGGCTGCGCTTTGAACGCACTGAGAAACAAGCAGGGAACCGGGCACGGCCGCCCTTGGCTGAGCACAGTTACACAGGCTCAAGCGCGCTTCTCGGTTGAGTCGATGGGAAATATTGCAGCGCTCATGCTTGATGCGCTGTAGCCCGAGGGCAATGCCCACAATTACCGCACCTCAAGCCGCGACCAATAAAGTGGCGTGCGCGCTTAGCGGCCGAATACGCGATGGATGAGCGCGACACATCGGATTTAGAGAACACGTTGCTCTCGAGCACTGCGATCGCCACATCATCGACATGTGTTCTTGCGCTCATCCGCGTCACGCAAGCGACACGTCGACAAGCAGCTTGGCGCGTTCTAAGAGCTCGTCGAAGGTTACGATCTCTGGCCGCTCCAAGTGTCTCCTATAAAGCTCGTAGGAGCTGTACTTGTCATAGTTGATCCCGTGCTCACCGCTGAACTCTGCGAGATCCCCGCAGACAACGACGGATCGGGGGCGTATCAGGAAAGCGTCGGATGAGGTTGGATTGCCGAACTCGTCAACAATCTTGAGCTGTTTCTGGATTGATTGCTCAGCCAGCTGGACCGTTCTGTGTGCCTGAGTCACTGCGGCACTGAGCTCATCTGAGACAGGCCACGTACCAGGCCGATAAGGACGCCCTGCTTTGAGCAACGGAGTTCTGTGAGTCTTGAGCTCTACGAAGCAAAGTGCGCCGATTCTGCCTCTCGAGTTAAGGAGCGCGTCCGCACGCTTTCCGGGCCCCGCCACCGATGCGCCCGCTACAGTTCGTTCAAGCTTACCTTCGTCAAGAGCGCCCGTTGAGGAAAGAAAGAGCGCTCCGCCGAAGATCCACCTATTTTCTTCGAAGAAGGCCTGCCACAGGCGCTCGTCACTTAAGCCCGTACGTTCCTTCTCGCTGTCGAAGTACGATTCATCAATGAGAAGGCGCTCAAATCGCCTTATCTGGGCGCGGCGAAACGCAACCGCGACCATGTCATGCTGCGTGACTTCCGTCCGCAGTACCTCTTCCATCAGAGCAGAGTTGCTCCCGACGAGGGCGCGAACGGCGTCAGGAGTCAAGTCAAGACGTTGCAGTTGGTTCACGCCGATTCGGAACTTCCCGCTAACTTGGAAGTCGCCCTCTGCCGCCAAAGCTGCGATCTCTAACAAATCATCTATCTCTGCCCCGCTCAGCACGAAGTGACTACGCCGACTCGGAACATCTTTGCCGTCACTCATATCGAAGGACTGGAGGTAGAGCGATCGGACCTTTCGTGGATCCTCCACAACCAAAAGCTTTACTTGCCTCTTGCCTGTAGGCGTAGCACGGAGGACGAGCTCCTCCTTCACGATTGCGAGGACCTCACCTTCGATATCGGGAAAGACGCGGTCGAGATATCTCGCGGTGCGAACTACGCGCTCTGGCTTCCCATCGACCATCTTGCATGCACTCACGTCGAATGAGCGAGAGCCATAGATTCGGCCCGGCACTTTGTTTGCAACATAGCTTGCTTCGTCATCTGACATGATTGCAGCCTCATGGACAATCGTCGGACTGGGTGCCTACACGAAGCATAGCGCTTGACCGTCTGGATACGTGTCAATCATCGCGAGCGTGCCTGATGGCACGAAAAGTCGAGGGGCGGGCCTTAGCTCGCCGACGCCCGCCTGTCTAGTGTTGTGCAGCAAGAGTAAGTAGAGTCCTGCCATTGCATTGAGCACATTTTTGAGTGTCGCAGACTGAAAGCTGACAGCTCGATCGTGTTTGATTGCATTATTCGCAAGCCACCAGTCTGGCGAAGCCCCACGGTTCCAACTGGTCCATGGCTTTAGGGATAGGCCATAGCGCGGCAAAGTCACCTGCTGCCTTGTGAACTTTGGTGACCAGCGCACAATCGCTGCTCGATAGTCGTCGATGTTGCGGACCCGGGCGCCTGGTGAGATCTGTTTGACCAACTGTTTGGCGATAACGTCAGCCTCAGACGCAGCGGTAAGTAGGAGCCTAGCGAACTCCAGGGAGTAGGTCCCCATGTTGCGCGACGAGAACTCGACGTATCGCGCGACAGTGAAGAGGTCCTCTTCGAGCGCTAGAAAGTAGTTCCAGTGGACGTCGCGTTGGGTGTGTCTTATTGCCATCCTGCTCTCCTTAGAATTTATGTTGACGCGCCGGCGGTCGGGCGAGGCGTCACCGCCACCTCCAGATGTTCTTGGCTCTGCATGGGAAGCCAAGAACCTTTTCGCCGTCCCTGAGGAAACCCAACCCTCCGGCCAGCAAAGGCCAGCGCTTCTTCGATCCACTTCCTGTACCTCTCATCGAAGGCTGCCTACCAAGCCGCAGCGCTCACGTGCGCCTCCTCCGTCATCGGATCGACTAAGACCTAAGACTTGGGCATCTTTTGCCGAGCATCGTCCCGATGAGCCATGTCAGCGTAAAGAACATCAGGAACTGATCTCACTATCCGTCCCAGTCTCCCTACCCTCATTTCCTTGGGGCATCTTGCCACGGAGGCTTCGGAGCGGGGCTAGCAGCCGGAGTGCCGCCTCTTGGACTGCCTCTCGCGCGGCGCTAGTACCGTCATCTGGCCCCCGCGGCCGCTCCATGCGCCCATGACGTTGCACGGCGCGGAACTAAGGCTTTTGTCGCTTCGTCTTGGTTGGGGAGCTGGTTCTGAGTCAAACCCGGACATGCGCCCTACCCCCGATAAATCTCCCTAATCTCCTACCCCGCTAACGTCCGCCATTTTTTGAAGAACAAATTTCGAAGAAAACGAGATCGATAATCCCCTCGTAAGGCGATGAGGCCGCCAGGCGTGGCTCGAAGAGGGAATCGTCATAGGCGGAAATCCAACGTGCGATCTTGATGCCCGTCACGCCTCAGAAATCCATACACGCCGCTCTCGCTCGAGAAATCCTTATCCAACTGCTTTGAGCGCCCTCGGGACGCGGGGGCGCGGCGCAACGGGGGGGACACCTCCCTCCCGCGCAAGCCTGAACTGCGAGACCGCTCTGGACAGCTCGGCTGCCTGCTCCTCCATCGCGCGGGCTGCGGCCGTAGCCTCCTCCACCAAGGCTGCGTTTTGCTGGGTTGCCTCGTCCATCTGAACGATGGTTCGACTAACTTGCTCGATCCCTGCGGACTGCTCCTGTGAGGCCGCGGAAATCTCGCCCATGATGTCTGTGACCCGCTGGACCGACCCCACGATCTGGTCCATGGTGCTGCCCGCCCTGCTTACCAGTTCCGATCCATCCGCGACTTTCTCCACTGACTCGTCGATCAGATGCTTGATCTCCTTCGCGGCATTCGCCGAGCGCTGGGCCAAGCTGCGAACCTCCGACGCGACTACCGCAAACCCGCGCCCTTGCTCCCCGGCACGGGCCGCTTCGACCGCGGCATTCAAGGCGAGGATATTCGTCTGGAAAGCGATACCATCAATGACCGAGATGATTTCTGCCATCTTCTTGGAGCTGGCTTCAATCCCGGCCATTGTGCCCACAACCTGGCTGACCACCTCCCCCCCCTGTGAAGCAATAGTTGCAGCAGAGCGGGCCAGCTGATTCGCCTGGCGCGCGTGCTCGGCATTCTGCTTGACGGTCGAGGTCAGCTCCTCCATCGATGCCGCCGTTTCTTCAAGGTTCGCCGCCTGTTGCTCGGTGCGGCGTGAGAGGTCGTCATTCCCCGCGGCAATCTCGGTCGCGGCGGTATCGGTACTTTGGGCAGCCACCTGGATCTGCGCAACGATGGTAGCCAGTTGCGCGATGGTGGCATTGGCATCATCCCGCATCCTGGCGAACACGCCTTTGGACTCTCCCTCCATCAGATGGGTCAGATCGCCCTCGGCCAGCGCGCGCAGCAACTCCGACAGCTTACCCAAGTTCTCGTCGCTTACCTCCATCATGGCATTCAGTCCATTCACCATGATCCTGAAATCATGGTCAAAGGCACTCGAGTTTCCCCGTACCGAGAAGTCGCCAGCCGCGGCAGCCTGCGCCAGCCGCTTTATTTCCTCATTAATCGCCTTCAGACTCGCCTTCGCGGCATCCATTGCCTCATGGAGGATCGCGCGGCTACCGGGAAGCCGGCGAGCATCACGACTCAAGTCACCGTTGGCATAGTCATTAAGCACCTCAATGGCATCCACGATAGCATCCAGGTGCTCGAACATCATGGTATTAATGCCCGCCGCCAGCTCACCATAGGTGCCCGGGAAGTCTGTCGGCATACGGTGCGAGATATCCGGACCCGCATGCAGGGTGATCATGCGTCCTGTCTCGCTGGAGAACCGCCGGATCTCGTTCTGCATCTGCCCCATGGCGCGAAGCAGCTGACCCGGCTCATCTTCGGCGTCCGTGTCCACGTCGTTCTGAAGCTGCCCCCCTGCGATCGCGTGGGCGGCCCGCGTCGCGCGCGTGAGTGGCATCACGAGGCTACGGGTGATGACCCAGGAGAAAGCTGCGCCTAGTGCAACAAAGATGGCCAAGGCGATGACCAATGTGGTTTGTGCCCGGTCGCTGGAAGCCTTCGCCACCGCGTAGGCGGAAGCAGCTTGTCGAGAACTCGTATTCGCCGAATCTTTGACTAGCGCTTGCCACGCAGCCATCGCGGGCCTGGCATCAGACAGAAGCAATGTCTGGGATTCCTCATTCCGGTCCGAAAGGGCCAGTGCGATAACCTGGTCATTGAGCGTTCGGGCGCGAGCGCGTGCGGCAGCAATTTGCTCGAGGAGCTTCTTTCCCCGAGCGTCGAGCGTCAGCTTCTCAATCTTGCTCTCCGCGTCCGAGTACTGGTTGCGTCGAGTTTGGATTTCGTCCAGGGCTCGTTTGTTCTCTTGCTCTCCTTTCACCATCGTAATCATGTCAACCGCCGCGATGATTGCCGAATTCGATTCTTGCATCTCTGCCGCAAGCTCAATCACGGCCAAATTGCGCCCCACCACCTCGTCCATCTGCCTCTCGACGTGCTTGAGCTGCCAGATGGCGAATGCGGAAATGGCGGCCGCTAACGTGATCAGGACAGAGAAGGCCAGCGCAAGTCGGGCCCCCACCCTCAGTCGCATGAGTATCGTGTTCATTTCATCCTCCCCAGGCGGACACGATGCCCGCAGTTCCAGTTGCCGTCATTAGCGGCAATAGAGTGACCAACTTGCTACTTCATTGGTCGTAGGCAATTCCCCGACACCCCGCGACTCTCAAGTTTGACGACTCGGGGCCGCTGCCGATTAAAGCCATTTCCTGCGGTGTTGATCTCCACTTTGGACCAGGGGCCTATTGACGGAGCGCCGTGATGTTCGACCCCTCAAACTTCCAACACTTCCTCCAGGCCAGCCCACTGCCCATGTGGGTCTACGACATCCATACCCTGCGGTTTATCTGGGTCAACAAGACCGCCATCGACCATTACGGCTACAGCCGGGCGGATTTCGAGCAGATGACCATTCTCGACATACGCCCTGCGGAAGCGCGGCCAGAAGTAGCACTTCTGGCTCGCAGCAAGGACCGTCTGGACGCGAACAAGTCCAGGGTTTGGCAACACCTGACCAAGCAAGGAGCGCTGCTGGATGTCCGGGTCACCACGGTTGATCTATTGCCGCATGGATGTGGCCTGCGCCTGGCCTTGGTGGAGGACGTAAGCACCTTCACCTCCATGACCAAGAAACTGGAACACATGGCGAGCCACGACGCAGCGACGGGCTTGCTCAACCCGCGCTCGCTTGCCCATATGCTCGATTCCGGGCGCCTGGGCTCCGATTATGAAATTGTCAGCCTGCGCCTGCAGGGCCT